>Ga0255096_1000037_pt1 | contig 101912 bp, 82 predicted proteins | sample Colum_Atlam_RepA_2_FD_188563 | JGI IMG/M metagenome (GOLD analysis project Ga0255096, IMG submission 188563) | Freshwater microbial communities from Columbia River, Oregon, United States - Colum_Atlam_RepA_8d | ecosystem: Environmental > Aquatic > Freshwater > River | place: USA: Oregon... | reverse complement strand
TTGTCTTGCTCCGCTTTTCAAGCGCAAACTTTAGCCGTGTTTTAGTAGAGAGTTTCCCTCCTTCGTTCTTTTCAGTTCATCGTCGATTTTCTGCTTAGCCGCGATTGCCCAGCTTTGCCATTGGGGAATGACGCATCTGACCTGCGATCGATAGACTTCCATAGGAGTTACAGGGTCTCCTCCAGTTTCGGGAATCAGCGCCCAGTGTGGACGGATCTGGTTGTATCGGAAGCGAAAGGCCTCAAGACTTGCACGAGCGTGTTCTGGATTTTTGTAAATATTCCAATAAACTTCTTCGTGTTTCAGGGTCTTGTGAAATCTTTCCAGCAGACCAAGTTGGTTAGGAGTGCGATATTGAATGCGAGCGTGGTCGTAGCCGTAATCTCTGATCATCTGTTGAAATCGTCGTGCCAGAAACGATGAGCCGTTATCGGTGACGACCGTGACGTTTGTTGGACGAGTTCCGGTGACGCGCTCCGCTTCGTCAAGCGCAAGGTTCATCGCTTCGACGCAGTCTATTGCTCGGTAGCTTGGAGTCAGGTGGCAGGCCAGCAAGTATCGCGAATAGTAATCGATTATCGTTACCGCATACCACCATCCGTGTCCGGGGATATGAATGTACGTTACGTCGGTCTGGAAGAGTTGGTTTGGTCCATCAGGCAAAAGTTCAAACAGTTTTGCGGCTTGATAAAGTTCGCCCTTTGGTTTTTGCGCAATTTTGAGCAAATGAAGATCTTGAAGAATCTTGTAAACTTTGCGGTCACTGATGTCCCAGCCTTCACGACGCGCAATGACAGCAATGCGCTTGTAGCCCCACCACGGAAAACTCAGAGCCAGCGTGGAGATCGCGTTGCGGCGTTCCACGAAGTAATCTGCCTTGCGGCGCTGCGCACGTTCGACATGAGGTGCCGTCCGTTTGTGGTTGGAGTAAATGCGCCGCAGAGTCATACCAAGAAGCTTGCACACCCGAGATACGCGAAGTTTCGATGATTTTATCTCTGAGCGGAAAAGCACGCGCTCAGGTAATGTTAAGGAAACTTTACCAGTCTTTTTTTTAGGAAATCGTTGGCAAACGCATATTCGCCAATCACAAGCTTATGTTCCTCGAGTTCCTTCTTCAAACGACGTAACTCATCCGACTCCGCGGACGATCGTTTGTTCTTCAAGCCAGCTTTGCCAGCCTCCAAAAACTCGTCACGCCAATTATACATCGACGCTTCTGACACCCCGTATTTTCTTGCAAGCTCAGAGCCCGTAGCATCCTTGCGGATCAGTGCCAGAACAAGTTCCAGTTTTTGGCTGTCGGTCAAACTCGAAGGTCGTCCCATCTTTGCGTCTCCGTGAGAGTTGGTAAAAACGCAAATCCTAGTATATCGAGTTTGCGCCTAGATGGGGAGCAATACATCGGTAAGCAAAAACATGAAGTCCCAAACAGCGAAAACGTGAATCTGCATCAAGCGATGCAGTTCATTACGACCTAGGTTGAAATTCAAAACAGGATGATTAATGATTTTCTCTCGATAAGGATCGATTAGACAAAACAAATCCGCCATCGAAGAAGGTTCTCGTGCGTGACCGCTGTCCATATTTGCCTCTGTTATGGAGTGGTTTAAAATCAAAAAACTGCATCCCGATTCTGACGACGCAGTTATACGCGCAAGCGCCCAGAAAAATCCCCCTTTGAGAGTCTGACGTTTATGGCCATTTTCTCGGGAAAATACGGGGTAATCACCCATTATTTTTGACAAAAACAATCCAACCCGATACGTCCTGCCGACTGCCCCTAACGATTCCGGAGCCACTGTCGATCATAATATTACGCCCAGCGGATCACCGACAGCTTAAAAAACACGGTGGGACCAAAAGGCAAAAAAAATATTGATTGTCGATGACTCGAAAACAAAAAGACAGCAGGCAGGAAACGAACTCGTACCAGTGATCACGTTAACAGCGGGAGGCGCAAAAGATCAGATCGAATTAGCAAAAAATTCGAGTTGAGTAAGTGAAGCGAGGTATTTATGAGGACGAGCACCTTCTATAAATTCCGTTTACTGATTGCGACTGTCTACATACTGTCCGGTTGCGGGGAAGTGGCAACAGTTACGCAGTCAAATCCGCTCGGTTCTGTACAAAATGTTAAGTTATTACAGGCAACTTTAGCACCAATCGTAGTCGATCAACCCTACAAAGAAATCATACCTGTAGAGGGTGGTCAACCTCCGCTTCAATTCAGTCTTCTAGGAGGAACACTGCCGCCGGGACTGAAGTTGGCAGAAACTTCTGGCATAATTTCCGGTCAAGTGGAGCGTCGAGAGGCTAAAAAGTCATCCAGTATCACTGTAGAAGTAAAAGATTCACTCGGACTTACTTCTCAACAAACTTACACACTGCAAGTTAATGAATATTCATTCACAATCGTCCCCGAAAAACTAGAAAACGTTGTTCCTGGAATTCCTTTTGTTCTTAATTTAAATGCACTTGGTGCTTCGAAACCTGTGAAGTTTGCAACTTCAGGAACTTTACCTCCCGGGCTGACCCTTGACGAGTCAGGATTAATAAAAACAGGTGCTGACGGGATTGCAATCGAGTTTCAGAACTCTGAATGGGCTTTTGAGGCTATTGCAACCGATGCCAACGGTGTTGTCATCAACCGCAAATATGAGCTGAAACTTGGCGAGTATTTGGGGCGGGCTCCCCTTACGATGGAGACTGAAACATTGCCGACACCGACAGCGCTTGCAGAATATTCAACGGGAGTCGTAACGAATGGTGGAGTCGTTCCCTACATTTTTTCAATATCTGCTGGTGAACTGCCACCAGGGCTAGTCTTGAACGCAGAGACAGGAGCGATTTCAGGTATCGTCTCTGCAGCAGCTGCAAGTAAACCTTACAACTTTAGCGTGCGGGTTGTTGACGCAAAAAAGTCGCGAGTTACAAAGAGTTTTTCCACTGTCGTCGATCCTTATAGCTTTACGATCGAGCCCGCGACACTGCCAACAATAACTCCTGGTGTTGCGTTCTCAATGACTTTTTCTGCTCCTGGGGCCGAGCCGGCTATACAATTCAGTTCTTCTGGAAGCTTGCCACCAGGACTGACACTCGGCTCGAATGGTACCCTGTCGACCGGTCCTGACGGGATAGCGGAAGCGCATCAGAATTCATCTTGGTCATTTACTATTTCAGCAACCGATAAAAATGGGATTATAAAGAACCGGGTCTATGCACTAAATCTGGGTCCCTTCCTCGGTAGTTCTGCACTGACACTGGTAAACGAAAGTTTCGCGACGCCGACTGCAAGGATAGCTTATTCGGTTAGCATGGCTGTTGCTGGCGGCAAACAGCCTTACGCTTTTGCACTGGCGAGCGGTGCCTTACCGCCAGGTCTTTCTTTAAATCTATCATCAGGTACCATTTCAGGAGTTGTTTCAGCATCGGCAGCCGGCAAAGCTTACAGTTTTGGCATCAAGGTCACCGACGCAAAAAACACGCAGGTAACAAAAAATTTCTCGACGGTAGTGGACCCATACAGCTTCACTGTCGAACCAACAACTTTACCGACAATTTCTCCTGGTATTCCGTTTTCAATGGCTTTCTCTGTCCCGGGCGCGGAACCGCCTGTACAGTTCAGTTCGTCAGGGACCATGCCGCCAGGGCTCACTATCAATTCCAGTGGTGTATTGTCGACGGGAGTCGATGGCTTAACTGAAGCTCAACAGAACACGAATTGGACGTTTACTATATCAGCTACCGATGCCAACGGTGTTGTTAAGAGCCGCAATTATACATTGTCATTAGGTGCATTTCTTGGCAACGCTGCATTGGCGATTGTAAACAACAGTATCGTAACACCTACAGCACGTTCTTCCTACTCAGGGGGCATCACAGTTTCGGGTGGTAAATCACCTTACGCATTTACCGTATCCAGCGGGGAATTGCCGCCAGGTTTATCCTTGAACTCATCTACCGGAGGACTATCTGGTACGGTGTCAGCCGCGGCGGCTAGCAAGCCTTATAACTTTGTGATCAAAGTCCTTGATTCTAAGGGCACTGAAGTCACCAAGAATTTCTCGACAGTTGTCGATCCCTATAACTTCTCTGTAGAGCCAGCAACACTACCAACCATTTCTCCTGGCGTGCCTTTTGCTATGGCATTCTCTGTACCTGGTGCAGAACCGTCCACTGTGTTTAGTTCTTCAGGAAGCTTGCCTCCTGGCCTCACAATCAGCTCCAGTGGCACTTTGTCAACTGCCGCGGACGGTATAGTTGAGGCTCATCAGAACACCACTTGGAATTTCACCGTATCAGCAACAGACAGTAATGGAATCACGAAAAGCAGAGCATATGTGTTATCTTTAGGTGCATTTCTTGGAAACGCTCCATTAACCATCGTCAACAACAGCATCGCAACCCCACTGGCCAGAACGTCGTATTCCGGTGCGATCGCCGTCTCTGGCGGTAAATCACCATATGCATTCTCGGTTGCTAGCGGAGCGTTACCGCCAGGAATATCTTTGAACACGTCTACCGGAGCGTTCTCTGGCACAGTCGCCGCAGCTGCCGCAAGCAAGGCTTATAATTTTGCGATAAAAGTCGTAGATGCAAAAAGCACAGAAGTAACCAAGAATTTTTCTACCGTAGTCGATCCTTACAGTTTTACAGTGGAGCCAGCAACGTTGCCGACAATCTCTCCGGGCATTCCATTCTCGATGGACTTCTCGGTTCCTGGTGCTGAACCGACAACAGTATTTAGCTCATCTGGTAGCCTGCCACCAGGAATGACAATTAACTCGAGCGGTACTTTGTCCACTGGTCCAGAGGGACTTGCAGAAGCTCACCAGAATACTACTTGGGCGTTCACAGTTTCGGCTACTGATAGCAATGGAATCATCAAAAGCCGAGCTTACACATTGAACCTAGGTGCATTTTTAGGCAACGCCGCTTTAACGATTGTCACCAGTAACATCACTACTCCGACTGCTAGAGCTTCGTATGCGGCTGGTATCTCTATCTCGGGCGGCAAGTCGCCTTACACGTTTTCAGTGTTTAGCGGTGCTTTACCGCCTGGACTTTCTTTGAACTCATCGACGGGAGCATTTTCTGGCACTGTTACTGCCGCAGCAGCCGGCAAAGCTTATAACTTTGTGATCAAGGTCGTGGACGCTAAGAGCACTGAAGTTACAAAGAATTTTTCGACCGTAGTAGACCCATACAATTTTACGATTGAACCCGCAACTTTACCGACAATCGTTCCTGGCGTTCCTTTTTCAATGGCATTATCGGTTCCTGGTGCAGAGCCAACGACTGTGTTTAGCTCGTCCGGCAGCTTGCCACCCGGTCTCACTATCAGCTCGAGCGGAACGATATTAACCGGTGCAAATGGCATTGACGAAGCACATCAGAACACTACATGGAACTTTACCGTTTCAGCGACAGACACGAACGGGATAACAAAAAGCCGAGCTTATACGTTAGCTTTAGGTGCATTCCTTGGCAACGCTCCTTTAACTATAGTCAATGACAACATTGCTACCCCTTCGGCAGGTAACGTTTATTCATCCGGCATAGCCGTTTCAGGCGGTAAATCGCCTTACGTTTTTGCAACAACTTCCGGGACACTCCCAAGCGGATTAAGTCTCGATACGGCAACAGGATTGATATCAGGCAACGTAGCTTTTGCAGCCGCCAACACATCGTATGACTTTACAATAAGAGTTCGTGATGCTGCACTGGTCGAAAAAACAAAACGCTATCAGGGCACTGTGAGCCCAGGTAATGCACTTTTAACAATTCATACCACATCCATGGTAAACCCACTTGCTGGCAGTGGTTACTCCGCTGTAATTGCTGTTTCCGGCGGTTCTGTGCCTTACACATACACTTTAAACAGCGGCACTCTACCCACTGGTTTGTCTCTTGGCGCATCGACAGGAATTATTTCGGGAACCGTGAGCTTTGCAGCTGGTGGTCAAAACTTTTCGTTTGAGATAAAAGTTACAGATTCCGTCGGTCAATCATCAACTAAATCCTATTCTGGTACGACTCAATCAGGAGTGAGTTCACTTTCCATTACCACGACGTCTTTGCCGACAATTTATGCTGGTAGCGCTTATGCGTCCGTCATCTCTATATCAGGTGGTAAAAGTCCATTTACTTATGTGATCGAATCTGGTGGCTTAGTTCCAACCGGTTTGAGTTTACAATCTGCGACCGGAATACTGTCAGGGAATATAGCAACAAATATGGCTAATCAGCCGTATGTTTTTACAGTTCGAGTTACCGATGATATTGGTCAAGCCCAAACAAGAACCTATAGCAGTAATGTTGCTCCCTATGTAACAAATCTTATCCCCACTACTTTTACTGCGGGTGATCCAGAGAAAAGTTACTCTGCATCATTGATCACAGTAGGAGGTCAAAGTCCTTATACATACACAATTACATCAGGTGCATTGCCCTCTGGTTTGTCTCTAAATACCACGACAGGCGTGATCTCTGGAACTATAGAACAAGCCGAAGCCGGACAAACGCGAAGCCTAACCATTAGCTCTTCTGATGCAAACGGGATCACCACTAATAGATCCTATAGCATCGTCGTCGCTGGATTCGTCGTTACACTAAGTACCACGTCTCTACCGACGGCCTTCGAAGGTAGTAGTTACGCGACAACACTGACGTCTACTGGCGGCACGGGTCCGTACACATATGAGTATACAGGTAATCTACCAACTGGAATCGGCATGTCAAACACCGGTGTTTTCTTCGGAACGCCGGCTGTTAACCAAGGCACAACTTCTGGAACAAGCTATCCAATTGCTATCCGGGCAAAAGATGCTAATGGACGAGTTAGTGTAGCGACTGCGCTTTCCATTTCGGTGTCATTAACTGCACCCTCGATTGCTAACGCGACACGACCTCCAGCAACCTTAGGGACCCTGTATACCCACACCTTATCTGCTTCAGGCGGTCGGGGGCCATACACCTATTCAGTCGATTCGGGGACACTAGCAACAGGCTTATCGTTGAGCAGCTCAGGTGTAATTAGCGGAACCCCAACTGTTGAAGCGTCTTGTCCCGCCCAGACGATCATCGCTAGGGTAACAGACTCATCGACTCCCACGGCACAGACAGCCACCAGGCCTGTTTGCGTTTCTGCTGTAACAGGGTTGATTTTCACAAATCCTTCCCTGCCAACAATTGTCCGTGCCCAAGCTTATTCAATAGCGGTGCAAGTTGCAGGAGGTACAGGACCTTATACAATTTCTGCTGCCAGTCTGCCGGCAGGACTAAGTATTGCGTCAAACGGAGAACTTACAGGCTCCACAATTGTCGCCCCAGGAAAATACACGGCATTTATTTCTGCTAGCGATTCGAGTGGACTGCTTTCAACAATACCTTTTGTGTTAACAGTGGCCGATCCGATTTCTATGCAATCATTAACATTACCTAAAGGCGGCCACGGGAAACTTTATTCGACAATCAACTTAGTCGCTGTCGGCGGCATAGCACCGCACATATTTTCTATATCTTCAGGCAGTTTACCACCTGGACTTAGCTTGAGTTCGGCTGGAGTGCTTTCAGGAACAGTGGATTTGAATGCAGATGTTAACACGCCTTATACGTTCCGAATTCGCATTTCTGACAGCTCAGGACTTTCGACTGAGACATCAAACCAACAGATATCGATATCTAAATCGCCGGTAATTTTGCCAACTAGACTTGAAACAACAGTCTCTGGCTCTAATTACCGACGTGCACTCGATTTTTCCGGGGGTGTGCCCCCATTAACGTTTTCTGCAACAGGATTTCCGCCGGGAATAACCATCGACCCAAGCTCCGGATTAATCATGGGATCAACATTAAGCACTGGAGATTTTACACCGGCTATTACTATCGTTGATTCTAATGGTATATCTACGAGCACAAGCATCCCATTTAGAGTTAACTCTGCTGGAAAGACATTAAATTTCTTTTCACAGAAATTTTCGGACCCTTGCCCGCAAACTGTAAGCTGGAACTGTAGTTTAATGGGCCAGCAACTCGGAAAATTAGTTAATAGCCAACCGACAACTAATTATCTCGTCTATGGTGCAAACTTGTCAGCCGGAACTCTAACAGCACCTGTGCCCCGCATCTACATAGCGCGCGTTGACGGACGGGGACGAATCGAAACACCGGGGACTAGTGCTTTAAATGTATCTTTAACGCCTGTTGGCTTTATCACCGCTATAGAAATCGCTGACATCGATTTAGATGGTCATCAAGACATCATTGCAGGAGTATACGGCAATCTAGCCTCGATTTCCAGTCGCTTGGCCGTCTACTGGAACACGGGCACAACTGATGCCAGCGGTATGCCTCAATTTACTGCACCGACCGAGTTCGGTACATCTTCGTTCACGAACAGAATTTCAAGCATTAAAGCTGTTAAAATGCGAAATGGTTCATTTGCAAATACCACCGATATTTTAGTTGGCGATTGGCGCTACGACGTACCGAACAACTCTGCTCGCATTGTCGCATTTATGGGTACATGTACGTCCAACTGCAGTGGATCAAGAGCAACAGCATTGCCTGCATCTCCAGCTACCGCCTATAGCACGACACTAGCAAATACGCGCACTCTCATGTACATGACTGCAATTGATGCTGGTCGATTTACCGATACTGAATGTAAAAGTATCGTTGTAGCCGGAACGCAAGATAACAGCGGTAGCGAAAGCTACCTTTTGATCAGAAGACAAGACAAAAGCGCAGGTGCCTGCTCGGGTACTTTCAGTACTACCACACAACATTACCTAGGAAATGGCACTTGGCGCTCTGGTGGTTTAGCTGTTGCTAACTTTAATAACGACGGATACGACGATGTTGCGGTCGTTAGCCAAAACGCCTCGAATGTCCGTGTTGTTTTAATGGACCCTGCTGGCGCAGGATTTGGTGGAGCATCAACTTTTTTTGATCCAACTCTTTTGAATGTCGGCGCTGAAATTGTTCCATACTGTCTCGATGGATCTCTAACTTGTAGTTACCCAAGTTTAGCAGTATTCGGAGGACGCAAGTTAAACTACACCTCGACGCAAGGACAAGGCGGTAACGGATTCATCAGTTTCTTGCCAAACACCAATGGAACGTTTGAAAACGGTACTGGTGCTGAGAGACTAGATTACGCAGCACCGATCGGTATCGGTCAAGATCTTATCGTTGCCCCGATTGTTAGCTCGAATAAAAATGACATCATGGTGATGGGCTCTGATCAGAATGGCTTACCGTTTTTATTAACATACGAGAATAACGCTGGTTCGACTACGTTTCCTCTGAAGCAACAATATCAGATAAGATCGCTGCCAGCGGACTTCGGAGCCGTTGCCGATGTAGGTCCTGCCGCAGTGGCCGATTTAAACCGCGACGGTCACCCTGATTTGATTAGTTACCTTGTTAACCAGCAGGCTATCGCAGTCCATCAAGGACCACTTGGCGTTAACTACGGTATTTCTCCTGAATTCTATTCTGCAGGTGTACAGCATGGTAGTTTAACACCGTGGCACCAACAACACGCTATGGCAGTGAGAGATATCGATAGCGATCATGACATTGATATAGTGCTTGTTGGAGCAGCTAGCCGATCGATTGCTGTGATGCTTGGAGAGGATCAGGGGCAAATCGCGTCGCCAGTGCTTTACGCTCCAGCACCAGGCGATCAAAGACCGTACGGAATCGCTTTAGGAGATGTTAATGCAGATGGCAAAACGGATATTGTATCAACAAGCGACAACTTCACCGCAACAGAACCAGTCATTTCAATCTTACACGGTGTAGGAGACGGTACATTCCTTCCGGCTTCTATCGTAGCCATAGGATCGGGCACGGCAATTGGAAATGTTGGTTGTACAAATCCTAGAAACGTTATTTTAAATGACTTAGACCTCGATGGAAAACCTGAAATTATACTGGGCTGCTACGACAGCGCTCGAATTGTGATATTCAGACGGCACACCGACGGATCTTGGAAAAAGAATAACGGCACCATAAACACAGGTGGCACGAACGGGACCGCGATCGCGGTTGGTCATTTGACTCCAGGAGATAGTTGCTACTCGGTAGGCGCTGACTTTGTCGGTAGACCTTGTGTAGATCTAGTTATGACCCAATATGTCGCGAATGCGACCGTAAGGGTAATTGAAAATTTAACTATGGGTGCTCCAACCGGCTCTGGAACATTCAATGTCAACTTTACGTCTACTAATATACAAAACTTTTTCGGATATGGTCACGACGTTAGCATCGCTGACTTTGATCAAGACGGTTTGAGTGACTATGTAGTGTCAATGCCAACTCAGAATTCAAGTACTAACCAGAGCGGTCAGATCTTTAAAGTCTGTCGTAGCAACGGTATAGGTGGTTGCATAGCAGTCGAAGGTGGGGGTATGGATCTTCAACAGATTCAGGGTGTCACGGCAGCTGACTTTGATAACGATGGTTTAACAGATCTCATTTCCACAAGTCGAATGGGTACGCGGCTTCCGTTTCTCATGATCAGCAGGCACCGAAACATCTCGCAGTGATTTTGACTGGGAGATGTTTAGATCTAGGCCGACAACTGGCGACTTAGGGCTAGGGTGCGATCATTCTGAGTTCTTTGCCTTTACCCGACTTAAGAAAGTGCACTGCGTTGAATCAGCTTTGATTCGTTTACGGCCACGAGCCACGAAAAAATAACGCCGGTGCAGCCAGATCCTTGCCAAACTCGTGCTGGATCATACTCTAAATAGCGTCAATCGGAACAACTTTTATCGAAAGGGTGCGAGAATTCCTTAAATCCAAACCGACCGCTTCGATCGCGAGTTTCCGAATGTCAAAACCTCGACCCACGGCAAATGACGTTGCCCGCGATGCTCGAAGCGAACTCAGATCTAGGTTGCTAGATAGGTAATGATCCTGCACTTGAAGTGGAGCATTATCCGAGTGCCCTATGAATGTAATGCGAACGCGATCCTTAAATGGCGAAAGGGTGTCGAGTAGTAGTCCAAGCTCGACCTCAATTTCATTATTGATGGCGAATTGACGTGATGCATAGACTTGGTCGGATAGATGTATCGTAAGTTGATCAGCATCTGGCGAGAGGACCGATGAAATCGAATTGCTCCGCAGTTTCTCCGCGATTTCGGCCACTATTGGTGGTGCTTGTTCCGCATGCTTTGGTTCAGAATCGGTAAAGGATTCAGTCCGCTTTCCGTCAAACGAAAAGAAAATGACAAAAAAGCTCATCAGCACCGTAAGCACGACGGTCACATATATAGCCGATTTCAGAAATAACTTGGCGAATGCATAACTCTTTGAATCATTCATAAACCAATCTCACTTCAACTTTAAAGCTATAGTTTAACTGCGAATCCTAACGGGTGAATGGAGTACTAGTAAAAAATTTTGCAGTCGGAAAACTAATTGAAACATCTGGTCGCACGTTTAAAGTCTGACACCCGTTAGAACCAAATGCAAGTAGGCGGCTGGCGGAAAAATAGGAATTAACCCACAGAAACGGCACTTCAAACAAACTTTAGAAAGCCAGAAAATCCGCCAATTATTAGAGCAGATGCTTGTAAATACAGTCTTCATAATGTCCGATAGAGATGTCAGCGATCGACTGATGGGATTCCGGAAGTGCCTATGCTAAATCGCAGGAAGGAAGCTGATACGAATTGGCATCATTCTTTGGCGAGGAAGTTTGCTTACGTGCACTGGGTAACATTTAACAGTGGATTTATGGCCTTTAAGGAAACAAATACACCTGACGAAATGTCTACAGGATAGATGGCACATATGCAGAGTACATTGCTTTTCCACAAAACTATGTCGCTACGCTTTCTTCGCAATTGAACAACGACGAAGCTGCATGCTGTGAGGGAGCTTGTTTGGCCCGCACGAAGAAATGAAGGGTTCGCAGCTTAGGGAGCTGAAAACTCTTTACAATCGAACCGCTAGGATGCTTGAAGATAATGAGCTGCGTTCAGATCGCCAGAGCGAGGAATCAAAGGAGGTCTTTTTGCAATCCAATTGTGATGCTAGCGACGAGCACTTTTACATAACTATCTAGTGTCGGATAACGAACATCATGTCTTAGGGTATTGACAATAATCGAATCTGTGGGGGTAATCTGATACCCTAACATCAAACTCGCATTATAAGTAGTAATCAACGGACTATTCGCAACCACGATCGGCGTGACAGCCAGCTGGGCATCCGCTGTCAAAAGTCCCGACCGGTATGCTATGCCAATCTGGGCGATTGGACCCAAAACTTGCTCTGGGATCACGATGTTTTTAGTGTTTGTTTGGAGAGGATTATTTTCTGGTTTCTTGACTTCCGCTTTGAAACCTCTGACACCAAGACCTAATGGGATTGAAATGTTATCCCGCAAGTAGAAAAGGTCTGTAGCAACCATACCGCTTGCTATGACTGCCCATGGTAATTTTGATCCTGATTTCAAACTGACACTGGTACTTCCCATAAAAAAGTAATCAGGAATGATTGGCTGCGTGCGAACAGTAGCTTCAATTGTAGGGCGGTCCCTAACTTGTTCATCTGGTAAGGGAGTAAGAAGTGTGTATCCAGCCGCTAATTTGATAATGATAGGTATGGATAACGCTAAGTTCTCTGCGTCAGGATCTGTATTTATCTTACTAGGATCTTCTTGTTTGTCTTTTCCTTCCGCGATCCTTTTTTCTTCCTCAGGAGAGACTTCCGGTGATGTAGATGCTGTGCTTGCGGGACTTCCACCTAAATTGATTGTTATAATGACAGCATCTTTTTGCTCAGGTTTGGAAGTAGTTTCTACGCTCAAATTGATGCGTCTTAAGCTCTGAGCCACTCGTTCCATACACGATACGAACTGAGGATCGAAAGTGATTCTAACGTTCGTGATCTGATCTGTTAGGGTTGCTGCGAGAAATAAAAATTCACTCCACCTTCGGCTTCGTTCGCATGATGTCGCTTGTAATCTCTCGATTTTGAATGTTGCGCCAACTGAGTCGTTAGCTTGTGTTGGTGCTGAGCGAAATAGCAAAACGATAAGACAGATCTTGGCTATGGAGTTCTTAGGCCAGTTCATTTTTGCGAGATCCACGAAAGTTCCGCAGCCGGACAGTTGATCAGTATCTATTCTAAGTCAGTCTAACATATCGGTACTGTTTATGATTTTTTTGCAATTAACCAAGGGCTACGACTCGATTTAAAGTCAGAAAAAAGTGTTGAAGAGGCACAAACTAAAAATAAATGCTTCCTAAATTGTGGTTTTATCAAAATCGCATTCGTCAGGTAAAGCAGGCCTTTTCGCAGAAAAAAATATCTCATTAGCGATTAAGGTTGAAGTGGGATCTGCCGATGCTCAATTTTGAGTATCGGAGGATCTAATGCACGTCCTTAAAGCATTTGTAGGAAATTCACTGCTTGTAGCCACACTAGTCGGTTGTTCGACAACTTACCAGTTTGTCACTCAGCCTGAAGGTGCAAATGTCTATCACCAAAAAGACGGCAGCAAAGCCTTGCTGGGAACAACCCCCCTAGAGTTTAAGAAGTCAGGGTTGCCAGAAGACACACCTTTTTCTGTGATATTTGAAAAGCAGGGTTACGAGCCGCTTAATTTACTTGTCACTCCAACAGATAACTCCCATACGACAGTAACAGCAACAATGAAGCCTGGTAGTGCAAGTAACGGCAACGATCCAGAGTCAATGCGTGTGCGAGGCGTGTTAAGGCGAGTGTTTAAGGTTCAAGAACATGTCGCTACTAGACGCTACACAGAAGCTCTGAGTCTTTTGCGTGATCTTGAGACAGCCGAACCTAATCTGGCTGAGACTTATGTATTAAAAGGCAGCGTCTACCTCATGCTAAATGATAGTGCGCAAGCGAGATTATCTTGGGAAAAAGCTCTAGCACTTGATTCTTCGCTAGACGATGTGCGCGTCCATTTAAATAAGATCGCTACGGCTACTGGTACTAAGGCGGTGAAACCATGAAAAAGCCGAATTTGGGGTTCATTGGTGGTGTCTTCTTTGGAGTTTCCATTCTGATCTTTGCGGTGCTCTCTGAGGTTGCCGACAAAAGCACTGCTGTATTTGTCCACCCAGTTGCAGTGGCAATCGTTTTTGGCGGCTCGATTGCAGCGGCATTGATGTCAGTTGCGACGAAAGATCTTTTTAGGATTTTTCAACGCACATACTTTGCTGTTAGATACCCACGAAATGATTTTGTTGGAACGATTCGTGAGATCGTCAGAGTCAATGTTGGTGCGAATAAAGACGTGCTATTTCTTGAGAAAGCAGAATCACTGGTACAGAATGCGATGCTTAAAGACGCTATTCAGTTGATGAATATGGGCTTTAAATCGGACGAAATCCGCAGATTTTTGGAAGTACGTAGAGAACAAAATGAGCACGCAATCAACCAGTGTTCGGTTCTCTACTTCGGTATGGCGAAACTCGGTCCTGCTCTCGGCCTTGTGGGTACTTTGATCGGTCTTGTGGTGCTTCTCTATTACCACATGGGTGGTGGTGACGTTGCGAAGGTCGCTAGTTCTATGGGTATAGCTTTGACAGCGACTCTATATGGGGTCGGCTTAGCAAATCTAGTATTCGGCCCACTGTCAGAATATATGCACTACACAGCTGACAAGGCCTACGCTCTCGATACTTTGGTTATCGAAGGAGCGGTTCTTATCAAAGAACGTCGCTATCCAGTTTATTTATTACAAGCTTTGAAGTCTTATGTTCCAAGAGAAGACTACAACGCCGTTGAGGCTGTCATGCAAGAAGAGGTTCGAATGGGAAGTATCAATGCTTCCAAAGCGAGTAAAGAAGGAGAGGCTGCCGCTTGAGACCGATTACTCGCTCACAGCTTGAGATCATTAAAAAGAGGGAGGGTGAACCCTGGATTTACTCCTATGCCGATCTTGTCACGAACCTTTTGGCATTCTTTATGATGCTTTTGATCATCATGAGTTCCTCGAAAGATGTGCGTGAAGAGTTTACAGAGGGACTTAAAGACTACGTCGAGAAGAAAGGTTTTGCGGCCAAAGCAGTAGCCGATGGGGTGTCTGAACTTAGCGTGCCTCAACTTAGACAGGTGATTGATACTTACTTGAAAGAAAAGCAGCTGACTTCCGAGGTATCCCTCACTGAGACTCGCACTGGTATCGAGCTGACATTTGAAGCGGCACTTGTTTTTGATTCTGCGACCGCTGAGATTCGTGAAGAAGCAGGTATTGTCTTACAAAAGATTGCTACTTTGATTGCAAAATTACCCTCTAGGTTTGTTTTAGATGTTGAAGGGCATGCTGACAATCGACCGATAACGTCTTCGTCAATTTACCCTTCAAACTGGGAATTGTCGTCTGCCCGCGCGGGAAGTGTTGTTCGATTTCTAGAAGCGAATGGGCTCCAATCGAGGCGACTCAGAGCGATAGGTTATGGAACGACTCAGCAGCTGGATAAGAAGTCTGATGCCTCAATCAATAGACGCGTAGTGATTAAGGTGAATTCGAAAATCGATTAAGAGAATGTTTTGATTACCAGAAGTCAAAAATCAGCACCCGTTAAGCGACTGCTACAAATGCCGCTTGCTGTTTATTTTCTTGTCGTGACTTCGACTTCTGCATTCGCAAACGATCTTTTAGAATCCAAAGTTAGAAAGCAACTCGAGCGACTCTTTTTTTCTGAACAGTTCTTCTTAGATGTCAGTGTCGATGCTGGTGCTGTAGGCGACGATAAACCACTCCCAGGTTTGACAGTTGGCCAGAATGGGCAATCACAAACAAGTATTCTTCTTGTTCTAGACCTTTCGATCTCTAACGAGCGGCTTAAAATCGCAGAAGAGATGATAGGCCGGCAAGTTGCAAGTGAGGGGCTTACTGGACAAGTGAAAGTGACAGTCCGAAAAGAGCGAGTAATGAAAGTGCCGCCGCAAGAGCTAGCTCCTTTGGCTCCGCAGTCGCCCCAATCCGCTTCTCCAGATTCAAAGGCACAAGGAGAAAACGAAGACGGCGAAAAAGATATGTCGATCTACGAATTTATCGAAACTAAACGCGATCTAGCGACACGTGTTTTAGTAGTCCTTTGGTCCGCTTTAGCTTCTCTCGTTGCGATTTATGTGATGCTTAGCCGTATCGGACGTAAAAATGGCGCCCAGCAGCGATCGGGTGAAGTAATTCGCGACGGATCACCGGCCGCAGGTGCTGGCTCTGGTAGCAGCCAAGCGAGTGCACCCGCGAGCCGGGCAGCTCTCACGAAAGCTGAAATCTACTCGAAAGACTCTGCTCTCTATAAACAAGCACAAGAGTTGGTCGAAGAAGCTAGTCGCGCCCCTGATAAAATAGCAGGCGTCATCACTAGATGGCTTGAAAGCTCAGAAGAAAATGTACGCTATGCAGCGTTGTTTTTGAAAAACTGTGATATGAAGACCGTCGAAGCAGTCTGTAAGCACTTACATCCTAGCGATGCAACGATCGTCGTCAGCAAAGACACCGGCGATTTCGATCCCTTCAGTGAAGAAAATAGAAAAGTTCTAGGTCTGATGCGTGGAGAGATCGCAAAGCTCGCGGCAAATCAGTCAGTGAAGACCAGGCCGGATCCACTCGTATTTTTACGACAGATTACCGATGATCAACTTAGAAAGATTCTTGATGGTGAGTCACACCGGCTCGTTGCTATGGTTTCAACACAGATCCCAGTACATCGACTCGCTCGCTATTTTGACAGTATTGACGTTGAAGACTGCAAGAAGATACTTGAGATGGTTGTCGATCTTGGCGACGTTGTTGAAGAAGATTTCGCCTCAATAAGAGCCAAGCTCACTGAAAAATTCCACCAACTTTCAGATGTTCTTATAAACGACGATTCTAAAGTGCTAACAGCACGTCAGCTACTTTCATCTGTGGGACTTGCGTCTAAACAGCTCAATCTGGCAGTTGATTTACTTGCAACACATCCGGATACATTCCAGCAGATAAGAAAACAAATTCTCTTAATTTCAGATTTAGCTTGGTTACCTGCACGATCGGCAAAGATATTCTATCAGTCCATTGATGGTGAGACGCTTGCCGCAGCGATCGGTGATAGCGAGCTTGATAAGCAGCAGCTCCTTGAGCACATGCCGGAGGCCATCAGGGAATCATTCCTAAGTTCCTCTCAGATTGAAAAAAGTGATAGTGAACGCATTGAATCATGGCGTCGGATCCAGGACGTTTTCGATAACTTAATTGGTAGCGGTCTTATTTCTCCAAGTGAAATTAATACTGCCAAGGCTAAGTCTGACGAATCTTTCCTAAAAGATGGTACATCACCAGTTTTAAAAGGTGCAGCATGAGCACCTTACATAAAAATCGCACTTTTAAACTACTTTCATTAGCATGTGCTCTGCTTTTGTCAGTTCCCTCGTTTTCTGCGGAACTTTCCCCCCAAGTTATGAGTGGTGGTGGGGGTATGCTCAATGTCAACACGTTTAGCAGTAGTTATCTACCATCATCTGTCAGCATACCTGGTTTTCAAGTAGGGTTAGAAGGCAGACTAAATCAAAAGTGGTCTCTCGCTATTAGAACAATTAGTTCTGTAAATCAGACTCTAAGTGGTTTCTCAGCTGGGCTTACTTACAATTTAAATCAGCACCGAACCGTATCGACCGTGGATTCTAACGGTTTGACCCAAGTGAAAATATCCAAAGTTTCAGCTTGGTCTGGCCGCGCAGGTGTAGGTATTGGTAGATGGAGTTATTCTCAAATACTGACGTTAAGTAATCCAGAAATTGCCGAGCGTTTGCGTGATACTGCTGTCAAAGCAAATATCTACGGCATTCAAATCCGCGCTAGTGTTTCACGCTCATTTGGTCAGTCTTGGTCTGTTGACGGCGAATATGGCTTTGTCTACGCAGCCGCGAGTGGACTATCGCTCATTGTTCATTCAGCGACTCTTGGTCCGAGCTATTGGTTCTAATCAATTTAGACTTGGTTTAGTTCGCGACGTCGGCTTATCACTTTAGACTTGTTCTGATAAAGCTCTCAATTGCACAGTATCCGCCTAATCCTCCCCACGTTGACCGTCCGAGCTAATGCACTTTCGGAATCGGCAGCAGTGCTTCGTAATCTTCGACTGTGGTGCAGTATGGTAAACGTTCAAAAGCTTCCGCGAGGTATTGATGCGGGTTCAGTCCATTAGCGAATGCTGTGCGTAGCACGGTGTAAATGACGGCACTGGCTTCAGCTCCGATTTCCGTTTCGGAGAAGAGCCAGTTTTTTTTGCCGAGAGCGAATGGGCGATTGGGTTTTCGATGAGGTTGTTGTCGAGTTCAATTTGGCCATCTTCTAGGTATCGCTCAATGAGCGCCAGTTCTTTCGATGCATAGCTTAGGGCTTTGCCGTAAAAAGAGCTTGATGTAAACCTGATTCTCAGCGACTTGAATATGCCCGTGATGACGGGCACGCAATTACTGGAAAATTTGCAGAAGAACCACGCAACTTCCGTCACTCCGGTTATCATGTTGACCACTGAAGGCGCGGCTGACCAAACCGAGATGGCTAAAAAATCTGGAGCTAAGGGATGGCTCGTAAAACCCTTTAAGCCCGAAATCCTTGTCGCTGCAATAACAAAAATTGTGCGGTAGACAGGGCCACTATCGGACAATACGGATCTGATCGATGAGGCGCATGATGGTAAAGTTTTAAGGTTATTGTTGCAGTTTATATCCGTCACAATAGCCGCAGCATTTTTTTCCATACGCATTGCGATTCGACTTGTCGAATCGCAATTTTTCTTTGCAATAAATTCTGACATTTACGTCATGTTTCGTAGCGAGCGACTGGGCTCAATCACAAAATGGTTACAAAGCAAAAAACTGCCTCGTGATTCTGATTTTGCAATTGTACACACCGGCCCTCGTAAGAATCCCCCTGTGAGAGTTTGACGTTTCAGGCCATTTTCTCGGAAAAATCCCGGGTAATCACCTATTATTTTTGACAAAAATAGACCAACCCGATGCTCGCTGCCGACTGCCCCTCATGATTCCAGAGCCACTGTCGATCGGATTATTAGGCCCAGCGGTACACAAGCAGTTAAAACAAATGCGGTGGGAACAAATGGGAAAGAAAATATTGATTGTCGATGACTCGAAAACAATTAGACAGCAAGCCTCGTTCTTTCTTAGCAGGGGTGGATTCCCTGTGGTTGAGGCTGAGAATGGGCAAGTTGCACTGCAAAAGCTATTGGTGCATCCTGACGTTAGCCTCATTCTGAGCGACATTGATATGCCCGTGATGGCTGGTAAGGAACTGCTCGAACAACTACAGAAGAACCCAGCAAACGCTCTCATACCGGTGATCATGCTAACGGCGGAAGGCGCAAAAGATCAGATCGAATTGGCAAGAAAATGCGGCGCAAAGGGATGGTTAGCCAAACCTTTTAAGCCAGAGATTCTCATCGCAGCAATCTCCAAGATTGCTCGTTAGAATAGACGGGAAGAGCGCAGAACATGCATGTGCTGCTCTAGTCAGGTGGATTAGTCAGGAGTGGTGTTGACAGTCCTTTGTAAGAGAACTGTCAAGCGAAATTCATTTCTTTAAATTTTTACCTTTACCGTCGGGAACCTCTAGTCCGACGACTATTCCGAGATTTCATTGGACTGAGGAATCTCGAAATGCAGCACAGGTTTTTTAAAGCAAAACTTGAACCCATCTATGGTCGTCCTAGTTGTGATCAAGGGAATTTCAAATTTCCATGGATCCCCAACTTGGGTCCAGCCGGCAGGCACTCCACCTACGAAAACCTTCTCCGAGTCGTGTTCAAACGGAAAAATCAGCCGCTTCTTGGCGACATAAACTACGATGGTCGTAGCGTCATAAAATTCCTCACTCTTAGAATCTGTAGCAGCCCAAAACAGTTCCGCGTAGCCTTCTGGACAATCCTCCTCGTAAATTGTAACCAATTTTGTGCCCGATTTTACGTGCCTTTGAATCACACTTTTCAAGCTTTCAGCCAGGGGTAATAATTGTTTTGGTATCCAAAGATCATTTGGAAAATCTGTTCTGTATGTAGTCCTTCTTACTGTCTTGCGTGCTTTGACATAAACACCTTTATCGTCGACGTTAACCGCGCAGTCTTCAGGCGATCCTTCACCAAGCGCCTCCTGCTGCATCAAACAGAGTTCATCATGCGCGACTGATCCGTCGGAAGTCTGCACGCCGGACTCTGGCATTTCCAAATTCTGCGCTATCGCACTGCCTGAAATCGCCCCGATTAACACTAGGTAACCTGCAACCAATCTCCGCATAAAAAAATACTCCCAATGTGATTTTGCGCAGCCCCATGCTGCGTACTCAGAGTGGTGCAATTAACGCTCCAACGGCGATCGCAAAAAATTTACTGGCAAATTCAAAACCACCGCAACAAAAGATCAGGCAATCGCTGCCTGTGCATAAGAAATTTTTAAGCAATGTAAACTTCGTGTTCATGGCCGCTGATCCGCTACTCGTTTGTTTCGTTAACCTTCACAAATCATGCCGCAATCATCAGAATGTCGCTCTTCACTCACGTAAGCATCGTTCCACCCAGGGACTGTCGTTTAACCGTCTCTGGATTCAATCTTGGTTTGACTCTTACTCACAATGCGAGCGAACGGACTGTGTGGCCGGCGCCTTTGTAGGCGGCGCCGAGAAGGAGTGAACTAGTCTTTTGCCTTCAAATTGTCGTGAGATTGATAGGAGAATGGCCTCATCGACGTCATAACGGGAATGACAAAAGAAATCATAAACCACAGTCAAGAGCTGCCAGGTTCGATGACGTTGTCACTGGTGCGATTTTGAAAATATCAGTTTGTCGCGTGTCGTCATTCACCAGCCAACTTAAGTCAAACAACTCGCCCTCCTTACTTCGAACGAGTCCAGTAGCTCGCCAGTATCGGGATGATCCGCTATCTCCCGTTGTTACCAGAATTTCTTCGGCACTTCCGCTGGGCGTTGTCACAACCATGCCCTCACGGATTCCGAAAGCTACGGATGCATCCCTACGCGAGTTTACGATAGCCACCTCAATGTTTCCCGGAGTAATCTCGTCCGAAACGGTAATCGTGCAGTCCGCTGAGAATCGCGTCGTCTGGAACATCTCGATAACTTCTTGGTAAGCGCTGAAGGCGGAAGCCTCGGCAGCCACTATGACCATGGCACCGGCAAATAGCGACAAGTAGCTTTTTCGCACGGGTAACTCCTCATTAAAAAAGGGCGAGGCACTGCGCCCCGCCTTGTAACGAAATTCAAACTACTCAAAATGGACAATTTACGGAAGCAAAACTGTATCTATCACATGAATGACGCCATTAGATGCCTGAATGTCCGTCACAATGACCTCGGATTCGTTGAGGAATAGCTTGCCATCTTCGAACCGAATTTCGACTTTACCTCCGTTTATCATGGTAGCTTCGGTTAATTCTACTGCTGTTGAAGATGGAACTACCCCCGCAATCACGTGATAGAGTAGGATGTTTCTAAGAACATCAGGCTGTTGCAGCAGCGACTCCACTGTACCCGCGGGAAGTTTGGCAAATGCGGCATCTGTTGGCGCGAATAACGTGAGACCCTGACCAGATGCAAGTGTTTCGGCTAATCCTGCCGCCTGAGCAGCTGCCAGCAGCGTGTTGAACTGCTCTGCCGCCTGAGCCACTTCGACAATGTTTCGCGACTCTCTGTTTGGGCAGCCCTCGCCCGCCCATGCGTGAGAACCGTGAAAGAAACCCGAGATCGATAACAAAGAACTCAAAACTACTTTTTTCATTTTCTGTCTCCTTAACCCTCAAATCCATTTTTGAGGTAGATGAATCGTACGGCGTGACATTTACGCTGTATATAATCTATTGTGATACGCGTGATTCGTTTTTTGATACACGGAGACCATATGACAAAATGGGACGATGTCACCATTGGTGATTTGCGGATGATTGAGGAATTACTGGCGCACTCATCTTTGCGATCCTGGGCAAAACTTCACGGCAGCAGTGTCGTTAAGGCTGCGCGCCGACTAAATCAAATCGAAGCTCGTCTGCAGCAAAAGCTCACAGTTCGGACCAACCAAGGTTTTGTGTTGACGCGCGAAGGTGAGAGATTGGCACGCTCCGCCAATGAACTCCATCAAACGATCGCAAAACTTGATGCAGCTATCACATCAAACAACCCGAAAGTATTCGCGACAAAACTTACTGTTGGTGCGCGCGGCTTCATGACGACTTTTTTCGCAGGCTGTTTAGCAGATATCATGCAGAGTCACCATACTTGCTTGCAACTCGTCGAACTCTCTCCGCCTGAGTCATTGGAAGCGGCGAATCGTTCGGCAATCGACATGGCAATTACGCTGGAGCCAATGAACTTGGGCAGAGATTGGATAAGAAAGTCGATCGGCAAAATTCGTTGGCGTGTCTATTGCCGCTCGAACCACCCTATCCGCGCCGAACTAAAATTAGCAAATTTGCGCAAGTACCGATTGGCCCACCAGTGCTATTGGAACGGAACGACTATTGTTGGGAATCATGGGGACGAACACGCCATGCTTGGCCTGAATCACCTGGGATTTGGCTCTCAATCAGCGTTTACTGCCATTGAAATCGCCGCTCATACTGATCAAATCATTTGCATACCGGAAGTTGTAGCCATGCGAGCAGTCAATTCGGGTAGAATCGCAGCCGTGGAGCTTGCTAATCTAAGGTTACCGGAGGATGAAGTCTTTGTTTACATAAATGGCAAAGTTTCAAGGCGACTTGCCACTGCAATGATGAGCGCATTGACCGAACGTCTCGAAAAACCATAAGTTTTGTAAACTGGTACCTAACATTGTAATTTGAGACCACCTTATGATCTCCAAAAAATCGTACTACTTTCACGGAAACACCTTTCCACCAACCGCCTTTCGCTTTAGATCATCGCTCGTAGCACCCCCACACGCAAAGCGGTCACCAGGCTCCCGCAATATCAACCTCTGAGCGGAACACATAGTGTCGCAGATAATTTCCAAGGACACGACTTGATCACACGCGGTCGCGCTTTCGCTCCACTTATAATGCAGGAACTTTTGCTCGTATTCACATTTATCTGTAAATGACATCCCTGCAGGGCAGGTAACCGCAGTTGTGGAGTTAGCGTGGCAAGCACACAAAATCAGTGACTGCGCTCGGACTGGTTTTGCACTTCCGTCACCAGGACTTTCCTCCCAGTCCGACGCCGGTCCACATAGAACGCTCGCTGCACTTGCTAAAACTGAGTTTGGGCAGAATGTGTCGGAAGCACGAATTGCCAGCGGCGCACTTTGGTCATCCGCCGAAACTACTTGGTGCGCCTCGTCCCCCGGCTGTGAACGAACTGATTGAAGCAGCGGCTCTTCTGCGCACGCTGCGACCAACCCCAAAAATGTTATCGTGGTCACTTTCAGCAAGCTCGACATTGCTAACCCCTCCCCCCAAAAAAAATCTACTCAGAACGCACCTAATTGCACAGCGTATCCATTAAGCAGCCCTACTTTGCGCCGCAATCAACTTACGTCCAACTTCTTTCAATCCGTCTTGCACTTGCTTCTTCTCAGTCTGCACAGCTCCCAGGTCATGTGAAGCTGCAGGATTCACGTTAGCCACCAATGATTCTATCGTATGAAGCGATGTGGCGATTTCACTTAAATGGAGCATTTGCGCATTGCTCTTCAATGTATGAAGAATCTGAAACATTTTTCGTGCAGCATCGACGTTTTGGTGTAGTCCAGCTACCAAACTGGTGCACTCCGTCAGCCCGGCAATGGCGCCCTCGATGAACAGCTCGCGCTCATTTCTTGGCGTGCTTTGCCTCTGCGCCTTTGCATTACTTAGCTTTGCTGCTAGCGCATCTGCTTGACTTAGCGCTGCATTCAATTTGGCGCGACCTTCTGGCAAGTATGGGGTGTTCCCACGTTCACAAGCTTCAGCCAATAGACCAAGTACATCTTCCGCCGCATGCAACGCGCGCGCTAGGTCTTCGCAATTGTGCATCTGGGCATTGCCCTTTAGAGTATGCAAACGTTGAAACAACCTACGATAGCTATCGAGATTTACTTCACCGTGCCTCACCTCAACTCGAGCCTGCGCTAGTTCTGCACGAACGTCAGACGCAAACGTTTCGCGCTCGCCGACCGGCGCCAACTTGCGGCGCGGGGTTTGCAAAGCTAACTGCGCTTGCAATGTCTCACCGATGCTGTTCAATGAATAACTAAGCTTGTCAAGATGGGCCGGTTCGGGCAAACGACTCGAGTCGAGAGAGATGTTGATTTCTGCCACGATGCTTTCAACAGCGTGAATCATGTCCGCCAGACCCTTCAAGTTATGCATGGTCGCGCTGCCTTTCATCGTATGAAGAATCCGAAACATTTTTCTTCCGGCGTTTGCAGACTGGCCTTGCACAGCCAACTCTGCGACCATGCTGCTGCAGTCGCGCAACGCTTCGACACTCTCTCCCAAAAATGCAGCCACTTCGCTAATCCCTATAGCGGCCCCCTTCTTGCGAACCTGTCTTGGAATCAGTAATCGAAAGGTTGTTCCCTTGCCTTCTTCTGACTGCAATTTAATCTGCCCTTTCATTCTTTCGACAACGATAGCTTTGACCGCATCCATACCGACACCGCGACCAGACAATGAGCTAACTTCTTCCTTGGTCGACAGTCTGGACAGAAATATCAAATCTAGTTTTTGCTCGTCAGTCATCACATCCGCGTGCTCGGCGGTGATCGCATTCATGGCAATCGCTTTTTTGACTACTTTTTCGACATTGATGCCGTTACCATCATCCCTCACAATGACTTCAATTCCTGTCTCTGTCTCCTTGCACTGAATTTCTATCGTCGCAACGTCTGACTTCTTTCGGGCAGCACGATCGGACGGCATTTCGATCCCGTGATCGAGGGAATTGCGAAGCATGTGCACCAGAGCATCCCGGAGTGCATAGGCTAGGTCTCTTGGCATCGCCACTGCATCACCCGAAACTACGTAATTGATGTTTTTGCCCAATCGCTTGGTCAAATCGCGCATCATCGGATTCATTTTTGCGCACAACGTCTTAATTGGATAATCAAAAATGCTAGCGACCAGTTCTTCCAATTTCTCTGCGACTTCCGCAACTTCCGCGCTGCTTTCTTTAGGCAAACTCGAAACAAGTTCACTCACGCGCTCATACCACTGCGACGAAACTTCGTAACTTTGTTGCGCGTTGTCCTCGGTCGTCAATGACTCATCAACAAAATAGTTAGCGAAGACGCGATGCAAATCTGCACGCCTCGAAGACGACGAGACTGCACTTGCCATTTGTAGTCGAATGGTAACATCACTTAATTTTGTCACAAGCTCTGAGAAAGCATCCCGGTTGCTGATCTGCCCAAGTCCGTCTTTAAATAGAGCAAAGGCTCGTTCAAACGTCGACAACCCCTGCACCGATCCGGTCAGAACGGATGCAAGCTTGGTAGTTTCTGCCAAACCCAAAGCCGCACCTAATCGCGCAGCGAGTCTATCACCACCAATGCCGGACTTTTGCAGCGCTTGGCATACATCGATAATAAGAGGCGGATTTGTTGACTCATCCAGCCATTCATCACCCGTGCCCTGTCCGCTGAAGCATCGCACGAGAGACTCACGAACAGCCCCTTCTAGCTCCGCATCAACATTTGCGCTAGAATCAGCAAAAAAGATCAACCCCAGACACTGCCACGAATCTCGCACGGCTTCCGCAAGCTGGCCGTAATTTTTATTGATGCAAGCTATGGCCGCTTGCAGAGCTTGAAAACGCAAGAAAACCAATGATGACGAATCACAAACTTTGAACCATTCAAAAATAGCGACTTCAAGTCCCGCAACTGCTTGCGGGGTCGCCGGCGATTCTTCCGCAAGGTAGTCACCGATGACAGCCAACTGCCGCGCGACCGCTTGCACACCATTGTCGCCGCGGAGTTCGTACTTAGCCTTTCTAGGTGATTGCAAATAAAATCGGAAGTAGGCCTCGGACAAGTCCGAGTACCCATCCGTCTTACCTGAAGTCGCGTCAACTACTTTGGCTTTCGCTTTGTCAACCGCGTCATATAGTTCCTGAGCGCCAAAGTACTTGCAGAAGGTCTGCAGCTTGGTGAAATTAGCCTCCAAACTAGGAGCGACACTGCTCAGCACGTACTGCATCTTTAGACTGGCAGCACTTGCGGCTACCTCATCAAAAAGCACCGTTTGATTTTTTAGTAGCATCACTTCCACCGTCATAGCGATTTGATGCAGACGGTCCTCAAACCGTACGGCAGCCGCGTTCTTTATACCGAAAAGCTGTTCCGCGGTTTTTGTGTGCGCTGCGAGCACCTCCTCGATCTTTCTAAGGCCGACGGTTAGCTGCCCGTAGAACTCCGAGCCGACAGGATCTTTCGCGTCCAGTCGATTGTTAATTTCGACGACCGAGTTCTCCGCCACGTGCACGATCTCTGAGATTGTCATTAAGTTATAAAGTCGCGAGTTCCCTTTTATGGTGTGAAGAATGCGGAATAGCAGCTTGCGCGACTCGATATCGGTTTCAAGGGTCCCCACCAAGTCATAGCATTGCGCGACCCCAGCCAACGAGTCCGCCAAAAACGCCTCGAGGTCACCACGATCGACTCCAACAAGACCTTGGATGACGAGCACTTCAGCTTGCTTCGCTTGCGCCTCGCGCTTTACGCGCTCGAGTTCTGTCACGTCCTCAGCGACGACCATGATATTTTGCACGGTTTGCGCTTTGTCATATAACGGTGTGTAGGTCATTTTCAAAATCTTTTCAGGCTGGTCAGATATGCGCCGCGAGATCAACGTTGGAAAATTGTCTTCCATGAGTGACCATTGCACCTCGTCCTCCCCAAAAACGGAAGTCACCGCCGTCTTGGTAGCTGCAAAAGATTCAGACTTTTGTCCGAGATAATTGAACGCCAGTTCAAAAATATTTTTGTCAACGATGTCATCCGCAAACACCCGCTCTGAATACTTCGATACCGGTGAAACTACTTTACAACTCCGGTCGATAGAAAATACTGCTTGGCGCAAATTGTGCATCAGATTTGAAATGGGGAGCAGCGATACGCTCAGAAACTTCATCAGATTTCTGATCAGCATCAGTGTCACAAATATCGCTGCTAGCGTCATCAGGACCCCAAGAACCGTTGAATTGCGCAATAACGAAAAAGCAGAATCGGTCCCTTCGTTGAGGTCTTCGTTTACAATGGACTCAATGCCCTCCACTTCAGCCTTGAAAGTTTCAATCTGGGCACTGACGTTCACAAAATATTTTTTTCCCTCAGCAAAGTTTTGATTCATATTGTTAATCATCATTTCGCGCGCATTGTGCTTTAAGTTTTCCCAAATCGCCTGCGTTTTCTCGGTCGCCCTTTGCAGCCTTTGGGCTCGTTCGGCCGTGCGTAACGCAGATGCCGAACTGGCTATAACTTGCAAGTTGTCGTCAAACGATTTCGCAAGTTCGTCGTAGCGCATGATTTGCGACATTTGAAGCTCCATGTCGCTATTGCCAGATACTAAGTAGAAAATCCCGATGATATCGAGAGCTTTTTGCTTGAGGTTGCCTGCAGACTTAAATTGTGGGATTTGCACTGATTTAATCACATTGAATGTAGTAGCGCCACGCGAAGTTGCGACAATTGTAAACGTACCCACGATGGCAAGGAGGGCAAAAATAACCAAAAAAATCTTTCTTGTTTCACCGCTGATCGTCCGTTCTTTAACTGGCTTTTTTCCACCTTGATTCGTGGCTGTCATGATTCGTTCCCTTACGTTTTAAATTCAAAACTAGTTGCTTACTCCACCACTTTCGCAGGACTAGCACTCTCGGCACTACCGTCCTATCTTCAATCCTTGAGCCCGTAGAATATCCAATTGCACACTTTGGATTGGTCACTAACCGACAGAAACGGGCCTCCCTGCGGCATACGTTGTCCACCCGGAGGGTTCTGCAGCAGCTTCAAGTACAGCCACGAAGAAAGGGGATCACCGCTTTTAACTATATGCGTGACTTGCCCTGATTTATTGGTTCCTGCCAGGATCGATTGCCGGTCTGGTGGATCGCCAGCAGCCACCGCAAATTGCGCTTTTTCAGACTCATCTGCGTTGTGGCAGCCCGTACAGCCGTTTGCTGTCATCACTGCACTGACTTGCGAAAACGTCGTGTCAGGCAAGACGGTCGGACATGGGTTGCTTGTTTGCGCGGTAAATTGCACCGAACACGTGGCCGTCAATGTTCCCGTGCTGTATGTATTACCATTCCAGGATCCTATTGGACACGTTCCAGCAACGGTCGTGTTGACAGTGTAGCCAGCATCCGCAGCGACAGAGAAAGATGCAGAGCTCCCTACTACGGTTGTAACAGAGCTAGGTGTAACTGAGAGGTGCGCACCACTCGCGGATACAATGATCTGGCCCTCGAGGACGAAGATGACGTCACATTCCTCTGCAATGACACCAGTTTCATAGACATCGCCCGACCATTCCCCCTTAGGACAACTGCCACCCGTCTCACGTGACAAGGGACTAGAGCCATCCGCCTTGACGGTAAACTGCACGCGTGTACCTGTCCTCACATCGATTGGCTCCGACGGCTGTACAGTAATGCCTTGACCAGATGCACTTACCCGCACCAAACCAGATGCAGAAAAACCAACGGTGCAATCCTCAGTAATCTCTCCTGTGACATAAGTCTGCTCTCGCCACTCGCCGGCTGGGCAGGTACCACCCACGTCGTCCAATTCGTAACCTACGACAGTTTCGACCGAAATCTCAAGACGCTGTCCGATGGCGACGCGAGTCTGCGCGGACGGCGCCGTAACCACGTTAGCGGATTCGATTGTTACAATCGCCGAAGACAGTTGTTCGATCCATTCACGCACCATCGCAATCTGCGAGTCTTTAAGGTACGGCCCTCCAAACGGCATGCGGCTGCCGTAAGGAGGGTCTGCACTAATTTTCTGAAACAACAAAGAAGAAGAAGCGTCGCCTGGGTTTACATACTTCTGCGCCACGAGAGCCAAAGGATCGTCAATCACTGACAACCCGCCTTCTGCCGCTCCACCTGCATGGCATCCCACGCAATTTTCTGAAATTACCTTGGCCATCCCCGCGGAGAATCCCGCTGTCGGTTTTGGCTCGTAAACGGAGCATCCGGATAAGAATGCGAGTAGTGTTAGCGATCGGTCTAGTGGGAACATGCGCCGGTTCCTTGTGCCGTATTCTTTTTTTTCAACAACGCCTCCCTCCAAAGTACGGAAGCTCGTCGCACTTGCATCGAACCAATCGGAGCGGCGTTTGGAGGACTTGAGGACACCGGCTAAAACTGACAATAAAGTCAGATTCGCATCACTCGTTAAAAGTTTTTTTCCTGGCATAATCTCTTCTATAATTCATGAAACGCTAACACAATCAGACAAGGATTCAGCCAATGCGACTCTCTTTTGTATCGTTTAGGACTCGAAGCATCGTGATCTTCGCCACAGTAGCCCTGGCAATCGGTAACCAAACATCGTGCAACGATTCGGACGACGACACAGGCGACGATAGCGTCACCCCCGCGACTACAGATGCCATTGCATTTGCATGTGCCGAGTCGGATGGCGTGCATTCGTGCGATCGCGCGAAAGTTTCTGAATGGTCAAAAACGCAGGAAATCGGCTCTGAATACAACTTCACTCTTCCTGCTTCGGGTAATTCCTTTACCGTCACGGACGCGGCGGGCGCAGTTGTCGAATCGATCAAATTGACTCAGGGTGTTCCTGTACGCTTCGTTTTGAAAGGAGACGCGACGAATGCTCACTACCTGAATGAGCCACTGCTCTGGGCAAATAGCGTCGTACGCTCGGTTGACAGCAAAGATTCATATTCTTTCTCAGCCCCGTACATCAATGGCATCGAAAACCGCAAAACCACTGCTGGCGCAGACGGCTTCGAACTTGCGGTCACATTCGTGCCGATGGTTCGCGGGAGTTATAACATCTATTGCCAAATTGGCGTAAATAACGGCAACAATTACGATTTGATTCGATCGTCGGCAGTCACGCCTGACCTTGCGTCGGGCCATGCAGGGGCAACCGGCAACAGCATGAAGATAGCGGTCGAAGTCACCGGCGATGCTGTCGTTGAACTGTCGACCCCCTATGCAGATGAGCATGCAGCGCGCATGCGTGCCGCTTTTGACAATCACCCATGGGCCGACAATGGCAGCTATGCAACTTTGAAAGGTCCGAATTGGACTTCTGCAGCGCCCTCAGGGCAGCACTTATGGGCGACCTCATCGGGCGCAGACAAGGCTTTCACATACACCGACGACTCAAAATGTACTGGCCGGACTAATAGCATTACGCCTAAGGCGTCATCTGCAGGCACTGAGATCACATTGCCTGCCATCGGAGTTACAGGTTATTGCAAGTTTCTTAACATGACGGCATCCGGATCCGATGTACGATTTTCGGAAACATCAGACAGCTCGGGAACTGGTTCGGTTGACGTAACTGAATCGTCACCAATGAAGTTACGCACAGGGCACGCGCACATTCTGCGAATTTCAAACAATTCTGAATCGGACGTAGAACTTGACGTGGCCAAGCTTACAACCAGTTTTGCTATCCGCAAACTTCAAGATAAATACGGCGAATACAAAGTTGATTTCTTAACAGGCATCACAATCAAACCAGGTAAGTGGATGGAAATCTGGGCCGTCCCAATGGTCGCTGGATCTTACGTTTTGACAAGTTCGAACGGATCGTCTGCACCGATCCAAGTGGTAGACACTCTTTGAGTATCGAACACGCCAGCCAGTGCAAGTGGCATGATGAATCTCATTACTTATGGCTGGCGTCTTTTCACAGCAGCGGGACGGTTTTCTTTGGGCAATAATTTCGTTACGTTCGCGGTTAGGACCGGATTGTTAATTTTGCTCTCCACAGCGATCTCGCTTGAGTGCTGGGCGAGTACCACAGAGCTGCATTTTTTCAATCATCCGCGTCCGCTGTCACTGGAGCCCCACAAGTCACTTTTAGCGGAAGGTCAGCCGCTTGCAAAGAAACGGCTGGAAGCAACTTGGACACTCGTAGCCTTCGGGTATGCCTCTTGCCACGACGTCTGTCCGCTGATGCTGTCGTCTCTTAAAATGTGGCTGTCACGCCAAACTCCAGACGTCAGAGGGCGCTTTAGTTTAATTTTCGTAAATATCGACAATCGATCTCCGACGAGGACAAGACTAGAGTCCTTCCTGGCCGGCTGGAAAATCGGCATCCCGGTCCATGCGGTGATTGCGGACGCTGTAACCACGAGGCGCATGGCGCAAGTTTTTTACCCACAACCGATCGCGACAAGAGAGGCCTTGCCACATGGCGCAAAACCTTCTTCCCTCCCCCATGCTTCGTCCGTGTTCGTCATCGGCCCCGATCTCCGCGTTCTGGGTGAATTGAGACCGTTGCGTACGAACGAAAAGAATACGGGCAGCCCGACTCTGCCGCAGCTGCTGGCATCTCAGGAAGTCCCAAAGATCAAAAGAAAATGACATCACCGCCGTCTGACACAGACAAGTGCTCCAGCGTTACGCCTTCAAGCATTGAAAGGGTCGCAGGGTCGCGAATGTCTAAATGAATCATGCAGCACAGATTGATTCCGTTCGCAGATAGCATCCACGTTTGATCGGAACTATGGTCCATCACGGCCATTTTAGCGTCGTTTATTTTGGAAATCGGCGTTGTCATCGCGCTATCCCCTAGTGCGTTGTGCGCTTCGCCAAGGTACCGCTTCAGGTGACCAACGGCCATGTTACAAAATTCTCCAACGCTATCTTTTGCTAAATTCAAATCGATTTTACTCACCTCACGGTCTAATGCCTTCGCTGCAAATTGCTGTGCCGACGGTAGCGAAAACCGCACGTGAAATGTCAACTTAAAACAATTGTGGGCAAGGACAATCGAAGTAATCCAATGCTCAAACTCTTTCAGTCGCGCGACGTCGCAGGCATTCTGTTCGGCTTCGGTGCCTCGCTGCATGATACTGAAAGCCTTTAGGGACGATTCGACGCACATTCGTCCGATTGTCGCTCGCGCACCATCCGACGTCGTCGTATTGATCTTGTGAGCACTCATGCAACCTCCTTCCGCGCCGCAATCACAGCATGCAGCGCTTTGACCATTTTTGCCGCATTGAATGGCTTGGTCATCCAAGCACGAATTCCAACCATGCGTCCACGTTCGACAATGTGCTGAGATGATTCAGTTGACAGCACCAATGCGGGGATATCCTTTTTTCCTCGCATTTGGTAGATCCTCTCAATCATTGTTAATCCATCGATGTCCGGCATATTAAAGTCAGCGACGATTACCGCGACATCGGGATTCTCCTTCGCCAGCAAAATACCTTCGCCGCCATTGGCCGCCGCCAAGACTTGGAAGCCTCCGTTTTCCAGATCCTTCATCAGTTGGTTCCGCAGAAGTTCTGAATCGTCTGCTATTAGCACCTTGTGTGGCATACTCCTCCCTCGTACTATAATGAATGCAAGCCTACTTGACTTGCTCAGGGATTTTCGGCATCGGTTTGTGAAATATTTAGCCCCGCACGACTTGCTGATCAATAAATCAGAACTTCCCCCTGTAATCCTTTTTCAGGTGAATGAACATCTTTGGAGATTCGAACGCTGGACATGCTGACGTTTTAGCCACAAAAATCGTAGTGATGCGCGCGCTGCCATGCGAATCAATGAACGCTCACAATGAGATTTTTGAAAAAGTTTCGCCAAATTACATGAGGCGGCTGAACGCATGCCAACCGATCGACCGAAACACAACCCGATTAAAGCTTGAGCGGCTGACTCAAGAAAATTTTGACAAAGTCCGTAACGAACCTGCTTCGCGCAACGCACTTTTCCTGAAGGAGGATTTATGAAATGCGTCAACAAAGCTCTTTCGGTGATATTCTTAATACCGATCGTTAGTTGCGAACAGGTAAACGTTGAAATTAGTTCCCCAAAAGAGGCAAAGACGGAAGCAGCAGTCAACGCCGGGAGCGATATCGTGACAAACAGCCCAGTTAGGATTGAGGGCAGTGTTACGGGGCTATCTGCATACTCTGTTCGTTGGTCCGCAGATGCTGCAGATGTGAATATTGCCGACCCCTCCAATCTCGGTACAATTGTCAGCGCAACTACCGATGGTTCCTACACCTTGACTCTCACTGTGGACTCGAATGGCAGTAGCAGTGACGAAACGACATCTACGTCTCGCGTTCAGGACTCGTTGCTTTTCACATGGGATACTACAGCACCACTCCCGCCAGTTTTAAACCGCGCAAGCGGCAGCGAGTTCTCGGGATCTGTGCAAGTTGCAGTGATCAATGAAAAAGCGGCCGACTTTTTAGAATATCGCTACGTCACTGATGCACAGGCACTGAGCGACTGCAATTCAGGCATTGCCTCCGAGGGCGAAATCGTCATAGCAAAAGACCAAAGTTTCACACTGAAAATTGCCGCATGTGATAAAGCAGGCAACATGTCGCAAGTGACAGAAAGCGCCTTTGTCCACACTGGCACTTCAATCGCGCAGACTTACATCGTCACACCTTCGGGAGCAAATGTCGTGGTCAGCCCCTCAACTGCACAAGTGGTAGTGGCTGGCGACTCCATTGCTTTCAATGTTGCAGCTGACGCGGGTTACGTAGTCTCGAACACAGTTGGCGGTAGTTGCACTGCGGGAAGTTGGAACGGCAATCAATACACGACAGGGCCAATTGCGGCAGATTGCGCGGTTTCATTCTCCGCAAACCTCGAGACCATTCAAGTGACAGCTTCCGGACAAGTTAACTCTTATGCAGGTGCTCCGTCGATGGCTTTAACCATCACCGACGCATCCAGCGGTACTGCAGTCGTCGGTCAAACGAAGTCGTTCACCGTAACACTACCCACACCATGGCACGAATTGAACAATACGGTTAACGGAACCTGCCCGCAAGGCAGCTGGGCAGGTAACGTCTATACCACTGGGCCTCTGACTCAGAATTGCACGGTACAGTTTGCGGCCGGCACTGGCCCCTTGGTAACCTTCAATGAAATCAAAACCTTGCTGGGCACTAAACTTTCGCAGACAAGCGTCAACACTTCGACGACAGGACCAACGACGAACCCAAACGCTTGTATAAACTGTCACAAGGCTGCAGAAAGCACACTCAACAAACCTTCGGCTGGTTTTGCAGTCACCAGCGCGATAAAAACCACAGTGGATGCATGCAGCACAGACGATAGTTGCCGCATAGCATTGATCGATTACGCCAAAGTTATCGACAATGTAAAGCGCGATTTTAAACTGGTCGGCAGCACGACAAATGGAAGTACAATTGTCACATTATCAACGACCACTGGATTGGCTGTCGGCAATACGGTTACTGGGACAGTCATACCAACATCGACAATCGTTACTGCCATAAATGCCGCAACGAATCAGATCACCCTTAGCCAGGCGGCAACTGCTACCGGCAGGGGCCAGCTTACCTTTACCCCAACACTGTTCGGCAGCACGACTAATACAAGTACAACTGTCACATTGTCATCAACCACTACAACCACTACATTGTCTGTCGGCAACACGGTTAGTGGGACAGGCATACCACCATCGGCAACCATTGCTGCCATAAATGCCGCAACGAATCAGATCACCCTTAGCCAGGCGGCAACTGCAACCAACACGGATGTCAAGTTGACCTTTGGTGGTGTCTTGCCATTTCTGCAAGAGGCACCCACCTATTGCGCCGATAGCGCAAATTGTACCTCGACAACGTACAAGCGGGTGGAACCTGGCATGCCACAACGGTCTATGCTGTGCCTTAAATCGCAAGCGTCTGTGAATGGCAGCACTCTGCTTGCTCCGACCATGTTATCCTCGGCGGAAACTGGCGGCGTGACGCTCGGAAGTGGTACAACACCCAAAGCTGTGTCAATGCCCCAAGGTGGTCCCAATTATTTCGAGCCTGCAGATCAAGTGAAGATTTGCCGATGGATTCTCCAGGGTGCGTTGCCATAGACTGGGTGCAGACGATTTGTGCCGTAAGCGGCCTCAGTTGGAGGGGCATTCCATGCCCCTCGGGCTCGAGCTTAATAGTCAGAATAGCAGCACATCCCCCGGATCAGCTTCAGCTTCTTTTTTCTTGATGGCAAAAACTTCGGCCCAACGACTCAGGTAATAGCGAAAAGAGAATGATTCTTGGTCGGTCACAATTCGACGGTTGGCAATCTCGATTAATTCGGCCAAATGGATATCAGTCACTTCCCCTATTCCTTTCTCGATGGAATTTACCCACGGCGCAGCAATTTCCATCTCGCGATGCTCCAATAATTGTCTAGCGAGGTCAAAGCCTTGTGTGAGCACCATGCCATCCAATTGATCCAACTTAATTGCGTTTAACTCTGCCCGTATACAGACAGCGACGTCATCCCAATTATCGCCGAGCAGCGGGTCCATCACATCAAGTGCGGCTTTTACCGAAGTGGCAATCCCAAGTCGGTCAAAATCAGATGGGTTAATGCGGTCGATCTCGCGCTCAAAATCACGAATGTCATCAACCCCTCTGAGCGCACCACCCAGCTTGACTCCGGCTTCTTCCATATACTGCTTGGCTGCAAGAATGCGACGCGCAATGACGACACACCGGACAGCGGCCGCGCTGAATTCTGATTCGCTGCTATGGATGCATTGCGCAACATTAAGTTGCAGCTGCTCGACCACTTGCATTAGTCCTGACACTAGCTTGGCGGCATAGCTGTGGGCATCACGGATTTCCGTTACAACATTCGGTCGAGCAAACTGAAGCCCCATGAGCCGCGCGACTGTAATCACATTCTTAACGCGCGCTTCCAAACGCCCCATGCACTCTTCGAAGGCATAGTTTGTAGCAGCGATTTGCCGAGCGATCATATTGAAGACATGACATTGAAACGCTAGATAATCGCCAATGACGGCCAAAGCACGATTTCCCGCATGGGGATTCTGGTCCTTGTCCCGCAGCAATCGCAGTCGTGTAGAATCTAGCGAGGTTACAAATCTTGCCGCTGATTCTCCAACTAAATCTGCGTAAGGCACTTGCTCAAACGCTTCAAATTCATACATGCCACCTTTGCCCAAGAGCTTTGGCAAAAGAACATCTTGTACTCGCATTGTAGAGGCTGGGTCGACGAGCAGCTTCAAATCGTCATACACATGGTAGGGCACGCCAAACAGATCAAAGCATTGGCGTTCGGCGAGCAAGTCTAGCAGCTTTCGAAAACCATTCCATGTGCATGCACCCAGAGAACGTAAAGATATTTCACAAGGGCTACCGATTAGCGTTTTCAGGGCATACAAATCAGTGGAATCGTGCACTGACCCACTAACCTCTACACGGCCGCTTACCTGATGGCAGACGAATTTTTTGGAAACCAACTCTGACAGACCGGACATTATGTGCCTGCGACCTTTTTAATCGCCATGATCAGCTTTTCATCGGAAAATGGCTTCGTTACCCAAGCGCGCACACCAATTTCTTTGCCAGCGTTTTTCAATTCGGGGGATGATTCGGTGGTCAGCATGAAAACGGGCACCGCATCACCTTTTGGCAAAGCGCGAATCTTGCGAATCATTCCCAGTCCGTCCAATTCCGGCATGTTATAATCAGTGATGATGAGGTTAACTGCTCCGCCTATGGCGCCAAAGACTTCCACTCCTTTGGCTCCATTATTGGCCTCCACCACTTCAAATCCGTTGCTTTGCAGGAGTTTCAGCAACTGCCCGCGCAATGTGTCAGAATCGTCCACAATCATTATCTTTAGCACTTTTGCGCCCTCCATAAGCGGAAAGAAATCAGATCTCTACTGCGAATCGAAAAGTTGTCCCCTCACCTTCAGCCGAACGCACGATTTCCAGACCTTGGCCTCCCATCTTTTTTATGCGGCTACTAACCGCATCTAAGCCAATACCGCGTCCCGAAACATCGGTAACCTGTTCGGCAGTCGTAAGCTGAGGTCGCAAGATCAGCGCCCATGTTTCCTTCTCAGTAAGAGTATCGCTTGGACTAATTAGTCCGAGTCTCGCTGCTTTCTCCAAAACCTTTTTTTGGTTGATACCGCGACCGTCGTCACTAATTTCAAACCTCACTCGCTCACCGTCTATAGCGGCTGAAATTTGCACCTTACCCTCAGCCGTTTTGTTGATAGCAGTACGCTCTTCTGGCGACTCCAATCCGTGGTCAAGCGCGTTTGTGATCAAGTGATAAAATATTTCGCATATCATCGGCACGTTTTGGCGGTCAACCGTGCAGTCCGCACAGTGGAACTCAATGCTGGCGTTCTTGCCAATTTTTCGCTTATTGATCTCAAAAAACGACAGCAGCCGCGATTCGACTTCGATAAAGTTGATCCGCCCAACCGATCGCACAAGCTGCTCTAATTTATCGAGGGTCTCAGCTCCCCAGTTTTGATTGATGCGCGTCTGGTCGATTACTTTCAAAATGTCATACTTGACCTGGACAAGCGAGTCTGAGCGCGCGCCCCCTATCGATTCCGGCGGTGCGCGGTAGACTTCCATGAAACGTCGCATTTGGGACCACTCTGCAAATACCAATTCTAATTCAACCTCTCCAGCGCGCGAAATCTTAGGCTCAGATCCGGCAGTAGCCTCAATCAATAACTTCTGCTCTGTTTGGTGAACTAATTCTTTAAAGGAACGCAAATTGATGGTCCTTGCGACTCCCTTCACGCCGTGCAGGAGATTACAAATTTGTCTCAGAGATCCACCGCTTCGCTGCAACATCCGCACTTCAGTGAGATACGCCTGTATGTCGTCCGCAGAGCTTGCAATGAGACTGGGTTCGCTGTGTTGCAGATCTAAAATCGTTTCTGCAATACGGATTTCCTTGGTCCGCTTGTCGGTAAGTTCCTTCCGTGCTCGCACCCGATCTGTGATGTCCTCCATTACCACTAATACTTTTTCCACGACTCCGGCTTCGATTACCGGATTGTAGCTGAGGCTATACCATCGTTCGGGTTCGACTGCAGCCTGGCCGCCAACAGCTATTTCTCGAGGAAACTGGTCTTTGGACATGTCGTACCACACTTCCTCTGCACCAAGCTGATTGAAAAAAATTGCAATCCCCTCGCGGTCAGCTTTCGACATAAATCGTTCGCTCCGCGCGAAAATGAGCTCGTCAGCGCTGGCAGATTCGATCGCATTAGTCCCAAGCACAACTTCCGTAAACTTGCTCCATGGCCATTCGATCTTGCGCTCCTTGTTTATCGAAAACACTGCCAAGGGTATGGCCGTAAATATCGAAGCGAGTTTGCGTTCGTAGTTCCGTAGCTCTGTAATGTCTCTGCCATTCACTGAAAGTACAACCCCTCGCCTCATTCCTCCGATATCAAATTTACCAATTGTCCAATGGATCAGTTTCTCAGCACCATGCAGCTGTAGAGGCATCTCAAAACTTACCTCGGAAGAAAAACCGCCAGAGACTTTTTTCATCTCGTTTTGCACGCGGGAACGGAGTTCGCCGGTAAATAGGTCGATGAAGTTTCGCTGCCCTTGTTGTCCCGTCGTCATTCGGTTGAATGTCGCATTGGATCGCAGCACCCGCCCCGATTCGTGAACAACGCCGATGATGTCAGACGAACTTTCACTCATACTTTCGTACGCTTCCTTTGCCCGGCAAAGGTCGATAATTAAATCATGATTGGCCCGCATGCTGTGGCTCGCGAGCTCTTCCGCTCTCTCCGCAACTCTCATTTACCTACCTCGCTAACAAATCGTTTTTATTACAAGAACTCGACATCATCGGACGACGGGACATCAGCATTCACGAATTTGCGCAATTGTTCTACAACCCGCTCGCTTCCCGGTTCGATCACCAAAGTCACGACCAGCGATTTTTTGCCGCTGGTTAGTCTGAAATAGTCAAAAAGACGCGCCCCGCGGTAAGACTCTGAGAACACAATTTCGTCATATCCGGACGTTACAATCGGCAAGCTGATTCCTGTGGTCAGCTCCGAAGTTTGAAAAATAATCTTCAGTCCCCCCGCACACAAATTCAGAAATTCACGCAGCAGATCGAATGTTTTGAGCGCATCCGCTTGATCTGGAGCGGTGACGAATTCTTCCAGCTGAAAGTGGCACTTGATAGTGCAACGCAAATCTTTGCCCGCGATAGAAATCAAAGCAAGCCGATTGCCGTAGACAAAGTCATCCCACTTTACGTCGTCATCACTGACCCAGTCCGTCGTACCAGTGATGTAGCGAATGCGTTCCGCCGCGATTTTACGGAATCCGTCCCTTATCTGCGGGAACGTTCCCTCTATCGAATTGACGATCTGAGGTTCGGCGTAACCGTTTCCGTGAGCCGAGTGTCGCATGGTTCTCCTCGCGATAACTTTTTTGCCAGTATGTACTTTCCTAGAAGTTACCGGCTAAGATCGTCATAGTAAACACATGCACCAATCGTAAACGACATGCGATGTGCGAACAAATTTTCTAGGAGGCTTGAGCGGCTATGCATTCACGACCGACAACAATGTTCATCCTTACAACTCTGATGTTTTTGCCAGACTTTGTCGCGATGGCCGGCACTGCCAAAAACTGTCGCGTAACGTTTGCAACGAAAGGCCAGCCGGTTCTCGTCAAAATCGAAGGAAAGTCCGACGAGCCGTGCACCGGCTCGTTCACCACGACGTCAGGTGAATTGGGCAGCGCCACTTTTAAAATGAAACTGACAGCAATTGACACTGGCATCGCGCTCCGTAACAAGCACTTGCGCGAAAATTATCTGCACACGGACAAACATCCAGAAGCGGAGATCAGAATCACCAAACTAACTGATCTGAAAGGCAAGCTCGATGGTTCCAGCAACGCGAAGTCCGCGTTTGAAGGCACACTTAACTTGCATGGGGTGGAAAAACCAATTCGCGAGGGTCAATACTCAATCGAAGGCAAAGGGGTCACAGCAGAATTCTGTATCGATCTTCCCGATCATGACGTCGAAAAACCGGCGTTTATGGGCGTAAAAATTGTAGACAAGGTCTATGTAACCGTAAAATTTGAAATGGGAGAATAGCCATGAATTTCGTGACCATCTTTACACGCTTGGTTGTGGTACTGGCTTGCTGGTCCAGCTTTATCCAAGCCTTTGCTTACCCCACACTGGCCCGACATGGTTATACCACTTGCACCACGTGCCATTACAACCCATCCGGCGGGGGAATGCTTACGTCGTACGGCAAGTACATTGCGGGCGAGCTGTTCGGCGCCCTGAATGATAGTTCGACGGCGTTGCCGTATTTGAAAACGCCAGCCGAAGAACCTGTCTTCGACGCTATGCTCATGACTCGTGTAGCGCAAACTTACTTTGACACGCCTCAGGTACTGCGTGCCGACTTTCGCAAAATGCAATTCGATCTTGAAGCCGGATTCGTCAGGAGTGGATATCAAGCGATTGCTGCCGTAGGCCCAAAGCTCGATGCTGCCATCGAAGGCAAAGAAGTGCCATCCACTTTGACCGCCCGCCGCTATTGGATTGGCAAAGTAACTCTTGAATATGCGCTGCGCGCCGGAAAATTCTTCCCCGAGTACGGCATCTACTATTACAACCACAACATCCCAACACGCAAAGGCCTATACTTTAACCACAACGAGGAACCCTTCAACATTCAGTTCAGCAAATTCACCGAAACATTTGACTTTACTATCGCAGCAATAAAGGGCGCGCCCGATTCAAAACTAGCCGACATGAATGGTGGCGTGACGACCGTATCCTATAAGACTGGCACCAAGAGATTCGGGATATCTGCATTGCGAGCTTCATCCGACGAGCAGCGCAGGACACTATCCTACGGACCCTTCGCGCAAGTTGGCTTTTGGGAACGAGGATATCTTTTGGCAGAGCTCGACGCCAAGCAATCTGTCAATGCAAAGGGAAACCAAACTAACGAGCGACTGGGGTTTGCCGAGGTTGGTTGGGAGGTAGCAAAGGCAGTCAATCCCTACACTTCCGCCGACTACTACCACAACCAAACTTTAGCGACGACCGTAACGACACCTAAAATCGGACTGCAGGTTCATCCGATTACGCACCTGGAAATCATAGCAGAAGTCGGCTCGAACTTTATCAAAACCAAAGAAACATCCAGCATGGCAAGGCAGGCTGTATTCATGGTTAATTCGTATTTTTGACCTCGGAGAAGTCGACGAGATTTTCTTTTGCCATCAGACCTGCCAAAGTTTGCGACCGATGCCCCAAGGTCACTTCTGCATAGATACCGTCCAACAAAGCGGCACGCAATTTCAGTGCCGCCCGCGCGCCAAATGCGGCGCGGCGCCAATTGTCTTGCGATTGGCCACACAACTTCTGCACGATAGCCCCAGCCATTTTGCCGTGCGCCGTCAAATCAGCCTCAATATGCCGGTCAAGATACGCACATAACCACGGATGTCCGGAAAAATCATTGCTACATTTTAGCCTGTAGAAGATTTGCGGGACAATATCCTCGCGTCCGAAGAACAGGGCACCCGCCATTTCCAGCGCGCCATGCTGCATCAATGCGTAATTGCCAACAACAAAGTCGTTAGCCAGTGGATGCGCACAAAGCGCGGCAGATTCGATGTGCATGCCCTCTCGAAGTAGCTTCGTAAAAGTTAAGATGAATCGCGTGTCAGCACCAACTTCATCCATTGCTTTGAGGTACATTTCGAAGTGGCTACCTTCAAAGTTCAGGGAGCTAACCACATCTGTTTCTTCGGAAATAATCAGCTCGTTAATCAGCCGCAAGCAGCCAGCATCTTGCGATGGGAGCCAGTAATTATTGCTCTGGTACATGTTCTTGCGCAATTCGCTGAGCAAGAACATAAAGTCCCAGACAGCAAATACATGAATTTGCATCAACTTCTGCAATTTGACCCGATCCAGCGTGAGATCTAAAAGGGGATGACTAATCACTCTGTCGCGATCGGCATTGACTGCGCAAAACACATCGGTAATGCCGCTCAATTGTTTTTCACTAGCTTCAGCCACAGTCACCTCACGTACAAATTTGAACACGCAGTCTGCCAATGTCACTCCATGCGGAAAGGAATTCGCAGCTTATCGCGCCGCCGTCTAGGAAATTCTCGTTCTGGAAGTATGACGTTTCCGTCCATATCAGCGCGGAATAATCACTTAACCCTTCTCAGTAGCTAGCATTTTTTGGCGCACCCAATTCGACCATGCGCGTAGCGCTAAGGAAAGCGAGGTGAATGACGAAGGGTGTAACAGTGGTCGCAATCGTCACTGAATAACCGGTCGATAAACGCACGAGGGCAATAATGGGAAAGAAAATCTTGATTGTGGACGATTCGAAAACAATAAGGCAGCAAGCCTCATTCACACTGGAAAAAGGGGGGTTCTCCGTCGTAGAAGCGGAAAACGGTCAAGACGCATTACAAAAGTTAGCGAGCAATCCGGATGTAAACCTGATTCTTAGCGACTTGAATATGCCCGTTATGACGGGCATGCAGCTGCTGGAAAATCTGCAGAAGAGTCCTGCAACTTCGGTCATCCCTGTAATTATGCTGACCACAGAAGGCGCGGCTGACCAAATTGAAATGGCAAAAAAGTTTGGCGCAAAGGGTTGGTTAGTCAAACCCTTTAAGCCTGAAATTCTCGTCGCCGCAATAACAAAAATTGCGCGGTAGAAAGGAGCCACTATCGACTAAACAGGTTCGTCGACACATCACGCACAATTTTCCGAAGTTCTCTGTGATTGCTGAGTTTGTCCCCTGAATACCATCCCAGCAATCACGTCCCCACATTGCGATTCGACTTGTCGAATCGCAATTTTTCTTTGTCGCAGATTCTGACATTTACACCATGATTAGCCGCGTAGACGTGCGCTCAATTCTTGAAGATCCGCGCAAGTTTCGACCCAATTTGACTCAGCCAAAGGCGTTGCCAGAGCCACCACATGTTGTCCGGATTCCTTGCAAGGCAATGGACTCAGGATGTGGTTACAAAAAACTAGTGAAGCTCCGCGCGTTTAATTGCTGCGGATTGCATCACCCAACGGGCTGCGGCGTGACGGTTGCGCCTCGAACGAGGCATCATTTTTGTGTGTTGACCTCGTTTCGGCGGTCATTTAACCAAGAATATTCAACGATGCTCTCGGGTGGAGTTGCAAGTTTCACCGTCCGACACGACGAACTAACACTGAGGTACCTACCCGTGACATTTAAGTTCAGTTTAAAAAACAGCGATGAAACCGTGCTCTCGAACAACGCGCGACGGCTTGAGCTGGTTACCAATGCTCTCGATCAGATGGCAGACGCTCTTCGTTTGCGGGAGCCGCGGCTTGTCGATGTCGTCAGGACTGAGTTAATGAATTTGCATTTTCATTCCATAGCGCAAAAGTCTGACGCAATTATACCAACGAATCTCAAAAGTTCTCTCTTGCACCCAATGAACGCCAAATTGCTGCACGACGGGCTGTCGAATATGTCTGGTGCCGTAGCCCAGCTATCATTGACCGCAAACGCGCGGTGCCGCAATATCATCGTTATGGCGTTCGAATGTGTAAAGTCGTTGCTCACGCTGACTGCGACTGAATCGTATGAGGAGTCAGAAGATTACGGCCGCACCGATCGCACGGTTTCAGAATTACGCAACTACATTCAAACGCTGGACACACTAACCCAGGATCTGCAGCTGAGTCTAGCAGGTCAACATGAATCCCTGACGAAACAGGCTTGTGTGGTAATAGCAACAGAAGTCGCTTCAATACTCAAGATTTTTGCTCCCTCGTACTGATCCCTCATTGGCTTAGTACGCCCCCCCCCCCACGACTCGGAACTTTCACGACGACGTTAGACAGTATTTGTCACCATGGTCACGGATACCATCCCCGTAATCCACAGAAGTGCCTCTTGAAAACGTTAAAGTCTGACGTTTATGTCACGTTCCTGTCCCAAACCTTAGCAAACCCGATGCTAGGTTGAAGAGGGAGGGGGATTAGGTGTCATGCGAATACGTCTTCGAGTTATGTTAACGCTTCGAACTGCGGCAATATTTGGTTACTTCGCCGCGGTTGTGGGATGCTCTTCCAACGGAGAGACTCGTGTCACCCGCTCCGTCGCTGACGGAGCGACCGTGAACATGCCCGAACGCATGCAGCCTTCCGCATCGCCCTCGGCGATTGGCAATCCGGATTTCCGCTCAGAATCTGTCGAGCCTGAATGGGATCAGAAATATTCGTCAGGAGGTGACGAGGACACGCTCGCGGACGCACTCGGGGACGTCGTCGTTAAAGCTCAAATTCCATCGGAACCAGATTCGGAAGGAGACGTTGACGGATTGGCTCCAGCAGCACCGATCGTTAACCCGCCACCGTCGGTTCCGACGCAGCCTGTCCTCCCTCCTTTAGTTATCTAGCCAAACGGTAGCGACTTCGTATCAAACTACCCGCTCACTGTCACTGGTGCGTGTACTGTCGGGCTTTTGGTGACGGTAGCTGGCGATGTTCAAGCATCCGATGTTTCATCTCCCATCAACTCGCAGCAGCAGCCGTGCATTGATTCAACATTTTCTTACACGATTAACAAATCAATCGCGGCTACCTACGAAATCCTCTTCACACAATCTAACCCTGCGACCAACGTCACATCGGATTCGACAAAAATTCGCTGGATTTTTGACAACGTTGCTCCGCTCTCTGCAGACATTCTCCAACCGAACGGACGTTCGGCACGCTCGTCTGATAACGTATTTTTTATCTCTGGAATCTGTGATGCCAGCGGGTCGTTGTTATTCGATGGTGCTGAAACGACAACAGTGGACTGCCAGGATGGGGTCTTTTCTCGCTCGTTCAATTCCACAACAGATGGAGTTTTTACGTGGAACATCCGCCAGCAGGACCTTGCAGGCAACCTGTCTCCCAGCACTATTGTAATCTGGACTCGCGACTCCACAGCACCAGCGACGCCCAGTATTTCAAGCCCACATAACAACTCGTACTATGCAGCGTCGACAGTCGTTGTATCAGGTTCCTGCACGTCAGGGATGAAAGTCTTCGTTGGCGGAAATGCCAGCGCGGGGGAAGTAGTCTCGCCGTATGGCATGCTCGAACAATTATGTGTGGAGAACTCGTATTCGTTTACCATTCAAAAACAGTCTGACGCCTCTTATGATTTTTCCATCCTACAGCGAGATGCTGTGACCAATGTTGCATCGACTGCCGCATTGGTACGCTGGACGCGGGATACTTCCGCACCCGCACTCCCGATTGTGACTCAACCGACACAAGCCAGAGTCCGCAACGCAGAGAATACGATCACCATTGCGGGAACCTGTGAAACCGACGCACTCGTCAATTTTTCCGGTTCCTCAAGTACCGAGCTGATTTGCACCTCCGGAACATTTAGCTACACATATCCATCGCTTGTTGATGGAAATTTTTCTTGGACGATCCGTCAAACGGACCGCGCGGGCAATACCTCAAATTCTACAACGATTCAGTGGAGTCGAGATACGATAGCTCCTGAGTCTCCAGTTATTACAAGTCCATCCAACAATCAGTATTCATCGGCATCGACTGTAATCATTGCCGGATCGTGCCACACCGGCCATCTCGTCAAATTGGAGGGCGCGGTTGTCGCAGCTGAAGTCGTTGAGCCATCTAACTCACTTGTCCAGGTTTGCTCAGGAGCTGCGTTTCAATTTACCGTCACAAAAAATGCCGACAATACTTACGATTTCAGCTTGAAGCAGACAGACGTCGAGACTTCGCTTTCCTCAGCTGCAACGTCGGTGCGATGGAATAGAGACAGCACCGCGCCAGATCCCGTCGAAATTTTGCAGCCTGCGGGGCGTTATGCCCGAAACTCTGCTGATGCGATAACAATTTCAGGTCGATGTGAGACTTCTGCATCTGTTGTTGTGACTGGAGCTAGTACGACAACCATTAACTGCAATGCGGGAGCGTTTAGTTTCACACGCAACGCTACGTCAGATGGGACATATGATTGGAGCATCAAACAGAGGGACTTTGCCCAAAACACGTCATCATCTGTCTCAGTGCAATGGGTGCGAGATACATCCATACCCATCGTACCAAGTATCTTGACTCCTTTGACAAACACTTATTCCACCGCCTCAGCCGTCACCATTGCTGGGGGGGTGCATCACGGGATTTGTCGTCACACTTGCTGGTGCGGTTACAGCAGGTGAAGTGCAAAGCCCAGAGGGCGCATTGAGCCAAGCCTGCGTCGGGTCAGCATATAGTTTTACGGTTGCAAAAAATTATGACGGTCGCTTTGATTTCTTTGTATCACAGTCCGATCCGATGACAGCGATTGCATCGGCTTCTGTTTCTGTCGTTTGGACTAGGGACTCACCAGCATCCGACGGAATATACCAATGGGTCTTCCGACAATCTGACTTGGTCGGCAACATCTCTGCGACGGTGCAAGTCACATGGAACCGAGATTCTTCCATTCCGTCGACACCTGTTATCACCGTGCCTGCGTCTGTTGCCGTGAGTAATACGCAAAACTATATCACGATTAGTGGTTCGTATATGGCGGGAAATCTGGTCACTATTGCGGGAAATCTCGTCACAAGTGAGGTTAGTACACCGTCATCATCTTTGACGCAGACATGCTCAGGCAGTGACACCTTTACATTTGTCGTCAATAAGTCGGTAGATGGCACCTATGCTCTGACGGTAATGCAGACAAATGGATCGGGAATTGACTCCGCTAACGCAACTGTCTCGTGGACAAGAGATACCCTCGTACCCTCCCCCGTTATCCTGACCATGCCAACATCTTCGTTTGTTACATCTTCGGGCGATTTGCTTGTTTCCGGATCATGCGAGTCAGCAGCGATAGTCACTATTTTGGGCGCCATAGTCACAACTAGTCTTTGCCAAAACGGCTCGTTTAGCGCAACAGCAACAGCCAGCTCAGATGGTACATACGACATGCAGATAACCCAAGCCGACGCCGCTGGGAACGTTTCTTCACCTGTGACATTTCAGTGGTCCAGAAATTCATCGATTCCCTCGACTCCCATCATTACCTCACCAAGTTCGTCAGTGTATTCAAGTCAATCAAAACACTTGTCGTTGGTTGGTAACTGCACCGCAAACTACAACGTGACAATCTCGGGCATCAGTGCGGCGATGAGCACATCGCCCAACGGATCATTGAACCAGGTCTGCTCTCCGAGTGGCACCTTCGCCTGGTCAATTGATGTGCTCACTGACGGAAGGTATCAAATTGCCGTGACACAAAATAACGGTTCTGTGGCGAGCGCACCGGCGCAAATCGTTTGGACTCCTGATACCGTAGCGCCTGAGGTGACCCTAACTGAGTATCCGGCAAACACCACATTCTCACAGCAATCTACTTTTGCCTTCAATTCTCCTGACTCATCTGCAACCTTTAGCTGCACGTTGAATGGCGGCTCCCCCGTGCAGTGCACGTCTCCAATCAGCTACTCCAGCCTTACCAACGGCTCGCATTCATTTCAGGTATCAGCGAGAGATCCCGCGGGCAACGTAACTTCGCTTTCGCCACATTACTGGGCGGTTAACGCCAGAAACACCATTGCGCTCTACAATTTCGATACCACGCCGGGGCATTTGCTAGACTCCAGCGGGTTCTCGACTCCATATGATAGCCCGTTGAGCACCATCGGCGCGGTCGGAACGGCCGCGGGCAAATTTAATCAAGGCGACGTCATTTCATCATCGGCATATCTGACTGCTGCTCACAACGGATACACCCATGGTCTGGCATCATCAACCATGACAGTTGAGGCGTATATTAAGCTAACCTCAATTCCAACCTTGTATTACACAATTGCGAGCAAGTCCGGATCTGCTAACGAATTTGGCTGGAAGTTTCAATTGGTGAAGACGGGCAGCTCGTCTCGATCTCTGGTATTCAATGTCAGCACCAATGGAACCACTTGGGGAACCGAAGTTACTTCCTCCAAATGCGCGGTTTCAACAACTTCATTCGTTCACGTCGCTGTGACCTGGAACATGGGCAACGTCACCTTTTATTACGGCGGCGCAAACAAGGGCACCAGAACGATTGGAATAGCTGGTAGCACCAAAATATTCAATTCCTCGGCGCCCGTTTACATTGGATCACTCGCGGGATCCATCAATGCCCAAATGACCATCGATGAATTTAGGCTTAGCCAGATTGTCCGCTACAATAGCGCCTTTACCGCTCCAACAAGTGCGTTCGCTGCAGACTGACAGAACATAGTCTAATAAAGACCCTTTTCTCACGATAACCATCTGATTTTATTGAACTAAATAAGGAATTCTGACGTTTCGACCATGTTGCTTTGCAATCGGGCAGAACCGCCGATAGGAACTTATGGAAAGGCTGGGTGGCTTATGATGAAAATTGTCTATTTACCAAAACAATACCGCGTGCGTTGCGACGTGACTGTGTCAGACCGCGACAACCCATTCGACCTGATTCGTCTGCTCAGAAGAACCCGCAAAAAACTTCGTTACGAATATGAGTCAGGTCGCATTGCGCAATTCCAGTTGTATCAAACCCGTGCCGAAACAATCCATGCGGCGCTGAAGCGCGCGCCAGAAGTGCAGCAACTTTCCTTCGTTGTGGGAGCGGGGATTCCGTACTTGCGAGGTATGCATTTCGAGCCTGAATTTACCGATAGCGATGACTACGCAGGCTACCTCACCATCGTCGCGAACGCAGAAACAGTCGCTGCGTGGGACTGGCGCGCCGTTGCTTTAGCGATCGATAGCACATTGCGCGCAGAGGGGCTTGATCCCAGATTCGATGTGACAGAGATTGCCCGCATTATCAAGTTAGCGAGCGACGGAATGGAGGTTTTGCACATGCCTATCACACGCGCGGTTGCCGCAGGCGCCACGCAATCCGTCGGGCAGGATATCGAATTGATTCACGACACGTTACATGGTGCACAGAAGATCATCGTTCACAATCTCGCCGGCAAGTCACCAGAAGTGACGTACCAACTAATTCGAGAGGCGGCCGCATCCTTTACCACAGGAATCGACACGTCTCGCGTCGCCGTCGAGTGTAATGTCCGGCAAGCCATCAAATCACTGCGGGCGGCGTTTAACGGACCAGAGCAACTCGGGATCGGGCTGCCAGTTGTTTTGCTCACCGCATTTGCGAACAAACATACAAAACTGCAAGAGAACGCCGATGCGCTGCCAATTGCATTTGCCGCCCATTCGCAAGAAAACTTGCGCGCTGAAAGTGCCGACACTTTGTTCAGTCCGTTGAAGAACTTATCTGTTACAGACAAAGATTTGCACCCACCGATACGATTCAAAATTGAACCCGATCACATGTCCGCAAGCATCCGTTGGATCAAACCGGAAATCTTGGCAGGAAAGGAAAGCTTGACTGTCGAAGACATTATCAACTCGGCCAATCAAATTGGCATCGTCCACGGCCTCACCACGGAACTGCTAGACCTTGTGCGACACGACATCAACCAACCTCAAAAACTCATCAAGCGCACCATTGCAAAAGGATCGCTGGAGTTTATGGGTAACGATCCACAACTTCGCTTAGGCAAACCGCAGCAGGACAACATCGTCAACATTCGCGAAGATGGCCGCAAACTTTTCGTCCGGCAAGGAGAAGTCGCTGCCCACTTTGTATATTCTGCACCTCCGACACCGGCCAAGACGATCTTTGGGGTCGAAATGAAAATGACCAACCAGCCATTTAAACATGATTTGGTTGGCGAAGGTTGCAAAATCGAAGGCAATGCTTTGATCGCTACTGTGGATGGCACACCAGAACTAGTCGAGGGCAAGGTAAGAATTGTTTCTGGATACGTTCACCAAGGTGATGTCAACGCCGCCAGCGGCAATATCCGCATGTCTGGCAAAGTCGAAGTACACGGATCGATAGATGCCGGTGCGACAGTGGAAGTAGATGGATCACTGCTCGTGACAGGCAGTGTCGCAGGCCAAATTCGCGCTAGTGGAAACGTCGAAGTTCAGGGCGGATTCATCGGAGCGCGACAATACTTCAGTAGTATCGGCGGCGATCTCAGCACCTCATTTATCGACAACTCTCGCCTGATTGTGCACGGTAATGTGCTGGTGCAAAAATCGCTAACTTCCAGTGAAGTTTACTGCGACGGTAACTTGACCGTATCCGATAAAGCTGGTCAGATTGTTGGCGGGATGACATATGTGGAAAATTCGCTTCAGTCCGCCAATATCGGCACCAAATCAGGTACGGTTACCCAGATCTTTCTTGGCTGCAATTCCCGCTCAGAATTTTCCTTAAAAATTCGTACCGAGCGCATAAGGAACATGCTGCGCGCCCTTGACGACACACAAATGAAAATAACGCAGCTGCGCTCACGAGCCATCATTGCGATTTCGCCAAAGCGCAAGGCTGAACTCGCGGAGCTTTCCAACAAAGCGATTCGCATCGGTGAAATTATAAAATCATTGCAGAGCATCACGCGCACCATCAGTGAAAAAATCACGCTAAATAAAAATGCCAAGGCAAATGTGACCGAAACTCTATTTCATCAAGCTAAATTTATGCTTGCCGGCAAGAAGCAAATAATTCGTGAGGCCATTGCAGGAGTTTGCGTTTCCCTCAAAGGGCATTCGATTAAGATAGATGCTCTGGTTGAAGATAAGCAGGATGGCGAAGCAAAATCAGCTTGATCCTGTTGAAAAGCTAATTTCACCAAATGGACGCGGATTCAGCCCTTTGGTTTGAGTGTTCCAAAATGATGATGACATGGCATGATCATACTACCCTTCATCAGCAAACTCCCCGGAGATAGCACAGCATTGCAGCCAATCTGTACACCGTCGGCGACGACGGCGCCAAACTTGCGCAAGCCTGTATCGACTTTCTTTCCCGTTTCTGGATGACGCACGGCGATATTGCGATGATCGAGCTTGAGATTGGCAAGCTTTGTACCGGCTCCCAAATTACAATCAATGCCGAGGATTGAGTCTCCTACGTAAGCGAAGTGCCCTGCTTTCGCGTCATCTAAGAATACGGAGCCCTTAGCTTCGGTCGTGTGGCCGACAACCGCGCGCGCCCCAACATACACATGGCCGCGAATGTAGGCACCGTGACGAACTTCAGCATCTGGCCCGATATAGCACGGTCCACGCACCAACGCCGTCGCCTCAATTTCAGCCCCTTCCGCCACGAACACCATGCCCTCTACAATGGCCTGAGGATGGACCTTTCCTTTGATTATTGGCTTTTCACCAACGCCCAACTCACGCAGCAAAATCTCGATAAATGATTGAAGGTTCTTACCCAATAGGTCACCGCAATCCTTGCCGGCGAATTTTTGTGAAAAATGAAGTTTCGCTACATCTACAAACAAATCGAGAGAGAGGCCCATTTGGCTCATTGCTAAACACTCCGCGAGGGAAATTATTGCCTAAAGCTAGGCAAAAACGAGCCGAAGACATGTCCATAGTTGTTAATGGTTATCTCGAGCACATGAATTGCCAGGACCGATAAGGTAGAGGAAGTCTATGTTCGACTGCAACAAGTTTAAGCGTTCGGTGAAAGAGTGGATGCAACAGAATCCCAACGGTACGGTAGACGACCTGATGGAGTTCTGTGAAGAACAGATTCCTCCGCAACAATATACCGCACACCAATGGTTAGTTGAGCAGACGACGAGTTGGTATAGACACGTGTTATCGCAACGAGATGCGCAAAAGCGCTATCGTTTTGACGAAGAAGAGGCTACGCACTAATCGGTGGTATGCGACTTTTTATGCGTTCGAATTCATTTTCTGCGATGAAGTCTAAGATCTCGTAGTCTTGAAAACCGAGATCTTTGAACCAATCAATCAGCACCATTTCAGGCAAAATATTGACGATCTCCTCACCGTCTTCTTTTTCGTAAACTTCATAGGCTTCCATGATCAGCCCGTCCTCAGACATTCGGTAATAGTGGTAGCCGTCGCCGTTTACGACCACGCCGTCACGTGAGTTTCCGTGCCAATATTCTTTTGAGTACAAGAACCGCTTTTCCACACCCATATCAACTCCCCCTTCGCCCTTCGTGAGCGACGAAGGATTGATCGGACGATTGTTTCAGGAGTTGAATAAATTTTAAAAAACTGATACTTTATCAAATAATATCAATACTTTATGTTTTAGCTGAACATTTGAATGTTTGTGGCAAGAATCGGATTTTGGCGACAATCATACGCCATCGTATTGGGGATCTGTTGCGCCCTGCCCATCGCGATCGCGGCGTTTACCTTTGTGTACGGACGCGGCTATTCGTACATGAGCGACAATCCAGAGGTATGCGCGAATTGTCACGTCATGCGCGACCAATTGAAAGGATGGCAGGTGGGTGACCATCACCACGTTGCAACCTGCAACGATTGCCACACGCCCAAAAGCTTTGTTGGAAAATATTGGACGAAGGCATTGAACGGATACCACCACAGCCTTGCCTTCACCCTCGGCAACTTTCATGAACCGATCAAAATCAAATCACACAACCTCGCCATTACCGAAGCAAGTTGCCAACACTGCCATGAGCCTGTGAAGCATTCGATCATGTCAGTAAATGATGAAGTCACAGGAAGAAATTGTACGCATTGCCACAGATCCACCGGTCACGGCTATTAACAGGAGATTGTCATGCCTTTGAGAAAGCTCAGAAATCGCAAACACGTCAACAATGCCATCATCGCCGGGGTGCTTGCAGCGGTCTTGTGCGTTCTTGGCTTGTTGCTGCTACTTAATATCTTCGAAAAGAAGCAGGAAGGTCGGCAGCACTTTGTTCCGCGCGTTCAAATTACAGAAACGGATGAAGACGCGGCCAAATGGGGTCAGAACTTTCCGCTTCAATATGAATCTTATCTGAAGACGGTGGACCAAGTTCGCACGAAATACGGCGGCAGCGAAGCGATTCCACGCACTCCTTCCGCGTCGGACCCGCGCAATGTCGTGTCGCAATCGCGCATCGAGGAAGATCCTCGTTTGAAGCAAATTTGGGCCGGCTACGCCTTTTCGAAGGATTTCCGCGAAGAACGCGGCCACGCGTTTATGCTCGCCGACCAAATGTACACCGAACGTCAACAGTTTGTGCCACAACCCGGCGCATGCATCCAGTGTCACTCCTCCGCGGTCGTCGCTATGAGGAAACTCGGAAACGGTGATTTGAAGGCAGGTTTTGATATCCTCAATCCCCTTCCCTACGCTGAAGCAAAAGCACACGTCAACAGTCCCGTATCGTGCATCGATTGCCACGAACCAGAAACCATGAAATTACGCGTCACACGTCCTGCCTTCATGGAAGGGATCAAAGCTTTCAAAGCGTCACAGGGCGTCGCAAACTTCGATGTGAATCGCGACGCAAGTCACCAAGAGATGCGCTCGTATGTTTGCGGTCAGTGCCACGTCGAATATTATTTCAAAGCACCCAACAAGACGCTCACTTTTCCATGGAGCGAAGGACTGAGGGCAGATCAAATTCTCACCTATTATGAAAAGAATCCGCACAAAGATTGGCTGCATGCGGACGCACAAACTCCTGCATTGAAGGCACAGCACCCTGAGTTTGAACTGTGGTCACAAGGCACTCACGGCAAATCCGGAGTTTCTTGCGCCGATTGTCACATGCCGTACAAGCGATCGGGTTCCATCAAATTTACAGATCACCACATTCAAAGCCCACTGCTCAATATCGGCGCCGCTTGCCAAACATGCCACCGCCAAAGTGAAGAATTCTTGATGTCACGCGCCACCGACATCCAAGAAAAAAGCTTTAGCCTACGCAACATCGCCATGGACGCGGTCGTCGCTCTCATCAGCGATCTGAAAGCTGCTATTGCCGCAAACAAAGCCGCGGCAACCATCGAGGCAGCGCAGAAACATCATCGCCGTGCGCAGTTTCTGCTAGACTTTATCGAAGCGGAAAACTCGACAGGCTTTCATGCTCCGCAGGAAGCGGCGCGCGTGTTAGCACTGTCCATTGACGAGTCGCGTAAGGGACAACTTGCATTGCGTGGAAAGTAAGATGAGCCTACCAAGGCTCTGGTTCGCTAGGGTTCTGGGTAAACGATCTTGCCGATGCGTCGGGAAGCGAAAACTCGGAACCTCTTAACACATCAAAGTAAAACTTTTCAGCATCTTGCTTCTTTGAGAAATCCACATACGCTTCACGAAACGAACGCAGCTCTGGTACGGTGTAATTGACAAATACACGGTAACGTCCGTTACTACGAAACTCCATCCATACTTTGTTGGCGCGCAGACCTTGGGCGACAGAAGGTAGCAACCACATAACAGAAATAATGTAAGGAATCAGAAACCGCACGTTCGTTCCCCAAAAGATAGGCAAGTTGGTGAATATGCCTGACTCTTATCGGTGCAACCTCGTACTTTTTAATGGCAAGTTGCGCAAATCCTGCTAGCCTATTCTTGTCGGCCTCCCCAAACTCAATGGAATAACGAGTCAATGACTGACGAAAAAACACGCAATGTTGCCGAATTGCCAATGACGCAACCTGCAACCAGTGACTTCGATCAGGATAGCGTCAGCGGCTCGATTTTTGGCTTTACCAGCTTGCGCAGTTTGTTTGCCTTGGTGTTCTTCATCTTGATCCTGCGATCGTCTATCGTTTCTCCTTATCACGTCCCGACACCATCTATGGAACCTACGATCAAGGTAGGCGATCGCTTGCTAGCTTTCAAAGCCGCATACGAACTACGCCTCCCCTTTACTGATTATACGTTGATGCAGTTTGGCACGCCCAAACGCGGCGACATCGTCGTATTCAAATACCCCAAGGATCCGAGCGTTGATCACTACGTGAAGCGCGTTGTCGGCGTCGCAGGAGACGAAATCAAAATCGTGGACGACGTTTTGCACGTCAACAATCAGCCTGTGCAGCTGATCAGCGCCGAAGATCAGCGCGCAATGCTTTGGGACGTGCAGGAAGCAGACAAAAAGCTGTTGTTCATCGAAAGATCCACTGATAGCGAGCATTTCGTCATGCGCGACAAAGATGAAACGCGACATCCCGGATTACAAAACTTCCCCGCACGCCGAGAAAACATCGTTGTGCCTGAGGGGTCAGTATTCGTTTTGGGCGACAACCGCGACACTTCCAATGATTCCCGTCATTGGGGCGAGGTTCCGTTGTCCTATGTACGTGGTAAGGCCATTCTCGTCATTTGGAGCATGTATGATCCGGGCGGAGATGAGTGGCACTCACTCCGCTTCAGCCGGTTCGGCAAGATCCTGTAATTGATTCTCATTTACACTTAGGCTCGGCTGCAATCCACGCTTGCACCTTGTCTTGCGTGATGGCCGTTGCCGAAGCGGAACCTGGATGTCCAGCATCTTTGATGTAGCTGACAAACGGACCGGCAGCGCATTTAGCCGGAGGTGTCGCGTTCTCGTTTAGATACTTCGTGAAGATGTCGCGGTTAGCGGTGTCGGATGTCTTGTTGAGTGGGCTTCCGGCGATCGGCGTGCCCGAATGACAGCTGTTGGCACAGTTGGTCTTGACCGTCGCCCCCAACGCTGTAACAAAAAGAGCAAGTGCGGGATCTGCCCCTCCAGCAACAACCGTGGTGGAAGTCACGCTAGAAGAAGTTGCGTCATCGTCACCGTCATCATCATCGTCTGATATTCTGGGTTTTGTTGTCGAAGTCTTACCGCCTTGATCTGCGGCCCCTAATGCTCCCGAACCAGGCTCGACCGGCTGCTGCTCGCCGTTTTCATCCATGACGAAATACTGCCCACGATCGCACGCCGTCGATGATACGGTCGCCATGATCACAAATAGCCAAAGCCATTTTCCAGCGCTGAACATGCTCACCTCGTTAGTCTGATGATCTAACTTATCGGCATTTTTGCACAAAAATTACGCCCCACGCCATAACCGCATGTAATCATTGAATTAAAATCGACTGATGAGGACTAGCGCCACGTTCCCCTACCGCGATACAATGGCGCGGTACGAGCAACTCCCGTCCACGGAACGGTGTAATGATTTCGGCATCGCAAACATCCACGCTTCATGACGTATCTAGTCCGCGGCGATATTTTTTGAGCAATCTGCGCAAGCACGCGCTCGCTTATAGCGGCGGGTTTTTGGCGATGCTGGCGACTTGTTCTACGGAAGTGGCGACACCCAAATTCATTCAATGGTCGATCGATCTTCTCAGCTCCCCTGCAGGAATCAACAACATCCCAACTTTTTTGCATGGCCAAGATCAGATTTCGTCTCTGTCTAATATCATGCAAGGACTTGTTGCATTGATGTTTGCGGGTGCGATCGGCCGCTTTGCGTGGCGTCAATTTTTGGCGCGGCAGACCCATCGCGCTGGCTTCGAAATCAAAACGGGATTGTGGCATGTATTGAGATTTCAGCCTTTGCGTGTTTTCGAACGCTATCCTCTCGGCGATTTGATGAATCGCGCCATCGGTGACTGGAATTCGGCTCGCGTCGTTCACGGTTTCACCATGGTACTGACGCTCGATGTCGTGTTCTTTGCGACACTTGGACTCATGTGCATGTTGATGATTGACCCTGTTCTTGCCATTGCGACGTTTGTCGCATTCGCCGTCGTGTCCCCGAGCATCCGACGCTTGGCCGATCGTGAACATTCCCAACACGAAGACGCGCAAGAGGCGCTTTCAGATTTGTCAGACTTCATTACACAGAGTTTGAAGACGACACGGTTGCAACGCGCCACGGCTAGTGAAGCCAATTGGCAAAAACGATTGCGCGACCTTACCGATGTGCACGCACAGAAACGATTGCGCGTCATGAAAACGGGATGGCAGATCTTTCCATTGGCGACCGTTCCGTCTGTCGCGGCATACTTGGTTCTTTGTTTTTTGGGAATCGAGCGCGTATTGGACAAATCCATTACGCCGGGCGAATTCGTTGCCATGACATCATACATACTGATGATGCAGACCCCGCTGTTTGAGCTCGGTGATTGCATCGCCGAGTGGCAAAAAGGTTTCGCGAGCTTGAAACGAATCATCGAAATTTTTCAACTGTCGCCCGAACGAAAAGATTTCCAACGGACCGAATCGCAAAATATTACGAGCCGAGGAACGAACATCGTTTCAATTCGCGATTTGAACTTTGCCTTCAGCAACGGGCGGACCGTCTTGCAAAATTTAAATTTGCAGGTTGAAGAAAGCTCAATGGTAGCCATCACCGGTGTGGTCGGTGCGGGAAAGTCCACTCTGCTCCGCATCATCGCAGGTCTCGAACCAATCTCCGCAGGATCGGTCCACGTGACAGGACACGATGTCAGTACCGCACCGCGCGAGTTTTTTGTGGAGAACATTTCACTGGTTCCGCAGGGATCGTTCTTGTTTGCCGGCAGCGTGCGAGAAAATCTTTGCCTCAACATGGAATTTTCCGACGAACACCTGTGGAAGTTTCTCGACATGGTAGAGATGGGCGACGAGATCCGCGCATTACCCCAAGGTTTGTCGAGTTTGATTGGCGAGTCCGGCGTCAATTTGTCCGGTGGGCAAAAGCAGCGAATGACATTGGCTCGCGCGCTTTTGCGTCCTACGCCCATTCTGTTACTGGATGACTGCCTGAGTGCCGTCGATGCTCACAAAGAGTCTCTGATTGTCAATAACTTGCGCAAGTCTTTGCGTCATCAGACCGTTATCTGGATCGCACATCGCGAAAGCACATTGAAGCTCTGCGATCGTCACTTCGAACTTTGCCAAGGCAAGCTCGTACCGCTTTCCGCCGTCACTGGGGGAGCTTCTCATTGAACGCACCTAAGACTAAAATCGACGCCGCCCCACTCTCAGCACAAGCGGACATAAACATCGCCGAGCGCAACGACTTGGCGGGCATCTTTACCATCTTCATTTGGGGCAAAGAATTCCGCTTGCCCTTGACTGCGTCGTTGTTGCTCGTCGTACTGAGTTCTGCATGCACGATGTCGGCAGCGTGGTTTCTTGGCCACCTCGTGCAATTGCTCATGCAATCACAGGACCGATGGCAGATCCATTTCCACGTTTTGGGTTTTCTGGGTTTTGAGGCCGCAACAATCGCGTTCCAGTACTTCGGACGCATCAAACTCGCCACCGTCACCACCCGCATCACCACCAAGATACGTTACGAACTCTTTCGTCGCATGACGGAATTGCCGATTTCGTACTTTGATATGCAGCCGTTGGGACGAACCCTTACGCGCATGACCAACGACGTTGAAGGCATCGAAAACTTTTTCGGCGGCACGCTCGCGCGCATTTTGATTTCGACCATCCAGATGTTTGCCGTTCTTGTCGCCATGATTGCGGTCGATGCTCGTTTTGGCCTGATCACCGTCATCGCATGCATTCCGTCGATCATCATTTCCATCGTTACCCGCAAACCGGTCCGCGAAGCTTTGCGCGTTTATAAAAGGCGTTCGGCGCAAACGAATGCGCGACTGGCTGAGTTTCTCAATGGTTTGTCGATCATTAAGGTTTTCGGACTGGAGCGGTGGACGGATACACTCATGCGCAACGATGCGCGATCGTTGCTCGACGCAGGCATGCGTAATTTGCATCTTAACAGTGTCATTCGACCGGTCGTCGTGATCTTCTGCTTCTTGCCTACTCTGTTCGCGCTGTGGATGGGCGGAAAAGAAGTATTGGCAGGAACTTTGGAAATGGCGGTGCTGGTAACGTTCGTCAGATTCTGCGAACGATTCATGGGGCCCGTACGCACCATCTCGCAAGAAATCCAACTGGTCCAAGAAGCTTTGGTCTCGACAGAACGAGTGCGGCAGATGCTCGCCGAACCGACCGAAGTACATGTACTCGGCACTGATGGTTCGCAACAGGATCCCATTTCTGGACGCGTCGAATTTCGCGACGTGAGTTTGGAATACTTGGCCGGTATTGCAGCACTTAAGTCCGTATCGTTTGTCGCAGAAGCAGGCAAACAGACGGCCTTAGTCGGACACACGGGTTCGGGAAAGTCTTCGACGATTCATCTGATCCCGCAGTTTTATCCGATCAAACGCGGACAGATTCTCATTGATGACGTCGATATCCGTACGTTCAAAAGGTCACACCTGCGCGCGCAAATCGGCTATGTCTCACAAGACATCGTCGTGTTCCGCGGTTCCATCCGCGAAAACTTACTTAGCGCCATCCATGCAGGGCGCACTGCGTCAGACGAGATGCTTTTGGCTGCATGCGAGAAGACAGGACTGCTGCCAACGGTTTTGCGCAACAAGGGCGGACTTGATTTCCAGCTTCTCGATGAGGGTGCCAATCTGTCGATGGGCGAGCGTCAGTTGATTGCCATCACACGCATGCTGCTTAAAGACCCCGCGATTTTGATTTTGGACGAGGCCACCGCGAGTATCGACGAGGCGAGCGAAGCTCTGGTGCAACAGGCGATCAAAACATTAGTGAAAGGTCGCACATGCTTTACCATCGCGCATCGACTCAACACCGTTATCGATGCCGATCAGATCTTAGTTTACAACAGCGGCCGCATCATTGCGGCTGGAACGCACGCGCAGTTGCTGCTGTCCTGTGCTTATTACCGCGAATTGGTACAAACGCAACTCTCGCAAGAAATCTCCGAAATACCAACTAATTCACAGTTAGACTTACAGCCCCCCGTCTTACTTTCGTGAAAGTTTTGAAGATATTGTCCGATAGAAGGTGCGGAGGTCAGCATGCCCGTCCGCATTTTGCAAATCGTTGCCATCATCAGCTGCTTCATCGCAAGCGCAAATGCTTTCGCCGACAAAGGCGACGCGGAAGTTCCAACACTGGCCTTCAACGTCGATTATGGCCCTTCGACCTACAAGAGTGAAATGTTAGAAAGCAATGACACGTCCTATTCCATGCGCTGGGACATCGGTATCTTCGCTGGCGAAACCAAAAACGTCATTTTCAAATTGCAAAACGAATCGAACACGACAGCATTTGCCCTCAACGAAAGCACTGCCATCACAATTTGGCAGGACACGCACATCGGTTACCGCTGGCCGTACATGTACGTCGGCGCGATCATTTCGAGCTTGACCATGACAACGACAAAGGAAGGCGCCGATCAATATGACCTAACCGGAAGCGGTTATGGAGGCAGCTTGGGCTTGATGACTACGTTCGGACGTGGTGGACGCATCAATCTCAACATCAATAGCGTCTCCATCTCTGAAGTCAACGAAGTCAATCAGACCGAAATCGCTTTTGGTTCACGCACGGATATCGAAATTGGTGCATCTTACGACCTCAGCCGCGACATGTTTGATCTGTTGTTTGGCTACCGTACCCGTACCGTCCCAATTACCGTGGATGATTCATTTTCGGAAGCCGTGTCATCGACGTACTTTGGCTTGGCTAGCTCCCTGTTTTTCTAGGTCTATCTGCCTAGCTTTTATGCATAGCAAAAATCACTAAAACACATATCGCCGTTGAAGTTGCAGGCATCCTTAGATAAATTTCAGATGCTCTGTGCAACGATCGACTTTCCCTTGTTGCACAAATCGAGGAGGAGACATGCAACATCTGCGATCGATTTCTTGTATTTTTTTCGCGATTTTCATCGGTACCGGTAGCACAGCGCTGGCATATCAGATCCCGCCCAGTAAGCGACTCGTCGAAAGTGAAGAAACTGAATTTCTGTCGAAGATTTCCAAGGCGGTGTCGAGTATCGCTGACCGCGCCAATCAGGCGGTAGTTTTCGTGTCAATTTCCAAAACCGTAAAGCAACCACCGATGGGAGCCATCAATCCCTTCGAGTTCTTTTTTGGACCGGGGATGCCTCGCGGCGAAGGCGGATATCCCGAACAGAAACAGCAGGGCGTTGGTTCGGGATTCATTATCGATCTAAGCAAAGGCTACATCATCACCAATAATCACGTGATCGCCGACGCCGACGAAATCATGGTGAAACTTGGTAATCGCGAAACCTACGATGCTAAAGTTGTCGGACGTGACCCCAACACCGACGTTGCCGTCGTGCAAATCAAAGATAGCAACTTCAAGAAGACCGGATTGGGCGAATTGTCGCTCGGCAATTCCGATCAACTGTCCGTCGGCGACATCGTCATCGCCCTCGGTGCGCCGTTCGGACTTGAGTCAAGTTTGTCGTTCGGCGTTGTTTCCGCGCTGGGGCGAGGCAGCTTGAGCATTACTGAGCTGGGTGATTTCATTCAGACGGATACAGCCATCAACCCCGGAAATAGCGGTGGCCCTCTCATTGATTCTTACGGATCTGTAGTCGGTATGAATACCGCCATTTTTTCCCGATCGGGAGCATATAACGGCATTGGCTTCTCCATTCCCGCAAACATTGTCAGAACAGTCGCAGAGCAGCTCATCAACAATGGCAGCATGATGCGCGGCTACCTTGGTGTCGGCCTCCGTGGAGGCATTGACGCGGAATCCGCAAAGGATCTGGGACTTCCGGAAAACACCAGAGGAGCATTGGTTTCTGCAATCGAACCGAATGGCCCATCTGCCAAAGGTGGCATGGAAGCCGGTGACGTCATTGTCGAACTCAATGGCAAGGTCATGGCCGATGACGTCGAAGTTCGCAACCGCGTGGGTCTGATGGCTCCAGGGACTAAAGTTGATGTGAAAGTATATCGCAACGGCAAACCAAAAAATCTTTCCATCGTGTTGGCAAAGTGGCCTGACAACACTGAAGTTGCCGCACAGGCTCCTGCCGCCGATAAACTGAGTGCATTCGGTTTGGGACTAGCCGCCCTCAATGCCGAAACCAAAGCGAAATATGGAATCAGAGCTAGCGCCGGCGTCGTCGTCACGCAAGTGGATCCTGATTCTGGCGCCGATCGCGCAGGCATAAAGCCGGGCGACCTAATTTTGAAAGTTAATGGCAACGATGTGCGCGATCCAAAAGATTTCAATAAACAAATTAGCAACAAGCGACGAGTGTATTTGCGCATAGAGCGCGAAGGTCGCGAGTTATTCGTTCCGCTTCGTCGATAGGAATTAATTCATGACAGGTCCCAGGTTGTCCGAACGTCGCTCGGGAGTGCTACTACACGTTTCTTCACTGCCAAATTCTGAGCCGATCGGCACACTGGGACTATGCGCTTTCAAATTCATCGATTTTCTACATCGCACCGGACAATCGTGGTGGCAAACGCTACCAGTCAACCCCATCGGTGCGGCAAACTCTCCTTATTCGACAGTGTCCAGTTGTGCCGGAGAACCGCTATTCATTGATCTTGCCGATCTCGTGAAGCGAGGATGGCTTGCGAAAAAGGATCTGCCCAAACCTATTCGCAACCGCCGCCGCGACCGCGTCAATTTTGACGAAGCTCGTGCCTTGAAATATCCGGTCCTGCGCGTGGCTGCCAAGAAATTTTTTGAAGAAGCACCGACAAGCGAGCTCAAGCGTTTTCAATCATTTGTAAATGCGCAGAAAGATTGGTTACCAGATTTTTCGCTGTACACCGCCATTGCCAAGCTACACGGTAATCAGTGGCACCTGTGGCCGAACGAGTTGCGCAAACGTAACAAGATACAACTTGCCCATGCAGCCACCGTTTTGGGAGACGAAGTACTTCAAACACAGTTTGAGCAATACGCTTTTCAACTTCAATGGAACGCTGTCAAAGACTATGCGCGCACATGCGGCATCGGCATCATAGGAGATCTACCCATCTTTGTAGCGCATGACAGTGCCGATGTTTGGGCTAATCAAAAGAGTTTTTGCCTGAACAAAGACGGGGCTCCCAGCTTCGTGGCAGGCGTGCCGCCCGACTACTTCAACGCCGACGGGCAGCTTTGGGGCAATGCTCTTTATGATTGGCCGGCGATGAAGTCGGACAAGTATTCTTTCTGGCGAACGCGCATGCGTAGATTGATGAACCTTTTTGACGTGGTGCGCTTAGATCATTTCATTGGCTTCTATCGCTACTGGGAGATTCCCGCCAGATCAAAGACCGCGAAGACGGGGAAATGGAAACTTACAAATTCCGAACCACTATTTGAGATGTGGTTACGCGAGCACGGCGATGGACGTTTGATCGCAGAAGACTTGGGACTTGTAACCGAGGGCGTGCATGCGTTACGCAGGAAATTCGGACTACCCGCGATGAAAGTTTTTCAGTTCGGCTTTGGTAAAAATGACAGTAAGGGCGAACATCTGCCGCATAGCTATGTGCCCCATTCGGTCGCATATACAGGCACACATGACAACGAAACCACTGCGGGCTGGTTTGCGGATGCGACGCGACAAAAGGGCAAGTCGCCGTTCAACGTCAAACGGATGCGACAAATCCTCGGTGCTGACCCGAAGACAGCTTGTCAGCGCGCGATCGTAGCAGTCGCAAGTTCAACTGCCAACACCGCTCTTTTTCCGATGCAGGACATTCTGAATCTACGAAACGAGGCTCGTTTCAACGTACCGGGCACTTGTGAGAAAAATTGGGAATGGCGTCTCAGTGACGAAAAGCAAATTGTGAGAAATGATTTTCTGCGCGACGTTACGGAAGCGACTTTACGTAAACCACGTTAAACCGCAATCTCGTCAACACCTTCGGAATCAATTTCGACGTCGCCTGTGACCAGCTTGCCTTTGGCGTTTTTATCGAAGATTTTTGTCACACCATCTTCGATGGCGACTTCTGCTGTTTCTTGGTTTTTATCGTCACCGATGACGAGTGGTTCGAACTTTAAGTGCATCTTGCCGTTTTTGCGCTCGATCTCTTCGATGTATTTTCGCGCCTTGGCGGCACAGGGACCGTCGACCGATGCCGCCTTTTGAAACCACGTCATGGCCTTCTCGTGCTTTGACCAGCGCATAAAACCCATGCCGATATTAAATGCAACTTTTGCGGCGATGGAATCATTGGCAGCAAAGGACATCGCCGCTTCGTATTGCTTGATACCGTCCGCGTGTCGTTTATTACGAACCAGATTAATCGCAAGAATGTTGAGCATACTCGCAAATGAGCCAGTTAACTTATCACTGCGACCAGCACCTGCAATGTGTTCTGACAGATTGGTAGCGGTGAGTTCTCCGTGACGAGCCTTCCTATCTCGTGGATCAATTTCCATTACGGATGCAAAGTATTCGCGTGCCTTTTCAGGCTCGGTTTGTTGGAGATGGATCTCACCTAGTAACATGAGACGATCCACACTTCGTGGTGAAAAGTTTTGTGCGTGGTGCAACACGCGTGTGGCTTCTTGCAACTTGCCCTGCAAGTGCAATACTTTTCCAAGTTCCGTTACGATCGGAATCATCTTGTGGCTGTATTCCATACACTTTCGCAACACGCGTTCCGCGACATCGAGAACCATGTTTTCGCGCAAAAGTTTAGCGGCCATGATCGCTACGGGCAACGGATTCGGTAGCTTGCCCCAAAGCTTGTCCATCATTTTTTCGGCAGCGGCTGCATCGTACTTGATCGAGTCCAAAAGATTTTCGATCAATTCGAGATTGGTACGATAGCTTTCAAATTCGTCCATCACGGCGTTAACTTGGTTATCAAATTCGGGACGACTGACTGGCTTCGCTGCAAAAACCGAACAGGGGTACTCGGAAAGCAGAGCGAAGTCTTGCTTGTTCAAGTTCGACGTGATGACGAGTACAGGCGTAAGCGCGGTTCGCTCAGATCGGCGAATGCGGTTGAACAGGGCGATACCAGAAGTCTTGCTGAGGTTCCACTCCATGATTATGATAGAAAAATTTCCGGTACGGATCTTCTCCCAGCCCTTGTCGCCGTCGTCACATTCAACGACCTGCGACACACCGAGATCCTGCAAACAAGACCGCAGAATCGGCAGCGACGACTTGTCATCGTCAACGATGCAGACACTGCATTTGGACAAATCTGTTCCTGTCTTGTTCGCCACCCAATTTCCCCTTGAAATGCGTATCACGTCATCGGCATCAAGTATGAAATCATAAGTCGCGCGAATTGGCACAATCGCAAATCGGACGGCATTTACTTGCAAATACAGCCAAATGAAGACGGCGAAAAATTAATCACAAATGGATGTTTTTACGTTAAAAAGTCGCGCATCGCCTTCGGCAGAATCCGGGTCAAATGGCAATGTGCCGAAATGAGAAACGATGAGGTAGCGCTGCTGAGAATTAGTTGACTCAAATTCGACCGTCGCACTGCGCTGTCGGTTCACGGATTGCGATGCGATGATAATCGGTCCCTTCTCAGTTACTTCTAGCAAATCCACCGCGAATGATGACTCCTCGCTCAACTTAATTTCGATTTGGGCGCAGCCAGAAAACGTTGGTGACAACGATGCGAACGCGTGACTCATGGGAGCTAGCGCTCGCTGCCCCGCTCGTTCTTCGCCTTGAGCAAGTTCAACCATGTCTAGATACGGAAATGCTTGGTCGCCCCAAAGAGGAGCGTCTATCATAAAAGAAAACGACGCTAGCCCCCCTGTCATCAATCGCTGTGCGCCGAAACTGCGAAAGTCATTGTAAAAGTTTGTTTGACGAATCGATGCCATGCGTTCTGCCGAATCGACGAAGTCAGGCTCATTTTCATCGCCAACCTGCATAGAGTCTTCCCACATCCGCCGAACCGGTTGTGCAAAGTTCCTGTCATTCAACCATGAAAGAAATGACACAAAATAGGACATCCCATATTGGTAAGGATTTTTAATGCTGACATAATCAAAACTGAGGTTGGGCTCCGCCTGAAAGTAAGGGATGAACTTTCCGTAAAAATTCAATTCTGGGAACACTTCATCTGTGACCCAATTGGCGCTTGCCTCCATAAATGCAATATCTTCCCACCAATCGTACGCCATTTGGACGGCATGGAAGAATTCGTGAGCAAGAACGAATTGCAGAACCTCAAGACGCAAGTTGTTGGCAATTACCAGATAAGATTTGGCATCAGCACGAGCGGTTGACTCTTCAAAGCCTGCAAATCCGGCGTAACCACCCACCCCTGCAGGAAGGTCATCAACGAGGTAAACATCCAAACGCACATCACCCTCTTCGCCATTGTCAGGATGCGGCGCGAGAAAACCCAGTTTTCCCACTTCAACTTGCCAAATCTGCTCCATACTTGCGATAACGGCGGCGACATACTCTGCTGAAGTCGCGGATTTATAATGAACCACGAACGGAAACTTCGCCGACGACGATGAATGATCATGGGGCGGACGGATGCTCATCGTCGCATCTTTCGCGATTGGGCGCCGCGAATGCGCTTGTTTGGCTGTTGCAAATCCGCACTTTGGCCAGACGCCTCCGTGCGCGACGTTGGAATGCAGACCGAACGCCAATGCACCGAGCACAAGCCATTGCATCATCGTGAAACTCCGTTTTTGGGCAACGTGCTGATGATACCAAAATTGCTCCAAAACGGTAGTTCTCAAACGCAGGCGACAGATCCGCCGAAAGTTTTGCAAGAAATGGTTTTCGGCGATTTAAGCCGCGGGAATGCTCTGGTTCAAAGAAGCAGGGGCTTGGCTAACTGGCGGAGGCACCACACCGAGAATTGTCGATGACTGGACAAAATCGACCGTCAAACCAGGGAGTACGAGATGACCATAAAACTTGACGCGACGCATCATGAAATTGAAATTGAAATGCATGACCCACGGGATGGCCAAACCGAGTGAACCGACAATGCAGAAAGCATTCATGAGTGCTAGACCAAAGAGGTCGCCCCCGCGCAAATCCAAAAAGCCACGTACCGCACCAGCTTCACGACTGCCGACGAAGGTTGCGTTGAAAACATAGCGAGCCACACGTGAAACGTACCAAAAAAGATTCAACCCCAAGCATGGAATGGTCAAGAACGTGTGCAGCAAGTGGATGCGGAATAGGTGCTTGCCGCGACCGTTATACATCAAACGCAACTCACCGATCGCCACACGCTGAAGAACCAAACGCAAGATATCGTTGAGCATGATCGGAAAATACAAACCAAAGGAGAGGGAACTAAGAATAGTACCTACCAAAAACTTTACGGAAAATTCACGCGCCCCATGACCGAGAATCATTCGACGATCGCCCCATTGCGTGCGACTCATACTGTATGAAAAGGCAGAATAAAGGCTAAAGGGGATGAGGAAGAGTCCAGCGCACAGACCAATGATACCAACCAGGATTTGCAACAACGGATCGATTCCGCCTGCAAGTATCGTCAAACCAATCCACGAAATCAGAAAACCGAGTCGATTGAGATTATTTACAAATATGTCAAAGCCCTGTCCGCGATAGCTGAACCGTATTCCCAAGAAGGTGGTCGCCCCAGCAAAATGACTGCGCAAACGTGCTACCAGCCACGGACTGTATAGTCCAAATGACAAAAGACAAAGCAATGATTGGACGCCAACGACCTTTGCAACGTCAGGCAATTGCCCCGTATAATTCAGGCGATAGATATCCGCCGTTGGTTCATGCGGCTGGTTCAGCTTGGTTTCGTTGCTGACTGTATGCATCATCTAATTTCCAATGCTAGGCTGCCAAAGAACCGCGACTCATCATCGGCGGTAATTGCTCTTGGGTATCTCCTACTGCTGCCGCACCTTGATCCGAGAAAATCATGTTGTTGATATCGTTCACGCTGATGACACCGCTTCCTGCTAGCTGGCGCAAGCGAGCCAAGATCTTCATTTCGACCACGCGATACTTGTCCACATCCACGCTCGCCATGTAGCGCAAGTCCTCTTGCCAAGATTCCGCCAACTCTTGCGGCGCCTTGCTGAGAAGAAGATCGCGGATGTGATCCTTTGTACCCATGAGGAATGTGAGCAAGTCCTGACGCTCCATGCCCATCGTGAGTTCGAGTAAGTGACCGTCTTTGAGGAAACTGAGCATTTCCACCGTAACCAACTTCTGCTTGATGCTGCGCGCAGTCTCGGGGTTGTTCTTGACAAGGTTGTACATAAGGCGACGCTGTTCGTCGATGTTGGCGTTTTCCAACAGGTCCATAAGAATGTCGCTTCCGCGCAAGTTCGACGTATCGAATTCGGGACGTGATGTAACCTTCTTATTAAGTGCCGTGGCAACGTTCCCCAAGTATTCGCGCGGAATAGCGTCTGCGCGAGAGAGCTCATTCATGATCTCGACTTTGCCCTGACCTTGATACATCTCAAACACCGCCATGCGGCGCTTCTTCTCAAGCTGGGTAAGAACAATACTCTGCACCTTGGTGTTTTCTTCTTCGATGAGCTTGAAGATTTGATCGGCATCCAACTTTGCCAAGAAATCGAACTTGTCGAAGTTCTTGCGCGACAGGACGCGGATCTCAGTCGCCGTGACCTTAGTCTTGAGTTGCTCAAGCAGTTTGAGTTCGTCTTCCGGTTTGATGTCAAAACTGGTTCGATGGTAGTACTCGGACAATTCATAGAGGTCACGCTGTATGTTGGGATCTTCCAAGAGGTTGAACACGACCATGTGACCGAGGATGTGAACGTACTTAGCCGTTTCTTCGACGCCCTCTTCTTTGAGAATGCGTACGAATGTTTCACGCGCAACTTTGGGATTGTCAACAAACGCTGCCGCGACTTCTGCGCGAATCTTCTCGATTTTGACGCGCAGACTCATTTCCTCGTTCACAGCACCGGGAGCCGTTCGGTCAAATCCGTATTGGTGTTTGAGAGTCATTCCGCCGCCGGCATTCATACCACCAGCGACACCCTGCCCTTGACCGTCACCCTGAGCGGCGCGACGCTGTTGCAACGAAGCAATATTCTGGCCGTCCGAAAGCATCTTAGCGTCGCGATTGGCACCAAAGAGTTTGACGGTGATACCTGCTACGATGATAAGAGACGCAAGCGCGGCAACAATGATCCAAATCCAATCGACATCGGTCATGCCACCGACTTGCTGGGTGGTCGTCGAGCCGTTCAACGATTCCTTTGACGACGACGACGATGATTCGGTCGCCGTCATGGTCGCATCACTGGACTTCTCAAGCACGCTACCGGTTGCATTGCTGCTGGATGACGAATTGGTCTCAGACTGGCTTTCTTTGCTGATGATTTCCTTGGTGCTTGCCAAGTCGCGGAACAGCATGAGCATACGACGCAACTTCTCAAGACCATATGGATCATTGCTTTCTTCGCGGATGCGATCACGTTTCTGTGAATAGGATTCAGGAAAAGGCGTGATGTTCAAGCTCAATTCGAGGGGCGTGACGAACTTCAGTTTAGCTCGCAGGACGTTTGCAATTCTTTCTCGAGATGATTCGTCGAGATTGGCATCCATTGTGACTTCAACATTTACGCCGTCAATACGCATGATGTTGCGTCCAGTCTTATCGGCGATGGTCTGCGTGGCTGGATAGGACGCCGCGTCGTCAGGCGGAATCATCGCGCCTTCAATATTGATTTGCGCCAACATACACTGCTCGGGGCAGTACATGCTGATAACTTTGCTCACTTCACCGTTGATGCGCCCCTCAAGAAGTTCTTTCAAGGTTCGTTCATCTTGTGCGCCGTTACCAATGGACGGAATCGACACCGGGCGCCACAGAAGCTCGGTCTGAACGCCGAAGGCTTTCAGGTGATTCAAAAAGATTTTTTCAAGGCGTGCGCGATTGGCAACGGTGATGCGGTCGTCAATTTGGATTTCGGCAATAACCTTGTTGATGAAGAAATTTAGTTTGTCGTTCTTTTCGGCGATTGCTTCGAAACCCAGATCATCAGTGTCGGCCAATTCTTCTTCAACCTCGACACGCAAGTCCACAATTTGACATGATTCGTAACAATATCGACTCAACAGCGGTTCAATTTGCGATCGCGCGTTACGGATGGTGTCTTGCTTTAGTTTTTCCGCTACCGCCGAAGTTACCGTTTGTGCTTGTGCAAACGCATGAGAAGATTGCGACACCACACCCACGATGATGATTTGTAGCAAGATTGTAAGCAAATGCCGCAAGCTAATGAGCCCCTATCTGTCGGTTTACACTATTCGCACAATTAGATTGTACGAGAATGGAACCGCATGCAGGGTCAAGCAAAGGGGAATGAAACGCACGGTGGATTAGGCAAATTCTACCGCTTCAGGCGCCAAGATGAAAAAGTTTAGATCTCCCCGCAATAGAATATCTTTTCAATCGCAGCCTTAGTCTTGTCTTTCAGCCAACAAACATCGTAACCAGCGATGAAGGTAAAAGCTTGGCACTTGGGTTCATCGACGCATACCTTGCGACATTCTTCAGCAGTCTTTACACCGTCAACACGCTTCATATCTCGTGAAGTGATGTCTCGGTCAATAGCAGGTGCCGCAATGTCGCGGGCATCGGGAGTCGCGCTCTGATTTCCGCCGGCATAGAAGGTAATCTTCTTATGACTGGAGGGTTTCGACTTGAACTGGCAGCGCCCCCATCCCGAAATGAACACGAAAGCCTTGCACGACGCATTCTGGCCACATTGCTTGGCGCAATCTTCAGCTGAGACTGCCTTTTGGCCAGAAAGATCAAACTGAGGCAAATCACAATGATCCTCAATGCTTCCTGCTAATGCAAACGAACCAACAGACATCAACGAGAGCAAACACAAAAGTCGCGCGCCGAAGACAAAATCTTGCAAAAGCAAAGTGGCATCTCCCATCGTTAACTTCCATGACGAACGCTAGCAACTCTGCTATCTTACAGGTGAACTTCAGCTTGGACTAGATATGTTGGGCAATACATTTTGGACGAATGTCGCGCTTTCGTGTTTCTCTGTGGCAACTCTGCTGCTTATTCCAGCGACAAAACCTCGTCATTTTTCCAATCATCAATTTAGGTTGGGAACCCTACTTCTTGCTGCCGGAACGGCAGCCGTCAGTTATTCGACGTTTGGATCGTACGACTCGCGCATTTGGGTTGATGCCGCGTCTTTGCTCTTAGCAACATTTGTTTCATGGCTTTCCCTATTTGCGGTCTACTTTTTGCGCGTTCGCTCCGTCTCCGCTCCCTTTGCAGCACTTGCCACCCTGCTACTTTTGATTCACTCTTTCTTTGCCGACGCCGGTAACCCAGCCGACTTCACTGGCGCTTCTCCTGATGTCCTAATCGGCTTTCACATTTTGTTTTCTGTTGTCGGAGAATCGTTTGTCATATTTGCGGGAGCAATTGGATTTCTCTACGTGAAGCAGGAGCGCCGCATTCGCAACCGGCAGATGAATCTAATTCCTGAACGGATGCCGGCGTTAGACCGCTTGGAATGGTGGCTAACCACGTCTTTGTGGTTCGGTTTCATATTTATCACCACTGGCCTCGTCACCGGCGCCGTATATACGTCGAAATTCGTCCCTGAATCTTCCTTAGCCCTGCAGGCGAAGATTGCGTGGTCGCTATTTGTATGGCTCGTCTATTTCAGCATCCTTTTGGCAAAATACATGTTCGCCAAACCCAGCCGCGTGATTGCATGGTTTGCCGCAGCGGGATTGGCACTATTGACGCTTACCGTTTTTGGACTCGGCTTTTTCGCTAAAGGAGTGGCGTTGCCGTGAGGGACTCTGCCCCCGAATTGGTCTGCATCGGAATGAGCCATCGCACCGCACCTCCAGAAATGCGCTCGATGTTTCATTTGAATCCCGAAGCCAGCTTGCTGGCTTTGCAGAAACTCACTCGCGTCGATGGCATCGACGAAGCGTTCTTAATTTCCACCTGCAATAGATTTGAACTCTATCTCGTATCGCAGATGGGACGTTTTTCCGAAAGTTCCCTAAAGGAATTGGCCATTGATCTGACGGTTGGCAAAGAGCATGCGAGTGCATACGCGCAGCACTTTTACACGCAATTGAATCTTGATGCTGCTGCACAGGCTTGCTCCGTCGCGTCTGGGATTGATTCCGTCGTCGTCGGCGAAACACAGATCACTGGTCAATTCAAAGACGCACTCGAACTTTGCCGGCGCGCCGGAACATCCGGCCCCATCATGGAACGAATGGCGCAAGAAGCATTAGCGGTTGCCAAGCAAGTGCGTACTAAAACCAACATCGGCAAACAGTCTGTATCCGTTGCTTCGGCGGCCATTGATTTAATCCATTTGGTTTTTTCGGACGTAAAGAAGCTGAATGTTTTGATCATCGGCGCGGGAGAGATTGCTCGCATTGCGGCACAACACGCACTAAAAAAGCGTTTTCGCACGGTCACCATCATCAATCGATCGCTTGAAAGAGCACAGTCCCTTGCACAAGAAATTGGCGCACAACACGCGGCATCACTCACTGAACTGAAAGACCAATTGATCGGTAACGACGTCATCATAAGTGCGACATCAAGTGCAGACTACGTCATCACGACGGAAATGATGCAGGACGTATCCAACTGCGAACCTCCACGGACCCGATGCTTGGTTGACATCGCCATGCCTTCGGATATCGAGCCATCGGTAAGTAATGTCGACGGAGTTTACCTGTTTGGTATCGACGACCTCAAAAAAATTACTGACAGCAATACGCAGCAACGTCTTGAGGCGGCGGAACTAGCTCGTCCAATGATCGCACAAGCAGCTGCCCAGTTTATGAGTTGGCTAAAAACAATTTCCATTAGGCCCGCGCTACAAGCTGTCGACTCCTACTTTGCCGGACTATTGCAAAATGAGATCCAAAGGACTCTGTCCAAACAGATGATGCAAGGACTGACTCCGATACAGCAAGAACAACTGCAAGTGTTGGTTTCGTCGGCAGTCAATAAGATCAAGGCTGATATCAGCCAAAATCTAAAGGGAGCCATCGACGTGACTGAGGCGGCACGCATGTGCGAGTTAATCCTGAAGGTTTTCAAGGCAACCAACATAAATTCATGAATTAGTGAATTGGACTGTACGATGAGCACATCTGGCAAACTTCGCATCGCAACTCGAGGCTCTGCTCTCGCGCTGTGGCAATCGCACTTTATCGGCCAAAAATTGCAGGCGCTTGGTCATGATTATGAACTCGTAATCATCCAAACAACCGGCGATCGCGTACAAGATCGCTTCTTGCATGAAATCGGCGGCAAAGGTCTATTTGTTAAAGAGCTCGAACTAGCACTGCGTGAGGGACGTGCCGACTTGGCCATGCACAGCTTGAAGGACATGCCAGCCGTCACTGCCTCTGAGTTTGCCATTCCCGCATTTATGAAACGACATAGCCCAGCTGATTATTTGGTATTGCATGAGAAGCATCGCGGCGATGGCGTCGTTGAAAGTTCGGTGCAGACTTGGCTTCGTAACGGACAGCGTCGCATTGCTTCTAGTTCGTTGCGTCGCGCGCATCTTTTGAAGAATATCAATCCTCGAATCACCATCGACCCAATACGTGGCAACGTTGACACGCGTTTGCGCAAGCTGCAAGAGTCTACCGATTGGGATGGAATCATTCTCGCGGAAGCTTCGCTTGATCGTCTGAGCCTGAAGGATAAATACCCCGGAATTGTCTTGTCTCCGTCATGGTTCTTACCAAGCCCGTCGCAGGGTGTTCTTGCCATCGAGACAATAATGGATTCGGCCCACATTGCGTTGCTAGCAAAGTTGGATGATCCCGAGACTCGTATGGCCGTTGCGTGGGAACGGGGGGTGCTCGCAGCTTTGGGCGGCGATTGCACCATGCCCTTTGCAGGATATGCGCACAAGAGTGGCAGTCAGTGGGAATTGAACGCTTTGGTCATGAGTGAAAAGTCGCGAGCAAGTTGTTCAATTATGTGCGGGTATGATGATTTTAAAAATGCCTCGACACAGATCCAACGTGCCATGGACGAACTTCATCGTCACGGACTACGCGGCGTATTGGACGAACTCAAGTCGCTCAAGAAGTCTTAGTCGATGATGTGAGCGCGTTCTGCATCAAGGGGAACGCGGCAATGCTGACGTTTACCAAAGAGAATATAACGAACCTTCGCAATGACGCGGTACATCGGGTCAAGGACGGATGTCGGCAGCATCAGCAGGATCCTCAAAAATTTCGCCGACCAAGAATCCAAAGACTTTAGCAACTCACGAACGGCACTGATGCGCGTGAGTGTTTCCCCCGTAAGGAGATTGGCGCTAACGATGGACATAGGTGGGAAATACAGGTTTTCTGGCAATATGCGTTTGGCGTGTGGCCCTTGCAAGGGAGCAAAGCGAACCGAGACTTTAGGGTTCTGTTGCAACGCCCAGTTCAACAAGCGATTGCACAGGTTGCATACACCATCAAAGAATACAACCTTTTCGATTCCTGCTTGTCGCAATTCAACGACATCGACTACATAGGTAGCCAGTGATTCTGCCGTTGCACGAGGACTCTGCAGACACAACCCAAAACGCTCCCTTGCACGTTTAGCTGTAGTCTTGCCGATGGCCACCGGAACGAGCCTCGCAAAGGCGTCGGCTGGCAGCGTTTTTGCGCCTTCGTAAAATGAATCCACCGCCGACGGACTGGCGAAGCAGATGAACTTTTGCAGAGACGTTTCTGCCCAATCAGCCGGCGGCTTGACCGGAACTTGTACCGTCCGGTACAAAGCCACATGTTTGGCGCGAGCCCCCCGCTCGTTCAGGTAGGTGGCAATAGGAAATGCTGGCTGTTCGGGCCCGAGGACTATGATCTCGTCGTGATGCTGCAGATGTTGCTCCATCCACAGAGCCAAGTCCTCCGCGGAGCTGATGCCTTTGGGACAATCGACGGGCACACCTAATTTGCGCGCCAACGCAGCGGTTTTCGTACCAAAAGTGAGAATCGAACGACTGGAGCGCAAAAGCATCTTGCCACGCTCGCTGCGGATCGCGATCTGCAAGCTACCCTTACTAGTAATGACCGTGGTCGGACCGGATTTGGTATCGGGCCAGACAATCAGCGAACAAACTTCGGTACGGATGGTTGGAACGTGACGCACGACCGTCGAGCGAGGGAACCTTCGCGAGTCCTCCACCCAATCTTCGGTACTGCGCGTCCAGATGATCATGACTCACCCGACCTATCGTGCTCAATTTTTTATTGGATTAATTGCTTTTATTGTCCCGCATCCAACACAAAATTGGTAGTACTGGCGATGACAAAAATGGCGCCGACCTTGCGAGGAAAAATTGCAATTGGACGAATTAACATTTTCATCAGATTGGGCAGACAACTTTCCGTCCGACCCCAGCTCAGAAAACACGCCGCGCCAAGTTCGCAACGCCCTATATTCAGATGTGTTACCAACGAAAGTTCCCGCTCCTCGCATGATTGCATGGTCCGACGAAGTCGCATCGATCTTAGGCATCGATCGCACCAGTGGCAATCCTCGCTGGGCGGACATCTTATCCGGAAACTCCATACTCAAGGGCATGCGTCCAGTTGCCACTCGCTACGGCGGTCACCAATTCGGCCAGTGGGCCGGTCAACTCGGTGATGGACGCGCCATCATCTTGGGAGAATTGCGTAACAACAACGCTCAGTCGTTCGAACTTCAACTGAAGGGCGCTGGTCCGACCCCCTATTCGCGATTTGCTGACGGTCGCGCCGTTTTACGAAGTTCTATTCGAGAATTCGTCGCTAGTGAAGCCATGCATTTTCTCGGCGTACCTACAACCCGCGCGCTGAGTCTCGTCGACACCGGTCAAGGCGTGGAACGAGATATGTTCTACAACGGCAATGCCGTAGTAGAACGAGGCGCCATTGTTTGTCGCGTGGCACCAACATTCCTGCGTTTCGGGCATTTTCAAATACTGCATGCCAACCAAGAAGTGGAACTCTTGGGCAAACTCATTGACGATACGATCAGCCGCTACTTCCCACAAATCGAAGCATCAACGGCCGACGAGCGAAGGACCAAGTGGTTTGCAGAAATTTGTAAACGCACAGCAGAAATGATCGTACATTGGATGCGTGTGGGCTTTGTGCATGGTGTCATGAACACTGACAATATGTCTGTATTGGGTACCACGATCGATTATGGACCGTTCGGCTTCCTTGAGCCGTTTCAACCTGATTGGACACCAAACACCACGGATGCAGCTGGCCGACGTTACTGTTACGCGCATCAACCACAAATCGCCCTGTGGAATCTGCAAGCATTGGCCCATTCACTGATGACCGTGATGAAGCGAGAATCACTGGAAGAGGGACTTGCGTCATATCGTCAGACCTATCAAAAGGCCTTTGAGGCCATGATGGCGTCTAAACTTGGGCTGAGACCGGAGTCTTATGCTGAAGTGGCGGACTTAGTCTTTCAGGTTCTTGAAAAATGCGGACCGGATTGGACGTTGTTCTTCCTCAAAATGGAAGATCTCGGCAGTACCTCGACAAATCCGCTATCTGACGCAGCCACGTTGAATGAAGCACTGTACGAAGCGCACTCCGAGCACGTACTGGCTGAATTCGTGAAGAAATACCGCGAATTGCGACTGCACGACGCCCATTGTGGATTTGACGCAAAGTCCATCATGCGCGCGACCAATCCTGTGGTCGTTCCGCGTAATTATTTGCTTCATAATGCCATCACCCAAGCCAACAATGGCCAGTTCGACGCCTTGCAAAACCTGCTGGCGGCGTGTAAGACCCCCTATGATCGTCGCTGGTTATCGACCCCTTACGCCCATAAAAGACCAACATGGGCCGCTGACACTCCGGGATGCGCGACCCTGAGCTGTAGCAGTTGAAGTCGGACAAATCCTGAATTCCTTTCGTAAAACGCGCTTGTTGACTTAGGATGGCAAACCCAAACCGTGGAGCAACATTGGACGCCAAACGTCATTTTCTTGATCTGACTCTCGCGGAGTACCAACAATTGTTGGTCTCATTCGGCGAACCGTCTTTCCGCGCAAAGCAGGTGTGGGATTGGATCTATGCAAAACGCATCCACACCCCCGATCTCATGTCGAACTTGAGTCAAAAGGCACGGCAAGGACTGGCAGACAACCTCCATTGGAACTTGCCTGAAAGAGTCGACGAACTTCGCGGCGAAGACGGCACCACCAAAATTCTGTTTCGCGGTGAGCGTAACCAACTCATCGAAACCGTCGTGATGCGTTATGAAGGTCGCACAACCGTTTGTGTTTCATCACAAGTGGGCTGCAAACTTGCTTGTGCGTTTTGCCAAACGGGAAAACTCGGATTCTTCCGCAATTTAGGCATCGGCGAAATTCTTGCTCAGATCTATGTTGCTGATCAAATCTTGAATCCGGAGGGGCGTCGCGTAACCAATGTCGTGTTCATGGGCATGGGTGAGCCGCTTGACAACTTTGACAATTCCATTGCGGCCGCTAATCGCATGATGGACCCAACTGCATTTGGACTATCTAATCGTCACGTCACGCTATCAACCTCTGGAATCGCGCCACGCATCAAACAACTACCCGACGTCACGAAAGCTTCGCTTGCATTGAGCTTGCATGCCGCCAGTGATGAACTTCGCACAGAACTTATGCCCATCAATCGCAAGTATCCGCTTTCTGAAGTTGCGGATGCGATTCATCACTTCCAAGACACGACCGGTAAGAAAGTTACCATCGAGTACATTTTGATCCGAGACAAAAACTGCGGACTATCGCATGCGAAGGATCTGGTGCGATTCCTTCAGGGTCTATCTGCAAAAGTAAACTTGATTCCGTTCAATGCTCACCCCGGACTGCCCTATCAAAGACCAAGCGACGAAGAAATTCGCGCATTCCAGCAGCACTTGTCGGACCGATCCATTCCCGCACCCGTTCGCTATAGCCGCGGGCTTGATGTGTCGGCGGCTTGCGGACAATTGGCCGCAAAAAACATCGAAAGTTTAACGGCGGTGCCGGCACGCAATCGCGTGATCGCGCCCATCCCCGCACCTGTTTAGTCACACCAATTTGCTACGAAATCTTGTTGAACACCAACGTTGCCTCGTCGATCAGTCGATCGATGTCGAGAGGCTTCGAAAAGACCGCATCTGCACCAGCTGTTCGGATAGCGTCCATCGTCAATTCAGTAAATCCGCTAATTAAGAAGACAGGAGGTAGTTTTGGATTGTGATGACGAATGGATTTAAGCAATTCAAAGCCATCCATGTTTGGCATACGCATGTCAGAGACGATAAGATCAAACTTCGCATTTTTTAACTTCACACGAGCATCTGCGCCATCAACGGCGGTGGCAGTGTTCCGACCCATCATCTTAAATTCGGCAACGAGAAAATCTCGGATTTCTGCTTCATCATCCACGATCAATATTGACCTTGATTTGCCTTGATCTGTAGTCATTACGCAGCCGCTCCATCCATGCGAACTTCGCGTTTCGCTTCTTCGCTTTGTACCTCAGGAATTTCCAGTATGAATTCATTCGCACCATTAGAGCGGACAAGCGACATCGTACCGTGATGCCCCTTAGCGATACCCATGCAAATCGCGAGACCCAATCCCGTACCTTCTCCGACAACTTTTGTTGTGAAGAATAGCGTGAAGAGATTCTTGGCAATGTGATCGGGGATAGGTTTACCACTGTCTTTGACCGAGATACGTACAGTGTTCTTGCTGGAATTCCTTTCGATCTTCAACAGTACCCACGCATCGGGAGTTCCACCAACGGCGTCAGCCGCGTTGTTGAGGAGGTTAATGATAACTTGCCCAATTTCAACCATGCGACAGTCAAAGAAAAAGTTTTCTGCAGGTGGCTCCACCTTCAACTTAACTTGTCGCTTCATCATTCGTTCCGCACAAAACAATTTTGCATCTTCGATCATTTCGAAAACCGATTCTTGTTTGAATGGATCACGACTGCCATCGCGGGAGAACACGCGCAAGCCACGCACAATCGCCGCTATGCGATCGCTGGTTTTAACGATCAATTTGCTGGCGTTGGCGACCGATTCTTCGTCGAGTTTGCCTCGCTTGATCATGCGTTCAAGCTGGCCTCCGAAACCCTTGATGACCGTTAGCGGATTATTAATTTCGTGAGCAATACCGCCCGCCATTGTTCCAAGTGCCGCAAGTTTTCCTTGCCGCAGCAGTTGATGGTTTTGCTGTTCAATGATAGCCGAAGTTTCTTTGAGCTTCTTTTGCATGTTGTGACCGTAAATGGCGACGCCGAAGACGATGAACACCACGACGAGACTGATGTACAATTCGTACCGGCCGAGCGTTGACGCCTGCTGCGTTCCTTGATGAATCAGCTCATCCTGCGTATGAATGACGAAGGTACGCAATTCTCGCAGGTTATCGTTTAACTGGCCATACGCGCGGTCCATACTGGCCATGCGGGCGCCTGCAGCATCTTCATTGCCCTGCCTAAATTTGCCAAAAATAGTAACCGCCTCGGCAACCATAGCGGCCATACTAGTATCGACAGTGTTCAAATGCAAAAGAAGTGATTCTTTGTATTTCGGTTGGACGACGTTTGCGTAGATCTCGTCGCGCACCGCTTGCAGCTGATCATTGAACAAACCAAGGCTTGTGTCCAGACGTTCACTTTGTCCGTCGTAGTCCTTGTCGTCGAAGACGTCGTTTCCGGGAGCGTTAACGTCACCTGCTATTTTTGCCAACTCTTCGTATTCGTTGAGACGCTCGACCCATTGGCGGTTCTCGGCATTTGAGTCGTGAAAAATTCCACGAATGTTGTGTGCGAGCCAAAGGCTCACGCCGATTGTGATCAAGTCGGCCCCAGCCAGCACGTAATAAATCAGATGCCAGCGTGGCTGTTCACTGTGATGAGTGGTCGACGACATGGTACAAGTCCCCTTTATCAAAAGTGCCGCATGCGTCTTCGACATTGGTTATTCAAAATTAAGGAAATCGATCCCATCCCGATCCAACCCCACGAACTTACTGAGTATTAAGTAAATTACCCTCATTTTGCCAAAGTCCCGATGCGGGTAATTTAGTCAGTATTTTTCCGAACCAAAAGATTCGAACCGGACGTACAAGTGCCGCCTGATTGATAAAAGACAATTTACTTTTTTTGGGGGGTACATTTTATGAAATCACTTACACTTCTCGTTTCCGCATTCTTGCTTACATCCACAGCGTTCGCCGATGGCGCACAAGTCTCTGCAGCCGCAGCAAGAGCAGCCACATTCAGCCAGAGCACAGGTTCCTACAGAATCACGCTTAACAACTTCGCCTACAACGTCCCCACTTGGACTCCGGCGTTGCTTTTGACTCCAGCCATTAACACCAACTATGTGCGCGTTTCCTCACCAAATTGCGCCGGAACCGTTTCCGCGTTCGCGAAGACCAACGTACCAGCATTCGGTTTCTATACCATGAACCCCATGACGCCCGTTGGTAATCGTACATGGTACTATTCAACTCTACCTATCCGCGCGATGTCGCTACTCGAAACCCAAACACAGTGGTATCCAATCGCAGCCACCTGCGAGTTAGTCATCGAACCAGTTACACAAAATCAGCCAGAAGCCAACGAATGCCTCAGCGTCAATGAGGGCATCGAATTGCTGAATTGCCAACAAAATGGCGTTCAGTCGTTGAAGTGCGAATTACTACAAGTTCGTCACAACAAGTACGGCATCTGCAAGTAATCATGAAAAAAATCCCCACATCGACAGGTGTGGGGATTTTTCCGTTTGGCTCTATCGCGAAACAACACAAATCACTTCCGCTTTCCCATCCGTGCCTTGATGGCGTTCATCCATGAATAGGGCACAAATTGCAAAAGATACATCGCCAGACTCAACGGCATCGGAAATCGCTTGATGCCACTTCGATCTTTGCGAATTTCTGTGAAGATGATGCGGGCAGCATCCTTGGCTTGCAAAAGAAACGGCATGGGAAGTTTTTGACCGTCGATCATTTCTGTTTTTACAAACCCGGGGCAAAAATTGTGAACGCGGATATAGAAAGGGCGAACCTCTTGGTCCAAGCCCTCGACCCACCTATTCAAAGCTGCTTTCGATGCGCAATAGCCGTGAAATGGCGCGATGCTATCGAAAGACGCAAGACTCGATACCGCAGCAAGATAGCCGGATCCAGCAGACTTCATCAGAGGAATGACGGCATCAAAGAGGTAAACCGCTCCAAAAAAATTGACACCAAACACTTTATGAACGGCCGACACGACAGATGAGCGCGAACCACTGGGCATTGATATTCCTGCATTGGCGACCGCAACATCGACTCGTCCCCACCGGTCAGCGACAGATTTGACAGCGGCCACGACTTGATCGTTTTGCGACACATCACACTCGAGGCAAAAGACCCTCTTCTTGATTTGATCGGCAGACAAAACAGCTCCGAGCTCGGCCCTGCATCGGTCCAAGTTGCTCGCACTGGTCGCCATGAGCGCGACGTGCCATTGCTCGGCGGGGTCAGACAAAAATTCTCTTGCAAGAGCGGCACCAATCCCACGAGAACCGCCGGTGATGATTACGACGCGCATGCACACCATCCTTTTCGAAAACCGATGAAAATGTACCTGTGTTATTCTTTTAGTTTCAACCGACGCCAGTAAGCATCAGGATCGCGCAAGAATCCATTGTGCCCCCCAGCACCCATATCTTCAAATCGTGCATTTGCCAAACCAGCAAACCACCGCGCGTTTTCTATTGGCGCCACTTGATCGTCTTCGTGGTGCAACATGGTCACACGATGCTTTTGCAACAAGCGGCCGAATGACGACACGTCAGACTTCATGATGGCATTGTGCAATGTGCGCGACAGGGACGGCCACGTATGCGAAAACGACGAAAGATGCACGTCAATCGGCACGTCTGAAAACGATTGAAAGATTGGCAAGCGCCAAACGTCCATGAAATAGCAACTCAATCTCCACATGAACGACTCGTTCACCATGCCTCGGTGCATAGCAGATACGGTAGATAGTTTTTCTTTCGCTTCGTCAGATGAGCGATAGACCGGCATTGAGGCCAACACGGCCTCCAGCGGCCGCTCCACCTCGGAGGCTAATTTCGCCACCACCAACGCGCCGAGTGAATGCCCGATAAGAGTTACGTTGCTAGCAGTGTCGAGCTCATGCTGTATCACTCTTTTCAGAGCGGCAACATGTTGCGGCAAGTCATAGGAAGCATCTGGCATGGGCGAATCACCGAATCCCAGAAGGTCAACCAAGATGACTTTGCCACGTTTTTCCAGCGGGGCTGTTCGTCCTCGCCAAAATTGCGCCGATCCAGAGAGTCCATGCACGAGGACAAAAACCTCATTACCGTCGCCCGATTCCTCGCGAAACAGCGTCGTCGTTGCTTCGTCGTAGGGCGGGCTCACCCATTCTTTGCCGACGCGAAAAAACGCCAAAGCAAAGATGCAGAGTAATCCGAGCAACGCGATTTTCTTCGAGACACGCCAAATCATGCAGGTTCACTTATGTTGGTATTGTCCGCACATTTTGCCAGTACGATGACGCATTCCATTCATAATCAAATATTATGCATTAGTTCATAATTGATTAGTATTAATAATCATCACTCGTGCGTAGCCTTTAGTTTACAAGGAGGACCCATGCTAAATAAAATTCGCACACTGAGAAACATCGTCGTACTTTCAACATTAATGGCGGGATCGTCAGCGTATGGCACTGCAGCGGAGTTCGTCGAACTTTGCTCCGTTTCGCATTTGCCACGCACAACCGTTAACACCATCGGCGCGCTGAAGAAGTTCGTGCAAGGTTGGGAGCACGGAGAGATCACCTGCAGCGAACTGGTGCAAAAACTGCAGGAACACAAATCCCTGCATCTACCGGGCCAAACTTTTCATTACTACCACGTCACCGATTTGACGCCCATCAGCCTGCTCGACTGGATCGAAGAGTTAGAAATTCCTTCGCAACAACCCGATACGCTAGAACCACTTACACATTTGACCAATCTGAAGAAACTGGACATCACCGGTTACGAAGGCGACCAGTTCGTAGTCTCGAGTTTGTCCACGCTAACCGAACTTAGCATCACACTGGACAGCGATGCAGAACCGATCGACTTAGTCACGCCACTTGCCAATCTCAAGACATTGAGCCTTGATTTCCGCGCGGGGAAATACAATCTCAACGTGCTGCCACAAAGCATCGAGACACTTGCTTTGACGGGGCTCGGGCTGAAATCACTGCGCGGTATCGAAACTTTATACCAGCTACGTGATTTGGAGATCCAAGGCGTCAAGCTTCGTTCGTTGCGCGGTATCGAAAGTCTGCCCCAGCGCCGATTGGAGCGTCTAGTCATCAACAGCAGCGAGATCGGAGACTTCTCCGCCCTTGCGCATCTGGAAAACCAGACCGAGCTCACCATCTCGTACACGAACCTGACGGATATCTCTTTCATTAGCAAGATGATCACGTTGCAACGCGCCGATTTGTCGTTCAACAAGATCAATGATCTCCACCCAATTGCCAATGTCCTCTGGCTCGAACACTTGAACCTTGGCTCCAATCAAATCTCAACTAGCACACCACTCGATAATCTGACGCATTTGAAAGCGTTAATGCTCAATCACAATTTTCTTCCGTTCATCAAACTAGGGAACTGGCCGCGATTGGAAATTCTGGATCTGACCAAAAACAATCTCGGACATGGACCACAGCTATCAATGGAACCTTGGCAGTACCAAATCAAAGAACTCGGGTTAGGTATGAATGAATTGCGCGAATTGGATGCACAAGTTGCAAAGATTCAGAGCATTCAGACTTTGGGCATTGACCAAAACCGCCTCGCCAATGTCGTTGCGATTAGCAATCTAGCAAACCTCGAAACCTTGAATGTCGCCGACAACAAGATCGTGGATCTCTCCCCCCTCACCTCTCTAACCAAACTGAAAGAGCTCACCTTTTACGATAACCCTGTGCAAGTGAGCGGCTGCCCTGTGCAACCCACTACGATTTGCACCCATCCGTAGGGACAAGCGGTGGCGTAACTGCCACCCCGTTTGTACGTTTTTCATTTATGTCTCAACAAATTATGTCAGCCTAACAACGCGATATACGATTTGCCTTTTCGAACCGCTGAGGCGCCATACGTTGGCGCTAGGCCCCCATCAAGGACGCTCCTCGCGCAGGTCGCTTTTCAAATTAGTAGATGGATATTTGCGATGGGGGCTGAGCATGGTTTGGATCATATCCTGTACTCGATCATCGCTTACTGTCGCTTCGTCGCAATAGTCCGTATCCCGATTGTAGTTAGGTTTGGCGATGATTTTCGCCGAGGGGTCACTCTCACGAATTTTTTTGACATTATTGTCTGCATCCTCTGCGTCGGTGAAACGCCAATTGTAGACTCGACACAAAACTTTTTTGAATGATCTTGGTTGCCCGTTATCGTAGTAGACACCAAAATTTGAGCGGCCGATATAAATAACGTTACAGCCTTCATCACCTGCCGAGTATTCAGCCGTGTAGGGATCAGTGTTTTCAACGTAACCCCAATCACCAGCGATCCAGTTTGCAGCAGCAATGGGACTTTGCATATCCAGAACTTGGTCGATCACTTCACTCGATGTTGGATTTCTTTCTGATTGTTTCTTGATAACTTCATTCACTGGATTGTACGGCCTCTTCGCGTTGGCGATGTCTTTTTCCGACGCCGCTATCAACTTCGTCATGGATTTCCCGGCTTTTACCTCAGAAAAATAATCTGCCATGGAGCCCACCATGATTTCTCGGCAGGCGTACAGACAGCCATATTCGTAGCGCTCAACACCTTCGATGGTGTCGCGTAAAGCTTCATCAGGTTCCACGCCATCTTTAACGGTGTAATATGTGTAACCACGTGCAAACTGATCTTCGTCTTTTACATCCCAAAGTCCGCGATTAACATGCGGTTCGCCCAACTTCGCTTCAGGAAAGGTCAAATGTGACTTGATGGTCCACGCAACAACGTTTTGCCGCATAGCGATATGATCAAAAAAACTCTCAAAGCTACAATTGTTGCCTGTAAATTCAGTAATTCTCCCACGGCTGAATAGTCCGGCAGCAATCTCCTTGACAGAAACAACATCGACCGTGACCGGCACAGGCTCCCGCACAAGTTTCTGAGAACGGTCATCGAATACGCGCCGATAGAAAGTAAATTTAGCATCGGCAATCTTCAATGCTGGACGATTCTTGGCGATGTTTATGGTGTCAACGCTGACGTTTTTGAAAAAGAACCCCGCACTACGTCCTTCGTCCTCTAAGACCACCGTTACATCGTCCGGGTTGTCCGTTTGCCCCGTCGCCCACCCCAACTGCTCATGAATAAACTTCGTCGTCTTTTCTGCGGCAGCTTTGCCTTGCACGGCATCATCACACTTAAACCACACGCCCCAACGTTCGCCGGAAGGCTCTACCGTTTGCTTAGCGTAAGAATCCAGCGTGCGGGCTTTGCAGGAAACAAGTTGCAGCATTAGGAAAAGAAAAGTACCGGCAATGCATGGTGAAAGGAGAATTGAAAACATGGCAACCTCAACATTTTTTTCGACAAAATACATCTCTAAAATCTCGTAAAAAAATCATGAGCTCAAAAACTTTGAAAGCATTTATTTTACACAAATAACGCGATTCGTTCCCGTCGATTTTGCGCTAGCACTGCTGATTCCGGTAGCTAAGTTGTATGCAAATGCAGACATGGTTGAATTCGAAAACGTTGTGGACGACCAAACGTTTTGGTTCATCTCCGAAGAAGTCATCCAGTTTGTCGCGCCGGCACTAAAAATGCCGTGGTTATATGCTTCCACAACCTCCTTTTGTGAAGGCAATCTCCAGTTTGTGCTTCCGCCCCAATCTAGACCATCGCACGTTGCCAAAGCACTGTCCCAATCAGAGTTTGCTTGCTGCTTACTCCACGAGAGACCCGAAATTTTGTCCTGAAACATACAGTGATTACCTGACGAACATGCCTCGGAGGTAGATGTCGAAGTCGCATTCACAGAAACATCCTTCCAAACATTGTCATCGTCAGAAGAACTCCCTTGCCCATCGATTCCGCCACAAAAGTTAATCGAACTCCATCCTGACCCCACACTTCCGGGCGACGTTGCAAGCGCAGACAATGCACCGTTATTGTTATTGTAGTCTTCGATGGTATCCCAATAGTCCTTGCTACCGTTTGCAATGAGGTAAAAGACAACGTTTGACCCGGTGCTCGTGATATCAATTGCACTACCCCCTGACGACGACGCCAATTGAAAGGTATTGGTGGTCGAGGATACGACGTAATACGTAGATCCCGCCGTAAGGCCACCGGGAGCAAGGTTGCTCGTGAAGCGAACGGTTGAATCATTCGCAAAACCATGAGCAGTGCTAGTGACGACATTGGTGGATGAATCAACAGTAGCTGCGTAAGGAAGTCCCCCGACGTCATACGTCGTCAATGAAAGTCCGTTACGGCAATCCATGTTCATTTTTCCGGACACGCCATCATAGCGGACGCCTGCCCGAATGTTCCAAGCATCCGCACTGGTGATGCCTGTGCTAAGCGTACCCGTGACGCCAAAAATGACGACGCTTGCTTTGATATTGCTCGCCTGCGCCAAATCAGCGTCGCCAGACGCCGTTTCCCTAGTGCCATCCGCGGTAAACCATTCGTAAGTCGTCGCGCTGGCCAGCTGGCTATTGAGAGAGGATGATGACAAATCGGTCATACCAGCATCAGCTCCCGCTAATAAATTTTGCGATGACGGATAGGTGCCGGTCAGCCCCGCGATGCTCACTCCGTTTTTGATGTTAGCTGCTGTTAAATTGGTCGGACTAACCGCTTGGTAAGCGGATGTTGCGACGCACGACTGCTGAAAATTGCTGTTACAGTCCGCTGGTGCAACACTGCCACTGCCGTTTATGCCTGCAATGGTATTGCCGCTGACAATTTTTGCGCCAGCTCCAGAAGCCAACGCACTTTTAAAATTTGTATTCGTAACGCAACTAACTTGTCCATCTTCGCCGCACGCACTTGCGGCACAATTTTTTGTGCCAGTCTGGAGCACACCTTGAGCATCTCGATACTGTTGTCCGGTGCAAATTTTCGATGCTTGCCCGAGCCAAATCGGGACATCGGCAAATGATACCTGCGGCCAAAACGCAAACAGCATCAGCAACAACGATTTAGAGAATTTTGAAATGGACGATTCCAGCTTTTTTCCTCCTACCGCACACATACGATACGATACGGACTCGAATCTTTCCAAGACGCGGTGCTCTGCACCACGGCACCACTATACAAATTTACCTGGATCGCTCTCCCTTGATTCGTGGAGAGCGTGGTAGCAGACAGATACGGCACTGTCAGACTGAAATCAGTGGTTGCAAGCCAATTCGTGGTAGCGGCGTTGCGAATGCCGTGCGCATATGCTGCCATGAGTTCTTTTTGCGTCGGCAGTCGCCAATCTGACTTTCCGGCAAAATTCAACGCGTCGCAAGTTCGCACAGCACCAGCCCACGTGCCAGTGCCTTGGGATTTAGACCACCACAACTGCGTAATCTGATCCTTGTACACACAATCGCTACTCGCACCACATGCTTGTATGACGGTGGTGTCAGTCGTTTGCACCGAAATGTCTTTCCAAATGTTGGTGTCATCATCGCTAGCACTCTGGGTATCAATCCCCGTACAGTAATTCGCACTGTTCCATGTTCCGCCGCCCACATTCGCATTGGGATACGAAGTTAGAATCGCCCCGCCGTTATGAGAGTCGTCGATCGTGTCCCAGTAATCTAACGACGAACCTCCGGTTTGCGCGGTATTACCGATCGAGGCGATCGAACCGTCGTAATTAAAAACAGTATTATCGCCGATCCCGTTTCGACAATTCGCTTTCATGACGCCGCTAATTCCGCCCACGGTGGAGCCAGCGCGAAAATTCCATGCATCCGAAGCACTCAGCGCGGCATACGTTCCGACCGTTCCAAAAATCGAAGTATTTAGTTTTATGTTGGCTGCGTCGTTCAGATCAGCATCACCTGATGCTGTCATGCGAGTACCGTCGGGCGCAAACCACTCAAACGAAGTCGCCACCTTCAACTTACTGTTGAAAGTAGCGCCATCAAGATCAGCAACGTTGCTGTCTGCTCCCGTTAGCAAATTTCCTGAAGATGGATACGTGCCCGTCAGTCCTGCAATGCTCACACCATTCTTCAAATTTGCAGCCGTGAAATTTGTCGGTGATGCGGATTGGTAATCATTGGTCGTGACACAGTTGGTTTGAAAATTTCCATTGCAGTTTGCAGGTCTGGGAGTTGCGCTGCCGCTGACGCCCGCAAGCGTTTGGCCGCTCAGTATGTTGCCGGCAACCGCCCGCGACATGTCCGCAGCCGGATATGCCGCAATCGCGAGGCAACCAATCAAACCATCCCCACCACAATCCGCGGGAGCGCTGCCGCAATTCATTGTACCGTTTACAACGTCGCCCGCAGCGTTTCTGTACGACTCATTCGAGCAGAACTGATCAGCTGCGCCAATGTAAATGGGCACACCATCGTTGGCGGAGTCCGAGATGATAGACAGCGTCTTAATGACCGTCGTACCAACTTTGAAGACTACGTCGACCAGTCCTGCGCGAACGGCGGGCATGATGAAACTGCCTTCGGTGGACGAAATGACGGTGATGGCTATTTCAATTGACTCGATGTGCACCTTTATCGTTGCATCGATATGGGAGCCACCAAATGAAACAACAGAGGCAGGTTGTGCAACCAATGCTAAGCCGTCATTGATGGCAGGCACGGCAGCAGCGGCGGTCGTGGTAGTAACGGAAGTCGTAGAAGTCGCCTCCGTTGATTCCGATTCATCTTCTGCAACGACATCGGAATCTGAAAGCGTGTCCGAGGTTTTGCTAGATGACGAAACCGATGATCCCACAGACGATGTCGGAGCTGCCGGATCATCTTCAGCGGGTTTGCTTTTGGGCCTGCCGGAGCTGCAAGACAGCAGTACCGCTCCGCTGATGAAGCAGACTAAATTTCGCCAACTATAGGGAAGTTGCCCAGCCATTAAAAACCCAAGAAGATTAGTCGCTATCTACTCATATAAATATTCGGAAAATTGCTGGGAAAACTGAGGAAAATCGGAGAGAAAAAACAGGCCGCCCAAACATCTGTAACCATTAAGTTAATGGACTCTATTCAAAATCGCGCACAATTTCCTTCAACAGATTGTGTGACACGTTCTTTTCCCAATGGTTTTGGAATTTGTTCGCCAACCAAACGTTCCACAGAATCGCACTCGCAACTATGACTCCTGCTAATTGCATTCCGCGCCGTGTTTTGAAAAGTTGAGCTAACATTCCCATCAGTCCAATTAATAGCAAAATACTAACACCGATCATCCTTCGCTGGCCGAAGGAATGCCCAGACCACCAATCGATGACACACGAGTTTAGATACAGCTGGACTGCAAAAATCAGCACTAGAAATAGCCAAAGAGAACTCGCCTTTTTTTGCCAAACTGAGATTAGTAGTCCCAAAACTCCCAAAAACCAAACCGGGTGATGAGCAAACATTCCGTTGTGCCAAGAGAACAAAACTTCGCTCATCATGGGACGAGACAGCATGAAGAAAATATCGGGATTTGGATCAACAAAACGATAGGCTTGCGCAAACGCATCACCGTAAATTTGTTTGAAAGTGGCAAAGTGCGGCAAGGAAAATATAATGACCAGCCCCGCCCAGATCAGAAATGATTTTGCCCGCACTCCGTTTGCAACCTTCATTCGACGAAGCAGCATCCATAGGAACAAACTCGCAATCAGCACTGACGCGACGTTTTGCAGCCGCATACAAACAGAAAACCCAAAAGAAGCACCAGATGCAACTAAATCCCCAGTGCGCATGTGATCGGTGTAGCGTTGAAGAAAAAACACAGCCGCAAGCAACGCCCCCCAATCGTAGATGTGACTCATACTTGGTTCGTTCACGATATACCAAATGATGTTCGTACCGAAGATTCCCAGCGCTGCACCGAGGACAACGGCGCGCTCATCAAACCAGCGGCGCCCTAAACCAGTCAAGAGCACAAACGCAAATACACCAACGCAAACGGATGAATACATCACGAACGATTGCACAGTGGGTGACCACGGTGATTCGTCTGTTTGCCATTGTCCCATTAACTTCATGACACTCTTGATCGATAGATAGGGAACCGCCCAGATGAGCGCAGGACCAATGTAAAAAGTGTTCGGCATCATTCGTGTAGTAGGAACCTGTATATTGCGAAACCGGTATTGATCGTTTTTCTCGGAATAGTTATTGGAAAAATCGACGTCGCCGTCTTCCATGAGTGAAACGAGATAGTGATAATAGTAGTTACCATCACTGCCCACCCGATTCCCAACGGGGCTGTAAAAATAGCTAACAGTCATCAAAACCCAAACGATCACCGTGCACTTTATTGTGAAGCGACTAATTTCCATTTGGTACCCGCTTATGACTTACCAATGAGGCAATGGCTGCAATCCCCAGCAATAGCATCCCTTCAAAGTACAAGTAATTCCACGAGACCAGCGCAAACAAGGAGTGACCCACGCTCAGAACTGCACCGCACCATACAAACCATGCCGTCGAATCAAAGTTTCTACCGCGATGGGTTCGCCAAAGCACGGCACAAAATAGCATTGCAAAAAGTGGAATGCGCCATGCATCCAACCCCAAAGCATGCAACGGACCGGCCATACCAACAAATTTAAAGCGATAGTTTTCATGATCAAGCAACCAACCCAACGAAGAATATTGTGCCAAATTTCCCGCATAGAAATTCATATTCGTCGCAGCAAAGGGCATGAATATTAGTCCTGCCAGCAAGATGATGACAGCGACATTGCGTTTGGAAAGCGACGTCATCATCGGCACAAGAAAAAAAAGGGAAGTCTCTCGCGCCGTAATCGCCAAGACGCTTCCTGCTATCGTCATCCACGAAATTCGCAAGACCAGTCCGACACCTACTAAAGATGAATAGAGCCAGAACGGTCCGAGATGTATGATTCGAACAAATTGGTAGCGATCCGTCGAAAGGTTGAACATGTTGATCAACAGCAAACCGCCAAAGAGAGCCTGCTTTCCAGATGAAGTAGCAAGGCGATCGCAAAACCACAGCAAAATGAAACCAATCAGATCCAAGCTCCATACATTGACCCAGCGGATATCTAAACTCAACTTTTCCACGACATAGTAGGGAATAAATGTTGAAGGCAAATAGTAATTCGTCAATTTCCATGGCACATCGTGAGGCCGATAGGGCGTTTCGAATCTGTCGAGATCGGCAAATCCAGCTTTGAGCAAAGGCAGCATGTCCGCATATTTGCTATCAATAGGTAGCGAATTCATCACTAGAACGTGCTGGAAATGCCAATACCGAATGCAAATGAGTCCCATGAGCAAGAACGCTGCGCGATGCGTCCCATTCAATTTGGTATCCATCATTTGTACGGGAGCTTCTGCGTTCGAGTTAAAGAGCGACCAAATGAGCATGACCAGCAGTAGCCCCGCAGCCAACCACGGAGCGTGCACGAATCCGTCAACAAAGAACCGATGTTCATCGGTCATCACAAGGAACTGTGCGATCAGTAGGACCGTCCAAGTGAAACGCGGATTTGATGAGACCCATCGATTCAATATACTCTCCCGTTGAGCTGCACAACTACGGCTACCCTACACCATTTACATCAGCGATTTGATCGTTTTTCTCACCCACGCCTGCACGGGGTCACGATGATTGCGTGCATGCCACGTCTGCACGATGGTAAATCCCGGCACAGCAATCGGAGGTGGGTACACTTCAAGATCAAACAATTTTACGCAGGAGGCCGCCATGCGGGCCGGCAGCGTTGCGATACAATCCGTACTCGCGACCAACGAAGCGGGAACATGAAAGTTGGATACTCCTGCGACAATACGCCGCTGCAACTTTAATTTGCGCAACGCCTTGTCCACCGCACCGTCGAGATCTCCTTGCGGCGACACCAAGATGTGCGACAATTCCAAAAAAGCTTCTTTGGTCATACCGTCTTTGAGACGAGGGTGTTTGCGCCTTGCGATGCAGACGTATTCCTCGTCCAAGAGTTTTTGCTGGTAAAATCCCTCGGGCAATTCGCCAAAGAATCCCGCAATGGCGAGATCAATGTCTCCCCGTTCCATTTCATGCTTGGGAAGTTGACCGTTGGTCATCCGCGTGACTAGCTGAACTTTGGGAGCCTGCTCTTGGATGATGGGCAAGAATTTCGGTAGCAGCAACGATTCGAAAAAATCTGTCGTCGCAATTACAATGCGAGCTTCGACTCGCGACAGGTCCACGTCCTTGTCGCGCTGGTACAATTCCTCCAACGCGGCGGCCGCATGTTTGAATCGAGGCAAAAGCTCCATGGACTGTTTTGTCGGAGTCACCCCCTTGCCCGCGCGCACAAACAAGTCGTCGTCAAATTCGTCCCGCAATCTTTTCAGCGCGTGACTCAGTGCCGGCTGACTAAGACCCAATCGCTCTGCGGCGCGCGATACATTTCGCTCTTCATAAAGCGCCATGAAGACAAATAACAAGCGAGGATCGTGTCGATAACCATCTAACATTAAAGCCTTTTCCACAATATGCATATTGTGAATCGCTATTATTATAGCAATTCATTTCAATTGCTGTCCACTCTAGCTTACATTGCACCACGTAACCGGCACGGTTGTCGGTTCAAACAAACGAAGAAATAAATAACTTGGAGTCAGTCATGAATACCACATCCATCCCAACCACCATGAACGCCATCATCTTTGACACATTTGGCTCATCCGATGTTTTGAAAATCGGCACAAGTTCCACACCTCAGCCTAAAGCAGGCGAAGTATTGATCAAGATCAGTCACACCTCGGTCAATCCCGTCGATTGGAAGATTCGCGAAGGTTATCTGCAAGGTTTCTTGCCACACGCCTTGCCCATCATTCCTGGGTGGGACGTTGCCGGCACAATTGTCGCACGTGGCGAAGGTGCGGAAGATTTTGAAATTGGTGACCGCGTGTTCGCATACGCTCGTTTGCCCGAAGTCAAAAATGGCACGTACGCCGAATACATTGCGCTTCCCGAAAACTATGTCGCGCGCCTATCTGATGATTTGAAAAATGAAGAAGCCGCAGGCATTCCCTTGGTTGCACTTACTGCATACCAAGCACTGCACGAAAACGTTAAGGTGCAACGCGGTGACCGCGTCCTCATCACGGCAGGCGCCGGTGGCGTTGGCAGCTTGGCAATCCAGTTTGCCAAACTCGCGGGTGCCGTTGTCACGACCACTGCTAGCGGCAAAAACCACGAGTACGTGCGCACCCTCGGAGCGGATCATGTAATCGACTACACATCGACTGACGTTGTCGCAGCAGCTCGAACCATCGAACCTCAAGGCTTTGATGTCGTGTTTGATGGTGCCGGCGGTGATTCTCTCTCGCAGGCATGGACCTTGATCAAGGACGGAGGTCGGTTGGTAAGCATCGTCGATACTCCCGATGCAGAACTCGCCAAATCCAAGAACGTGAACGCATCGTTTCACTTTGTTTACCCAGACGGCAAGGCCCTTGCGAAGATCGGGGCATTGATTGCAGCGAAGAAAATTCAACTACCTGCATTCGAAGTTCGCAACGTGCGCGAAGCAGCCGCAGTACAAGACGAAAACCAAAAGCGGCACGTGCGCGGCAAGGTCGTATTGGAAGTAACATTTAAGTGAGTACGCAGTAGACATGTGCATTATGGGGTTCTGTCTTGCCATTTGTTCGATCGCACTCTTGCAATTGGCGAGCCCGCCTCTGTAAATTTCCCAGCTGAATCGACCTAGGCCCGGTCATCGCACACAGTCTTCAGTTTTGATTTTTGCCTGAATCGCCAATCTGCCCACTTCATATTTTGCGAGAAATTGCTATTTTTTAAAGTCAACATCGTGATTTACCACGTCGTTAACCTGGAACTAAAAAGATGCTATTCTAATCGTGCGCATTTCTTTCGCATAGCCTCATGATTCTAAAATATTTTGACAAAGGGCTTATTCATGAGACCTTCTAGCGCCATTTACCGCTTGAAATCGAATGCAAAAATAAAAATCCCATTGGTCGTCGCTCTGATGTTTTGCGGCTTTCCGTACCACCAAGCTAAGGCACAGGAATCGGCAAAAGTTTACGAGGCTGATGTGAGTAAACCAAACGTGCGAAATGTACTATTGAGTGCATTGCGATCGCAGGTAGAGTGGAAAAATAATGCATCCGTAGCTGAACGAGCCGAAGACCTTTTTCGACAAAGTCGTGGCCAAGAACCAGCAGAGTATGAAGACAACCTTACGAAGCGATTCCGCGAGCACATTACGAATGCTGATAAAGTCCTCGTTGTCGAAAACGGAAAAGGCGAAATCGTGGGCTACGCCCGATACCTTTACAAAGACCGAAACTTGGATCGTCGTGACATTGCGAAACAATTGGTCATCACAGATATCGTTGTTCATGCGGGCCACCACCGTAAAGGATTTGCCGGCGCACTCCTCGCGGGCGTGGTGCAACTTGAAAGAAGGCCATTCGCGAGCGTGGCGATGCCTATTTCTGACTTTGACGTAGTTTCACAAAGATTTGCCGAATCGTTTGGCTTTTTCCCCTATACCTGGCTACGCAACAATCGAGGTGCATGGGTGATAGATCTCAAAGAACTTCAAGGGAGACTGCCAAATACTGAGCTCAAGATGTACCACAAACAGGGCGTGCCTCAGCCGCTTGAAGCTTTGGTTTTAGCAGACACAAAATCTTTTGCCGAGATCGAAGGGGAGATAACTGAAGACCGGTCCGAAAGTGACAACCGCCTTTTGGAAACAGCAAAAAATAACTATCTGCAGCAGAAAGAGAGGGAAAAGGCGCGACGGGAGGCAGAGGAGCGACGGATGCAAGAGTATGCACGGCAGGACGCGATAAAACAGGCGCAGGAAGAAGATCGCCGGCTCGCGGAATCCGCTAGCGCCACTTCGACGCCGCCTGCGCCATCCGATAAACCGTGGACTCAAAGGGTCGACGAAGGATTAGACAAAGTCATTCGAGAAAACCCACTACTGTGGCCAGTTACCGTGCCGCTTGGTGCCTGTGTCACATACGCATCTTGGTTTCTCCCGGGCTGGCATGACTATCAAAGATGAGTCAACCGCAGATGCAGCAAGACCATTCCAGATGACGTTAGGCCTAGATTTGATCACCGATGAGGAACAATGTTCCTCGTAGCGCTTGCCAGATATTGTCTGGCAATTTTGTGCTAAAATATAGATTCAACCATTCATAGAAAATCGCAACGTCGACGTCATCATCTTGGGAACTCGTTATGAAACTGCGCAACTTTGCATACTATCTTTGCATTTTCGTCATGGCTTTGAGCTGTAAATCGAGAAACCAAAATGACGGAGCAAGCACAGCGCTCGAAATTCAGAGTGGTCAGCGCGAGCGCATCTTTGTGGTTGTCAATGGCGGTTGGAACTCTTGCAACGACACCAATACTCCGGTAGGCAGCCGCACATTTGATTCTGCCAATGCCATGTTCGAACGATTGTCCCCGAAATACGACGTGCACTACGTTTATTCATGCCTGCACAAGCTTCCACCATGGCGCCCCAAAGCAGAACTTACTTTTATGGGGCGAGCGATCCCTGTGCAAACGATTGCGGCGCCAGAATGGCCAGCGGCGGTGGGACAAATGATCAGCCGGATACGCCCAAGCAGAACATTTATTGTCGGACATTCCTATGGTGGATGGGTGTCTCTTGATTTACACCAAAAAGGAATCAGTTCTGAAAGCACTTATTTGATAGATCCCATCGACGCCGTGCGCTGTCTGCCAGTCGTGCAAGTCAGCAATGCCATCGGACTTGCCGGAGATGCTTGCAAGTCCGCCCCTGACATGCCGTATGATTCGATGACAGACCGATTTGGACAGCTCTACAATTTTTGGCAGCCTTTCGGAGATATCCACTCTACTGCTATTCGCTCCAGCAGTGCGCAAATCATCAATCGCGAGACATCGATCGAACACATGTCCGTTTTGCGCGATGCGCCAAGCAAACGAGACGATGCGGCGCATCGTCTCATGGGCGCATTCAACGCGATTTGGAGCGAGATTTGCGCTTCGATCCAAAAATCAGACGACCCGTCGCTATGTCCAATGCCCGAAACCAACGAAGCTGGCTTTGTAACTTTTGCTGATCCGGAATTGGATGCAATCAAATGTAGTAAGTTGTTCTTCGACCAACAGTCACAAATGCACACGTGGCTCGTTGGCGTGCGTACAGCAGGGCAGAAACCGGCCGCCATCAGCGCATGGCGCGACGGCGTGGAGTACGCGGGAGAAAGTGACGCGTCAACACTTTCAAGACAGCGAAGCAATGGTGGTTCGGAAGTGTTTGGCTTTGCCAATGGGCGATTGTTGTTTCAACCCAATAAAGATGGGCGTACAGGCAGCGGAACATTTTCCATTGAGCATCCCAGCCACGGCAAACGCGAAGTCGGTGAGATGTTCTGCGTTACCTACAACCGCGAACGCGGCGCTGATTCATTAGCGGAATTTGATACCCCCATCCGATTAGGCGGCGAAGACTCTAATCCCGTGACACCACCAAACGGCGGCGAGACGCCGTTTAGATTGAAGGCCAATATTGCAAGCGGTTCGTTACAAGACGGACGCAACGTATATTCTGGTGCTGTACTGCAATCCGTCGTCGCCGGTGGTCCCGCTGCAAGCGCAGGACTGATGGCCGGTGACATTGTGCTCTCAGTCGATCAGCAGCCCGTGTCGTCAGATGCTGATTTGCTTCGGATCTTGAAAGATTTTGGCGCAACCAGCAATCAGCCCAAGCGCCGAGCACGATTGAACGTGGTGCGATGTCGAAATATGACGCCACGCAGAGTGTGCCGACGCGCTGAAACATTTGATGTAAACGTCACACTTGAACGCTGAGTATTTCGCGTCAGCGTTCAAGCCCGCCATCAGAACCGGACTTTTCGGGGAAAACTTTTCGCAAAGTCCTGATTTTTCAAGCAAATTTCGCCCACACGCTCTCTGGGCTCGTTTTTCCCGCTCCTCTAACACAAGTTCAAGAACAACCCGCAAGTCGAAAAATACAAAAGATACATCTGAAGACAGGACAAGCGAAACTCCAACGTAGGTAGAAATAGACAGGGGAGCCAGCGGGAAAATTTCCCTCAATGAGAGCACTGAAGTTAAGTGGGATGAAGGCACTACTGACGAAGCGGTTCGCGTAACCATCAAGCAGGCAGACCCTATCAAAGCGCCCGAAATGACCGCCGTCACGCTTGGCTCAATGGTGTCAGAAACCATCGAGATCGAAATTATGTCAGTAGCCACCGGGCAAGTGCTATCACCCGCAAGTTCGCAAAAGCCACTCATCGTGACGCAAGAAGTCACCACAGAGTTGGCGCCCGACGCGATCCGACCGCTCGTTGCAGTGGTCGAACAAGGTACGCAGGCAGAGCGTACGTATTTGGTTGCGGATGCGGACTATGCTAGTCGTTTCGAGTGCGGCGCCTTCAGCACCAATTGTGACTGCGACTACTCCCACAACGGACACCACACCGACTTGGTCATGGCCAAACCCATATACAAAATGCGCCCAGCAAATTCGCTTGGACCGCAGCTGGTGGCGAACAATGCCACTGATCTGTGGGACGGGTCAATCGGTGCGGCAATTGTCTACGATCAAGATGGAAATACAAACACAACTCAATCTATCGCGACTGCAACTGCAGCTACAGGACTCAAAGCTGGCAGCGGATATTGAACCGATTGGACGGATAACGCAGGTGGCGCCACAAAATTATGGGACAAAACGACGTCGATGATGTCTCTGGAAATTGGATCCAAACCACAGCAACAATCAACTGCAGTGTTTTATCCGCGCTTTACTGCATCAATGGGCAGTGACTCGTATTCAAATGTGAGAGCTCAAAACGTTCAGCCATCGCGAGTTACCGCGATGGCTGATTCATTTGTAGATCTACTTGAGTTTAACGATTCTGCGTTGGATCAACGAAGATTACTTTACCAGAGACGGAAGAACCGATTCGGTCGTCGCTATCCTTGATGATCAGAGGCATCGAGCAGCTTACGAACACTGGGCGATAAGTGGAGACCTTGATCATGTTCTTGGCCCATGTTTGACATGCGTCAATGGCGATTTTTGACGATTCAGCAATTTTGTCGGCGGGTGGTGCATACAAGTTTGTTGACTGAACAAACTGTTGCTCTGGTTCACGTACGGGGGCGCCCATTTCGATTGGCCAAGCCATACGAACCTTTGCTGTTACACTTGCCGCGATTCGTTCACCGCTGTCTTTGATCAATGTTGGGATCGGGCAACCACCAGACAACATGACTCCGTCGGTTGAATTTGCTTTCATGAAATCCAATGATTGTTCGCAATATCCGAGGATGGCGCGATTAGCTGCTTCGATCTGCTCTTTGCTAGGAGCGTACATATTCGTAGATGCAGAAGAAGCTGAAGACCATTCAACGATGGGGGACAACTCTGGCATATTGCGATAGTCCAGAGTCATGTTGCCAGTTACAGAAATCGCAACGCGATCATCTGAAGTCTTGGTACGTTGTCCTGGAGCGCATTCGGACAATGGAACTTGTACGCGCGAATCGATGAACTTGCGCGACGAATTCAAGAATGCTTCACACATTTGGTTTGCAGAATTCATAGAATTGTTCAGTGTGTTGTTGTCTGGAGAATACATACCGGTCGATACAACAGCTGTTGATGACAATTCGTAGTTGGGCAACTTGTCGAATTGCTTCTTAACTGGTGTAACTGGCGCTACTGCGACTGCTTCCTGCCAAATCTTCATTGGTCCAATGATCGCGGCGGCGGCGTCAGATGCCATACGCAAGTCAGCTTGAATCAAACGGCCCAACTTATTCTTCAGTGTTGCGTTTTCACCGGCGGATGCAAGATCAGCCAAGTCATTCTTCGCTTCGATCAATGCACTCTTCAGTTCATCTATCTTGCCCATTACTTCAAGGAGACGCGCAACTTCGGGACGCTTGCTCAATGAATACTTCGATCCATTGTTTGGATCATCAGCTAGTACGTGTTGCAGCACTGCCAGCATATCAGAAACTTGTTGGATGTCTTGATCAAGAACACCCACGTTGATTCCGGCGTAGTTCTTAATCCAGTTGCCGTCAATCTTTGCCTTCAATGATTCAAGATATTCTGTTGAACGCGCCGTCCACGCCGCATTTAAACTACGTGCTGGATCGTTTTGAACTTGTACTGAATCTTCACGGTGATCGTTTAGCTCGCTGCTACGCTTCGACGTCATACAGGATGTAACGATACTTGCTGCAAATGAAATGAAAAGAATGGAACGCTTGATTGCCAAATTCATAAAGTTCCCCAATAGTTGATGTTCAGTTCAAAACCACCTTTAATGCCTTGCATTTGGTCGAGCAAAGATCTTGCCAACGAGATAAGAAGCTTTTCTCAATGTTTACGGCGACTTCATCCGCAGTCACGCAAGCCACGGACATCCTTGATAAATCCGCACCGAGAGCAGAATTTATCCGCGATATTCGCACCAAATTTGGGCCTAATTTGTGAACAAGGTTTTGGCTTTGTCAAAAGACTTTCCAGATCTCCACACTCTTTTTCCTAAGTGCATCCAAAAATGCTAAAATCGCATGCAAGCAACAAAAATTCTTTGTCGGGAGGTGGAATTGTTAAAAGCAGTGGGACTGATCTTTTTGATCTTTAATGTAGGCTGCAAAGCTCGGCAGTACCGAAGCACCCAGCTCAACGAAGACCAAACGACTGCGGCGCAAGCCGACGCGGCATCCTCAAAAACATCACAAAATATTTTTAGAATCATTTGGGACTAAATATTTTTTGAAAGGAATAGAAATGAAATTCGTATCTCAATTTGTTTTGGCTCTTGCACTTGTTTCCGGTTCAAGCGCAATTGCTGCGCCCGTCGCACCGAATCAAGCCCCTGTGACGCGTGTGGAGCGTTTGACAGCTCAGAAGATAATCATCTATTACGATATTGCCACAGCCGACGGACCTGCCGTCGTCATACAGGGCTTGGAATCTGTAATCGACCATTGCGTCAAATCTGCCATGATGGCTGTAGCTGATCCGCAAACATTTGTGTTTGGCTTTGGCCTGATGAATCGCACGGGTTTGATTGAAAACGGCGGCGAACGCTCCGGTATCTTCAATGCAGGCGACGCTGGTGGTTGTTGGGTCACTCGCAAAAAACCTTCAGTCGACGATGGCATACCTCCAGCCTAGGATCCACGCATTTTGTGACCGAAAACCTCGTTCATTTGCTCAGCCGAAGCCTCGTCTTCGGCTGAAGCAGACTATCCTCTGATGGTAGGACGTTTAACCGCAATTCGTCAACAATCCCCCCCGCGCCAACCTGCCACATGATGGGTCGTTTTCGGTCGAATTTTTCATTAATCAAACGACGATCCGTCGGCCGGGCGTTGATTTCGCCATGAATGAGCCAAGTTTGCATTTAGCGAGCGGGTGTCCGAGCTGATTTGGCAATAGACCGCCCAGCAGAGCGGAGGATCGTCAGTCGAGGTATATGATATTGTCGATATTGTCGGCCGGTTCAGCTGACGCCGCCTGATCAAAGTCAAAGCTTCGTTGATAGTGCCGGGCCGGAGCTATCGTGGGTGGGTCGGGATCAAGTCCCTGATGCTTAAGATACCGCAGGATGGAGCCGGTCAATCTCATTGGAACAACTCCAACTAACATTGTTGCGACGGACAAGGCGACACAGAGCGTCGTACCGGCGACTTATAGCAATGGGAAACTGAGCGTGCCGAGCGCCGATTTCGTCGATGGTCGCGTGCTTTCCATTGTCTACCAAAACGAAAAGTCCGTTTTGAACGAGCTGTCTCTCCCCGAGGGGCTGGTGGAAGGGTCTGTGACAATCGATACGGGGCTTAGCGACTGTGTTGTTGGGCAGGGAGTCACTGTCTCTGGCAACAAAATCTCCTTGGCCTGCTCTCGGAGCCCCAAAGATATGGTCCATGTGCAATACCTAGCGCAAGCGGCCGATAGCACTGCATTCCAAATGGACAGCATTCCAATTCGGACTTGGGCGCCTGGCGGGTTTGGGTCGCGGATGCGGCGACTACTCAGTTCAGTCGAACCGGTAACGTCATCACGCTTGGCGCACCGCCGGCCGCCGGCACCAAGGTGGTTAGAGTACGCGAGTCACGGCTTCCGATCTTTAAAAGTTATATTTGTGGCCGAAATTTTCGCCTTTCAATTTTCCGGCTTTTTTATCTGGAAAAAGGTCATTTTGTTAAGCTTGCAGACGTGATTCGAGTCGCAAACGAGGTTTGCGGCATCGAATCCGATGGTGACCGAAAGATCGTTAGCCAACGCAGCAGTAGCTAGTGCTGTGATTTGGGCTGCATTTGTATCTGTATCGGTCGCATAGGCGGTTCTGATGTATGAACTCCAACCGTAGGTGCAGTAACCCTGCGGGGATCTAAATTCCAACTCCACGCCATTTGTTACGTTCAAGCGACGTACGGAAGTTACTTTGCATCCGTTTACTTCGGAGGCGTAGGCGGTGGCAGTCATGAGGCTAGAAGCAAGGGCGAGGCCGGATAAAAGCTGGATCGTGCTACGGTTCATGGATTCTCCTTTTTCTATTAAAACGCTTTTAGGACACAGACGTGAAGATCTGCGCGGGCGGTGGGAAAGCAAACTTTATGCCGACTCAATTCTGCGAGCTATCTACCTGATTGTTTATGGAAATCTCGATGTCGCGCAAGGATCCAGAGACGGTCGGCGGTATGATTTTGATACCGACGAGGGGGGGAGGAGGGTCTACAGGGGCAAATATTAGTTCCATCATCGGCGCAGGAATGTCTTGCTCCGCTTTTCAAGCGCAAACATTTAGCCATGTTTTAGTAGAGAGTTTCCTGCCGTCGTTCTCTTCATGAACTGGTCCCGTGACATGTGCTCAGATCCCCATCTTGTCATTTCACTTTTCCCAATGAATTCCGGATCCTCCCCGCAAAGGAGGATCCTTTCATGTGCCCACATTGTAAATCCAAGAA
>Ga0255096_1000036_pt1 | contig 104249 bp, 100 predicted proteins | sample Colum_Atlam_RepA_2_FD_188563 | JGI IMG/M metagenome (GOLD analysis project Ga0255096, IMG submission 188563) | Freshwater microbial communities from Columbia River, Oregon, United States - Colum_Atlam_RepA_8d | ecosystem: Environmental > Aquatic > Freshwater > River | place: USA: Oregon... | reverse complement strand
GGGCATCGGCATGTTGCGCTATTAGACTTTCGGCCATCCAATCGGCGCTATGACAAGCTGTGGAGTTAGTGTGGATTTACGTCTATTTTTTGCGCATTGCCGAGCTATCTTCCACAAGGCTGCAGGCTTGTGTGTCCACCTGTAAATGGGGTCTCTGATGGTCTCGAGTATGAAAGACTGAATACTTCTGACTCCCCCTACTACGGAATCACCATAAATGGTACTAAGCGTTGCTCGAATCGCTTTTAACAACATTTGGGAGAAGTCATGAAGAATGCACTAATCATTTTATCACTCATCGTTTCGTCCATTTCCGCTTTTGGTGCCGAAAAGTACGTCTGTAACAAGTACGACCGCCGCACCGACAAGATTGAACAGAGCACAGTTGTTTTGACGCCGATGCAGAATGGAAGGATTGAAGAAGGCGTGCCGATGAAGTACCGTCTTGAGCTATACGAAGGGGCGAGCACGTCACCAAAAATGGACGTAGAAGGCGTCGTCTTAAGTGAAGACGTATCCTTTGCCTTTGAAGCCAATGATAAGAAGACCTCTTTCCACATCTATCTCGATGAAATGAACGAGTCGTCCTTGTCACTCAATTCAAAAAAATCCGGCGACTACATCTGTCGTTAATTTGAAAGCGCCGCGAGAGCTTAATAGCGTTCACAAAACTTTTTAAGCTCTCGAAAACTTTCCAGCTTCGCCAGTGAGCGAAGTGCCACAATCCATTGATCGAAAGCTAAACTTGGGTGGCAACGCACAAGTTGTCTTACCTGACGGATCAACCGCGAATGGAAAACTGATTTTTTCTGGTATCGTGCCGAAGATTACGGCCAAACAGGATGAAAAGTCTGGCAAAACGAATCAACCTGCGCAGTATTCAGCTACAGTGTCATTTGAATACAAATTAGGATCTTTACCACAGGGAATTCTGGCCAAAGTCAAACTTGAAGACACTAAAGTTCACAATGCCCATGTATGCGTACCGTGGAATTCAATTTCGAGCAGTGACGGTGCTGATTGGGTACATAAACTTGTCGAAGGTGATGATTGGCGAAAGACCAGAGTCAAACTTGGTATGAGGAGTGATGAAATGGTAGAAGTCCTTGAAGGTGTTGCACTGCACGAACCGGTCAAAAGTAAATTATGGTGAATGCGAATGCGTTCTCGCACTAAACCAATGCACTTATTTTTCCTGGGTTTTCCAACACAAAATCCGGCGACTCTAGCAACAATTCCGACATGACATTTGACCCCCAACTGACTACAGCACTAGCCGCACCCGCTCGCTTCGCGCATTGAACGTCAAACACTGCGTCGCCAACGTACACACAGCGCTCAGGCGAAACGCCCATCCGCTCCAAACACAGAAGAAGCGGCATCGGATCAGGCTTGTGTTTAGGCGTGTCCTCGATAGTTACGACCGTCTGCATGAATTTTTTGAGATCGTATTGATTCACAGAAATATCCACGGAAGGTTTAGCTTTCGACGTCACGATCGCCATAGGGATATTGCGAGAATGCAATTCTTGCAATGCTTCCACAACTCCTGGGAAAAGTGGCATCGAAGGAATGATACCAATGTTATGCTTGCGGTAAAACGCCACCATTTCTTCAGCCAAGTGGTCACTGCCGGAAATTTCTTTCATTTGAACAAACAAGGGACGCCCAAGAAGTCGAATGATTTCCTGATCAGAAAGACCGTGATCGGGTGTGAAGTGATTAATTGTGTGTTTGAAAGATTTTACGATCCCCGGAACGGAATCAAGCAACGTACCGTCCAAGTCGAACACGACTGCATCAAATCGAGAACTAAGTGTCATGCAAATTCCTAGAAATTAGAACGTCTGTTCTTCCATAACACTTTGCTCATCGCCATCCAACCGCAATCCTCGCAGCTCTGGAAAGACACGATTTTTGCACAATCCCGTCAGTTCATCCGTCTCGACGCAGTGGTTGTGACAGCCGCATTTTCGCAACACCTCAACCGCACGGATGTGACACTGGTTGACGATGGAGTAAACGCCCAAATCTTTACCAAGCACAAGTTCGTTTCGCACGCACTGTTCGTCGCACAAGTACAGTCGTTCGCAGCGAGCACCCTCGATGGTCGAAAAACCTTGATGATTAACCCATTCCACTCGGAACTTTTCTCGGATGGGCTTGGCGGTGAAAAAATCCGTCAATCGCCTTAGCATATCGACCTTAGCTTCGCGTTCGTCCTTCTTTTCCGGACCCATGCCGATTTCAGTTTCGCCGATCTTGACCCACGCGTGTGCTAGTTTAGAAACATTGGCCGCGGTGTCGATTACCTGTCCAGATCCAGGTTGGGCAATGCCAAATCGAGTAGGCCCACGGCAGATTTCCACCTGACTCAAAAATTCTGGCGGCAATCGGTCACAGTGGATGTCGATGGCACCAACCAATTCTCGCTTGGGGGTAACGATGCGGCGGACGATGTTCTTGCCGCAACATTGATCGGGGTACTGCTTCTTGCACTGGGCAGAACGATAGTAGATGCCACGGTCGTCCTGTTCGGCACAACACACGGAATACTCTTCGATGCTTTTGGCTTCGGACGATGGTCGCTCAGATGTTGTGCGGCAACCCATTAGCAAAAAAATTTCTACGAAAAAAAACATACGAAACATTAGATTACCCCTTCCGGCTCACACAGTACCTTTTCGTGTTTCCATAAGGTATCATTGTACTTTGAGTGCCAAGAGATTGGCAAAATTTCGAGGGCGAATGGACAAAATCAAACACACTGCGGCTCTAACACTGTTGGTTTTGATCTCAGGTTGCGTCACAACTGAGGAGATGTTAGCCCGCCGCGTCGGCTGCAATCATCGTCGCCTGTCTATCCAAAGAGAAATTCATCCCCCGGGATACAACGAGTACCAATTTACTTGTGAGGGAACTAAATACATTTGCAAAGATTCACCCTTTCACAAAGCATGTCGTGAAACAGGAAAAGCTAAAGGTGATTCTCGCGGCAAAAAGACAAAGCGAGCAGATATCGGTGAATCTACTTATGACACCCTCGAATAGATTGTGGCCGGCAACTCTCTTACGCTCATCTACGGACAGTTTCACGAGTTAAGCATACGGTCACGGCGTTAAGCCTGCGACAGCTTCGGCAGCAATGACTTCCGCCGCAATTGCCAAGGTTGATGATCGCGGCACAACTTCGATACTAAAGTCCCGCTCGCCATCCCTCCCATTTCGCCGCTTGTTTGAACCATTTGATGAATTGCTTTTCGTCAATGTCGTCATCTTCAAAGATATCGAGATAACGAACAGCTGCGTGCTTTGACGAGCCGGGAGGCTGAGGATCGAGCTTTGCGCCGTTAAAAAATGTAACCTTCACGTATTTCGTAAAGCAATGAAAGCTGAACAACCATCCGCAAGCTTCAGTTCCATAAAACGGCGAATTCCATTTCACCGCTTTATTGACATCGGGAAGTGACTTACTGATCAACTGATCCAGCCTCTCCCCGACTTTTCGTTTCCAGTCAGGCATTGACGCGATGTATGAACGCACGGGCCGTTCGCCATCGCCTTTGGCAATCTGCGGATTGCCACCACTCAACAGGCGCGTTGCCTTGGCGACGCGCTTAGGTTTCGTAACTTGCTTCTTCTTACTTACCGCTGACTTTTTCATGGCAACCTACATCGTACTTACGACTGAAAGATTGCCTCCATCTTAACATCCAAGGCGACGCTTTACATCCAAATCGATCTTATTGCGTTCGAGTGGTCTGTGATTGGTCGGAATGTCGCGCTCACTTCCGTTCCAATGTGCTTTGCCAACTTCATCCATTTGGAAACGGTGTAAATTTCCATCTGCGTCCTTCGCGTACCAACGCTTGGCGTATCCGTTGGATTGGACCGACGAAGGATCGGGAACCGCACGCTTGTACAATGCTTCAGCATTGTCTGGAATGATTTCCTTGCCGAGCTTTTGCGCCGTGCCCGGCTGATGCGTACCTGGATCATGATATGCGGGTTTTTTTGCGTCTACGCGTCCATTGCTCTGCACCACTTGTTCACGCGGAACAAATTCTGCGAGACACAGACCACTGTTGGCACCGGCTCGGGCCGCATCATCTGCCTTGCTTGCTCCCGCACTGGCCAAATCATCTGCCGCACTGACGGGCTTAACGGCCGTCGCCACACGAGACGTCATGCTCATTACGCCCGCCGCAGTACCAGCTGCTGCAGCCGTACCATTGGCTGCCTTTTGCGCGCGTTCCCAACCATCGAGTTCGCGCTTCTCGTCAATATCAAAACCTTCGGTTGCTTCGGCGAGTTCGGTCACGCCGGTTAAGTCACCAACAGCGAGCGCCACGCCATATGCTTGGCTTTTGCCCGCGGACATTCCACCCTGCTGCAAAGTTTCGATGCGCTTGCCAGTTTGATCGTATGTGCGCTGATAGTAATCACCGTAAGCATCAGAGCCAACTTTGCCGACCGCTTTAGCAGCTGTCGTGGCGACGTTTCCGTCGTAAACTTCATCAACCGCTTTTCCGACCGCTCTTGAGTAAGAATTGTATCCTCGTCCGACTGCTCCTCCGGTGTTGTCCCAAGCGGATCCGAAAAAGGCTTTTGTTCCTGCCCACCATGGCGACTCGGGTTCATAGTTGCCAGCTAGCGACAATCCTTCGGAGGCTTCCCTCTCTGCAGAGTCATCAACCAACTGCATAGCTTCGGCAGGCTTGCCCGCATCACGATTGAAGAACACAGTTTTTTCTGCAGCTACGATCTTCGCTTGGATGCCTTCCATCAAAGAAGGCAGCGCCGCAGATTCAAACTCACGATAGGTATTGGGGAAGATGTGAAACATTACTTGGCGCGAATTCTTTTCATTCGCAATTTCGCTCAAGTTACGAGCACCGGATTTGATGCCGCGAAGCTTCTCTGCGTCATAAGGAGCAGATATATTGCAAAAATAGGAGTCAAACGATTCTGCTGCGATGAAACTCAGGGCGCGGTACTGACGTTCGTTCATCTTTGCGTCAGTAAACTTCGTCTCCTTCGAGTTTTCAAAACTTACATACTTGAAGATGTCTTTTTCGGCATTGAGAGCAGGAGATTTGAGCGCGCCATCCAACTCAGCAAGACCGTAGTCTCCAAAAAGAAATCCGATTTTTTGCAATGAAAAAACGGGGCTCTCGGAAACTTCGCGAAGATATGTTGTTGCAAGTGCGGACTTGATATCCTTGGCGGCTTCCGCATCTTTATCCGCAAGTTGTAGCATGCCTGTTTGTGTATTGACGGCAAGTCGCGGCACGAGCTCCGCCAAAAAACCGCCGAAGATTCGACCCATCGAGTGACGAATCTCGTTTTCGTCAGGAGCCAAAATAATATTCAAAATCTGTAGGTTCCTATCACTCGCAGGAAAGAAGACGATGCAGCCACGGATGTCGCCGAGTCCTTCGCTTGCATAGTGCTGCTCACTTTTTTGCGCAAAACGCTGGGTACAAATGCTACCCACGCCGTCGGTGATGAGAATTTTTCCTTTGAGTGCAATGAACAAGCGCTGCACGTCTTCCGGAATCGCCGTCAACGCTTCACGGACGACGCCTTCGTTCTTGATCTTGTTCTCATTAGCAATCTTGCCAATGGGAGGAATGATGCGGGACTGAGCCAGCGGCTGATAGCTACCGCGGCACTGGTTGACGTTTACACGCTGCCCCGCGCTGACGTTTTCGAGAGACCCTAGTCCAGATGATTCAATGTTGCGATTGCACGAAATGGCCAGAAAAGACGAAAAAAGGGTAACGAAAACGCGGTTTAACCGTTTCATAAATTTCCTCTATTTTCCGTTTTTAAGCAGATTCTTATCGGCATGATTCAGAAAAACTTGAGGGGGCGGTCAAAAAAACCATGTTTTTTGACAAAACTTTGATCATGAAATGGGAATCTTGGGCGAGATAAAGATGCGGCCGTTCACCCTTGGATAGCAACTGAACGGCCGCTAGGGGAATTAGAAACCTTTGCCGATAGCAATGCCCGCCATCGTTGCAGTGCTGTGTTCCAATTTGTCATAGCCGATCATCGGCGTGACCGCGACTGGGCCAACATGTAGTTCCCAGCCCACTGCTGCGCGGATTACCGACGACGAGTGACCATCTGCTGACTCTTGGCCGTAGCCGAGCAAGAAGCGTCCGCTGTTCATCCAATGAAAGTTATAACCAAGAAGCAAAATGGTCGCAGCATGATCAGCGTTAATGCGTTCCGCGACAAACGTTACGCCGCCCAATCCACCTAGAGCGCGTTCAAACTCCAAACCAAATGTCGCGTATGAATGACCGTGGGTTGAAGTTGAACCGATGAAGAGCGCCACATGATTATTGTGCGCATGATGTTCGCCGTGGTGTTCACCGTGACCCGCTTCAGCTGTCTTTGCCGGCTCCGCGAGCTTAGCTGGTGCCGTGTCTGCAGCAAATGCTGCGCGTGCCGTGATAAAGAGGGATACAATTGCAAAACGAATCACCAATCGCATGTCGAACCTCCGTGTTGTGACAACGATATGGGATCCATTTTATCACAGTTCCATGCGACACGCTTATGTCGCATGGAAATTTAGATGTTTAGGCGGATGCCTTTTTGCTGAGAAGCATGGGGAGCGTGATGTTGATCGAAGTTCCTTGACCAGATTTCGAATCAACTTCGAGACGTCCACCAGCTTTAACGACTGCTTCAAGAACCGCAGACATTCCGACGCCACGACCCGAAGTCGAAGTAACTTCGTCTTTGGTCGAAAAACCGTCAGCGAACAGACACTGCACGAGGTCATCCTGAGTTTCGCACTTCATTCCAAGTTTGGTTCCCTTTTCTTTTATCCGAGCCCAATTCACTCCGTTACCGTTGTCGGTAACCGTGATCTTGAGCTTGCCTTCGGCCTCTCGCGCAACAAACTTCAACGTCTTCGCACGACCTTCGACACCGGACAAACCGTGATCGATGCTGTTGCGAACGATGTGAACGAGCGAAGCGAAGACATCGCGGAAATGTTCTGGTTCCAGATATACACCGCCGTCATCAATTTCGCACTTCACGTCAGCAACAAAGAGACGCTCTGCCAATGCAACCGCTTGTTCAGCCATTCGCTCAAACTTGTTTTTGACTGATTCCATGCGCCAGCGACGAACGTGTTTTTCGATGGTGCCGTGTTCAACGCCGCCCATGATCATTTTCAAAATGCCCTGATAATCAGCATCACGGAGTTCAATGACCTTGCTGTCCTTCTTGCCGACGAGCGTAGTCAAACGCTTGGCAGTGTCATCCCAGACGTCTTTGACGGTGGTGATCTGGTAAGCCGAAAGGGCGCCTTTGCCATCCGAGAGCAGAGTCTCGAGTTCGTGACAAAGATCCGCAACCGTCGTCAAACTGTATTGCGAACAGTTGCCTTTCAGCGTGTGAATCAAACGGAACTGTTCGTCCTTGTCCAATTTCTTTGTGCTCAAAACTCGCACCATCGCTTCAGCGTCAGCAAAGAATTCCAAAAAGCCTGCGCGATCCTTGGTGAGAGAGCCAAACACTGCCAAGAGTTCCTGCTGTTGCTTTTCGCGCTCTTCGGCTTCGACAGCCTTCGTAACATCTTGTGCAACGACCATGATCCGTTTCAGTTTGCCCGCGTCGTCACGGATGGCGGTAAATTTCGTCTTGAACCACTTTTGCTCGACAAAAAAAGGACTTCCCAACTGATCGGCGGTCACGTCGAATGGCATAAACTCTTCGACAAGCTGATCCCAACCGAGTCGGAACATGTTTTGCTTTTTTTCGGACGACTTGTGAATAAACTGCCAAATTTTTATGTCCGCTGTAGGTGTTCCAAACCACGATGCTACGGCCGCGGAGTATTCGGAGTTGATGCGACCATCCAATTCGCAGGTCATGAATCCTTCTTCCGCATTGTCCAGAATGAGCTTCATCGCGCCGTTACGTTGCGATAGTTCGGACGTTTTCATCTGAACCTTGCGCTCAAGTACTGCTTCCGTGCGCTGGGCCGAACGAGTGGCCGCCATTGCACCAAGGGCCAACAAGACGATGCCGCCAACGCCACCCCAGAAGATGGTGTTAACTTGTTTGACTGACTTCAAGCTGTAAAATTTTTCATTGGGAAGTGCCGTTACAAGCGTCCACGGCGTTGTATCGACGATGTTCAATTTACGCACTTCGCTGAAAATCAGATTGGGATTTTCTTTACCTTCCATGAAATACGGCTCGGATGACTTCAGATCCTCAGAAGGATTAGTCACGCCCTCATACTTAATCGCTGGATTCAGGATGGCGTAGCTGCCTTCTGGAATCAGTCGCTCAAGAACGTTGATGCGCACGACACCGCTGACACCACCGGCAAAATCACCGCTCATGTCATAAAATGGCAACGTGTACACAAGACCCGTACGAGGCTTGTTGTTACCAGCATCGAGATCCTTCTTGGTAAATTCGGAGTTATCGCAGGTGATCACAGGCGGGCCGGAGATTGCGGGAAAGTTCAGTCCCTCAATGCTCGACTGCTTGGGATAGTTAGTGCGGAGATGAGTTAGTTGGTCGCGCATCAAGCGATATTCTTCAATCTCCAATTCTTCGAGTTCTTCTTCTGGAATCTCAACAACGCCTTCTGCGGATTCTTCCTTTTTCGCGGCACCACCGACAATGAATTCGTCGAAGGTGATGATCGGCTCTTCAGCCTTCCCCGTTTTGGGATCGATCTTATCGGGATCTAGTGATTGTGGAAGAAGGTATACTTCCGAAAGCGTAACGTTGACGTAGGTGTTGTTATAAATCTGTTGGACGGCTTTTTTGCTGTCTTCTTGGAAAGACTTTCCGTAACGATCGATAGATCGAACGCCAGGGAGCTGCGTCATCGTACGAAGACCTTGGTAGAATGCTTTGAACGCCTCTTCGACTTTTTTTGCGACAAGTTCGACTTCATACTTCTGTTCTTCGATGTATGCGTGTCGGATTTCCGCAATATCCATTTTTGCTTTGCGATCAAGCAAGCCGGCCAAGATCAAAGACACAACCACTACTACCAAATACGGCAGCGACTTTTTAGAAAACATCACGTCCCCCATGAGAAGAAACTCAGTAGCACTCTATCGGCAATTACTTCTGCGCCTTCACCAAGAAAGTGTCTGAGATTTGTTAAGCAAATGTCGCGAGTTTTCGTTTCGACAAATTCGGGGGGGGGGGGGATTACGAGTTGAAAGGACTACTTTTTTTGTAAAGATTTTACAAAAAATATAATGGCAAAAACAACGGCGATGATCGCAAGTATTTTTGCAGAGCTCTCCTCAAAAAGCGCTGCTCCGGTCAAAGTTAGAAGCAAAGTTCCTGGCATGCGAGCGATGTTGCTGGTGATTAGATACGGAAACATCGGGCGATTGCCCATGGCAATTACGTAATTCAAAACATCCTTCGGAAACCCCGGCATGAAAAACAAACTGAGGATGGTACCTGCATTGGGGCGGTCGAGGTAATCCTGCAATTGTTTGAGGCGCACTTCGCCAATGAGATCGGCGATCAACGTCGTCGCCACGTATCTGCCGATGACAAACGAAATCACCGAGCCAACCAAGATGCCTGCGGTTGCGAGTACAAACCCAAATCCAGCACCGAATAGGTAGCCGCTTGCGGCACCGGTGACTTCACCAGGGAGCGGAGCGATCACAACCTGCAACGCTTGTAGCGCGATGAAAATGATCCAGCCACTGTCTCCGGTATCCGTCACCATTTGCCGAAGGCGCTGCGGATCGGCGAGCGCAATGCGAACGATCGTTTGCAATTCTTCGTAATAGAAAAAAAACAGTCCCGCGGCAGTTACCACTGCACACAGGACTGAAACATGAATTACTTTTTTTCGATTCAACAAATCAGAGAACCAATTGTTCGGGATCTTCGACAGCGATGATCTTAGCCGCGCGTCCGGCAATGCGCTTCACCAATCCGCAGAGTACGCGGCCTGGACCAAATTCTACAAAACTGTCGCAACCCGACTTGACCGCCGCTTCGATGGTTTGCGTCCACAAAACGGGATTATCAATTTGTGCGATCAGATTTTCTGCGCCGTAACTTGCCGATGGCGTTGCATTCAAATTGGGAATGAGCGACGTGTTGTTCGCAACAAACGTCGATTCTTTCAACAGAGCCGTCATATCTTCACGCGCCGGTTTCATCAAAGAAGAATGGAATGGCGCGCTTACTGCCAATGGTACTGAGCGAACACCTGCCGCAGTCAAAATCTCTGTCAGTTTATCGACGGCTGCCTTGTGACCGGCAACAACGATTTGCTGCGGCGAGTTATAATTCACGGGCGTGACTTGCGCGTCGCTGGTCGAAGCGTCTTTGCAGTGTTTTTCCAACACCGCAGCTTCGCAGTTCATCACCGCAGCCATCGCGCCCACACCTTCAGGAACAGCCTTCTGCATCGCTTGTCCACGCTTTCGCACCAAGAAAACGGCGCGACGAAAATCTAATTTTCCTGCAGCAACAAGTGCAGAATATTCACCGAGTGAGTGCCCAGCAAACATGGCGGGAGTCACGGGCTTTACGGATTGAACAACGCGCCACACTGCCACACTGTGCGTGAGAATGGCGGGCTGTGTATTAGCTGTGAGTTTGAGTTGGTCTTCGGGACCTTCGAAACAAAGTTTTTGCATATCAACACCGCATGCTTCTGAAGCTTCCGCGAAAGTGTCGCGGGCGATTTGATATTTTTCACAGAGAGTTTTTCCCATCCCAACGAACTGCGATCCTTGGCCGGGAAACATGGCGAGCATCTTCTGACTCATGGGTAATCCTCCTAAAATGACAAAAGCGCCTCGGAAGGCGCTTTTGATGCAAAAACTAGAATGAATTATTCTCCGGTGTTGATGCCTTCACCGAATCCTGCATCAGCAGACTTAACGCTGATGACTTGCTTGCCTTTGTAGTGCCCGCAAGATTCACAAACACTGTGCGACAATTTGATCGAACCGCAGTTGGGGCAGGTAACGCCCAAACGTGGCTTCAATGCGTGGTGTGAACGGCGGCTGTTGCGCTTGGATTTTGACGTTTTGTATTTTGGGTTTGCCATGACGCTGAGTCCTTACTGATCCAATTTCTAAAAAATTCAAGACGCCCTTAATAGTTCAACAGAAGCGATTGGTCAAGCTAACCCTCGACATTGGCAAGGTGAAACTTTGCAATCTTGCTGCGGTGCTGCTATAGGACAGCCTTTCTACATTGTCAAAGAAGGTCGTTGGCGTCATGAAAATCGATTTAGATACGATTAAAGAAGGCATCCCATTCAAGCTCGCTATCACCGGCGACGAGGCTTGGTTGTCGGCTATCTATCTTGATTTCCCCAGTCCAGACGGTAAGTTACCACCCAAGATCACAGGCAAAATGAGCGTCGCCCGCGAAACAGATGAAATCTTTCGCATCGACGGTTCAATCAATTTTGTACCGTGGGTGGAGTGCAGCCGCTGCGCCAAAGACATTAACTGGAATGCCTCCAGCACTTTCACTTATCGCATCGCCCCACAATCGATGGTCGAACCCGACGACGGTGACGCCAATCACGAAAAATCATTGAGTTCGAGCTCATCGGACCTGCTCATGTATGAAAATGATCAGTTCGACGCCGCAGAATTCGTCAATGATCAAGTGCAGTTAACCCTACCACTGCAGATCATCAACCGCGATCCCAAGAGCGATTCGTGCCTTGATTGCGGTGACCGACTGGACACCACGCAGGTCTATGAAGACAAAGACGCCAAGAAAAGCGACGCAGACAATCCGTTCGCGGCCCTTGCAAAACTCAAGCTTTAGGCCACTTTTCTCTTTTCTTTCATGGACAATTCCTCTAACTTATTGCCTCCGCTGAACAGCCCTACTGACGGGCATTTCAAGCAAACGGATCAATTGGATGAGGGTCCTTTCCTACGCGCTGTCGTAGAGGGGCAATTTTGCAGGTGTTCTGCAAAGCCAATTGATCGAAGTAACCAACCTTCTGAAGGAGTGTTTCGATGTCAAATGTTACTATGAAGGACATGCTAGAAGCTGGCGTCCACTACGGTCACCAAACCCGCCGCTGGAACCCAAAGATGCGTCCATACATCTTCGGTGAGCGTAACGGCATCCACATCATCGACTTGCAAAAGACTGTTCGTCAATTCAAGAAGGCGATGGAAGTTATCGATCAAATCACCTCGCGTCGCGGCCACATTTTGTTCGTCGGCACGAAGCGTCTTGCACGTGACATCGTTCGCGATGAAGCAACACGCGCAGGGCAGTACTACATCAACTACCGCTGGCTCGGTGGAACGCTGACAAACTTCAACACCATCCGTCAAAGCATCAGCCGCCTCAAGCGCATGGAAAAGATGCAGCAAGACGGCACATTCAAGCAGCTCACCAAGCGTGAAGCGATCGGCATGGGCCGCGAAATTGAAAAACTCGAATTGTACCTCGGCGGCATCAAAGACATGCCATCGATGCCACGCGCGATCTTCTTGATCGACGCACACAAAGAACAAATCGCAGTTGCTGAAGCAAACCGCCTTGGCATTCCAGTTTTCGCGGTCACCGACACCAACGCTGATCCAGATGGCATCGACTACCTCATCCCAGGTAACGATGACAGCTTGAAGTCCATCCAGCTGTTCTGCCGCGCTGCCGCTGACGCGTGCATTGCAGGTAAGGCGAAGAGCCGTGACTTCAACGCCGAACAAGGTGATGACAAAGAAATCAACGAAGGTTCGTTCCGTGACCAATCTGGCCACAAAGTGAACGTATCCCGTAAGAAGCAAGGCGAAGACGCACACTAATCGCGCAACGAAACATTCAAAGGTGAATGACATATGACAATTTCTGCTGGAATGGTTAAGGATCTGCGCGAGCGCACTGGCGCAGGCATGATGGAATGTAAGAAAGTTTTGGAAGAAGCCGGTGGCGACATGGAAAAAGCCATCGTCCTCTTGCGCGAACGCGGAATGTCACGCGCCGCTAAGAAAGCGGGCCGCACGGCAGCCGAAGGTTTGGTCGAAGTTATGGTTTCTGGTGACGGCTCCTACGGTGTCGTCCTCGAAGTTAACTGCGAAACAGACTTCGCCGCAAAGAACGAAGACTTCGTTGGCTTCGTCAAGACAGCGGCAAAGGTTGCTCTCGACAAGAAGGCGCCTTCGATCGAAGCACTTGCAGAATTGAACGGACCAAACGGTCGCTCCATGGGTCAGAACCTGACTGACCTCATCGCTAAAGTCGGTGAGAACATGCAGCTACGCCGCTTGCAACTCGTAACCACCAAGAACGGCATCGTTGGCAGCTACAACCACATGGGTGGAAAGATCTGCACACTCGTTGCCATCGAAGGTGACAAATCCGCTAAGGCAGCCGAACTCGCGAAAGACATCGCGATGCACGCGGCCGCTGCAGCACCTCGCTACCTCAATCCAGCACAGGTTGATCCTGCTGAATTGGAACAAGAGAAGGCGATTGCACGCAAGCGTTTGGCGGAAGAAGGCAAGCCAGCCGACATGGTTGAGAAGATCTTGGTTGGCCAGATCAACAAGTTCTACAAAGAAGTTTGCTTGCTTGAGCAGGTTTATGTGAAGGACAGCGCGCTGACCATCACCAAACTCTTGAAGAACTCTGGCATGCCAGTCGAACTTTCGACGTTCACCCGCTTTCAGCTCGGTGAAGGTATCGAAAAGAAGCAGACTGACTTTGCAGCGGAAGTTGCTGCAACAATTAAAGGCAGCTAATTCTTTTGGTTTTGTAAAAGGGGGCTTTACCGCCCCCTTTTTTTACGCAAAATTGTCCTCGCACCTTTTATAAATCTCCTGCGGAGTTGCACCTATGGCCAGTCTGAAATACCAGCGCATCATGCTCAAACTATCTGGTGAAATGCTCGGCGGCGGCAGCTCAGGCATCGACGGCGAAGCCTTGGCGATGATCGCAGGCGAAATCGCTGACGCGCACAAGTTAGGTGCGGAAGTTTCTGTCGTCATTGGCGGCGGCAACATGATCCGCGGCACCAAAGCGGTAAACTGGGGCATCGATCGCGCATCGGCAGACTACATGGGCATGCTGGCAACGGTTATCAACGCACTTGCGTTGCAGGGCGTACTTGAAAACAAATTCCATATCAACTCACGCGTACTCACCGCGATCAACATGCAAGAGCTTGCCGAGCCGTACATCCGCCGCAAAGCGGTGAAGCATCTGCAAAAAAAGCGCATCGTTATTTTTGCAGGCGGTACCGGAAATCCTTACTTCACCACAGATACCGCCGCGTCATTGCGCGCTCGCGAAGTTGATTCGCAAATCATCATGAAGGCCACCAAAGTTGATGGCATCTACGACAAAGATCCCGCCAAGAACAAAGACGCCGTGAAATACGAGCGTCTGACGTATCTTGATGTTATCCAGCAGAAACTTGATGTCATGGACGCGACCGCGATCACCATGTGCATGGAAGCGAAGCTACCAATCCTCGTCTTTAAATTGGCAGAACCCGGCTGCGTACGTAATGTATTGCTCGGTGCCGATGTTGGAACTATCGTTAAGTAAGGAGCTTGGAAATGAGTGAAGTCCTAAATAACTGCAAACAGAACATGGAAAAACGTCTTAAGGCGTTCGAAAACGATTTGACGAAGTTGCGCACCGGCCGCGCTTCCATTTCGTTGGTTGATGGCGTTCGCGTTGACTACTACGGCACACCATCCCCACTAAACCAAATCGCAACGCTTTCGACTCCGGACGCGCGTACGATTGTTATCGCACCGTTCGAAAAGTCTTTGATCGGTGAGATCGAACGTTCCATCATGAAATCCGACCTCGGATTGCAACCAACCAACGACGGTAACGTTGTTCGCATCCCCATCCCTGCGTTGACCGAAGAACGTCGTAAGGATCTTGCAAAGAACTTGAAGAAGATGGCGGAAGATTCCAAGATCGCCATTCGTCAAGCTCGCAAAGATGCGAACGACCTCGTTAAGAATCAACAGAAGGCGAAGACCATCACGGAAGACGACGTGAAGCGTCTGGAAAAGGACGTACAAAAAGTTACGGACGATTACATCGCGAAGATCGATGAGCGCGCGACGAAGAAAGAAAAAGAAATCATGACGATGTAACGATCAGAGCTCGTCTGGTCCGTCATCAAGGTCACCACGTTTTACAAGCTTTCGCTTCTTTAAACGTTCGACCAAAGTGGTTCGATTGATACCAAGCAGCTTCGCTGCTTGGTTTTTATTATTTCCGGTGCGATCAAGCGCCTGCAGAATCAAACTGTTTTCCAAGTCTTCGATGTACTTTGTCAGATCCAAACCACTGTCGGGTAGTTCACCGTGTGACGATGGATACTGCATCGTGCTCCGGCCCATGTGTTTCGGCATGGGGTCTTGGATCAATTGAGGTTGTTTGAACGAAGCTGCTGCGAGCGATCGCTGATCGAGACCCACCGTCGGCGAATGAGTAATCTGCGACACCACAACATCGTACTGCGGTGGTAGGCACGAAACGTCAATCACAGTTTCGTGCGACGTTACCACCATGCGCTCGACAAGGTTCTGCAATTCACGCACGTTACCCGGCCACGCGTACTTCTTCAGTGTCTGGATGACTTCTTCCGTCATCATGCGTGGACGATCGGGAAAATGAACGCGATTAGAAATATTCAAAAAGTGCTGCAAAAGATCCGGAACATCATCAATGCGCTCACGTAATGCTGGAAGTTCCATTGGGATCACGTTTAGACGATAGTACAAATCTAAACGGAACTTTTGGACCCGTACTGCTTCCTGCAAATCTACGTTGGTCGCGGCGATGATGCGTACGTTCGCGGCCTTTTGTTCATGTCCACCAACGGGAGTAAACGTCTTCTCCTGTAGCACACGCAGAAGTTTAGCCTGCAACGAAACCGGCATATCGCCGATTTCATCGAGAAACAGAGTTCCACCGTTAGCTTGTTCAAGCAGACCTTGGCGCTTCGAAACCGCGCCGGTGAAAGCACCTTTTTCGTGGCCAAAGAGTTCGGACTCAAGCAAGTTTTCAGGAATGGCACTGCAATTGATCGCAACAAATCTGCGCGCCGATCTTGTGGATAATCTGTGTAAAGCTGTTGCAATCAGTTCTTTGCCCGTGCCGCTTTCGCCATAGATCATGACGGCGCAATCTGAGCGCGACACACGTGATACAAATTCTAGGATCTTGCGCATCGGCTCGCTGCGGCCAACGATTTCGGGGAAGTTTTCGCGCCAACTGCCCATGCTCTGCGACAGATCGCCTGTCGGCAGGTCCAAGAGCGACTGAAGTTCAGTCGTGCTTGTTTGATTTTGTTCTGCGAACAAGGGGCGCGTCATCCGGATCAGAACCTCCACAAAAGACAGACCAATGCCTCAACGCACGGCGTACCGGCATTTCTATTCTGCCATTCTGTGTCTACGAGCTTGCGGGCTTAAACCACCAACCTCGCCGACATCAAATATTTCATGGGATCAACTATTAATGATTCTAACAACATCACATGCGGGAAAGCAAATATCGCCGCGCAGTTTTTTCCCGCCAACACCGCACAAAATAAGGGTTTTGTGGGTTTCGCTACGGGATTCTGAGTTATTTTTGTTCACACCAATTTAATGAAACCTTTTTTAATGAATTTATGAAAAAAGCTGTGTGATATCAGGAGGGGACGTCGCTTTAGGTAAGTGGATTCTTATGATATTCCCATGTAAGACTTGGGGAATTCTAACGTAATTCTATGAGTGAACTGCTAAAGATTTACGGCCGTTTGGGTGATTTAGACCTCAAAATTCGAATTTAATTTGAAAATGAGCCGCTGAAACGAGGATAATCGCCCAAATGATTGAGCGGAGCGGATTTGCGGGTTGCATATGTACATGATTGGCTGAGCACATGGCGTGGAGGCGAAAAAGTCCTCGAGGCCATGATGAGCATCTACCCCGACGCTCCTGTTTTTACGATGTTCGCTGACGCGGATAATCTTCCTGCGTCGATGCAAAGAAGAAAAATCATCACCCCAGCGTTTTGGGGTAACAAGTTTTCATGGCGCAAACCACTGCTGCCAATCTTACCGCGCATCATCGAGTCCTTTGACTTGCGTGAATATGATCTCATCCTTAGTTCATCATCCTGCGTAGCGAAGGGTGCCATCAAACGAGACGGTGCCAAGCACATCAGCTATGTACATTCGCCCATGCGATACATATGGGATCAGAAACACGAATACTTGCGTTCTGTGCGTGCGTTGCCATGGGGCGAAACTTTGGTCGAAACGGTCTTGGAACCATTGCGCCAATGGGACGTGGCTTCGGCAAAGCGAGTGGACTCGTTCATTGCTAATTCGAGCTTTGTCGGCGATCGCATTCGACGTTATTACCAGCGAGAATCAACCGTTTTTACGCCGCCTATAGAGGACCGTTTTTTTGCAACCCAACTTGTTCCCACAAATCAGCGCGACGACTACTTTTTGGCGTTCGGCGCGTGGGTTACCTACAAGCGATTTGATTTGGCCATCGACGCCTGTGAACGCCTTGGCAAACGTCTAATCGTGGCAGGGTCGGGGCCATGCGAACGAGAGCTGAAGTCGAAAGCAGGTAGATATACCACGTTTGTTGACTCGCCTTCGGACGCAGACGTACTCCGACTGATCGCAAACGCCAAGGCCCTGGTTTTTCCGGGAGTCGAGGATTTCGGCATGATTCCCGTCGAATGTGTCGCCCTCGGTACGCCAGTCATTGCGCTGCAACGTGGTGGTTTACTGGACTCAATGTCGCCGCCGGTGACGGGAACATGGTTTGCCGAACAAACGGTAGATAGTGTTGCCTTTGCTTTGGATAAGTTTAAAATCGAAGACTATGAAGTAGAGTCATTGCGCCGACACGCGCGCTCTTTTGGGCGCGAAAGTTTCATCAACAAGATTCGTGCACACGTTGAATCAGTATTGGGATCAAAGGTATAAAATCATGGCGACGCCGCAAAAACGAGACGATCCATTTCGCTTTGTTCGCGTCTTTTCCGATGTTGCCTGCGTCTCTGCCGCTTGGCTGATTGCGTACTACCTACGCTTTTCTACTTGGATAGAATCGCCAAAAGGCATTCCCGATCCTTCTGTATATATCAAGCTCATTCCTTTCATCGCCATAATCTGGCTCGGTGTACTATCTTCCAACGGCTTCTTGCGTCGTTCAGGCCGACATCGCAGTGCCTTCACCGAAGCACTCGACATCATCCAAAGTCATTCACTTGCAGTGTTAGCATTTATTGCTTTCACGTACTTTTACGAAGAGTATCGCTACTCACGAGTAACGATCGTGATTTTTGCGATATTAAGCCCAACCTTCACGATCACAGCTCGCAGCATCATTCGTAAAATGCTGCGCCGCCGACGTCGCAACGTTCCACCCAAGAAGACGCTCATCATTGCCTCAACGGACCTGCTGCAGGAGGCGATTACTGTTGCGGTGTCGGATGCGCACGAGCCTTACAAAATCGAGCGCATTGTTACCGTCGGCGAAAAGGGACAAGTTCCAGATAACCTTCCGGTACAACCGATCGCCGAACCAAAAGACTGGCAAAAGTTCTTGATCGACGAGGGCATCCAAAAGGTCGTTATCGCCGCGCGCAACCGTGACTACTCGTGGCTGGACCAAAATCTCGACGCCATCACCGAACAGGTCTCTGACGTCCAGATGATTCCCGATCTTTTCCGCTACACGCGTTTTTCCGCGGGGTTGGAAAACGTGCGTGGGGTTCCCGTCATCAATGTTCACTCATCACCGCTCGACACGACAGGACAAGTCTTGAAGAGACTTCTTGATATTGCCGGTTCAACTTTCGGACTCTTGCTTTCCGCTCCGGTCATGCTCGTTTGTGCTTTCTTGGTAAAACTCACCTCTCGCGGTCCTATTTTCTACAGGCAAGAGCGCATGGGGATCGATGGTCGACCCTTTCAAATGTTGAAGTTTCGCTCCATGCCCATCGATGCAGAACGGAAGTCTGGTGCCGTTTGGGCGACTGCTGGCGACAACCGCGCGACCTTTATCGGACGAATCATGCGGCGCACCAGCATTGACGAGCTACCACAACTGTTCAATATTCTAAACGGTGACATGAGCCTCGTCGGACCACGACCAGAGCGTCCGGTGTTTGTGCAGGATTTCCGCAAGAAAATTCCGGGATACATGCTGCGTCACAAGGTCAAAGCGGGACTTACCGGTTGGGCCCAAGTAAACGGCTGGCGCGGTAACACAAGTTTGGAAAAGCGCATTGAATGCGACCTCTATTATATCCAAAACTGGTCCTTCAAACTTGATTTGAAAATTCTATTCCTCACGGCATTCAAAGTCATCTCGGACAAGAATGCATACTGAAAGTCACGCAAAGGTTCAGGTGAACGTTCCCGCCAGACTTGGCTGGGTTTCGTTCTTCAATGATTGTTCGTCCGAAGTCATCGGTAGGACACTTCCCTTACTGCTCACCGGTACATTAGGCGCAACTCCTGCACTCGTTGGCTTGATGGAAGGGCTGGCGGAATCGGCCTCGATTTTGATTCGCGGGATATCTGGATGGGCTTCTGACCGTATGCCATCGCGAAAGCCGCTCGTCTTTGCCGGATACGCTCTTTCCAATCTGGCTCGACTGATGATGTTCATCTTGCCGAGTTCTGCACTAATCGCCTTTGTGCGCATCATCGATCGAGCGGGCAAGGGCATACGTTCTGCGCCCCGCGATGCGATGGTCGCTGACGCATCGGCCATGAAAACACACGGTCGCGCGTTCGGGACGTTGCGATTTTTGGATACGCTTGGCGCAGTGGGCGGCATTTGCATTGTACTGCTACTGGGGGTCGGGGCAGATTCAACATTCGGACTAAGAGAGTTTCAGCAATGCGTGCTGGTATCGCTGCCTTTCGGTTTGCTATCACTAGCGATCCTCGCTTGGGGCGTGCCCAGACTTCCGAAAGTTACCAAAACTAAGACATATCTGTCGTTCCGCTTTCCGAAAGAGGCGCGCGGGTATCTTTTCGCATTGTTTGTTTTTTCACTCGGAAATTCCAGCGACGCGTTCATTGTACTCGAAGCGAAGGAACTCGGATTTTCTTTTCGCGAAATACTCGCCATCATGGCTGTATTCAATTTGTTGGCAGCAACTATGGCAATGCCAGTGGGATGGTTGAGCGACAAGCTCGGTCGCATGCCTGTCCTTCTGACCGGCTGGATCGCATATGTCTTGGCGTATTTGTCATTTGGCGCACTCAGCACCGAAGGGGAATTCATCGCCACCATTCTGTGCTACAGCACGTTCTATGGATTTACCGAGGGAACGGAGAAGGCCCTATTGGCAGATCTTCTCCCCGCTTCGGAACGGGGAGCCGGATTTGGCGCGCTACAACTCGTTCTCGGAGTCGCCGCTGTTCCCGCGAGTTTGTTGACGGGATGGTTGATGACAGAATTCGGATCATCGGTGGCCTTCAACACATCGGGCGCACTGTCCGCGATGGGCACAGTCTGGCTAATCATCTGGTGGATACGGCAGCCAGCGCGGCACACCGCAAAGTAGTCATCTCTCGTCAGCTTTCACCGTGTCGCAATCAGGTCCGGAAACCAACTCGAAACTTTTGCCAACTTTCTTGAATTCGAAATCGCACGTTTCGACAACTTCAACGCCAAAACACATTTCAAGACCGGAAGGACTGCTCGGATCTGGACACGGCATATCTGTTTCGAAAATTTCGGAAACGCAACTAACCAGAGTCACTTTGCCATCATCTTCACGCTCGCAGTCCGCAACTTCGTTGGATTGAGATGCTAGGTTGAAAGCATGCGCCACCGGATCTTTGATCTTCGAAGGAGCTGCTTGTACATGGGCTGAAATCATTGCGAAAAGATAAGCGAAAACTAGAAATTTGGCTGAGCGGGACATAAATACCTCGTTGTGAGTTTGTTAAGGGAGCTATCTGCCCCCGATTCACAAATAGTTTTACGAGGTATCGCTATATAATTCAAATTCATGATAATAATAGTCTCAATAATATTTTCTAATATCTAGTTTCTATAATTTTGCACCACGCGCCAAAATGATTCGACGTCGTTGTTCTCAATGATTGCGTCCAATAACTTGCCGTTGGGCGTATTAGGAATATTTCTCGGAGCAATAACCTTTTCGCGCAAAAGCTGTTGCTCGGCTTCGATTGTTACTCGTCGCTCCATGATGGACTTAGCTTCGCTAGGATACTCTTCCATCCTTCGCTCCAAGGTCTGAAGTTCACGCTTGTTTTCGTTGTATGTTTTTGTCAATCGGTCGCGAGCCGCGTTTAGGCGACTTTGTACCGTCCGCTCCAATTGTGCCATTTCTTCTGCAGGGATTCCGTTGAGAGCGTCATGGACCGCGCCGTCGACTAAATCTTTGGCGGCATCGCCTGTTCGCTGAGGAGCATTCAATCGACGTTCGGCACCATAAGCTGCGGAAAATCGGCCGTTGACCTCTCGTGCCTGAGCGAGCAACATTTTCTGTCGCATCACTTCAGCCAACTCTCCACGCACCCCGTAAGCATTTTGCGAGGATGCATTCACTTCGTCATAGTTTCTTCGCCATGTTTCTTCGGCTTCTTTGCGCAAGCCTTTGGCTTCTTCACGAACCTTTTGTTGCAACTTTGCTCGTTTGGCAATCATTTGCTCAACGGAAGCCGCGTTCTGATTGCGAGTCGTATTCGCAATCGCTTGATCCAAAGGTGATTGTCCGTTGTTGGGAGTGTTGTCGATGACTTCATCCAAAGTCGAGCGCTTGTTTGCTTTATTCAAGGTTGCGATTGATTCGTCGAGGTCTTGCATTCGCCTCATGCTCGCCTCAAGTCCCGCTTGTCGTTCCGTCAATGTTTGCACAACTTGCTCAGGAGCAGATCCGGCTCGAATGGCATCAGCACCGGCGTCGAATTCCGACTTGGCGCTCTTTCCACCAATCACCCCACCCTTTGTAATGACGGCAGAAGCGACTGAAGTATCGGCAACACGAACGGCACTGCGCGCCGCATCAGATCCCGCATCAACCACATCTCCGGCTGCATTGGCTGCTCGTCTTTCCAGACGCTGAGCTGCTTCCGTTCGCTTGATGCAACGCGTCAACAAACTGTCTCCGAGTGCAAGACCCGACGTTGGTTCTGCTGGCTTTAAAGTTGTATTCCTTTCTTCAAACAACTCCGCCTGAGCTCCTGACGGAAGACCAGCGGAAACAGCTCCTTCGACTTGAGGTGAACCCGCAAGCGATTGACTTCCCAACTTAGGATATGAAATTTCTTCTGGCAATGCACTCGGTCCCGCATCTCCTTGTCCGGGCATGTAACTGGTCGCCACCACGCCGCCCGATCGTTCACCACTTGATACCAACTCGTCGAAGACTTTCGTCTCTTGCTGCGCTGGTGAGGCCGCAGATTCATTCGAGGCCGCAGGTACCTCGGGCCTCGTGTCTTCGACCTTATTTTGCAAGACATTCAATCTCGTACTCAGGGGAATCGAATATGGGTCGGGCCTTCCAACATAGGGTTGAAGATTGTCAAAATCGACTTCGCATCCTCCTGAGTCCTGAAGGCCCAGCCCCGCCGACTCCTGTTCCACCAAACCTAGCCCCGTCCGAATTCCATTTGCTGCCCCAGTTCTTCCACGACTTGATGACGTTGCTAGCGACCTACCCTCGAAGATTTCCGGCATGACTATGTTCATGGCTTGCGTCGTCTGGGTGAACAAAAGACTCGCACGGACACGGCTGTTTTTGATGTTCGATAATGCTGTTTTGAGTTCATCGGTAGTCATCTTTGTATTGCGACCGAACGGAGCAACCATACCATCCGTTACGGGTTCATATGCTCGACAATAGTAAGAATCAAAAGCTTCCGCGAAGATGCTGTCGCTGAGGCGCGACCTCGCAGGTTCGCCCATCGTCAATTGATTCCAAGAGAAACGGCCACCGCTCATGCCGACGTTGCTCCCACCACCAAAAAGTTTTTCGGAATCAACATTGCCGAGAAAACTCGAACTCATCACGTCATTGACGAACGCTTCAGCTACTTGCAATTTTTTGGAACCGATACTACGAATGCGCGTTGCCAATGGCACTTCGGACATGGTCTTGCTGTCATAGACAAAACTCGGCGAACTTAATTCCTGCGCGACGAGATAACCGAATTGCCGCAATAGCGCATGTCCGATGTGGCGATCGTCCGCCGGTACCACCACTTGCAAGATACGACGCTGATTGCCGCTCGGAGGCACATGGCGGTAACATGCCTGTACTTCATAAGATCCTGATCGCGACACGTCACAATAACGCTCAGGGAACGAACTTAAAATGATTTCACCTTCAAGTGACAGGAATAGTTCGGCGAGATCTGGTGGAATCGCGGAAAATACGTCGCGCAGTGTCTCTTGATGTGGGTTGATCGCAGGGAAGACTTTTTTCATCAGTGAATTGACGATAATTCCTTGACGATTGATGTCTTGGCCCTTGCATGCGTTGGTGACGAGATTGTTCTGCGCGGCAAAGTTATCAAGCGATTCAAGGGAAGATTGCCCGTTCGGCAATTTTTTGCACGAAACAATGGTAAACTCCGCTGATGCAAACAGCACGACGGCACTGAATATTCTCAACATCATTTTCACTCCTCTACCCTTCAGGAAAGGGCTTCTAAACTTAGATGAATTCCTGCAAAAATCTTATGGTGTAGCCTCGATCGTCGACGGCTGTGCGCTTTGCTCTGCAACCGCAGCCATCTCGGCATCTTCCGATTGCCGCACCTCGGCTTCCACTTTCGCTTGATTGACGATGCCAATGGCATTGTCGGCCTTTGGCGCTTCTCCGAAGGACGCAATGTATTCTTGTCTAAGGCGCTCAGCTTGAGGATCTGGTTGCTTTTCGTCTGAAGACATCACCATGGAACCGAGCGTATAGGAGCCTTGAACAGCAGATGCCGCCAATTGCGCTTTAACCCCGCCGGACGCAACGTCGTTTACAAAACGCTTGTTGAACACGCCTGCGCTACTCATGATCGATTGACCGGCTTCGTCCGCATGTTTTCCCGCCTGTTTGAGAGCAGTACCGAAGGGAACGAAGGCAACAGCTGATGTTCCAACTTTGACAAAGTCCGCGGTTTCTCGCGTTACTCCCGCAGTGTACGCTGAAGTACCGAAGCTGACCGCATCGCCAACTTGCGCAACGATGGGTATCTCTGTCCCTCCTACTGCATCAGATACGGACTCCACGTATCGCACATTTGCCAGGCGCAGATCCTTTTTGGCTTCGCCCGCACCGATAACCGGATCGTTGTAGGCAGCTTTACTGCGAAACTCCATATCTTCGTACAATTTGCGCATGTTGACTTCCGTGTGTAGGTAAAGTGGTATTCCCGACTTACGGTCTGCCAACATTTTGTCCACATTATAACGCGAATCTGGACCGAGCTCGCGATCGAGTACAGACTTGGCAGCTTGTTCATCAAATATTGGAGCACCAGTCAAAAGCGACTCTTTTGCGCGTTGGTCCAGTCCTTCAGCCGCGTATCCAAATCCTTTTTCCCGCAACATATTTTGCTTTTGCTGTACTGAGCCGGTGAAGTCTTTTTCAAAATTAGCTTGCCATTCAGGCATCGACTCAGCCATTCCTTGCCGCACCGAAGTCATCAATTGGTTGTGCTGATCAAACAATGGTTTTTCTATGTCTTGGATTTGTTGCCAGACCACTTCCTTACGCGCCATCTGACGAACCAACTCATTTTGAACATTTCTTCGCTCATCAGCATTCAACGCGCCATCACCATTTAGGGATCGCATAGTCGCCATAGCCATTTGTGGGTCGCTGCCGAATCGACGAATATCGACCTCAGTTGGTTGCGTTTTCACCGCCTGTTCGAATGGATTCGCCGAGCGCTCTCCCACGCCTGCTAGGAATGGGCTCTGAATGTTGTTAGGCCTAGAGCCGAAGAGTTTTGCACGCTCTTGGACATTTAAATTTTCTCGCCCCTTAAGTGCCGATTCCAAAATGAACGTTGTATCGTTTATGTTGGACACTTCATCTAGTTTACGATGAACTTGCGGTTCGACTTCTTCGTAACGACGTTGCATATAGCGTAAAGCCATCGCCTGATTCAAAAGAATCTTGCGATCTCGGCTTTCGTAGGCATCGTCCACCACCCAACCCAATGCGGAGCTTCGCGCGGCCTTTTCCGCATTTGACTGTTCTCCTCGGTTGAGCCAGCTACGAGCGCGTTCGAGTTCCTCGTTGGTTGCAGGCTGTGCTTGCCCTTGCCCACCTAAAGGCGTCTCCGCCAATGCCAAGCCAGATTGACCACCGCTTCTCGCCTGCTTTGTATGCCAGATGCGATCCATGCGGTGAATGGCGGGAACCATTTCGCGCTCGAACACATCGAACGTTAGCGGGAATAGGGCAAGCATCACACGTTGGGAGTTTTGCTGTCGGCTCAGAATTGATTTCGCCTCGTTTTCATCAGCATAGGTCCCTAAAACCAGCTTTTGCATGTCTGAAGAATTGAAGTTGCCGAAGCTGTTGCAGTAATAACTGTCGAATGCTTCTAAAGCAACCATCGTGTCGAATGTGGTTATCATAGCCCTGAACTCGACCTCGCTCATTCCCATGCGGGCCTGACGCAGTACGGTCGAATAACGACGCTCGACGGGAATTTTTGTCACAGACGCATCGAGCATTTGGCTGGTCAAAACGTCGCCGGCTCCAGGCCCGAGATAAACATCCAACATTTTCATCGAGAAAAATTTGCTATTGGCGACGTCGCGCAAATACGCGTGGATCAGACGCTCGTTGGCCAATGCAATGTCGGCACGCTGTGAACCTCCCGGTAAAAACATTGCACGACCGGTTTTATCGACTGATCGTTCAAGCATGCCGTAATGTGTGAAAAAGCTGCCACCGATCTGACGCAATAGCTCGTGCTTGATCACACCGGGATCATTGCGAATGTAGATGTCGATGGGGGGCAATGCATAGTATGAGCCACCGGGCCCTTTACCGATCTCATCACCGGGACGCATGCCCTGAAGTGCGCACGCCTCCATTGCTTGGTACTTCACAGATCTTTGCGCACGATCCGATATTGTCCCACCGCTCGCGATCAGCGATTCACATTTACTTGGTGCACCGTTGTCCAGATGGATGATGGCACGTGAATCAAGGAGGAACTGCACCATGCCCGGAGGAACAGCAGATAGAACTTGGCGAACGGAAGAGGCATCTGCACCGCTTGGTTCGATGGTAATTTTCTTGATGATGTCCAAGTGCGGGATCGTGACGCTGGGTGGAGGTCCGCATTCGTTGGTGCGCAAACGACCAGATGCATAGGTAAAATTTTCAAGTGATGAAAGTTTCGAGTCGGGAAGCTTCTTACAACCCACCGAAAAAGTTATCACCAATGCGACTGCAATTTTTGCAATTGTCACAGTTCCTCCAACCAGAATTCTTCGAGAAATATTCGGAATTCTCGCGGAGGAATTGAGCTTCGCTAGCCGATGAACGCACGACTCGTTGCGGAAATTGCACGTCTGTATTTGAGAGAATTTGGTAAATCCGCAAGAATTCGATATTTCGGAAGTCGTGACGACAAAATGCACATCGCTTATCTGGTCTGCTAGATGCCGATTCCTTCATTTATCTAATCATCACATTTTCTTATTCGTCACATTATAATTCATAAGTATTTGTTTTTGTCGGTTTTCCTTAGCATTGATTTATCGAATCCAGCTCAGTTCCAAACTTGTTCACGGAGGACATGATGGTCATCAAAAGAAAGAACCAAACATTGATACGATTAGTTTTTGCAGCTGCAACCTACGCTGCAAGTCCGAGCTCCGCATTTGCCGGCACAGGACTTGAAGCGCTTACCGTGTCGGAAATTGGCGAAGACGCCAACGCGCGCCGCTGTCCCTACAACATATGCGAGACTGAAGAAGAGACGCCGGTAAACACCTGCGACGACGCAACCATTGCGGCGAATCTCTCGTTGTTGAACAGCCTCAACATCGTTTCCGTCACAGGCCTCGCACCGTTCCGCTGTCACGGATACTGCTTCACGGCAGAAGATCCGCAAACCGCAGCTGACGATAAGTGTGAAAAGGCCGCGGCACTGGCACAGTTGGTAAAATTAGCGACGCCTCTTCGCGTACCAATCAAACCATAGGCGAAACAAGGCATGTCCATTGACTTCCCCAAGATTAAGAGCGACTGGTTAGGATTCGGCGTCGGCATGGACATGCCTTGGGACGGAAAAAATGGTTTTGTTGTGAGCGAAAATGGCAGCGTTGACGTTGCCGAGGGCATGAAGAAATTTTTCAAGTTACACGATAGCGATTTCAATTATTCATTTCTCTCGTATCAACCGCGCGGACGCGGCCGGCTCGATGCCAAACGTTACCGTGAGGCTTTCGCAAGGTTTCGTTCATTTGCTCCCACTACGGGGGCATTCGCTTTGCATCACACGATATTGAACATGGGCAGCACGCAATCCTACCCATGGCAACTCGTCGCCGACTTCACCAACGAACTGATCGAAGAATTCGCCTTTGATTGGGTGAACGAAGATTTGGGCATCTGGTCCATCGATGGTAAGTCTCTGCCCTATCCGCTCGCCCCGCTGTTGGACCACACAGGACTGAGATCTTGCATCGAAAACATTGCGAGGTACTTGGGTGCGTTGAAGGCGCCGTTGCTTGTGGAGTTTCCGGGGTTTTCAGAGGGGTCCAATGTCGTGCACGGCAAGATGCATGCATACGAGTATTTCGCCGAAATTGCTGCACGTACTGGATGTGCTGTCACATTAGATACAGGCCACCTCATTAGCTATCAGTGGTTTCGTGGCAAACGTGGAGATGAGCTTTTTGATGAACTAGATCTATTGCCGCTTGAACACTGCTTTGAAATCCATCTTTCGGGATGTCAAATCGTCAAAGAACGATTTTTTGATTTTCATCACGGTGTCATCATGGACGAGCAGATCGAACTGTTAAAGATCCTGCTCGACCGCTGCCCCAACGCCAAGGCAGTGACCTACGAAGATCCTCGATTCGTCAACTCGGGTGAATTGATCAAAAAGTCGCTGCCCAATTTTCAGCGACTGCGGGAGACAATACAGAATGCATCGAAGATGAAACGAGGCGTTGCGACATGGCACTAAATTTTGAAGCTCAACTGATGTCTGATCTGCTCGCGCGGCACATGCATGCTGCTAATTTGACCGCCGAACAGGCTGTTCAGACCAAGCAGTTGCGGTCGCGGTTGCGCGTTCGCATTGTCAGCGGCAACGAACGCGAGCGAGGAATCGAACAGATCTTCGCAAAGACTTTAGGTCACCTGATCTTTACCAATGAGTCGCTTCGGCAAGAGGTGCTCGACGACTTTTTGCTTTCAGAAGAGTTCCGCAACGTTCGAGAGATTCCCTGCCATTCGACTTCACTGTGCGTTGAAGAGGCGTTCTATTGGTTTCTTTCGACGCGCGACAATTTGCCAAAAGATATCATGACTATCGCAAATGATGAGGTCATGAAAGAGTTGATGACGCTGATTGCCTCCTCGGGAGAACGCTGGTTTCACACTCGCCTTGCTATCGCATTTAATGGGCGGAGTCATTTCAGCATCTCGAGTAACAACGCCGGTGCACCATTGCTCTATGCGGCTGCAAAGAGACAACTCATTGCAGGCCCCGTATCGCCAGAGATTGTTTCGATCTTGATGAAGAGTGTGGAAGATTTTGCGAATGGAAATTCAGAGGGGCCGGAAGATTCTGTATCGGGAAGCGGAAAGGTCCGAAAAGCTTTGCAGACTCTCGGACTCATCTAAGTCCGGAGTCTGCTGGGATGAATCATTCTTCGGAGAAAAACTCGCGAACCTTTTTGAAGTAACCGTCGAAGTCCTTTGAACCAGAGATGTCGTAGTACATGACGTTGCGAACATTTGGATCGTGATCCATGGTCAAACCGTGTCCGACTTCATGATAAACGAGTTTCTTGATGTCATACTGCTTGGATGGATCGCGTGAATAGATGCGATCAGCAACATAGTCCGCGTCAAACTCAAGCCTCATGCTGTAGATGTTCTTACGCTCAGGTGCGTCACCAGTGAGTGCCGCTGCTGGACTTTCCGTTTCGGTAGAACGAATCCATTGACCCCAACCCACCTTGCCGTCACGTGCGTTCAATCCATGCGTTAGGATGATGGTGGAGTTGGCGTCTTCGATGTTACGGGTAAAGCGAAGCGCGGAAAAACCAGCCTCGTTGTCGAACTCATTGATGATGCGTTCAAATTCCGACTGCAAACTCTCGTCAGTCGATTCAAGGGCAAGCGTGTATTCTTTGACATCGGTTTCTTTGTAACTTGACCCACAACTCGTGAGCAAAGTTTGGATCACCTTGAGGATGATAAACGGAAACCAGAAACCCAACGATTGGTTCGTCTTCATAATGATCATTCCACTTCAGCAACAGCGTTATGTCAGCAGCAACAGCAACTCGATCAGCAGCGGAGACGTTGCCATCTCCTTGGTTATGGTTATATCTTATTCCAATAGAATGTCAACTTATTTCAACTGACATTTTAAAGATTATTATAATCATTAAAATAAGAAATCTGGCTTCCATTAGCTAGCCCATCCAAGGCATTGAAAATATTAGAAATTTGGGACAATATCTCGACTGATTGCGGATAGTCTGTGACTGGGGAGCGTTTCAATAATGTCCAGTGTTTTCAAATGGTTAAACAAAGAGAACGCTTCCGTCCCGATCATCATCTCGGCTCCGCACACAGGCACCGAAATCGCGGATGACGTTCGCCAGCAGTTCAAAAACCCTCGTCTGTCGCCTGCAGATACCGATTGGTTCATCGACCAGCTGTATGATTTTGCACCGGAATTGGGCATGTGCGTAATCAGCGCAAACTTCAGCCGCTACGTCATCGATCTGAATCGGAGCCGTGACAATCAAAACCTCTATTCCGACGGTCGGCAGATCACCGGACTTTTGCCACTCCATACTTTTGCGGCGGACACGATCTATCCTGAAGGTAAGGAACCGAACCACGAAGAAACGCAGCGACGAATCAAGAAGTTCTATGACCCGTACCATGCCTCGTTGCAGCAGCAAATCGACCAACTCAAAAACAAATTCGGCAAGGTGCTGCTCTTTGACGCGCACTCCATCAGGAGTCTGGTGCCGAGCATTCGTGCCGAAAGATTTCCGCATTTGATCCTTGGAGACAACGAAGGTCGCTCTGCCGCGAGCAGCCTGACGCAAACGACGTTGGCATCCCTTCGCCACCAAACAAAGTGGACTGTGTCTCATAACGATCCGTTCAAAGGCGGTTGGATTACTCGGCACTATGGTCAACCAGACCACGGAGTACACGCACTGCAACTGGAAATGTCGCAAGACGTTTACTTGGACGAAGCCGGTAATCCAAAATTTGATCTCAAACGAGCCCATGATGCGCGTGAACTTTTGCGCAGCATGTTTGCGAACCTCATTCGTGTTCTGGAGAACATGTCATGACTAAACTTGAGTTTTCGTCGATCTATTCCGGAAGCAAGTGGATCGACAATGTTCGCGTGACGTTGGACAAAGACGGAATCATCACCGCCATCGACCAACTGACCGACGCAGCCATGAAAAAAGCCAAGTTTCAGGGTTACGCCGTGCCCGGCGTGCTAAATGCACATTCACACGCATTTCAAATTGCAATGGCAGGTTCCGCCGAAAATATCGCACGTCAGTCAGGTGCCGATGACTTCTGGTCTTGGCGCGAACAAATGTACAAACTCGCGCTCCAGCTCGACCCCGACGAAATGCGTACGGTTTGCACGTACGCTTATTGCAAAATGCTTGAAGCAGGCTACACGGAAGTCTCTGAGTTTCATTACTTGTTCCACGATGAAAACGGCAATCCGTACGAGAATGCATTCGCCATGACCGACACTGTGGTGGAAGCGGCTGAGATTGCAGGGATCAGACTCAACTTGATTCCAGTGCTGTACTCAACGGGATCGATTAATACGCCGCCCAACGAACGGCAGCGTCGTTTCATTTTCAAAAGTGCGGATATGTACTTGAAGTTCGTAAGCGATGCAAAAAAGCGCTACAAAAACATTCGCATGTCTGCCGGCGTTCATTCCATCCGAGGAGCGACCAAAGATCAAATCCTCGATGTCGCTGCATTCTGCGAGGAGCAAGCGTGGGAATTTCACATGCACATTGCCGAACAGATGCTCGAAGTGAACATGTGCCGCGAGCATTACGGGACCACTCCGGTTGATTGGATCACCAAGAACTTTGAAGTGAGTCCACTGTGGCACCTAGTGCATTCGACCCACGTCACCGACGCCGAACTTACACAAATCAGCAAATCCAAAGCGACCATTGTGCTCTGTCCTACGACAGAAGCGAATCTTGGTGATGGACTCTTTCCCGCTCGATCCTACATCAACGGCAAAAATCGATGGCTCATCGGCAGCGACAGTCACATCACGGTGAGTCCGTGGCGAGAATTGAATACCCTCGATTACGGCCAGCGTCTCAAATTTATGAAGCGAAACGTTTTGTGCCCACCAGGACATGATTCCGGCACCACACTTTTCAATGAGCTAAGTGCACACCAAGAGCTTACCCCCATTCTCAAGACGAAATCATTGACGGTCGGCCAACGCTTTGACGCGTCCGTGTTTCCTGAGAGCGATCCGTTTTTGTCGACGGAACAGGCGAGACACCGTCTTTCGTGTATCGTTTACGGTCCGAGCATGAATGGTCCTGAGGCGGTCTATTCGCGCGGTCAGTTGGTTGTTGAAAGCGGCAGGCATGTGCAGGCGAAGACCTATGCGCAAGAGCTGGCAAAGGTTCGCCGGAGATGCCTCGCATGATGTCGTTGCGGCGCGGACTGAAGGTCGGACTTTGCTGCGTGTTCTACTCCGCCGCGGCGTTCGCCACCACGGACAGCACCACACCACTCGTTATGTTGCTGCACGGCCAAGCTCGCACGTCCGTGTCCATGTGGAAGGCCGAGTCTTTTCTTGAAGACAACGGTTTACTCACCGACAACTGGAACTACGACGGTTTCTTTTCTTCCATTGACCAATTGGGTGATGAACTCGTCGCCCGCATCAATGAACGCAAGAAGAACGAACCTTCTCGCCCGATCTACTTTCTTACGCACAGCCTCGGAGGCATCGTCGTTCGGCAAGCGCTTTCCAAATGGGAGACGACCGAACAGTCTCGCGTCGTCATGCTGGCACCTCCCAATCAAGGCGCAAAAGTAGCCGACAAGTTTTCGCCTTGGATTTCATGGTTCTTACGACCGATGTCACAACTGACTACCGGTCCTGATTCCTTTATCGCCAACATCCCCCGCATGAAATCTGCGAAGACGCTCGTCATCCGAGCTAAGGATGATATTCTGGTAAGCCAAGAAGAAACCCTTCTGCCGGAGGCAGAAGGGTACGATGAAGTTGATACAGGACACACGACTATTTTATGGGACGATCAAGCGTTGAACAAAGCGGTTCAGTTCTTCAAAAACTGAAACTGATCACTTTACCAATGCGCGCACCGCCGATTGCGAACTCTTCATTTCCTTTTTGAATTCCGAGCGTAACTTTACCATTTGGCTGAGACTATTGGGATTGCGACCCTGCAGAAAGAATCCCGTTGGCGCCTTCATTTGGCCGTCAATAGACGCGCTTTCGAAATCGATTTTGGTCGAGTCCGCTACCGCATAACCGTCCATCCCTTTGCTCGCCTTTTTGTCTCTACCTTCGGCGATGGCTGTTTCGGCAAGTCCAACAATGATCAAAAGTCCGAGTACAATCATTCTCATAAATTACTCCTTCAAAGCTCTCTCGAGCTCACCAAGTTCATCTTTGTCCAGAGCAGCATTCTCAGGAGATTGTGCCACTTTCTCTGACTTTCCCGCGTTCAACTGCTCGGCCATCTTGTTTTTGGCGGACAAAGCGTTCACGTCTTCGTCAGTCAAGCGATGCTTCGTCTCGTTCATTTCTTGTTCTGCCGAATCAATCAAGGCAAAGATCTTGTCAGTCGAATTTGTGCGCTTAGCATAATCCGTTTTCAAGAGGTCCTTAAGAGAACCGATGGACTTCTGAAACTCACCCGAACGACGATAGAGTGCTGCGACGTTATAGAGGGGCAGAGGCGATCGTTCGAAATCATCGATGATTTCTTCATACATGGATTCGGCACCTTTGGTGTCGCCTTTAGCCGCGGCGACGATTGCCATGTTCAGCTTTGCATCGGGATGATCTGGCATGGCGGTTAGCACCTTCGAAAGTTCGGCATGCGCCGCATCAAACTGTCGAAATTTAACGTACATCACCGCGAGGTTCATGCGAGCACCAACATTACCGGGATCGATTTTGATCGCTTGTTTCAAACGCGAAACCGCGCGATCGTTATCACCCTTGGCGATGTCGATCTGCCCCAATAGATTTAGGATCTGACCGTCTTCGTCTGCAACGCCGGTCAAGCTAGCCAAAATGATCGATGCCATGTCGTGTTGGCCACGACGGATGTGAATCTGAGCCAATACTTTACGAGCCTCTTTACTCTTCACGTCGAAGCGGATCGCTTGCCGGGAATACTTTTCAGCTTCGTCCAGCTTGCCCTTCATGATGTAAAGCTGAGAGATCGTCAGTAGAGTCGCCACGTCACGTTTATTGCGCTTGAGTTTACTGTGCATGGTCGCAAGAACCGAGTCAACATCACCGGCTTTTGCCGCAACTGTCACAGGAGAATTCGGGTCGCCGCTCGAAACGATCGCGATGTATCGTCCGTGCTTGTCGGCTTTGATCAAGTCAGTCGTGGCGCAGCTTGTCAGCATCACCATTCCTGCTAGTCCGATCACGATTCCTCTAAGTGTCGTGTTCATCATGTGCCCCTCTCACTTCAATCTGTGAACGCGCGAAGATCTTCATCCCATTGCAGGCGATGAGAGATGTAGCGCGGTTCGGTGCTGAGTTCTTGGATCTCTGGATTGGTTCGCGGACTGAGTTCCGACATCTTTTCGTAGGTCAACTTTGTCCATTCACTGAATGCCTCGACATCCTGCGAACGCTTGAAAGCACCTGAATAGAATTCCAAGGCCTGGTCACGCAAGGGAAATGCGACTTTTTCGATTTCGGTACGGAATTGATCGAGCGCAACCTGCGAGGCCCCTGTTGGCGCTGGTGATGCAAATAAAACTTGTGCGAAGTTCTCGTGCATTTCACCGATGCGGTAAAGCGAAGCTACGGAAAACTCACCCGAGCCGATTTTGATGACGCCTTGGTAGAGTCCGACGATGCGAACTAGTTCCGCCTGCTTGCGCCCCACTTGTTTTTCGATACTGGCTGGATCTGTTACCTTCATGGCCATGTAACGCGTGAAATCCCCTTGGATCAAATCGAAGAGTGAATTCGCGACAACGCGGCGAGCGTCAAAGGCAACTGGCGCACCTTTTTGCTGCAACTGCTTGCGCACGGATTTAAGCGTTTCCAGTCCACGCGAACGGTCGACATATGTCAATTGAATTTGACCGGCTTTTGCCAGTGCGTGCAATGCAACATCACGATCACTGGATGCGTCCGCATATCGCTGAAATGCTTCCACCGATTCTGGGTAGCGCTTGAGATCCTCGAGTGCAGAGGCCAACTCATGCAGCGCGTGACCGTAAAGATCGTGTTTGGGGTATCGTGCGACAAACTCCTGCATCAGTGCTACGGTCTTGTCTTTCTTTTGCAACCCCTTGTACATCACGCCGGCGTTAAAAGTCGCAACTGGTGCGCCTTTGCGGTTGGGGTACAGGCGAGAATACTTTTCGAAGTGCTCGGCCGCTTCGTCAAACTGTGTGAGCGCTTCATAGCTTTCAGCGGAGGTGAGCAAAACATCAGGCAGGAGTTCTGACTTTGGATACTTTGCGACCAAAAGCGACGATGTCTCTAGTGCGGACTCAACATTGCCTAGCTTGTAATAATTATTCGCCGCATTAAACAACGCTCGATCCGCATTCGGGTCTTCGGGAAATTCGGCTTGGTAGGTCAAGAATGCCTGTGCAGCTTCTTTGTACTGCTTGGCGTTGTCGTGTGCCAACGCGGAGTTGAACAATGCAGCACGTAATGCAGCCACGACCGTCGGCAAATGGCCCGCGGCTACAACCGTCTTGTTTTCCTTGAAACGACGCGCCCATTCTACAACTTTAGAATAGTTTTCTTTGAGCGAGTAGTAAGCAAAGATGTTCTTGATGGCAAACTTGGCTTCTTCTGATTTCGGCGCGGTTTCCACAACATTTGCATAGCGCTTGACCGCGTCCTCGTAGTGACCTCGCTCAAAGAGAATGTTAGCCGACTGCAAACGAATGTTTTCAACTTCTTTGTCCGTGGGATATGCCTTGGCAAACTCGTCCATGTACGAAAGTAGATTGAGGGTGGTCTGGGTGAGTTCCAACGGCGATACAATTGTGCCAGGCTTGGGCAATTGCCCCTTTTGCTCATCGTCCTGCAGCCTGCTCAAGCAAACAACTGCGCTGAAGATCGCATCGCGTGCGTTTTTGCCGTCGGGCTTTTCGCGATAAACTTTGTGAAAATTATCTGCGGCTGATTGGTAGCGTTTCAGATCCATCTGTAAATCAGCCAGATAATAGCGCACGTCAAAGGACTTGTTTGTCACCGGATACGCTGCCAAGTATTCTTCGTAGAGGGAGACCGCGGCGAGAGTTAGCCCCTTATCTTTTTCGCGTGCCCCGCGCTTGTGATAAGTTGCAGCATATTTGTAGACTGCCTTTTCAATACTCTCTTTTGCTTCGTCGATCACAGCCTTGGATTTGCCGTTCACGTCCATCCAAGGACCCGGCATAAGGAACAGCTTGCGCGCTTCCTTAAGGTCGCGCACGACGTCCTTTTCGCGCCCCAAAATATCCTGCATCACAACTTTGCCCAACAAAGCCGCCGGTGCGTCCTCACGTTGAGGCGCGTCACTCAAAAGACGCGTAAACACCTTGATGCCCTTTTCGTTTTGACCCTGCTCTTTGTAGGTCGTGCCAAGGGCCATCAACAGGTCGTAAAATCGCGCTGTTTCATCCAACGAACGAAAATATTCGAATGCACCGTCCACATCCTTCGTTTCCGCCCAAACCATGACGAGATCGCGCAACGCTTCTTTGCGCAACGCAATCCGTCCGTAGTTCTGATCTCTGTCCGACAGCTTCACCACTAATTTGAAAGCCGTCATCGCCTTCTGTCTTGCCTCATCCAAGGTCTCCGCCGAAGATCCCGGTGAGTTGTAGTAGGCCCAACCAAGTTTGTAGACCATGTACGGATACGAACGATGATCTTTGAACTTGATCGCACGTCGATACGCGTCGATGGATTTGTTGATGTCGTGTTTATCGAAATAGTATTCGCCAGCCGCAAGCAGTGCGTCGGGGATCAATTCAGAAGTTCCGTGATCACGGATCAATCTTTCAAAGTACATGATCGAGTTATCGTTGCCGAGACGGGCCAATGTCTTACCAAGGGAGAACAACGCCGAAGCGGTTCGCTTGTTTTTGGGATGCTCGTTGACGAGATTCCGAAAGGCATTAACAGCTTTGTTTAGTTCGACCTTAGAAGCCGCATCACTCAAGCGAGGTTGTTCACCCTTCTTTTCAAACTTCTGCCACTTTTCGACCGCTTGCTCCCATCGTTTGATTTCCAAATCACGGAGATAGTCGTGTCTTTCCGCATGAAGTTCGCCGAGACGGAGCAGCAACTCAAAGCCGCGTTGATCGCTCGTCTTGCGTCCCTTGAGGATTTGCGAAATAGATTGGATGGTCTTTTGGCGAAGGTCGTCCGCCTTTGCCAACTCGCTTTCGCTCGCCCCTTTGGCGACTGTAGAGTAGAAATCATTTTGATCGGGGCGACGGTGTGTGGCGTCACTTTCCGCAGAAGCGACTCCCGCCAAGCACAACAGGATTGCGCCCACCGTTCCGACTTTCAATAAGTCTGACATCTTATTCATCACATTCCTCCATGCTTCTCACTCTCGGTCCCATCGCACGCGCACTACTGATTCTGATGGCACTCCGGCTGGGCCTCATAGATGTGATAACCCACTTCGTCCCACCAGAATTCTTCGCGACCGTCGCCACTCCATGCCATGGATTGGCCGCTCCAGCCTTTGACACTTCTCGCCTGTGGCACTTCAGTCAACTTGCTGTTAGCGTGCAGCTCACGTCCAAGCAGTTGTTCTTTCTTACTCATCAATAGTTCGACGTAGAGGAACTGTCCCTGCTCATTGAGCTGGACGTACTGCTGCTGCATCGCTTTGAGTTCGGACAAAAACTGGCGACCGATTTTTTTGCGAAGTTGCCCTGTCATCTTCTCCACGACTTGCTGCACCAATTCTGGCGCTTCCGTAGAACCAAAGATTCCCTTGATTGCAAGCTTTTGCGTTTCGACAATCCATGCTGCATATTGATCACGTAGTAGCAGCATTCCTTCTTCTTGCGCTGCCGTGTTCAAGACTTCTCGCGGGATGCCTAAACTATCACTTGACACACCGGTCACAAGATTTTCGAAGAGATCATAGGCTCGTTCTTCACTCAGTGCTCGTTGATTCAAAAACGAGGAAAGACCATCAACCGCACGCGAATGCTTCTCGTTGAACTCTGCAAGTGACGCACGACTGTCGTCATAACGGCACATCCAGTAAAAGATGACCGAACGCAGCATGGGCAATTCAGGATTATAGACCTCTTTAAAAAATGGACTCTCAGCTCCATACAACGCGCCCAGAGCATGATTAGGATAACCAGCCATGAACAATGCCCAAGCCTGATTCGACAGAGCATCATAGAACTGCGCACCTTCACGACTTACGGAACGAAATGCGCTGATTGCTTTGCCGAAGTTCTTGTCTTGGTAGTACATACGACCTAGCGCTAATCGAGCGAGATCTTGGATTTGGTTTCTTACTGATTCTTTCAATGGCGAAAGAGATACGACTTCGGTACGCAGGATAGACTTGAATTCAATTTCAGCCTTTTCAAGATCGCCCTGAAGCGCAAGGATGCTTCCCTTCTGAAACTTACTCGGCAAGAAGAATCGATCAGACATCCGGATCTTGTCATAAGACTCAACCGCCTCTTTCAGTTTGCCCTCGCCTGCCAGTGCATTGGCAACATAGTAGTGCCAATCGTTGCCGAACACTTTCGGAACTTCATTCTTGAGTCGCGGATCGGACGCAAGGTTCTCAATCATCTCTTGGATGGGGCGCTTCTTAGAAATCGTCGCGAGAATCTCCCACGAACGCACCGATGTGGAATCCATAAGATCTTTGGAAGACTGCAACGCTTCCCCAGCGAACAACGCCGCCATGATTGGATAGCCAGACTTCAACAACAGATCGGATCGTAACTGGGCCAATTCATGACGTCGATCTTCGGGGAGAAGATGCTTCTTCTTTTCGAATTGATCGATGGCAATCCAAACTTGTGCGTCGGTCAATTGCCGTTGTGCAAACTTGGCTTTGAGGGCGATCCACGCTTCGACGGGATCCTCTTTCACCGGTTTTGCAACGGGTTGTTTGGCCACCGCCGCGGGCTTGGCTGCGGGTGCCGACGATTGCTGCTTGGTGGTTTTGCTAACGGACTTGTTGGCGCGAGCTTTCTTGTTGTCGCGTTTTGCAAGTGCGCCTTGGCTGAACGTCAGTACGCCCGCCGTTAGCACCATGATGATTTCTCTAAATCTGAACATAACAAACCCTCGTCTTGTTCAGTTGAAAAAGTAACTCGCACCAAAGTCGTAGCTCATGGCGTTGTGCTGTGACTCGAAGCCACCGCGTGTCTCTGAATAAGAGCGATTGCGCACATCCAAACGGAGGCTCAAAGACTTCGCTAGGTAGAAGCGTTGACCGCCACCGAATTCGTAGGCCGCCTTCACGCCCTGATCGGTCTCAACCGAACCTGCGCCGCCGATGAGATAAACATCGGCGTAAACGATCATCATGTCGAAGAGGTTCATCTTTCCGTAAAAGGGTGCCCAGACGAGATTCAGATCTTGGATCTTACGTACGGGATTCACTTCAGGATCAGGATGAACGATCGTGTCCGCCGCCGTTGCGTCACCGTCGGATTCGAGCGGGCGGTAGTTGAGTTGGTTCAGCGCCTTGCGATCGGGCGTGTCCGTCACGGCGGTCGTCTGAAACTGGTATTCGACTCCAAGCCACTCAGAGAAGAACATGCCAATGCGTGCCCCACGTGTTGCAGTGTTGGTATAGGCTTCATTTACAAATGATCCGCCGATCACGCCGATCTCTGGTCGATACGACTTCTCGAAGAATCGTTGTTGCAGGACGGAGACCTGCTGCTTTTGCGACGTGCCGCGAATCTCGGCAGGGTTTAAGTCGCTTGCGTGAGCGACGTTCCATGAGAGGAACATTCCGAGAACTGCTGGTGCCGCGATCCGAATTGCGGACATGGTTGCTTTCATAGCTACACCTCTATGTTGTTGGGAGGGAAAGCCCTCCTATCCCAACGGGTGTTCGGCAACTGGCCAAAAATATTTAACTTTTTATCGAACGAATCCTGAAATTTCTTTACATTTCAGATAGTTACTGTATATTTTGGCTATCCTTTTTGCGTGGATTTCCACAAATGTATGTAATCTTTGAAAATATTTTCACGAACTTTCGCGTCGTTGATTGCATCGATATAGCGTTGGTTGCGGTGATCATTTATTTTCTGGCGGTGTGGACTATCGAGTCATCTTCGCGTTACTTGGTCGGCGGCGCGTTCGTTGTCTTCGCCTTGTACGTTGCTGGCAACGCCTTCGATCTCTACCTAACGTCGCTGCTGTTCAACGGCATTGTCACGATCCTTGCATTCGCTTTGGTGGTCTTGTTCCAAGAGGAGATTCGGAGAGTCTTCGAGCGGATTTCTCGGCTGCGACTCTTTGAGAAAGGATTGGATCGTGCCATCGACGCCAAAGTGGACATGATCATCGAATCACTATCCATTCTCGCTTCGCAACGCGCTGGCGCTTTGATTGTTCTCGGTGGTCGTGATCCTCTCGAACGTCACATCGAAACCGGCGTCTATCTGGGCGGCAAAGTTTCCAAGCCTTTGATTCTGAGTTTGTTCGATCCGAACACGCCGGGACATGACGGAGCTATGGTCATCGAACATGGTCTTGTGACCAAGTTTGCTGCGCATTTACCGCTGTCAAAGAATCGCAAAGAGGTCGGCGAACGAGGCACGCGCCACAGTGCCGCGATTGGTCTTTCGGAAAAGTGCGACGCGATGATTCTCGTTGTTTCGGAAGAGACGGGGCAGGTCTCGTATGCGCGCGCCGGCCGCTTGATGGCCGATCTTTCTCCCGCAGAATTGAAAACGGTCGTTGAAAAGTACATCAGTGAACAGTTGCCCAATCGAACCAATCGGACGATTTTGCAAATGCTCACAGATCGACTTGGCCTTAAAATTTCTTCGGTCTTAGTTGCCTGCATGGCGTGGTTGGCGGTCATTTATCAGCCCGGAAAAGTTTTGCGCACCCTTGAAATTCCGGTTGAATCAGCCATCCTTGGGCAGGACATGGTAGTCGAAAGGATCGTACCCGAAAAAGTTTCGGTCACATTCTTGGGCATGGCGGGTAGCATCAATCTCATGGATCCAAGCAAGGTTCGCATTCAGTTACCCATGGACAGTTTGGCCGAAGGCGATCATCGCATCAGTTTGAAAGCCGATCACATCGATCACCCCGCAAACGTCAGCGTGTTTGAAATCAAACCAGAATTTGTATCGGCGAAAGTTTTGAAATTTGCGGAACGCGAGATCGAAATCCAACCCCGTCTTCGTGGCAGCATTGACGATCGTTATCAGATTCGTTCGGTCGATGTTTCGCCCGCTTCCGTTCGCGCGATGGTACTTAATCCCAATGAAACTGAACGCGCTCGCATCACCACTTCGGCGGTCGATATCGAAGGACTTTCTTCCACCAAAACCTTTGAAGCTAGTTTGGAAGTGCCGCAATTTGTCAAGGTTGAGAATGCAAGCGATCTAGAGGTAAAAGTTACTGTTCGTATAGAGCCACGACGCACTCGTCCTTAATTACTGACCAATTCATAGCAGTTTATCAGCAAGGAAATGACATTTTCGAATTTGAACTTTAACGAGTATTGATCTTCACTTCCGTTTGATTAACAATCTTTCTAATCATCTTGAAGATATTTCTCTGTAGTTCAGAATTCGACATTGTGTCGTGTTCTTCATTTTTTTCTCAGGAGTTGCGGTTATGTTGAAGGCCATATTGGCAATCGTAGTTTCTCTGACGTTGTCGTCGCTTGGATATGCCAAGCCAAATTGCGCGAAGGCATCCACCACCGAAGCATGTGCGAAAGTAAAAGGTTGCACGTGGGATGAAGCGGCATCCGCATGTAAGGCAGGAAAAGGCGGCAAGACAGCAGCCAAGGCCAAGAAAGAAAAAGTAGCCAAGAAAGAAAAGAAAGCCGCAGCAAAAGCAGAAACCGCACCGGCGGCTGAAGCCCCAGCTGTTGAAGAAGGCGCGCCGGCAGAAGCCGCACCGGAGAGTTTGCCAGCAGACGACGCTGAAGATCTCGAAGACATGTAAGCACGTCGATCGTGATGCAGAAAGGGCTGGTCGAACTAAATCGACCAGCCCTTTTTTTTTGATCCATCGCAAATGCGGTGAATGTCGCAAGCGAAAGATTAGGCCTTCTTCGCCCACAAGTTACACCAGCCCGCACCCTTGATGACTTGGCTTTGCAACATCAAGCACTGACCAACGGCTTCCGAGCCGCCTTCGAGTGTGCCTGGATTTTTATAAAAGTTGCAGTTTGAACATATCTGTTCTGCTGCTTTTACGCCGCCTTTATCCGCAGTGCGATCTTTGGATGTCTTGGCATCGTCAACATACTTGAATGCTGCCAATGATGGATTTTTCTTTTCTGTAGCGAGGTCTGCTTTTTTGTAAACAACACCTGCAGCAAATGCGACACCGCGTGACATCAGTGCAACTGCTGGAGCTGCAAATGCCATACACTTCAACAAGGAACGACGAGCTAGTTTCATGGAACCCCCAATTGGTAGATGAACACAATATGCATTCTTAATCTTACATAGATTATCTTGCGACATTCCGCAAATGACAATGATTTCAGCTAGTTGAGAATAATTCTCAATATCATCTAACCCCGCCGCTTCCTCGGCCGTGCTAGAATGAACAGAACCAAGTGTCCGATTTATTGTGATTAGGCGGGAGTCTGTGCGGAATGACTAAGTTCCTCCAAACTCAAACCCAGCAAGAGACTGCGTTGTACGCGCGCGGCAAAAGTAGCCTACTGCGCGTTTTTAAGTTGACGTTTGAGAGCGTTGCCTCCCTGTCCGGCTCGACGAGATATGACGCCAATGCGGGCATCTGGCATGAGTGGGCCTATGCGGCATCGCGATTGCCACGACCCTTGCGGCGACTCGCTGCCCTGATGATCAGCACGACTTCATGGCTGCAGAGTAAATTGGCCAAGACCGCTCCTGCGCTAACTTGGCTTCAGAGTCAGCGAGATACGCAAGAGATGCTTACCCTGTCTGCAAGTCTTTACGCGGATGTGCTCAGCACATTCGATTTGCTTGGATTGCCGAACTTTCACGCAGCGCTGCGCGACAGCCGCGCAGGCGTAGTGGTCGCAATCTCTGAATCTTCTCGCCCCTATCTCATTCTTGCAATCGCTGCCACGTCGGCACGCAATTTGGGACGCACGGTTGTTGACGAGCGACTGATCGGGAAAGCGACATTTGGACCGTGGACAAAGGAAATCTGGAAGAATTTGAATATTGTCGCCGCCAAGCCGCACCAGCTGCTTTCACCGGGGCAATTGCATCGAACCAACAACGAGAAAGTAATTGTGATTACAAATTCCCAGACCGCGCAGACGCTGAAAGAAGCATCGCAAAGAGTCGTCGTATCAGCGCAGTCTGAGGAAATGGGAAAGATTACTTTTTGCTGAACATCGCTTGGCATTTCATACCGATCAACATGGAAGCGACCACCGTCAACGCATCCGTCGACAGCGTGGCCAAAGACGCCAATGCTGGGCCCGGGCAGTAGCCGCCGATTCCCCATCCAGCTCCAAAAATCACGGCACCTATGATTAGCTTTCCATCCACGACGGTCGAAGTTGGAATTTGAAATTTGTCACCGTGCGTCGGCTTCGCGAGTCGCGGCAGCACCAACCAAAAGAATGAAGAATAAACTGCAATGGCACCGACCATGACAAACATCAAAGCGGGTCGCCAGTCTGTGACGTCCAAAAAGCCGATAACGTTTTCAGGACGCGTCATACCGGCGATGCCCAAACCGATTGCGAAGATGATACCTGCGTTGAACGCTCTAAGATTGCCGATCATGGTTCAACCTCCGTGTCCGAAAAACGTTTTGACGGCGAAAACCGTTACCGCTCCCGTTGCCATGAAAGTCATCGTGGCAATGATCGAACGCTTGGAAAATCGACTGATGCCGCACACACCGTGACCCGAGGTGCAGCCGCTGCCCATGACCGACCCGAAGCCCACCAAAAAGCCCGCTAACACCAGCTGCAACAGCGGCGTTTCGCCCGTCGTGGACGGAAACGCGTCGGGATAGACGAATCGCAGTATGATTCCACCTGTCACAAGCCCCGCCACCAAACTCAGCCGCCAGTTTCTATCTTGGGTCTCGGATTTGACGAGGGCACCGACGATGCCGCTCACTCCGAAGATTCGCCCGTGCCAGCGCATCAAAAGAGCACTCGCCAAGCCGATCAGGGCTCCGCCAATCAACTGATCCGAAAACGGGATGCTCACCGATCACCTCCAACGCTTAACTAATTATAATTATGGAGAAATATTGCCCTCTACGGCGTCCGTCTGCAACCTGTTTCGCGTTCAGGTGGGTCCAGTGGCCGTGCCAAAGCCTCAAAAACCGCAAAAAAACGCGTAGAAACTGACAATACGCCCCTTGACTTCGGGAGCATCCGCATTATTTTGAGCCCTCGATTTTGTAAACCCCGGAGTGTTTGGAGATATGTCTCTCCTCATCACGGGACGACCTTGGTGTCATTTAGGAGGAACCATGAAAGTTAGACCATTGAACGATCGCATTCTTGTGCAACGACTTGCATCCGAAACAAAGTCCGCCGGTGGAATCATCATTCCAGATAATGCCAAAGAAAAACCTGCTGAAGGCAAAGTCGTTGCCGTTGGTAACGGCAAATTGCTCGAAAACGGCAAAGTGAAAGCGTTAGAAGTTAAAGTCGGTCAAACCGTTCTTTTCTCGAAGTACTCGGGATCCGAAGTGAAGCTTGACGGTGCAGAACATCTCATCATGCGCGAAGAAGACATCCTCGCGATCGTAGAATAATTGTAGTTATCAAAACTGAAAGGAACAAAAAATGAGCGCAAAAGTAATCACCTTCGGCGAATCCGCACGAAAGAAAATCTTGAACGGCGTCAACAGCCTTGCAGACGCAGTTAAAGTTACCCTCGGCCCAAAGGGCCGTAACGTTGTTATCGAAAAGTCTTTTGGTAGCCCAAAAGTTACAAAAGACGGTGTGACCGTTGCTAAAGAAATCGACTTGGAAGACAAGTTCGAAAATATGGGCGCGCAGATGGTTAAGGAAGTTGCTTCCAAGACCGCAGACGCAGCGGGTGACGGAACTACGACCGCAACCGTACTTGCACAAGCGATTTACCGCGAAGGTGCCAAGCTTGTTGCCGCGGGTCACAGCCCGATGGAACTCAAGCGTGGAATCGACACAGCGGTTCAAACGTTGATCAAAGAAATCGAAAAACTTTCTAAGCCATGCAAAGACCAAGGCGAAATCGCCCAAGTCGGCACAATCTCTGCTAACGGCGATGCAGAAATCGGTAAAATCCTCGCAGACGCGATGGAAAAAGTTGGCCGTGACGGCGTCATCACCGTTGATGAAGCGAAGTCCATGGAAACAACTTTGGAAGTCGTCGAAGGTATGCAATTCGACCGCGGCTACTTGTCTCCGTATTTCGTAACCGACAGCGAGCGTATGGAATGCGTACTCGAAGACGCGTTCATCCTCTTGTACGAAAAGAAGATTTCCAACATGAAGGATCTTCTCCCCGTTCTCGAACAAACCGCACGTAGCGGCCGACCACTGTTGATCATCGCAGAAGAAGTCGAAGGCGAAGCGTTAGCAACACTCGTCGTCAACAAACTCCGCGGCACGATCAAGATCGCAGCTGTTAAGGCACCAGGATTCGGCGACCGTCGCAAAGCCATGCTTGAAGACATCGCAATCCAAACTGGCGGTTCGTTGATCTCTGAAGATCTCGGTCAAAAGCTCGAAAGCGTTACCCTTGAGCACCTCGGCCGTGCCAAGCGTGTAAACATCGACAAAGACAACACCACCATCGTTGACGGCGCTGGCAAAAAGTCCGACATCGAAGCTCGCGTTAAGCAAATGCGCAAGCAGATCGAAGACTCCACATCTGACTACGACAAAGAGAAGCTACAAGAGCGTCTCGCTAAGTTGTCCGGTGGCGTTGCGGTCATCAAAGTTGGCGCAGCAACCGAAGCAGAAATGAAAGAGAAGAAAGACCGCGTTGACGACGCACTTGCTTCCACCCGCGCAGCGGTAGAAGAAGGCATCGTCCCTGGCGGCGGCGTCGCATTGATCCGTTGCCAAAAGGCGTTGGAATCCGTGACATTGACCGGCGAACAAAAGTTCGGCGTCCAGATCATCCGTCGCGCGATTGAAGAGCCTCTTCGTCAAATCTGCGTAAACGCAGGTATCGAACCAGCTCCAGTCATTGAAAAGGTTCAAACAGGAACTGGCGGTTTTGGCTTCAACGCACAAACCGAGCAGTACGAAGACCTCGTAAAGGCCGGCGTTATCGATCCAGCAAAAGTAACAAAGCACGCTCTCTTGAACGCTGCTTCCGTTGCATCACTTTTGTTGACCACCGAAGCGATGGTTGCAGACAAGCCAAAGGAAGATAAAGCATCAGCACATGCCGGTCATGCACATGGCATGGACGAAATGATGTAATTTGTCTTTGACAGCAAAATACGAAGGCCACCGATTTCGGTGGCCTTTTCTTTTTTTGCTAATCGTTTTTCCGCTCAGTTATTCTTCAACTTCATTTCGCCTTGCGCACGCGCAAATTCAAAGATCTTCGCACAACGATCGCTCTCTTGCGCTGCGACTAAGAGTTCTTTCTTCACAGTTGGGTTAAGACCAGCTCCTTGTGACTTCAAAAACTCTTGCGAAGCGCGCGATGACTTAACGTCACATGCTGCTGGAGAAAACGAGCTCACGTACGCCTCCAAGAATTTTCCTTCCTTGGATTTGCTCAGTGCAGGAAGCGTTTTGAAAAATTCTTTTTCGAAGTTGGCTTGCATGCCTACTTGATGATTGGGGAACAAATTCCAAATTACCGAACGCTGCTCCGCAAGCGTGATGCCCTTCGTCGCACGAAGATGTGTTTTGACCATCGCCTCTTTTTGCTTGAGATCGGGGTTTGCTGCCTCAGCCCCAAGAGCGGACTGGCGACCACGAGATGACGTGTCTTTTTTCACTTCAACTTCAATGCGCTTTGCCATCTCCGCTCGGCCACGCGACGAAAGCTCGCGGATCATGAGCCAGCGAAGATCCTGATCGAGTTCAAGTCCAGCGATGGTAGTCTTGCCGTCAAGTACAGACTCCAGCCAAGACTGTCGTGACGACGAACTCGATAATCGCACCAACGACTCAAACCAGATCCTCTGCAAATCAGATCCGGCGGCTGCGGTCGTGAGTTTGTTGTTGAGGTAATCCTCCCAACGCGTCATCACCGCCGCATAACTCTTTTTCTCCGAGTCCGATCCCTGCGGCATGTAGCTCACCACCGAACTGCGACTTGATGCGTATTCGCCGTGGATATTGTTTAGAACACTGAGAACAATACGCGCGTCAGATTCTGTACCCAACTGACTGAGCGCGATTTCAGAGTACTCTTCGGCAGTGAGCTGCGCATCGCGCACCATGTCCCAAAGCGACTGCCACACCATCGTACGAGTGAAGTCATCACCGATCGCCGAGAGATTCCCTTTGATTGCCGCGATCGACTTCTGATCTAAATTGACGCGCACGTAATCCATATCGCGCGCATTCGGGTAAACAAAAAGTGGACACGCTTCCGACACCAGCTCTGGCACTGACTTTTCTTTGGTGCTGTAGTTGACACTGACCATCCGCAGCTCAACAATCTTTCCAGACGCGTCCTTGCCGTACGTGCTGATGTTCGCGCGATGATTCCGCAAAAGTGGATTGCCCTCTCCCGACTCTTGCAACAACTTGAAGCTATCGATCTTGCCTTTTGCGTCACAACTGAATTCCACGCGAATGGAATTAAGACTTGAGGTCTTCAACCACTCATCACCCCATGCTTGAAGATCCAATTTTGCGGAAACGCTTTGTGCCTTCATGAAATCGATCAAGGTGGCGTTACCAAACGAATGATCTTTCAAGTAGGTACGCACACCGTTACGAAACATGTCGCTGCCAACAAAAAAGTCGAGCTGCTTCAGCACCGCCGCACCCTTGCCATAGGTAATGCCGTCAAAATTATTGAACGCGTCGGCGGTGTTGTCGATGCTCGCCAGGATCGGATGGGTCGTAACAAGTTGATCTTCCCAATACGCCCATTGCTTCATGTCTTGATAGAACGTACGCCAAGCCGTCTTAAACTCCGTCGCATCAAACAACGCCTTAGACGCCATAAACGTCGCAAAACTCTCATTCAACCAAAGATCATCCCACCACTTCATCGTCACGAGATTTCCAAACCACATATGCGCCATTTCGTGCAGGATGACTTCAGCGCGATTCTCGCGATCTTCGTTAGTCTCTTGTCCTTTTGAGATGTAACTTTCCGAAAAGGTCACCGCCGCCACGTTCTCCATCGCTCCCGAGTTAAAGTCAGGAACGATAACTTGGTCGTACTTGTTAAACGGATAAGGAATGTCGAAATAGTTCTGGAAAAACTCAAATCCTTGTCTGGTCGGCGTGAACCACTCCGCTGGCTTCACGTACTTCGCCATGGACTTGCGCGCGAAAAGGCGCGACGGTATTTTGGCCGAATCGTCTGTCCATGAATGATACGGGCCTGCATGCAAACTAAAAATGTACGTGCTGAATTCTTTGGACTCCGGAAAAACCCACTCCGCAAATGCCGACGTCTTGATCGGAATGGATTTGGGTACATCATAAGTGATTACTGTCCAAGTAGACGGTGCTTTGACAATAAGATGAAATTTCGCCTTCAAATCCGGCTGATCGAAACACGGAAACAAACGATTGGCATCATACGGCTCAAAATCGGTGTAAACATACTGCTCACCGTCTTCCGGATCTTTAAACTTGTACAGTCCGGTTCCATTGTTGGAAAACGGAGCAGTATATTCGACGGTCACGCGGTTGGTGCCGCTGCGAAGTTTGTTTTCAGGAAGTTCGATTCTTCCATTTTTGTGTTTTACAGCAATGCGTTCGCCATTCGCTTGCACTGACTTAACCTTACCTTCCGCAAAATCCAGAAACGTACTGACGCTTTGCCGCAAGGCGAATGATATGGAAACCGTACCGTGAAAGTCCGTCTTGTTGGGATCGAGGTCGATTTTTAATTCGTAAGAGGGGTTGCGAATCGTCACGCCACGCTTTTCCGCTTCTTGTTTAGTGAGCGGAATCCCCAAGGCTAGACTTCCGCACATCATAAATAGTGCATAGATGCACCCAATCGCCCACGATTTGGCAAATATCTTCATAATCTCCCCCACTTTTGCCTGAAAAGAATGCAACGATCATACACGAGCAATATGGCCGAACAAGCAAAGTTGTGCTAATTTGCGGCTTTCCATGCTTTGCAGTGAATGTGGAGATTTTTCTTGGATAACTCAGTTAATACCATCCACGTAGTAACGACCGGTGGAACCATCGAAAAATCCTATGACGAAACCGATGGAACGCTCGAAAACCGCGCGTCCATCATCCAAAACGGACTGTTTCGCAAACTCCGTTTGCCCTATACCGAATTGAAGATTCACCCGCTCATGGCCAAAGATTCGCTCTACATGGACGACAACGATCGCGCCATCATCGTTGCCAAGGTGAGAGAACTTGCATCGACTGGTAGTCCCGTTGTGGTGTTTCACGGCACGGACACCATGGCTGAATCCGCGACACGCGTACACAACGAGCTCGCGTCCACATTGAAACGCCCCGTCGTGTTCACCGGTGCCATGATGCCAATGGGCTTCGAACAATCAGACGCGCTGCAAAATGCAACCGAGGCGATCTTGGCTAGCCAACTTCTCGCGGGCGGAGTTTTCATCGCATTCCACGGTCGATTATTTCCATTACCAAACGTGCGTAAAAACCGTGACAAACGCACATTCGAACAGATTTAGACCGGCTGCCGGATACACACTGCACTCAACATCCTGCCTTGGTCTTTAAGTAAAAATACGCAAAATTCGCCACTTTTTCGCCTCCTTGCAAAAGTCGATTAAAGACATTCCCTTTCAAGAATCCGACCAAAAATCCCAAACATCCTAAATACTTTCGCGCATTAACCGATAACATGATCGGAGGATTGTTATTTGGCAAAATCGATTCCCAAACTGACGTTCATCGCAAACCAGTGTCGTGTACGCTGTGAGTTTACGCGTGAACACGTTTTGTCAGATCCACACGGAGCTGAGGACATCATCAATCGTGCTCGCGCTAAAATGAAAGCGGAACGCGATGCAGGTCGCGTTGAATTTTACCGAGTATTCGCGTCCCGCTTGCGTGAAATGTGGCAACGACTTGCCAATTCTCCAGAAGACATTTCAACGGTGGTCGCAGTCACAGTTTGTGCGGGCTCACCTTACCTCAAGGGTTTCCACTTTGCGCCATTGGAAGACGAGACGGATGGAATTATTGGCCACCTCACGATCAACACAAACAAAGAAACCGTTGAGTCATGGCAGCACTACTTCTTGAAGCTCTGCATCGGAAAAGCCATCAGGGATGCTGAACTGCCTCATGTGCCTGACCCCGCAGAAATTCATCGCCTATGGTTGATGGCTGTATCGGGTCAGCGCATTACGAACTATCCCGTTCGCAGCATCAAAGCACATACGCAACATGCCCATAGCCATCATCCATTCGAATTCCACGAAGACACCGCTCATAACGACATCACGATAATTGTGCATGACGTTCTGAAAATGAGGCTCCGCAAAAACTGGGATGCGATGTTTGCGCAAATTCGAGCTTTTGAACAAAAGCAAAAGGCCAACGGCAAAAGCGTAGAACTGTGCCTCGAGACCATCGTTCGCACTCTACGCTCCGCCCAACGCGGCCCCGAACGTTACGGCATTGACTTGCCGGTAGTTATTTTAGCAGGCTACATTCCGCCTGCTGGTCATACGCGATCGAAGTCTATAGCTGCTACAGCCGAAGTTGAATTGGATTTCGCTGGTCACGACACATCGAAAAAGACGAATTCCAACACAAAGCCTTCGCAAGCAAAGAAATCATCAAAACCAACGACTACTACCGAAAAAGTTGCCACACTCGCATTCTCCATCTCTCCCGATGGTATGGAAGGACGCATTTCCCACTTCGGGATGGAACTTTACAGGCGTAGCGGCGGTGCCATTCATGCTGCCGAAATTCTCAAAGGAGCTGATGCTGCAGGCATCGTTTTCGGCATCACCGAAGAGATTGTCGATTCGCTGAAGATCGCACTTGCTTCCAAAGACAATCTCACCGGCTTTGTCATCGCGCGGGGAACGCCCCCAACCGCCGGTAAAGACGGTGAAGTGGTCGTCGGTAGCCCAGTAAGCGACGAAACCACGGACATTCGCGAACGCGGTCAACGAGGTTTTGCACGTGCTGGGCAAGTTTGCGCATACATTGCCTATAAATCGCCAGCGATTGACGGACGCACCGTCGACAACAAAGCAATTCCCGCACCACGCCCGGTACCAGAAGGCATCACTGCGGGCGACGGCTGCGAGCTCCGAGGACATCAGTTCTTTGCCAAATTCGATGGCATGGTAAAACAAGAAGAAAATAGAATTTTTGTCGAAAAAGGCCTCATCCACAAGGGTGACATCAATCTTTCTTCCGGCAACATCCACTTCAGCGGCAATGTCGAAATTGTCGGCAACGTCGATACCGGTTCGCTCGTAGAAGTCCAAGGCGATCTCGTCGTAACTGGTTCCGTTACCGGCGAGTTAAGGGTGCACGGCAACGTTACCGTAAAAGGCGGCATCATCGGTACGCGTCCGAACTTTGTCAAAGTAAGCGGCGACCTCAACGCGCAATTTATCGAAAACTCCTGCATCAAAGTCAAAGGCAACGTCAGTGTTAGCAAATCCATTGTTGCCAGCGATATCTACTGTGACAATTCTGTTTCCATAGTCGATAAGGCTGGGCACATTGTTGGCGGAAAGATTTACGCCGAACAAAAGCTCAACGTCGCAAACTTGGGAGCCGTATCTGGCGTGCCCGCGGAAATCTATCTCGGATGCGGCTCGGCAGGTGAATATTCGTATCATTTGAAAAAGCGTCGCATTCACAAACTCCTTTTGGCGCACGAACGAACCGAAAAGCAACTGGAGACGCTCAAAGCTCGTCCTCCTCAAACTCTGACGCCAAGACACCACGAGGAAATGGAAACAATCCAGAATTACCTAAAGCGGCTTTCGTCCGTTCTGAAAAAGCAAGAACTCGCTGCAGAAATTGCCAAGGATCGCATTCATCACAATCGCGATGCGACATTGGAAGTATCAGAAACGCTGCATCCAAATGTGCGCATTTCCGTAGCAGGTAAACGCTTCCATTACAAAGACGCCATCGCTTCCGTTTCGATCGCCGTTAGATCCGGCGTGGCCAAAGCGGAGCCTTTGGTCGAATCCAACAGGGGCGAGGACGTCAAGAAAACTGGCTAATTTCGCGCATTTATTCCCCATCGCCAATCTCTACATGACAGCGGCCGCAGAATAGTCTAATTCTGCGCACCTTATGCTTTATGAAGTCATCATCGACCATAGCGAATCAGCCAATAAATGCAGCGTTGCCCCGCTGACGTTTCGCACCGATTTTCGCTTTACGCGCGTCCGCGCCAACAACCCATTAGGCCCCATGCAGTGTGAACTCATGTTGCACCACGCAGGCGAGAGCGTCTTGGAATGGCGTGGTAAAAACGTCAAAGGCATCGGCGTGATTGATTGCAACTGGAAGCGACTGCCGACGATCCAAAGTCGCGTCGTCGCGCCGCACGCGTCATTCGTCAGAATTCCCGAAGGGTTTGTGACTGCCTATCCTCGAACGAGCAAACGCGGTACCGATCCCGACAAGGGCTTGGCCACCATCGAAGCAATTTTCACCGCCGCAGCCTTGATCGGCCACATCGACCCTACACTCTTTGAACGCTATCAATTTGGAAAACGATATTTGGAATTGAACGCCGAAGCTTTTCACTCATTTGACGTCGACGCACTCGCGGTCATTCCACATCTACCCGATGTCGCCGTACTCAGAACTGCGGATCGTCGCAAGCTCTCTCGCCAAAATCTCGTGATCAGCGAACGCCCTCGTCTATAGTTTGCTCTCGCGAAAACACAGTCCTTCAACGCGCCGACTCTCCAGCTCAACAAAATATTCTACGGCTATTTTTCCCGAAAAGTTTTTCGCGAACACGTCGTCCCACGCTAAATCTGCGTCGTGCGTGCGTTCGAAGAAACGACTATCGCACTTGATTGACGCATCGACTTTAACGCTCGGAGCTTGGCATCCTTCGACAATCGACGTTCCCAAGTAACTAAATTGCGCGGAATGACCGTCAACCTTAACTCCACTATCGACGCACTTGCCGGCGATGTGCGCGGACACCATGGAAAACGCCGACTCGTTGTCTAGTTGGACGGAATAAAAGAACGACATGGCTGATGACGATCGCGATTTGCGAAAGGACTGCCATCGGCAAGTTGCTAGGTTACTGAGTTGAATGTACCGCCCGTGTAAAAGAGACTGCGCCTCCGCGCTGCGGATATCACAACCCTCGACGACACCTACTTCGGAACCACTACCGACTTGCATCATCAACATTTGTCGCATGGAACCCGCACCGCCCACCGCCTCGCCGCCAAGAGGAATCGGAAAAGGCAATTTAACTTTATCGGGCACGACAATGCCGACTAACTGTTCGGCATAAACCATCGCGCAGAGCTGCTTTACATCATCGTTATTCAGCGCCGCCTGCACGGCCCTTTCAAACATGTCCACGAGTGTGACTTCAAGTTTGCCGTGAGCGGTTGCAAACGAATCGTAGATGAAAAACTCAACTCCGTAACGACGTAACATTCCTTTGAGCATGGCAATGGCGGTCGTAAGCATACTTGCGCGCTCAACCGATGGCACAATCGCGCCAGCAACAACGCCATGATCTAGCGAGAGATTTCCAGAAGATTGCAACTTTTGCCAAATCGACTCGCGCATCTGCGCCAATCTTTCGTGGCCATTTGCTCGGTCTTGGTTGATCAATCGTACAATGCTGTGGGGTGCGTTATTCATGTTTCTCTCTTGGTGGCCAACCCAACGATAACCCAGCATGTGATAGAATCAACATGAGATTCAGCTTCACTTTGGCGGGGCGGCTTTATGAGAAAATTGTTTGTCACTTTGGCTTGGTTGGTAGCGACAATTTCCTTTGCGCAAACAACGACAGCACCCACCGCGACTCGACAGGCGCCGAAAGAGCAACGCTGGGCGGTTGGTCCGGTTGCCGGACCCGAGATCGGCGTATCCGTACTTTACTTACTCGATCCGTTTTCTGGCTTTCACTTTGTCGGCCAGTTTCATGAAGCAGAGGCATCTGCGTTTTCGGTCGATTGGCAAAAGTATTTCTCCATTAACTCCACCGAATCCATTCGCAAGGTCGGACATCTTGCCGCTTATTCCGGCGTGGGCATCGAAAACGTAGCTCGTGCCAGCAAGGGCACCGACGAACAGATGTCCATCCGTGCTCCCGTGGGCCTCGAACTCAGTATCCGACAAGTTCCCATTCAGGCGTTCACAGACGTAGCCGCTTGCTTTGGCCCCATTCCCAATACCAATGTCCACTTTAGCCCGCGAATTGGGGTGAGAGCCGTTTTCTAGGCAGACACTTGCCATTGCGAACTCTGCGACCTTTGCGAACTCTGCGACCTTTGCGAACTCTGCGACCTCTGCGGTTTGCTTCCCTCCATCGCAAGGACACATAGTCTCCGCATTTCATCAAAAGCGCACTCCCGCACTTTTCCTTTACGAAACATTCGCACTTTCGTGGTAGCTTTGATAAAGCCGTCGTGGCAGTGAGCCAAATCTTGTGCTTTTTGGGAGTTAGTTATGGATCGCAGAACTCTTATCATCGGTAGCATGACCGGCGTTGCTAGTACTTATGCTCTTCAAAAGAGTGCTTTTGCAGCAGGCGCATCTGCCAAACAAACCCCAGCATCTGCCACAGCTGATAAGCTTGTGAAGGCGTTGTTAGCGTGTATTGGCACCGCAGAAAAATGCAAAGACCAATGCTTCGATTTGCTGTCCGAAGGCAAAAAAGAATTCGCCGAATGCTTCAAGACCACCGACCAGATGCTTAGCATGTGCCAAACAACACTGCACATCGTATCGATGGACTCGCCGCTGGCTAAAAGGACCGCCTTGCTTTGCGCAGAATTTTGCAAAGCTTGTGCTGACACCTGCAGCAAACACAAAGAACACTTTGCACACAACATGCACCTCGATTGCAAGGCGTGCATGGAAGCCTGCATTGAATGCGAAAAACTTTGCCGCGAATTTGCAGCATGATTTTTAGGTATTTACCTTGCTGAAATCGCAACCCCGAATCTGGCGCCAGCCAATCGGGGTTGTTTTTTGCCGTCCTAATCACTGAAAATTATTGAATAAATTTAAACAAGTCTTAGGTTTTACCAAAGCCTTCCGAAGACCCACTCGGAGGTGCGTTATGCTTAGAGAAATCATCGTTTTCACATTGGCAACACTCATCAGTCACATGGGCATCGCAAATCCCACGGGCAAACCGGTCAAGGCTGCGCCTAGTTCATCAACCGCGCAAGCGTCCACTGCCAAAGCAACACCGTTCTTGCCCAAGATTCCAGCAAAGAAGGACTTGAGCCGCAAGATCGTGGTCGGGAAGGTTGAAAGTACCAACATCAATTTGGATTCCGTCAGCGTAACGGGTGAGCGAATTGCAACTGGTGGTTCGGGAGTTGGAGCCATTAAAGGCGATCCCAATTTCGATCTGATCCAGATTCGCCGCGACTGGCGTTCGGAAATGCAAAAGGCCGAAGTTCCCTATCATCAGTAGAAAGCTAAAAGAAAAGCGCGCGACCCGCCATGGATCGCGCGCTAGATTTTTTCAACAAACTACTTCGCTAACGCCTGCTGCAAATCTTCGATCAAGTCATCAGCCGATTCAATGCCAACGCTCAAACGCACAAGATTTGGTCCGATGCCGAGTTGCTTACGTAGCGCTTCTGGAACCGATGCGTGGGTCATCTTTTCGGGATGATTCACCAACGATTCGACACCACCGAGACTTTCAGCAAGTGCGAACACTTTCAAGTTCTGCAAGAAACGCACGACTTCGTCGTATGATCCCTTGAGATCGAAACTCACCATGCCGGAGAATCCGCTCATCTGCTCTTTCGCAAGAGCGTGTTGTGGATGCGACACGAGACCCGGATAGTACACAGCCTGAACTTTTTTGTGACTCTCGAGGAATTGTGCAACCAGCATCGCGTTTTTGTTGTGCTGCTGCATACGCACTGCAAGCGTCTTCACGCTACGAAGCATGAGGAACGATTCAAACGGCGAGTTGACCGCACCGGCCGCAAACTGGACGAAACGAATCTTCTCGTGCAAGTCTGGATTGTTCAACATCACTGCACCACCCACCATGTCGGAGTGTCCACCGATGTACTTGGTCGAACTGTGCATGACGAAATCAGCGCCCAACTTCAAAGGTTGCTGAAAGATTGGCGATGCAAAGGTGTTATCCACCACAAGTAGTGCTCCGGCCGACTTTGCGATCTTCGAAATCGCCGCGATGTCCATGACCTTCATCATGGGGTTGGTCGGGGTTTCGACCCAAATCATCTTCACACCTTTGGCCGCTTCCGCCTTCACAACGTCCAACTTGCCCATGTCGATGAATTGGAAATCAAATCCGTACTTCGCCCACAGTCGTCGGAACAATCGCCCCGTACCACCGTAAACATCGTCACAAACAAGGATGCGTCCACCCGGTTCAAGCGTTTGCAAAATCGCCTGCTCAGCCGCAAGACCGGACGAAAAAGCGAGACCGTACTTAGCACCTTCGAGTGCCGCCAACGCCTCTTCAAAAGCGTCGCGCGTCGGGTTACCCGCCCGCGAATAATCCCAACCTTTATGTACGCCGGGAGCTTCCTGCACAAATGTCGACGTCTGATAGATGGGCGTCATAATGGCGCCGGAATACGGATCAGGTTTGGTACCCGCGTGAACAGCAGTGGTAAAAATGGAACTATCCTTCACTTCGCCGCCTCATCCAAAACAGCTTTGAGTTGGCCCTTGCGGTGCATCTCTACTGTGATGTCACATCCGCCAATAAACTTACCATTTACAAAGATTTGCGGGATGGTTGGCCAGTTGTTGAACGTCTTGATGCCTTCGCGAATATCCCAATCTTCAAGGACATTTATCGCATGGTACTTGATACCGTATTGATTGAGAACGTGGACGACCTGTGCAGAAAATCCGCACTGAGGAGCTTCAGGCGTGCCCTTCATGAACACGGTTACTGGGTTTGATTCGATGGTTGCTTTGATTTCAGATTGTACGTCGCGAGACATGTAATTCGACCCCAAAAAAGAAAAGTTAACAGGTCGCGAGACCATATACGTCCCATCTGCAGATGTCCAGCCGTTACGCGGGTTTTACGGGGAGACAACTCACGATTTTGCTTGCACAAAAGTCATTCCTAGCACAACAATAGCTCCGTCAATCTGCCACGCAATGAAACCCATCATTGAGCTTGCCGCGCAAACGGAGCTCGATGATTTTTAGTTTTAGGGATGACCGTGAAAGTGCAATTCGTAAATCTGCCGCAATCCCCCATCAGCTGCCGCAACTTGATCGGTGGTGAATGGATGAGTGGCTCGGGCAGCGAAATCAAAGTTCATTCGCCGTACACGGGCCATCAAATCGGCGTGACCACAGATTCGAACGCCCAAGACGTGACGCGTGCCGTTCGCGCTGCGCAGTCTGCGTTTCCTGCGTGGAAGCAAACACCGATCAAAGAACGCTGCCGCTTGCTTTTTGAATTCCGCCAACAAGTGATGAACAACATCGAAGAACTTTCACACCTTGTCGCTGCGGAGTCCGGCAAGACCGTGGCCGAAGGAAAAGCCGGCATCCTCAAAGGACTCGAAGTTACAGAGTTTGCACTGAGTCTGCAAAACATGGATTCGGGCGGCATCATGAACGTCAGTCGCGGTGTTTCGTGCGAAGTGCGTCATGAACCGATCGGCGTGGTCGTCGGCATTGTCCCGTTTAACTTTCCGGCGATGGTTCCCATGTGGATGTTCCCCATAGCCCTCGCATGCGGCAACTGCTTCGTCCTCAAGCCTTCCGAGAAAGTTCCCTTGACCATGACGCGCATGGCAGAACTGATTCAGAAAGCGGGATTCCCTGCAGGCGTGTTTTCGATTGTTCAAGGACGGCAACAAACGGTTGAAGCGTTGATCGATGCTCCAGAAGTGAAGGCGGTTGCCTTTGTTGGGTCTTCACCAGTCGCATTGTCGCTCTACAAAAGAGCAACTGCTCTCGGTAAACGCGCCCTTTGTCTGGGCGGTGCAAAGAATCCGATCATCCTAGCACCCGATGCCGATCCTGCTGTGGCAATCGACGGAATATTGAAGTCATTTACCGGCTGTGCCGGACAACGATGCATGGCTGCATCCGTTCTTCTCGCTGTTGGTAATGTTGAAAACGTCATCAACGGCGTCATCGAACAAGCAAAAAAACTCGTACTCGGTTCCGACATGGGCGCGATCATTGACCGTGCCGCCATGACTCGCATTGAAAATGCGCTCAACGCCGCAGAAAAAGCAGGAGCCAAGATTGTGCTAGACGGTCGCAAAGCGGCAAAGCCTGCTGGATGCGAAGGTGGCTTTTGGATCGGCCCTACCATCATCGATCACGCCAACGCCGACATGGCATGTGCAAAGGATGAAATCTTTGGGCCTGTTATCACCGTGATCCGAGTAAAGACCTTACCCGATGCCATGCGTGTTGATGCCGTTAACAGTTACGGAAATGCCACGTCTGTATTCACGACTTCGGGCGCAGTTGCAGACTATGTCACGACAAACACCACCGCTGGCATGATCGGCGTCAACATCGGTGTGCCGGTACCGCGCGAACCATTTTCTTTTGGCGGCACCAAAGACTCGAAATATGGACACGGAGATATCACCGGCGAAAGCGCCGTAGAATTTTGGACAGACCGTCGCAAAGTTACTCGCAAGTGGGAATTACAACGCGACTCAAATTGGATGAGCTGAGGTACCTATGCCAGACAAGAAAAAAATCAAACACATCAAACTCTCGACGCACCCGGGGCAGCTGAGCGAAAAGCCGATGCCGATCAAGTGGGGGGCAGCTGATCCCATGGAACGCGGTCCAGTTATCGCGACCGTTTCGGATCCAGCAAAGCGTAACGTCATTGGTACACACAGCGGATCTTACTCGGTGTACCGCGCTTTGGCCGTAGCCGCAGGCAAACTAGATCACAATCACAAACCCGACCTCACCAACACCACGCCTGCGGAATCTGTTGGGCCGTTCCCGCAATGGGGCGATCCCAAGAAGATTGTTTCCATCGATCCTTTCGGTCACATGATTGCCAACTCGTTCAAGAAGTATCTGGACGAAGGCATTGACATCCGTCCGACCATCGCCATCACCAAAGCTCACATCAATATGCCTGAGTTACAAGAGGCCATCAAACTTGGTCGCCTAAAGCCAGACGGGCACATTCTGCAAGAAAACGGCGACGTCACGGTCACCAAAGCAGCGATCGAACCTGTTTGGTATCTGCCAGGTGTTGCGGAGCGATTTGGCATCGACGAAGGAACACTTCGCACGACTTTGTTTGAAAACACCGGCGGCATGTTTCCTGAACTCGTTACTCGTCCGGACTTGGACGTGTTTCTGCCCCCGATCGGCGGCATGACGATTTACCTTTTCGGTGACGTTCAGAGCATTCCCGATCCCAAGCGAATCTTGGCGTGCCGTGTTCACGATGAATGCAACGGTTCGGACGTTTTCGGTTCGGACATCTGTACCTGTCGTCCCTATTTGGTGCACGGCATTGAACTGTGTATCGAAGCCGCGCAACAAAACGGCTGTGGCGTTATCGTTTACAACCGTAAAGAAGGTCGCGCGCTGGGCGAAGTTACGAAGTTCCTCGTTTACAACGCTCGCAAGCGCCAAGAAGGCGGCGACCGTGCGGAGAAGTATTTCGAACGCACCGAGTGTATCGCAGGTGTTCAGGACATGCGTTTCCAAGAACTCATGCCCGATCCGCTACACTGGCTAGGCATTTCGCACATTCACCGTTTTGCTTCCATGAGCAACATGAAGTTTGACGCGTTAGCCAAAGCAGGCATTCGCATCGACGAACGCATCGAGATCCCCGAACACTTGATTCCACCTGACGCACGCGTCGAGATGGATGCAAAGAAAGCTGCTGGTTATTTTGCGAAAGACGTCCCAACAGAAACAGAACTCACCAAGGCCAAAGGCCGCGGTTTGCACGAATAAGGTTGTATGACTAAGTCAAGTACCCAAGCTGATTTGGATTATTTGTTTACGTCGAAGGCTGTTCGCGACCGTTGCCAGCAGATCTATGCAATGATTGCCAGTGGCAAATCCGAGCACTTTCAACTCAACGAAAACTTGATTGATCCATGCGCCGACTATGTTGTGGAGGTCATCAAGAAGAATTACCCAACGTTGGAAATTCCATTTCACAGCCGTTGGCGTCACTTCTCCTTTGGCGGCGTTGACCGCCTATACCCGTTGAATAAAATGATGGAAGACGAGGACGAGCAAGAGCGCGCCCGATCGTATTTTGATTTGGTCATCAGCAGCGTTCTCTTGGACGCTGGAGCCGGTCCTGACTGGTCATTCACTGAGCCGGGGTCGAATCGAAAATACTCTCGATCAGAAGGACTCGGCGTCGCGAGCTATCACATGTTCGTCAATGGACTCTTTTCCGACGGCAAGCGGCTGCTAGTTGACGGCGAAAGATTGCAAGTCTTGACAGACCACGAACTCGCTACGGCTTTTCAAATCAGCGAAAGTAATCCCATGACAGGTCTTTCGGGCCGCACCCAACTCTTGCGATCGCTCGGCAAACTCATTTGCGATCATCCCGAACATTTCGGCGATCCCGGAAGACTGGGGCGCTTTTATGATTTTGTGGTTTCTCAGTCTAACCGCAAGAGCATTTCCGCAAAGGTCGTACTTGAGTGTGTTTTGAAAGTGTTTTCTCCCATTTGGCCCAATCGCTTACAACTTGCCGGAACCAATCTCGGCGACGTTTGGCATCACGCTGCTGCAACGGGGCAAGGAGAAACCAACGGACTCGTGCCCTTCCACAAACTTTCCCAGTGGCTCACATATTCACTGCTTGAGCCTCTGATGTGGAGCGGAATCAAGGTCACGGACATCGATGACTTGACGGGTTTACCCGAGTATCGCAATGGCGGCCTATTTGTTGACATGGACGTGCTGAAGCCACGCGATGCGCGCGCACTTACCATCAAACATAAGCCCGATTCGCCGTTCATCGTTGAGTGGCGCGCAGCAACGGTGTGCCTGCTGGACAAGATGTCTGAGTTAGTTCGCAAGCGCTTGGGTAAACGCAAAGAGCAATTCCCGCTCGCCCGCGTGCTTGAAGGTGGAACTTGGAGCGCAGGTCGAGCGATCGCAAAAGAGAAGCGGCCCGACGGTATCCCTCCCATCAACATCGATTCTGACGGTACGGTTTTTTAACAGGAGATGAGATGACAAGAGAATTCAAAAACGTAACCCAAATCAATCACCCCATGATCCAGCACAAGCTTTCGATCATGCGCAAAAAAGAAACGAGTACAAACAAGTTTCGTACGCTTTGCCACGAAATTGCCATGCTAATGGCATACGAAATCAGCCGCGATCTTCCCCTCACTTATGCCGACATCGAAACGCCACTCGCCAAAATGAAGGCACCAGTTATCGAAGGTAAAAAAGTCGTTTTGGTTTCCATCTTGCGCGCGGGTAACGCACTTTTAGAAGGTATGCTGCAACTGGTTCCATCCGCGCGCGTTGGTCACATCGGCCTGTACCGTGACCCGAAGACCCTCGCCGCTGTGGAATACTACTTCAAGCTTCCCGAAGACGTGCAGGATCGCGACATGATCGTGCTGGATCCCATGCTCGCGACGGGACACTCCGCAATTGCCGCAGTTATGCGACTGAAGGAAGTGAAGCCTCGTTCGATTAAATTCGTTTCTCTTTTAGCATCGCCAGAAGGCATCGAAACGTTTCATTCTGAACACCCTGAAGTACCTATTTATACCGTGTGCGTTGATGAGAAGTTGAATGAAAAAGGCTACATCATCCCTGGACTGGGTGATGCTGGCGACCGTTTCTACGGCACGAAATAATCGCGAAACCTTAGGAGTCATTCATGGTTGGTTTTGAGCTCACGGAAGACGAACGGGCATTTCAAGAAACGGCACGCAAATTCGTCAGTGACCACGTCGTTCCATCGTCCGCACATTTCGACCAGACCATGGAATATCCATGGAAGGTCGCGCAAGCGGCCCAAGAAGCCGGAATATTAAACCTATCGACACCGGAAAAGTACGGTGGTCTCGGCCTGAGCCACTTCGCACAAAACATCATCGTGGAAGAATTAGCGCGCGGATGCTCAGGCATGTCCACCGCCATGACGGCGAATGATCTCGCACTAGGACCATTGTGGGAGTTCGGATCGGAAGAGAACTTTGAAGAGCTCGCCATTCCCATGCTTCAACCTGCCGCGAAGCCGAAGATGGCCGCATACTGCGTTACCGAACCCGGTGCTGGCAGTGATGTCGCCGCCATTCGCACAACCGCCCGCAAAGACGGCGATCATTACATCATCAACGGCGAAAAGATGTGGATCACGAATTGCTCCGTCGCGAGCTGGTATTTTGTTCTCGCGACCATGGATCCAAGCAAAGGTCACAAGGCGATGTGCGCGTTCGCGATTCCGGCACATCTCGACGGTGTGCAACCCGGCAAAAAAGAAATTAACCTCGGTCAGCGTTGCTCTGACACGCGCGCGCTACTCTTGAAAGACGTCAAAGTTCATAAAAAGTACCTGCTCAAAGAAGAAGGCATGGGTTTCAAGATCGCCATGCGCGCATTCGATCTGTCACGTCCCGCTGTCGCCTCTGGCGCGGTTGGGGTTGCACAAGCGGCGTTTGATCACGCTAGACGGTATGCGCTTGAAAGAAAGACTTTTGGAAAACCCATCGCGGAACACCAAGCAGTTGCTTTTATGCTCGCTGATATGGCGAAGGACATCGAAGCATCGCGCCTGTTAACATGGAAAGCGGCCAAGGAACTCGACGCTGGTCGCAAGCCGACTTTGTACGCGTCGATGGCAAAGTGCATGGCGGGTGACACGGCCGTTGCATGCGCAACCAACGCCGTCCAGATTTTTGGCGGCTACGGTTACAACACGGAATATCCCGTGGAGAAATTGTACCGCGATTCGAAGATCTATCAGATATACGAGGGCACTCAACAGATCCAGCGCATGATCATCTCGCGGGCCATTCTCGAAAACGCCTAATCCAGTCCAATTTGATTTTAATTCAGGATCTGCCGTATCGAATCTAGCACCAAAGATTCCGGCAGATCCTTCATGCAGCGAAAATGAACCTTCGGGCATCGCTGACCTCCATGCGTACCGCAGGGGCGACAGTCCATTTTCAAAGAAACGTTGTGAGCACGTTCACCCAGCGCGCCGAATCCGGCTTCGGCAGCGGTGGGACCGAATATACCAACTACCGGAACGCCGAACGCAGAAGCTAGATGAATGGGCGCGCTGTCGTTGCTGATGACAAGATCAAGGACTTTGTACAATGCCAGCAATTCCGAAAGTGGCTTGTTTCCATCTATTCGATGAACGCGATCGGCAAACTTTGTTTTCGATTCGATTTCGTCCAAAAGAATTTGTTCGTCCGGACTGCCGTTGAGGAAAAAGTGTAGGTTGCGCCACTCCGAACATGACTGCTCGATAAGAGACATGAAACTCTCAAGCGGCCAACGCTTGGTCGGCCAAACGCTACCGGGAGAAACCAAGGCAATTTGTTTGCCCAACGAACGAAGTTGTTTTGCTTGTTGAGCAATCTCTGATTTCGTTTCATCCCAATCTAATTCAGGCACCGCATGAAAAATCTTTTCGCGATCAACGCCAAGACCTTCGAGGAGCAGCGAAACTCGCATACTTTCGTGCCAAACGCCGATACGACTGACAGCGTGCCGAGAAAATCCAGAAAGAGACGCCTCGTGATAAGTTACACGAGGCAAGCGCAGAAACAGTGCGTGCAGACTGGAACGCTGACTCAAGTGTGCTTGCAATACGGCAGCTTTGTTTGTTTGCACATCTTCACCAGCTAAGTGGCTCTTTAATGATGCGCACGACTGCAACAGGGGGATCTTCTTGTCCAACACATAGGTTGAGGCAATGCCGGGCTGATCTTTGAAAATCATTTCACCTGCGCGCGTGGTCACAAGATGCTGACGAATGTTTGGATTTAGTCGATGCAAAAGTCGCGTAGCCGCCGAAGTCAGTACCACGTCACCGATGAACGCGGTTTGAATCCAGACGACGTCGGTCAAATCTTGGTATCTTAGACTAACCACCTACTCCCCTTTTGCCTTCCATTCCATTATCACAGCATCGTCACCATCTCTATAGTATCGCGGACGAATGGTCAGTCTGGCAAACCCAACTTTGGCGTAAAGCCGCAAGGCGGATTCGTTTGTATGACGCACTTCCAGAACCACACTCTGTACTGCGCGTTTTACTAACGCCTCCAGACTTTGGCTGAGCAGGACTTCGCCCAACCCCGTTCGGCGATCCTCCAACTTGACGTAAAGGTACAACAAATCGGCAACGTCTCCAGCCATGAGGTACATGGCGATGCCGCGTATCAAACCGGACTTGTCGGCCAAACCCAAAAGAATGGCCCCCGATTCTCGAACGGACTTAACAACCTCGTCGGTATTCCAGAAGCGGTCCGATTGCGCCCATTCTTGGCAAAATCCGCTTAGGATCTGCAAGTCGGTTGCAGATGCAATATCCAATTGCCGAATAGTAAATGATGCACTGTTATTTGACATTGCGGTCAACGACTGGCCGGCGAGATGGCGACATATTTGTCAGAATTTGCAAACCAGCGAATAGATGAGGAAGACTTGAGCTTTGCAAACCACTCGGTTAGCGCGATTGCTTCGTTTGATACAAACATGATCTCGTTTTTCTTCAATTCACTCACCGCACCTTTGCTGACCTTGTATGCTTCGACGCGCAGAATGGTTGTTATGATTTGTTGAAGTTCGGCGTGGCCGACATCGAGTGAGGCCATTCGTTCGCGCATGTGCTGACTTTCAGCCATTCGTTTTTCATAATTGTCATTCGCTAGTTTCATCGCGGAGATTGCCGGCTTGAAACCACCGAGCCGCATCGATTCCATTTCAATCAGCATATCATTTAGGAATTCATCGGATAGTTCGGTCCAATTTTTTTGTCCGATCTCTATGGCTTTTCCTTGAGACTCGATACCGCGCTTTACATAAATGTACGCTTCCAGTCGCCGCTGAGAGAAAGCCGATTTTTGAATATTTACAAGCACTCTATCTCCCGCAGCGCTTGCAAAATTTTCTTCAAAAAAAACAGAAAAAATTGCACAACAAATCATCAAATGAAGATTTTTTTTCTTGAAAAACATTCTATTTTTCCTTGCATTGTGTGACTAAGTGCAGATTCAAAAATCATTTTAATGTTTTTTACTTTTTCATTTTACTTCTACTTGACAACAAAGCGTCGCGCTGTAAATGTAAACTCATTCATTCGAACTTTTTAACTTTTTTTCCTAGAGCTTTGGAGGGATATATGAACAAAGCTGAATTGATCGAAGCCATTGCAAGCGTTACACAACAAACCAAGTCCGACACAGAGCGCACACTTGACGCGTTCATTGACGTTGTATCAAAGAACGTCAAGAAGAAAGAAATCAAGTTGGTCGGTTTCGGCACGTTCACAACGTCGCAACGTAAAGCGCGTGTAGGTCGCAACCCACAGACAGGTGAAGAGATCAAAATCCCAGCCCGTCGCGTTCCAGTTTTCCGCCCAGGCAAAGAACTGAAAGAATCCGTACGCTAATTAGCATACGTTTTCGTATAAATGACCTCCGCTATTGCGGAGGTTTTTTTTGCCCAAAATTCGAAGGTAATGAGCCAGCACATCAGTCACTCAGAAAATCAACCATTCTAAAGTCAGTCATTCTTGCAGCGTCAATGATGCGCATCTCACCGTCGGTTTCCGTATCGATTTCGCGAGCAATCAAATATTGGCCATTATTCGCGCCGGGTTGGTAATTCAGAACGATCCAAAAGCTGCGATCTGCCTTGCTAACTACTCGAAATGGGATCATGTTTTTTCCTCAACTTGGTCTTGATTTTTTTCCTATGCAAACTTACTGTCTGCTTACTCTAGCAGGTGCTGGAGGGCTGTACAACGGACGTCCAGAACACGCCTACGACCCGCATCGAGGCCAAGCCGAAGCCTGGAACTTTTTGTAAAGAGATGCGCGCGAATGGACGCCCTGCTCCAAGTCGAAAACCTCAAGACTTCCTTTGTAACCGACGACGGCGAAATCACTGCCGTCGATGGCATTAATTTTTCCGTCGGACGCGGCAAGACACTTTGCATCGTCGGCGAATCGGGTTGCGGCAAGTCGGTTACCGCCCTTTCCTTAATGCGATTGATTCCTGGCGCCAACGGGCGCATCCATGACACAAGTAAAATCATCCTCGACGGAACCGATCTTCTTTCTCTAACCGTCGACCAGATGCGCGCTCAGCGCGGCAGCTCCATCGGCATGATTTTCCAAGAACCAATGACCGCACTGAATCCAGTATTCACGGTCGGTGAACAAATCGCCGAAGTTTTTCGCATTCACAAAAAGATGGGGCGCTCACAAGCCAATGAAGCGGCACTCGGCATGTTGAAAAAAGTCCGCATTCCCGCACCCGAGCAACGCTTTGACGAATATCCGCATCAACTAAGCGGTGGTATGAAACAGCGAATCCTGATCGCCATGGCTCTTGCCTGCGAACCGAAGCTGTTGATCGCGGATGAACCATCGACTGCTCTGGACGTGACTGTTCAAGCTCAAATCTTGCGGTTAATGAAGAATTTGCAAGAATCGATGAATACTTCGATCGTGTTCATCACGCACGATCTCGGCGTCGTGGCCGAAATCGCCGATGACGTAATCGTCATGTATGCGGGGCGAATTGTTGAACAAGGTTCCGTGTTTGAAATCTTTGATCGGCCGTCTCATCCCTATACAAAAGGGCTGCTGCATTCGATTCCGAGCCTGACTTCCGTTCCGAAAAAGCCACTTAACACCATCCAAGGGATGGTTCCGAGTTTGGCAAATTTGCCATCGGGATGCCGGTTTCACGAGCGCTGTCCATGGGCCAAGGAAATTTGCAAACAAAAGGCGCCGCAACTTGAGCCCGTCTCTGGTTCGCATCTTTCCGCATGCCACTTTACCAAGGAGGTCTCGGGACCGTGAACCAACCTCTTTTGACACTCGACAAAGTTAGCAAACACTTTCCGATCACTGGTGGCGTCATGCGTCGCCGCATCGGTGAAGTGCAAGCGGTGACCGACGTCAGCTTGCAGCTCGCCGCGGGCGAGACCCTCGGCATCGTCGGCGAATCCGGATGCGGTAAATCCACGCTAGGCCGAACCATCTGCCGACTGTACGAACCGTCATCCGGTTCAATCACGTTTGATGGCATGCTGTTTTCTTCACTCAACAAAGAGCAAACGACGTCCATACATCGTAACCTACAAATGATTTTCCAAGACCCCTACGCATCGCTCAATCCGCGCATGCCTGTTTTGGAAATTTTGGGTGAACCATTCGCGCTGCACAACATCGGCACGGCGAAAGATCGCAAAGACCAAGTTGCTGAACTCCTCAAGCTCGTCGGCATGCGTCCTGAGTCGATGTTCAGATTCCCCCACGAATTTAGCGGCGGCCAGCGCCAGCGTATCGGCATCGCGCGTGCGATCGCGTTGAAACCAAAACTAGTTGTATGTGATGAGGCGGTCAGTGCCTTGGACGTATCGATTCAATCTCAAGTCTTGAACCTGCTGGTCGAATTGCAAAAGCAGCTCAACCTTACATACGTCTTCATATCGCACGATTTGGCCGTTATTCGCTATATCGCGGATCGCATTGCCGTCATGTATCTGGGCAATGTTGTTGAAATCGCAGATCGTGATTCGCTTTACCGCAATCCCATGCACCCGTATAGCCGGGCACTACTGTCATCGCTGCCAGTTCCAGATCCTCGCCGCCGCCACGGTCGCGAAACATTGGAAGGCGACGTTCCCAGTCCCGCGAATCCGCCGTCCGGATGCCGATTCCACACGCGCTGTAAATTTGCGAAAGATATTTGTAAATCCAAGACCCCCGCTCTTGCGCCCATGTCGGGCACAAACCAAATGGTTGCATGCCATTTTGCGGGTACGATTTAAGGAGTTCGAACCATGAAGATGAAGCGTCTAATCACAGTAGCTGCCATGGCGAGTGTCGTACTTGTCGGCGCATGCACAAAGAGCTGTCGCGGCAAAAAGGATGAAGGTTCTGGCGCAGCCGGCGGAGCGAAAAAAGTATTCCGGTACGTTCGTACGTCTGAAGAACGCAGCCTCGACCCACAGAAGCAGTTCGACGAGGCGTCTGCTGATATCGTTACCAACGTTTACGATACACTTCTCAATTATTCGTATTTGAAGCGTCCTTATCAACTCGAGAACGGCCTTCTCGAAACGATGCCAGAAAAATCCGCAGACGGATTGTCCTATACGTTCAAACTTCGCAAAGGCGTAAAGTTTGTGGACGACGCTTGCTTCCCTGAAGGCAAGGGCCGCGAAATGAACATCGACGACGTCATCTATTCTCTCAAGCGTTTTGCTGACGCGAACGTCAACGTTCTTTCCTATGTGCTGATGGAGGGCTCCATCGAAGGGATGGAAGCATTCCGCGAAGAAACAAAGAAAGCAGGCAAAGCCACCGACTACTCAAAGCTGAACATCTCCGGTCTCACAAAAGTTGACGATTACACGATGATCGTCAAATTGACCAAAGTGAATCCACTTGCGCTTTACCCATTCGCGATGTCACAGACATCCATCGTCCCACGCGAAGCGGTCGAAAAGTACGGTGCAGAGTTTGAACGTCATCCAGTTGGCTCTGGCCCGTTCTCCGTAAAGGAAAATCCACGCCGCGGTGAAATGGTCTTGGTTCGCAATCCTTATTATTGGGAAAAATACCCGAGCGAAGGCGAAGAGTCAGATAGAGCAAACGGTCTTCTCGATGCCGCGGGTAAGCAACTTCCTTTCGTTGACGAAGTTCGTCTTCCGCTAATCGAAGAAACTCAACCAGCGATCCTCTCCTTCGAAAAGGGCCAAGTTGACGTTGTCGCAATCGACAAAGACAACTTTGGCAAGTTCTTGAAGAACGAAGGCGGCAAGATTCAATTGAACCCAGATTGGGCCAATAAAGTGAATTTTTACACCATGCCTGGTTTGAGTTCCGAGTACCTCAAGTTTAACATGAAAGACTCTGTGGTCGGTGGATATACCCCGCAGAAAAAGGCTCTTCGCCAAGCTTTTGCATATGCCATGAACACTGCTGGATACATCGATCTTTTGCTCAATGGACGTGCGCAGCAACTCAACACCATCGTTCCTCATCCCATCAACGGTAGTGAATCAACCAACCCAACGCAGTATTTCGAATACAATGTGCAAAAGGCAAAAGAGAAGCTGGCTGAAGCGGGTTATCCAGATGGCAAGGATCTCCCCGAGATTCAGGTTGAGTATCGTTCAACAGCCGCAACCGTTCGTCAGCAGTGGGAATATGTACGCGACAACCTCGCAAAAGCAGGAATCAAGGCGACGGCGAATTTTCAAACATTCTCGGCATGGTTGCAAAAGACAGAAAAAGGGAACTTCCAAATTTCTGGTGCGGGATGGCAAGCTGACTACCCAGATCCAGAAAATTTCTATCAGCTGTTGTACGGCAAAAACACTCCTCCCGGACCAAATGATGGCTCTTACGATAACGCTGAGTACAACAAACTGTACGAAGAGATTCGCTACATGGAAAACGGCCCCGACCGTTATGCCAAGTTTGCTCGCATGAACGAAATCATTAAAGAGGACTCCCCTGTCGTCATTCAGTACAACCAGATGCGCGTCGGTCTGGTGACACCGTGGGTTCGCAACTTGAAGCGTAACGCTATGTACAACCCACCGCTCAAGTACGTCGACATCGATTTGGAACGCCAAGCTAAGGGAATGTAATGCTCTCGTATCTTGTCCGCAGATTGTTGCAGATGATCCCGATTGTTTTCGGGGTCGCACTATTGGTGTTCATTTTGTTTAACACCGTAGGGGAAGATCCGGTGCGCGTTGCCCTAGGCACGCATGCAACACCAGCCTCTATTGCTGAACTGCGGGCCAAGTGGGGACTTGATCAGCCGTACCACATCCAGTTTTTCAATTTCCTCGTGCAGATTGTAACCTTCGATTACGGCGAGTCTTACATCACGGGAGCTCCGCTGTCCGAAATGTTTTTGGACGGCGTTTTGGTTTCGCTTTCGCTGACTGCGCCGCCGTATTTTACCGCAGTCATTCTTTATGTATCTTTGGCACTTTTGATCGCCTATTACCGAGGCAACTGGTTTGACCGAATCTCTCGCGTCACCTTTGTCGCGATGATGAGTATCACCTACCTCGTTTACATCATATTCTTCCAATGGCTCCTTGCTGCACAGCTTGATCTGTTCCCCATTCGCGGATTTGCGCGCGGTTTGGACGGCGTCGAGTATCTGATGCTCCCTTGGGTCATCATTTTGTTTGAAAGCATCGGTCACGACATACGCATGTATCGCACCATCTTCCTCGATGAGATCAAAGCGGATTACGTGCGCACAGCTCGTGCAAAGGGCGCCACCGAAATGTCGGTCCTGTTCCGTCACGTTTTGAAAAATGCGATGATTCCGATTCTGACATACACCGTAATCGGTATCCCTTACTTGATCCTCGGTGCTTTCTTGATGGAGAGATTTTTCTCGATCCCAGGCGTAGGTGATTTGATGATCAACGCCATCAACACCGGCGATTTCCCAGTTATGAAAGGCCTAACCGTCACCATAGCGATCGGCTATTCCGTATTCAACTTGTTGACCGACATCTTGTACGCCTATGTCGATCCACGCGTGAAGTTGGGGTGAAATTATCATGACCACGCAACACGCCACAGCATCCAAACCCATTTACGGCGAAAGCCTTTCGCAACGAGCGGCGAAGAAGATTCGTCGCCAGCCACACACGCTTCTGTGTCTCGGCATCATTGCCGTTTACGTTGCAATAGCGATCGCCGGTTATGCCGGACTCATGCCTGACTTTCAGGAACGCGTCGGAGCTTCTTACGAACCACCCAGTCTGGAATTCGCCAAGATACTTGGTACCGATGTTTTCGGAAGATCTGTTTTCTATAAAGTATTGACCGGTGTGAAGACGGCGATAACCATCGCGGTTTGCGTTACCTCATTGGCAATTCCGATCGGCATCTTCATGGGATCGGTGGCTGGATACTTCGGGGGCAAAGTCGATGCCTTTGTCGTTTGGTTTTACTCGGTTCTTGTTTCCGTTCCCTACATTCTCCTAGTATTGGCAATCTCCTATCTTCTAGGCAAAGGTCTGCTTTCCATTTGTGTGGCAATGGGAGCTGTTAGCTGGGTCGGTCTGTGCCGCTTGATTCGTGGCGAATTTCTCAAGCACAAAAGCCGCGAGTACGTTCTCGCATCAAAGCTGCTCGGCGCGACGGACATGCGTCTCATCTTCCGTCATATTTTGCCCAACGTCTTCCACCTTGCGATCATCACAGCATCGCTCATGTGCTTGAATTCCATCATGTCCGAAGTCGTACTCACGTATCTGGGTGTCGGCGTCCAAGATGGCTCAAGTTGGGGAACGATGATTGCGGATGCTAACGGTGAACTCGTGCAAGGTAAGTGGTGGCCGCTAACGGGCGTTACACTCGCTCTCTTTTTCTTAGCCTATTCGCTCAACATGGTCGGTGATGCACTGCGTGATGCGCTCGATCCAAAACTAGTAGATTGAAGACAAAAAAAGGCGACCACGAAATGGTCGCCTGATTGTGATGGCGCAATTAGTTACAGATCCCGTTGTCACGCCACAAGTCACAGTGAAACGTTACCTGCCCGACTTCAACGTCATCTTGATATCTGTTGTTGCCAGTCTTTACCGAACCGCACTTTTCATCTCCTGTGATTACGGCATCAAACCTAGCAGGAACTTCGTTCTCGTTTGGTCTCATATTGCAACATAGATATCGAGCTGCGCGAGCTGTCAATCTTTGTGATTGCTCAAATCCCAAGATCCCATCGTAAGTGAGTCGCGCACCGTTGCGGCTGCTGCCGGAAACCAAGCTGCTGCAACTTGATGGAATCTTGTTTGCATTTCGCTCAGTCCATAGTTGCGACAAGCATTTGCCGATTTCTGCACGCGCGGCTTGACGACACTTGTTGGCCTGAATGGAGTTTGCGCACGAACCGCGACCGAGCAACGAACCCATACTCTCATACTCAGCAGGATTCCCCGGGGGTGGCTATCGCCGTGAGATACAGGCTCCCTTCGCAATGACGCGTGATATCGGCACTCGCCGAACTTGCCCATAAAATTAACGCCGCGACACCCCCCAAAATATTCTTCAACTTCATTGCGCTCCCCTCCAAAAAAAATAATCCTCACTAACCACTCGTCACTGCTTTCATTGCACCGACCACTACAAGATAGCAATGTACGTGCCAGATCGCTGTAGTTTCATTTGCACAAATATTAATCACAAATTCATGTTTGCACCAGCTGATCCTTACTTGTGGCAGAAAAGGTACCCGCAAGAGCCCTGAAGATGTCATGGCTAGGTTTTGGATCAGTTCATGCCGGTAAAGTTTTGTTACCGGCATGCTGCAAGTTATCTCTTGATCAATTGCACCATTTGCAATTCTTCTTTAGCCGAAGCACGGAAGTGCGCGGCCACATTGCACGGCTTTTCCATGTACGAGATGGGGCTGTCGATCGTCACCATGACGGAACATGCAGCACGCCCATCAACGTTGTCCAGTTTTGGCCCCGGTTGCACAACACAAACTGGATGAACATAGTTATCGATCGTCCTCGCAACTGCTTCGAAGTGATCACGACAAAAATTCCCGTCAGTTGATTGATTCTTGTGGGAAACAAAAATCACCTCTGCCTGCTTGGACGTTTCATTCAATTCAAAGACGTTACGGCTGCGCTTCACTGCACCGCGAACTTCACCACGAGTTTCAAAGTCGAAGGCAAATGCCGCGGCATTGTTCGGTTCGGGCGGTAGGCAACCATCTGCAAACGGATCGACTGCGCACTTACCTTCGCTTTGCGCCTTTGCTCTGCAGGTGTACTTTTGTTCGGGGTCTGCGGTTTGATTTGAAAATGAGCCTGACGTCGATGTCACTTCCGGACAGTCCACCGATTTTGCCAATTCAAGATCGCGCGGCACATCCTTGTGATGAATGGCCCATCGTCCCAATCTCGACCCAGAAACAACCTCCGATGCCAGCAGTTCCGCAGCCAAATTAATCTCTGCCAATCCAGCAGCTGCGTCCGCAAAATATCCAAGGTGGATCTGACGTACCTTTTCAAAACTTGCGCCACCCTTCACGCGCCGCAGTACAACGTAGATATCTGTAAGAGCTGCCGATGTTCCTGATCTTGCTTGGTACTTAAGATCGTAATGGTAGCCCAAAACTTTTCCAGTCGCCTTGCCGTCTGGATGAAAATCGGCCCAAACGATTTCTGCCATTTCAGAACTAGTCGAAGACCCGTCAAGTACTCGGCGGAGTTCGTACTTTTTTTCAGAACCGCTTGCATCAATGGTGACGGCGATGCGCCCTTTGGTGCGAATCGGTCCGAGAGCTAGCGGACCAAATCCCCAAACGACCCCATTTTCCGCAAACGCATCCGTCTCTGAATTGGTTCTCTTGCTACGACAAGATGTCGAAACCGAAGCTGCGAATACCAAACAAAACGCTGAAAGCCCAAAGCGCATCATGGAGCACCATCGATGAAGGTTTAAGTCTGAGTTTAAATTATCACACGCGAGCTTAAGCGTCACGAGCCTGCACGGGGAATTGTGCTTCCGTTAACAAAGCAAGCTTTGACTTCGCAGCGCTGCCCGAGACCCTTATGGGCCATGACTTTGAGGTTACAAACGCAGTTTGCCCCTTTTGCAGATGAACTTTGAAACCATCCGCCCCAGTTAACTCAAACTTACCATCCAAAGCGAGCGCTACGGCAAAGCTGCGGTCCTGATCTAGCTGCGCACGACCTTCTTGATCGAGATCGATGACTGAAAGTTGGTAATAGGGATTGGGGGGATAAGTCAGGCAAGCCGCTTTAGCATTCAGTCGAAGTACGGTGGGTTTACGCCTCAGAGTGTTCACATAGGATTCGCCGACTTGTCGATCCACATCCAAGAGTCTTAGACCTTGTTCAAGATGAAGTTCACGCGCCTTGCCGTTGACGTCGTCGCGCTCGCCAGAGGCATCATATTTCCGATTCCAGTCCCACAGGCGATACGTTTTACCGCTTAGTCCAGCAACTACGCGCTGAGGCTCCAGTAAGAGAACGCCCGGCCCGATAGCATGTGGAACGCCTGGCTCAATCTCGAAATAATCTCCCGCCTTTACGGGGACGAAATTCAAAAGCTCATGCGCTTTGGCATCGCCATTTGCAAATGATGCGCGCAGTTCGTCGATCGAAGTCCGGCGTGAAAAACCGAGATACAAACCACAATTTGGTGCGGCATCTAACACAAGCCAAGATTCAGGTTTGCCACATTCGTTTTTCTTTAGATTTGCATCGCCATCTCTAGGGTGAATCTGCACCGAAAGTGGTTCGTCCGCGTTCAGCAATTTCACAAGGATATTGCACTCCAGGGAGCGCCCCAAAGTTGCAGTTTGATCTTGGGTAATGAACTCCAAAAGTTTGGCTGCATTCGTAGCGACACGAGATGGAAAATCAGGATCGAGGCTGAATTCCCATGACTCACCAATGCGCGCGGGAACATCTGCTCCGAGCAAGGGACGCTTGATGGCGGATGCGATCATGCGCCCCGCCCAAGGTGTTCGCGATAATGGAGTAAAGTTGTTGGCAGCTAAAGTGATTATTGATGGTGTCATGTTTGTGAATCTTTCGTTCTTTGTTAGCCTGGAGGCCAACTCAAGCGACGTTTACCCAAAATATGTAGATGTAGATAATCTACGGTCTGCCCACCGTCTTTGCCGCAATTTGAAACAACGCGATATCCGTGCTCGCTTAGTCCGAGCAACTCGGCAACTTTTGCGGCGCCTTTAAAAAGGCCTGCGACTACATGGTCTGGGGCCTGCGCTATGTCCGCAAACTTTACAAGTTTATGTTTGGGAATGACTAATACGTGCACAGGAGCTTGTGGACTGATGTCATGAAATGCAAATACATCTGCGTCTTCATAAACGACGCGCGCGGGGATTTCCTTGCGTAATATTTTGTCAAATATGGTGTCACTCATCGAATATTGCCTACTTGTAGTTTTGTGGGAACATGGCGCGTTCGACTAACTCGATCAAAATATGAACCACTTTGATGTGTAGCTCTTGCACTCGATCGGCGTACTTGCCGACTGGGGTGCAAATTTCGATGTCGGCTACCTTACTGATTTCAGATTCCACCCGACCAGTTAACGCCACTACAGTCATACCAGCTTTCTTTGCAGCTTCTGCGGCTTTGATGACATTCTTGCTTTTACCGCTTGTAGAAAAGCCGACAAACACATCACCCGTGCGACCGTGCGCTTCGACGAATCGACTGAACACGTGCTCGTAGCCATAGTCATTCGCGACACAGCTCATGTGACTTGCATCGGAAATCGCCATAGCGGCTAAGGCCGGCCTATCGTCACGATAGCGACCGGATAGTTCCTCAGCAAAATGCATCGCATCACAAATAGACCCGCCGTTGCCGCACGAAATCACTCGGCCGCCGGCTTGAAAGGTTTTCACCATTACTTGAGCTGCCGATTGAATAAGTCTTTGCGTTTCCACATCCTGTCGCAGCTGGGTGAGGCCCTTTTGCGCCTCTTCCAATGCAGCTGATATATATTGCATGCTCACAACAGTCTCCCGTGGTCGGATTCATGAACTAAAGCCTCAGGCCCAGCGTAATTGCTCTAGCACTCCCTCGCCATTTTCAATATCATCGATGGGTATCGAATCTATGGGAGAATACGCTTGGCTTATCACAAAAAACTCATCGACAATGTCGTTTGCTCACGTCGATTTCATTTGACCTATGATGACTCAGCTAAACCCCAACCGAAAGTGGAAATTAGCTGTAAATACTGTGGCAAGAAAGTTTTTAGCGCGGAAAACCATCCCCCAGTTACGCTAGCGCGAGAAGAGAATCTTGTCGTCGCATCTGAATTGAGTGATGACATCATCCGGGAATGCGACATGCAAGATAAACTATCCTCGCAGACGCAGGCGCACGTTAAGGGCAAGGACATCAAGATTTATCCACGTGGTATCTAATTTCCCTCAATCCCCTGTCATTTGCATCATCGACCCAGCGATTAACACTCCTGAGGTCGATGTTTTCAATTTTTGGTCCCGTGAAAGTTCGCTTCCGTGCTCCTACCATTTGCCTTCATTTGAAAAAGGCGTCCGCTCACTCGAAGCTCTAGAGGCTCGAGGAATCAAGATTGCAGGGATTTTGGTGCTGGGTAGCGCTTCATCAGTCCATGATCCACATCCATTCATCGCTCCACTGTCTAACTGGTTACGCGCTAAAATCACTAATGGTATCCCCACATTCGGCATTTGTTTCGGCCACCAGCTCATTGCCCATGCTTTTGGCGGGACCGTTGAGTTCATCTTTCCGGAACGAACTAAGTATTCTGGTCTGCGCGAAGTGAGCATCAAGCCAGACTGGTTATGGGAAACAAAGACCTGCGCGGTCAGTTGGTCAAGTCCCACGCTGAAGCAGTCGTGATTCCACCCAAAGGCTTTACCGTGATCGGTTCAAGTAGAGAATGCGCCGTCGATTCCATGAAGATGAACGATCGACCATGTTGGACGTTTCAAACTCACCCGGAGTCAACGCCTGTATTCATTGGGACGCAAGGGCTTAGCGATCATGTCGTGACCAAAGATCTAGCCTTTGGTCACTCTATCGTTAGGCACTTTCTGCAGCATTGCGCCACTTCTGCGCCTAAAAAATAGACTCTGATCACGATTCTTTAATCAAATCAACGACGCGAAATGTGTCAAATTTGCCTCTAGCTTCCAAGAAGGTGGGCAATTTTCAGCCCTGTCTAAAAAAAATAATTCCTTTTATTTCGATGCCTTACAAATAAAAACGAACCAGAACCCTAAACAGTTTTCGCTCCGTGACGAAAGGAGGGTCATGAAAGTCACAGGAAGTGAATCGTTCTTAATGACAGGAGGTCAGTAAAATGGGTTTGCGTATCAAGACAAACATTGCCTCGGTTAACGCACAGAGGCGCCTAAGTGGTTCTACAGATGCGTTGCAAGATTCCATGGCGAAAATGTCGTCAGGGAACAGGATCAATAAGGCTGCAGATGACGCTGCAGGCTTGGCGATCTCTGAAAACTTGCGAGCGGATCTTCGCTCACTTTCTCAAGCCAAGCGAAATGCGAATGACGGTGTGTCGCTCGTACAAACTGCCGAAGGTGGTTTGACGGAGACAGCCAACATGCTTTCGCGCCTCAGAGAACTTGCTGTTCAGTCTTCCAGCGATACGATTGGAAACACTGAGCGCGGTTTCGTCGACAAGGAATTCCTTGCTCTGAAGGATGAAATTGATCGTATCGCGAACTCTACAGAGTTCAACGGCACTCGTTTGCTGGTCGGAAACGCCGATGTGGGTGCGGAACTAGCAAACGCCGAAGGTACCTTCCCCATGGAAATCCATGTTGGTAAGGACTACTTCGAAGGTGCTGACGGACTTGCAGAGTCAAATCCAGTTAACATCATCAAGATTGACCTTGGTAATCTAAATGCGTTCACCGAGGGAGACGGCTCTCTCGGTATCGGTAAGGCCGAAGGCGGCACTCGCGTGAATACCAAGCAAGACGCTCAGCGTAGTATCGCGGTCCTTGACCAAGCGATCACACGCGTGAACGACTATCGTTCTTATCTTGGTGCGATTCAGAATCGCCTAGGTTCGACAGTGAAGAACTTGGGTGTACAGACAGAGAACTTGACGACAGCGAAGAGTCGTATCTCTGATACAGACTTTGCTGAAGAGACAGCAGCTATGACACAGGCAAGCATCCTGCAACAAGCGGGTGTGTCGGTCTTGTCACAAGCTAACGTACAGCCGCAAGTTGCTTTGAAGTTGATTGGCTAATCTTAGAGATTAGGCAACGTGTAAGAGACAGATCGATTACGAACCGATTTTACTTAACACTGTAGACTTCACTTTCTATTGCAGGGGGAAGGAAACTTCCCCCTGATTTTAAGTGGAACAACTCAGGCCTAGCGTTGGTTCATGACGAAAGAGCGGTACCAATTACCGAAGATTTCTATACCTTCTTTAAGATGTACCTTGGGTGTGTATCCTAGATTTGCATGTGCTTTGGAAACGTCTGCATTGGTTGCTTCAACGTCACCAGCCTGCATCGGCATCATTTCAATATCAGCTTTGATTCCTATATTTTCCTCTAACAACTTAATCATGTCCGCTAGGAAATCAGGTTTGCCTTTACCTAGATTGTAAACTTGTCCGAATTCTGGCTTCGCAAGCGATGCCATCAATCCGTCAACGATATCTTGAACAAACGTCCAATCGCGAATCATTTTTCCGTGGTTGAAAACAGGTATCTTTTCCCCTTTACGCATCAACTCGGCAAACTTAAACATTGCCATGTCTGGACGCGAAAATGGGCCATAAACTGTGAAAAAGCGCATACCAACACTCGGGATTTTGTAGAGGTGGCTGTAGCACTTCGCAACCAATTCGTTCGACATTTTGGTGGCTGCATAGAGGCTGATGGGGTTACTGCAATCGTCCGATTCTGACATCGGCAGCTTCTTGTTTCCACCATACACAGAAGACGACGAAGCATAGATGAAATTTGCTGGTTTGTTGTTTCGCACTAGCTCGATCATATTTTGAAAGCCAATCAAATTGGCATCAACGTAGGCATGCGGATTCTCGATCGAATAACGAACGCCTGCCTGAGCTGCGAGATGGATCACATTATCTGGCTTGAACGTTTCGTACGCCGACTTCAATGCGGCAGCGTCACACAGGTCTGCTTTCGTGAACGAGAAGGTTTTGAACTTTCCCATTTCTTCAAGACGCGCGTATTTGAATTTGGGATCGTAGTAGCTATTCACGCAATCGTATCCGTGGACGTGATGTCCTGCCTGCAATAGACGCATCGATGTGTGATATCCGATGAAACCGGCGGCACCGGTCAAAAACACGCGCATAAACGCTCCCTTCGTAACGAGCCCGGCGAACATACCTAAATCCCCCCGGCGACTCAAGAAATCCCTATAAATTATGTGAATCAAAGCACATCAAGTCATGTTGAGCGAAGCGAAACATCTCGCATGAAAGTCCAAAACCATATTAAATGGTCAAAACGAACTCTATTTACCCGTAATTATGGATGAAATTACTCATGACCTATACGAAACCGCGTTCCATTGAAATCATCGGCGTTCCGTTGGATTTGGGAGCAAACGTTCGCGGAGCCAACATGGCTCCTGCTGCCATTCGCATTGCGGGCTTGCAACAAAAAATCGAAGGCTTGGGCTACAGCGTGTTTGATTCGGGCGATGTATCTGTGCCCATTCGCGAGTCTTTGTCTCCCGGCCATGCCGAGACTAAGTTTATCGACGCCATCAAGGATGTTTGCGAAGACGTTTGCGAACGCGTTCAGGCATCAATGGAACGTGGGCACATTCCTATCGTTGTCGGCGGAGATCACAGCCTTGCCATGGGAAGCATTTCTGGGGCATCGGCATTTTATCGCAAGAAAAAGCTAGAAATTGGCCTGTTATGGATCGATGCTCATGCAGATTTAAACACTCCGACGAGTTCCCCATCTGGCAATTTGCACGGTATGCCATTGGCTGTCATCCTCGGCAAGGGCGACAAGAAATTGACCGCCATCGGTGGTGGCAAGGCGCCCAAAATCAAGCCGCAAAATGTCGCACTCATTGGGATACGAGACATCGATGAGTTTGAGAAAAAGGAACTAAAGGAAGCGGGCATCCGCTATTTCACCATGCGCGAAATCGATGAACGCGGAAACTACGCGGTCATGCGAGAAGCGCTTGAAATCGTTACGTCAGGGACGGATGGCATTCATTTGTCTTGTGACATGGACGGTGTCGATCCGCTGTATGCTCCAGGAGTAAGTACTCCCGTAGCCGGGGGACTCAGCTTTCGCGAGATCCATTTGGCATTGGAAATGTTGGCTGATTCAAAAAAACTTTGTTCAATGGACCTAGTTGAGTTAAACCCGTTTCGCGACCGAGATCATCAAACTGCAAACTTGGCTGTCGGACTCGCACTATCAGCCTTGGGCAAATCCATTGTGTGATTCCGAGTGAAACGATTTGAATTACTCCATACTGACGGCACCGCTCGACGCGGACGTTTGACGCTTGCGCATGGCGTAGTCGAAACTCCGATCTTTATGCCCGTCGGAACAGTAGGATCTGTAAAGACACTCGTTCCGTACGAACTTCACGACATCGGTGCACAAATCATTTTGGGCAACACTTACCATCTCTTTTTGCGACCGGGGATGGAAATCATCCGTAAATGGGGCGGCTTGCACAACTTCATCAAGTGGGACAAACCTATTTTGACCGATAGTGGTGGGTTTCAGATTTTCAGTCTCTCACAATTGAATAAGATTGACGAACAGGGCGCTCAGTTTCGCAGCCACATTGATGGTCAGCAATTCTTTCTCACTCCCGAACTTGCAGTACAAATCCAAGAAACTCTTGGTAGCGACATTCACATGGTTTTGGATGAATGTACACCCTACCCCGCTACCGAAGAACAAGCTCGGTTGTCCATGCAACGATCCATGCGCTGGGCAAAACGATGTCGACAAGCAAAGTCTCGTCCGGAGTTGGCGCAGTTTGGCATCGCCCAAGGTGGGGTGCACGAAAAGCTGCGCCGCGAAAGTTGCCAAGCACTCATCGACATTGGCTTCGATGGCTACGCCATCGGCGGACTATCCGTTGGCGAACCAAAGCCAGAAATGCGAGCCATGACGGAAGTCGCTTGTAGTGTTCTGCCCACTGACAGCGCGCGCTATTTGATGGGGGTCGGCACTCCTCTGGACTTAATCGAATCGGTCGCTCTGGGCGTCGATATGTTTGACTGCGTGATGCCCACGCGAAATGGACGCAACGGCACCGCATTTACTTCTGTGGGTAAAGTCGTCATCAAAAATGCCTCTCACCGTGAATCACAAACGCCCCTCGATCCCGATTGCCACTGCTACACTTGTAAAACGTTTGACCGCGGCTATTTGCGCCATTTATGGATTGCGGGAGAAATCACGGCGTTCCGCTTGTTGTCCCTGCACAATCTCGCATATTACTTGCGACTTATGAGCGATATTCGCCAAGCCATTGAGACCAACGCTTTTGCTGGATTGTTGAAGCATCATCAATCATTGTGGGCAAAATCAGACATAAACGGATAGCAACAAAACCTTTTGATTACTTCAGAAGCTTTGCCAATGGCTGTGTTTACGGTATTCTGATTAGACAGTTTCAACCCCCAAAAGTGGTAAATCATGCATGTCTGGAATTTCATCGCGATAGCGGCAGCATTGGCGTCATGGTCATGCGAAAAATCTGAAGAAACAAAAAAGTCCAAGTCGGGACGACCAGTTCAAATCAATCCAAATGAGGACTCCGAAAAAATTGTCCATGTTGACGTCGATACAACGCAGAATGAACCACGCGTTGAAATCGGCAAGGTTCCCGAAGGTGGGCAACTTTCGTGTGAATTAAATGGCGAAATTTTAAAGTCGTGCGAAAACGGCATGAAGATCGACCGGCCGAAAGACGGCGATTATCAGTTGATCGTTCGCGTGAAAAAAGACGATCAGATCTTGTCTTACGGTGAAGCTAGGTTTCGAATTGGCTCGTCCACAAGCACAAACGAAATCGGTTTTGTCGATGACCGCAAAGATCCACTCTATGTTGCGATCGACGATGCGCCATTTATCAACGGCAGCGCCGTATCCGTAGATGCTGACTTACTCGTAAAGTTGAAGTTTCCCAATGATCCAAAGTGCCAAGCATCACTTCGATGCAGAATTGATACGGTGAACTCATCTTTTACTCCCTTATGCGCGAACAACACTTTTCAAGTTAAAAGGGAAATGCTCGCGTTTGGACTTCAATACGGAGTCGTCCAAGCACAGTGCGGGGAAAAATTCGGTCCCAAACTAGTACTGTATTGGTACGGAGTTCCCAAGGGCTACGAAAATTTGCAATTGGCTGCGACAAAAGTGGGGGGGGAAAGCAAGATCGTCAAGCTGATCAAAGCCAACGATTGTCCGGAAGACCTGCTGCAGTTTGAATGCGCGAGCTCTGCAACCGGAACTTTTAGCAGATGCAGCAATGTCATCGCGAAAGGTTCTGTCACGACGCGCGTACGTGCGACTTGTGCGCAGGCAAACGGTCCTGAGTTGAACATCAATAATCGAGGGTGATTGTGGTTCAAAAATTTTGGACGCTGGCACTTACATTGGCACTGGGATTTAGTGCAGCATACGCCGCTCAAGCAGCAGAAACGTCTGCCCAAAAAGCGACGGAGAAAAAACCGAATGAAAAAACGCGAGACGAAAAAAAAGATGGCGGTTCCGTAACTAAAGAACAAGACGAGATGGACAAAGAGACTGACAAACTTGCCGAACTTACGTGCTCAAGAACAGTCAATCCAAGCAGTGAAAATAATGTGTACACAACGGGACCACTTCTCCCCAATGATATTATCCAAGCGCTGCCCTCCAAAATGCCAGCTGCACAGAGCTGCTACGAAACAGCATTTAAAAAGGATCCACAGCTGTCAGGCGTATTGAAAATGGAAGTGACGATCGCCGCGGCCGGAAAAATTGAAACTGTATGCTTTGTTGGTGATAGCTCGCTCGTGGATCTTAGCGTTTGGGAATGTGTAAAGGCAAGCGTCATGACATGGTCATTTCCCGCTAAGTCAGGGGGAAAAACAACTGCAACGATCCCGTTCAAATTTCGCGTCGATCAACCTGTGAAAGGGAAGTAGAATGTTTCGATGTACAGTTTTAATCATGATCGCAATGGTCACCATGGCGAACCAAAAGGATAAAGGTGGTTCGGAAAAACTAAAGCAAGAAGTTGCTGAGTTAACTGCTTCTGTCGATAAGCTGACTGCTGCGCTTGCGCAAAAAGCAAAATCAAAAACTAGCGCAGCTACAGATGCTACGCGAGAAAGCCTGCAGGCAAGCTTAGACGCCGCTAAGAAACGTCTTGGCGAAGTAAAGTTTGAGTTGGGCGAGAAAACGGACGACTTGACGGACGCTACCAAGACCAAAGCCATCGGTGTCTTGCGAGATGTAAAGAAGTCGGTCGACGACTTGAAGAAGCAGGTGAGCGAGTAAGGCATCGCCTTCCCCACCATCCATACTAATCATCAGTAAATACTGGGGAAACTTAGAAAAGCTCTGCGTTCCTCCCACATGATCCATACCGAATTGCCTGTAAAAACAGGATCATAGGTGTTCAACTGGCGGGCTTTTGTTTTGCCGACGTTGCCGTGTTTGTACTAGCTATTCGCTCCCTCAGTTGATAATTGAAGCACCCTTGCGCACTTGGGAGCCGCCGCTTGGATCAACACATCCTCAAAAGCATGACCACTGACGAACTTTCTCGTTTTACGGAGAGCCTCGGTATGGGTGCGCGCATCGCTCGGCAGATGCAGGGACTTGCGATGAAGCGGAGAAATCACTCGCTTCCAGAGCTTCCCCCCGAAGATTTTGGCAAAAAAAACTGGGCAACTTTGCGAGAACAAGTTTCGGTACCAAACTTGGAAGTTGTTGATCGCGTCGTTTCCCCCGAAGATGGTTTTGCGCGCTATGTATTTCGCGGCAAAGACGATCAGTTGTTTGAATCCGTACGCATTCCATTGATGCATCGCCCCGGTGACGAAAAGTACGTTGTGTGCGTCAGTTCCCAAGTAGGCTGCAGTGCAGCTTGCGCGTTTTGTGAAACAGGGAAGATGGGATTCAAACGAAATCTCGAAGTCTGGGAAATCGTCGATCAAGTCGTCAAGGTGCAGGAAGATTCTTCCTTTCCTGTGCGCGGCGTTGTTTTTATGGGCATGGGCGAACCGATGCTCAACTACGAACGAGTCATGAAGGCCGCGAAGATCATGACTGAACCCGCGGGACTCGCTATCGATGGCAAAGCCATCACGGTTTCAACCGTCGGTATCGTTCCCGGCATTCGCAGATTCATCGCTGATAATCCATCATTTCGTTTGATCCTATCTTTGACGAGCGCAGTTCCGGAAAGGCGTGAAGAGCTGTTGCCCATGACTAAGATGTACAACCACGACAAACTAATCCAGGTGTTGCGTGAGTACCATCAGGCAACAGGCAAACGCGTGCCGCTTGCATGGACTGTGATTAGCGGTGTGAATACTGGAGAAGACGAAGCGATTGCGTTGGCAAAGTGGCTTGGCGACCTGCCTGTTGTTATCGACCTCATACCAGTAAACGATGCAACCGGACGATTCAAACGAGCCGGCAATGATGAATTGCAACAGTTCTTGAATTATCTGCGAGAGCACGTAAAACAACCTATTGTTTGCCGCTACAGCGGTGGATTCGACATTGGTGGAGCGTGTGGGATGCTCGCAGGCCAGAACCGCATGGCACAAGAATCAGGCGCAACCCTGCCGAATTAATGTTGTTTATAGAAGCTTTTTGCTATTCGCAAATCCTGCTCGCTCTCGTTACTTTCCACACTAATTCTCTAAAATTACTCCCATATTTTCCGACAAGATAACGAGTCCCAACAAAGGGAGATACTCGCGTGAAGTCGGCCAATCTAGATTTGCAGATTGAGGAGATGATGCGTCTCATTGCCCACGAATTCGTTGGCAACGGGCGCGTCATCCAATCTGTAAATCTTAAAGTCAATGCACGTACGGGCGACATCGATCTGCAAATTGACGATACCGATTCCAACAAATCTGACAACATCGTCGCCGCCGACAACGTCGCCGCAGCACTCTCGGGAAATTTCGGAACCATTCATGATTCCATGAGGCGAATGCGCACGCTTGCTAAGCAACAAAACTGGGAAGAACTTCGCAAAATCGTCGATTACTCACGCAAGTTGAATCGCGCGCATGTCGACGTCGAATACCTCCATCAGGTTGATCGCACCATCGACGAGGTAGACTACTTTCTGCAAGTCGCCATTGAAAACAATCCCTCGCAACGATCCGGAAAAGTAGATTCATGGGTTGAACGCAAGGATCATGCGCCGCAATCAGTATTCCTACTGGAATGGTCAGGAAAGACTTTTGTTGGGCGCAAGTTTCTTTCACGCAAGTGGATCGCAAGCGAAATTTCTGAAATGTTCTGCGCAGAGCTCTTGCCGGAAATGGTGTTTGGCGAACTCGTCAGTTTTCGCATCGCACAGGATGATTATCGCGTTCACTTCAAACCGATCGACATAACCACTAAGAAAAATTTGTTCCGCTGGATTGCCGACGACAACTGTTGCGCTGAGATCAGGTTTCCCTTTCCGTACCTAACAAGACAGTCGTCACTCGAAGTCGTTTCCCCAGAATGCGGTTGGAATGTAGATGAAAGCTTGCGGCAGCAACTTTTCCGCGGCGAAATTCATATGCGCAGTATCTGCAAATCGATACTCAAAGGGATCGGCAAGCGTGGTAACGTGCTTTATGACTCCGCGTGCTCGACGGGCGACTTTTTGGCCGACGTATCCAAAGTTGTGCCGGAGTGTCATACGATTGGACAAGATTTGTCCGCAGAAATGATCGCCATTGCAAAAACACAGTTGGATGAAGTGATCGTTGGCGATGCTTTCGATTCTCCATTGCAAGATAGTTCAGTGGACATTGCCTTTATCCGCTTCCTGAACAGCGAAGTCGTCAATACATCCTATGCAGATGCGTTATTGCAACGCATCGCTAGCCGTGTCCGCTCGGGGGGCTACATCATAGCCTTCGGTCATACACCGCTGCTGATCGATAAAGGAACGTTGGCTGCTGCAGGCCTAGAAGTCCTGCGGTCGACGGCGATCGATGGCGATGCCAAGCACCTTCACTTGTACCCCATCTATCTTTGTCGCCGCATATCTACCTAAAATAAAAAGGATTTTATGCCCGCATTTAAGATTTGGCCAAATATTCCGATAAGCTTTGTGGACTTCATTACACAATAGAGGTGGGCATGAAAACTTATGCTTTGGCAGCAATAACTGCTTTGACGCTTACAGTTTCGTGTGGTCGTGACCCAGAAGTACCGGAAATTGAAACGGTCAAAACTGCGGGCAACGGCGGACTTGGCATCGCCGATGCACCCTGTACAAAAACTGTTTGTGAACCACTTACTCTATACATTGAAGGTCCGTCTGGGAGCGGCGCTGCCATTGCCAACCTGCAACAGGACAACGTTTGGACTTTTACAGCCAAAGCGCAAGGTTCCACATCGCGGAATGTTAAGTTGCACTTGTACAATGGACCATCTGCTTGTCAACAGAAGTGGACTGGTCAAGACACCAATTCAGTATCATGCACTTATCGTCCAACCGATGTGAATGAAAAGGGCCGCATCAAAGCCGTCGCTCGCGATGTTGACTACTGCAACTTCAAATACAATAGTCCAGACTGTGCCGACTTGAATAAGTCACTGCCTGGCGGAGCAAAAGACTTCGAACAAGAGTTTGAATACAACGTGGCAGACAACGCACCCGTGACAATTGACCCGGCGTTTTTTCAGAATCCAGGACCACAGTTTGGAGCAAATGGCGGTGTTCGCGGTTGCGCGTCAGGCATGCTGCTTCCCGGACTGATCGGAGTTTTCACGGGTAACTTCTTACCTGCGGTAATGGGCTGCGCACGCGGATACGTTAATGGCTTGACCCAGTCTCAGTCATATCCATCATCGGGTGCACAAACCCTTCCTGGATCTGGCATCGGTGGAATCGGCACAGGAGTCGGAGGAACGACCAGCGGAATCGGTGGAACGACCAGCGGAATCGGTGGAACATCCGGCTTTGGCACCAACCAAAATAGCTCAGGTACACCCACGGGATTCTAAAACAACATTGCAATGCATGCAGCTCGGGCATCCACCCTATGGCGTGACTTGCTTGAGCTGTTCCATCATATGTTGCGTTGCTTCCAATGCACCACCAGCGGTCGCTTGGTGATTTAAATCATCAAATGCGACGCAGTTGGCGAGAAACCGTTTACTTCGTTTGCATACACCCAAAGTGCTTGAAAGCTCGGCAAAACCATCTGTGACGTTATATGAATCCCAGGTAACTTCTTTGAGATAGGCCGCATTTTTGGTCTGAGGATCAAAGAAACGATTATTGGCCTTGGAGTAACGTAATCCGTCGTTAAACAAATTCTGCAAACCCGACGAATGAACTTGACCAACCGCCCTGCCGAACGTGTGGCAGATGAGTCTATTGGGCGTCGTTTCAGATCCGTCAAGCGGAGTCCCACAACCAATCTTGGTGTTACCACTGCCGTCCACAACTCGAGCAACACCTGACGCCGCATAATCGCCCATGAACCAACCCTTGCGCTCTAAACCGATGCTGTTGACTACGTGCAAAGGCTTGCCATCTTCCATGGGCGTGCCCGGATGCAGATCAAACCAAGTCGGGTTCGAAGATTCAACACCGTCAATATTCCAAGCTATTCCGATTGCCGTGGAGATTTCCTTCCCGAAAATATCTCCCGCCAATCCCGCATTCTGCAGCCAATTAAAGTTTAAGTAATACTGCGCCAGTTGATCGGTGAGTGGTCCCGCTCCTTTGGCTCCATAGAGAAGCACTGCTGCTCCCGCGCCCTGATTCACGCCTGTAGCAGAATAAAATTCCGAAATCCGCGCACAACCCGTTTGCCCCATTTTGGATGACTTTTGCATGCAACGGCGCGCCATATTGGTTACAACGGCTCCGCCTTTTGAATGGCCGATAACTGCACACGCTCTCTGCTTCGCTGCCCTATCCCTATTAAACGGCTCGGGAATGGCACCGGCGGAACTTGCACAACTCACTTCGTTGACAAACCGTTCCATGCGAGTCGTCACTTCCAAAATAGTCGAATCATTGCTGTCGAAAACAGGGAAATACATCGACTGGCAAACATGATCCAACATGTGGGTTGCAAACTTCGATCCGAAGTATGCTTCGACAAACTTCCGCATCAAAACATCATTTCCTTGTATTGTTTCTGCAACCTTTTGCGAAAGTCCGTAACCATGAATTACCGTGCAGTGGTTGATGTTTCTTAGCCCAGACTTTGCGTTGTTGCGACTGTATCGAATATAGCCAATGCGCTGAACACTGGCAGGATTCTTCTTGCTGGTAAAATTGTCTTCAAACCAGTTCGATGTTGCTTGCTGTTCCGTGGAAGAGGCGGAATCACTCAATGGCGACAGCGCACCGGTGGTGGTGCGACAGCCAAAGAAGAAAGCAACAAGAAAAATTCTTGAAATATTTTTGAAACTCATCGAGCACCACCTCAAAAAATAAGTTAGTGCTCTACATTTTAGCTTGCTTGCGCTCCATGCACAATAGAACGCAAATTCTGAACGACATCAGAAAGTCGTCTAGCACCGTCGGAAAGATGTTTTGCCTCCGCAGCTAAATCCTCTGCGGCTTTTGCGTTCTTTTGCGTCAAACCATCCATTTCATTCATAGCTTGGTTTGTTTGCTTTAGACCAAGAGACTGCTCCTGAACAGCTCGTTCGATAGATGTCACGGAATCGAGGATGCTTTGAATGGAAGTATCTGAGCTGTCGAATGCTTGCTTACACTTATCGGCGGCTTCAAGTCCCGCATCAACGCGACGGCCGGTGCCCGACACAACATCGTCAACGATTTTTGTGGACGATTCCAAAATTGTCCGAATTTCTTCGGCTGCTTTACCACTCATAATTGCCAACTTTGAAACTTCGTCGGCGACTACGGAAAACCCACGTCCAAACTGCCCCGCTCGTGCGGCTTCAATCGAAGCGTTAAATGAGAGGATGCGCGTTTCAAAAACGATGTCGTTAATGACTTTCGTTTTCGCCGCAACTTCACCAATAGACTGCGCCATCTGGCCAAGGGAAACTGTGATCGTACGCATTTGATCCATTGCTCGACTTAGCTCTCCGATAGTTTCTTTACCTTGGTCAGAAACACGTTTACCTTGAGCAACGGAGTTACGAGATTCGCTCGCATTTTCGGATGTCTTTGACAGCATTGATGTGATTTCTTCAACGCTGCTGACGACTTCGTCGATTGCTGCCGATTGTTGCGTGGTGGATGACGACAAATTGGTTGAAGCATTTGTAAGTTTCTTACTCAATTCCGCGACTCTATCAACTTGCACCGCAACATCGTCGGTGACCTGATTCAGAGCATTGGAAATTGCTCGCACAATCATGAATGCAAGCACCACAAGAATCGCTAGAAATAGAACGTTGGTTAGAATGGCGTTAGTCTGCTTTGAGCGATAGCTCGCGATACGCGCGTCGAACATTTCGTACAAAGCAGTCGCGGAGTCATCCCACAATTGCGAACCCGCTTTGGATATTGCTTGCAAGTCTGCTGTGATGATTTTTGCTTCGACCTTAGGCATTGCGACGATGCGATTCGCAAAGTCCAATGTCAATTTAGAAAATTCCGCAGATCCCTTAGCAACTCGTCCCTGAAAAAGCTCGTTCACACCGAAAGAATTAGCGTCTTCAGCCAACGCCGTCTTGATGTCGACGTTTATTCTGTCCACATCGACGTCTCTTACGATGGATGCACCAACCTGATGGTTTTGGATCGTTCCCGCACTCAAATTTGAAGTCAAAGTTGAGTACAAACGATCGACTGCCGCAACGTAAGCCACCACAACGACATCCATCAAATAGTAAGAATCGAGATCCGGATCGAGAATGAGGTTTGAAGTATCGCCTGCATGACCAATCACTGTTTTCAGTGACGAGTTAAACTCCGACCACGATTCTGCTGTATTGGAAGTCAAATAGGCTTCCATCGTTTTTTGCAACGCATCCGCAGAGCCGTTGCTCCGACCGCGCGCATTTAAGTCTTCATTGTCAAACTTCAACTCAACGGTGCAGTGGCTGATACTCTGTAATAAGCTCTGAACAGAAAGACGAAGCTCTTGTTCTGCGGTGGACGAAGGCGTACCGACATCCCGCAACCACTTTACATTCCACGCCTGGGCAAATGCGGGCAATGCCTTCTGCAGCAGCTCAACCCCGCGTTCTTCCTGCTTTGCAAAGTCAATGTCCTTGTTATAGGCGCTAGCTAAGAGCCACATAAGACCAACAATCGGAATGACAAACAAACCGCAAAGTCCCCATATCTTTTTTGTAAAACCGAGTTGAGTCAACTGACGTAGCATGTTCTCTTCCCCCCTGAGATGAATGAACGAATGTCTCTACGAAGTCGGAAATAATGACATTGTATCTAGTCAAGCTTTGCAATTCAGGTCACAATGCGCATTGCGTAAAAATCCTAGCAAGAAGTCATTAATGCAAATAGTTCATGTATTTGTAAATTTATCAACTTTGCGACCTACAACGGTTCGATATATTTTTTGCTATAATCATCCCAAATACATTCATCCACGGAGCGATCATTATGGTATTGAAACGGATCCCAGGAAGATGGTTTCGCCATCTCAATTCAGCGCTACTATTATTCACCATTGCAAGCCTGTCCTGCAAAAGCAGAGACTCAGAGCTCGATGCAGGAAACGTCGCCGAATCAGACAAAACCAGAGGCAAGGGATCGTACGAACTCTGGTCCTACGATGAAGGCCCTCTGCAAACTGCCATGGGGCGCGAGCTCATCAAACTCCACGCCGACATCCCATACTTCCCCGGACTTTCATCCGCCATCTACGGCGATCAGTTCTTTCGTCCGGCATTCGGTCCTATTCCTTGGCGCATGATGCAACAGCCGGATTCGGTAAAGATACTATTCATCGGACAAGACGGAACTCACATTGCTGAAGCAGCAGGTCGCCCGGCGACCGCAGGTTTTGGTGGGCGAGCACAAGACCTCGCGGAGTACTTTGGCGTAAGCTCTAGCGCCGCGTTCATCAATACTTATGCATTCACGATCAAATGGCAATATGGCGTGTTTGATGCTCCGATTTTCTCAGGTACAAGCAATGAAAAGCTGTCGCTCCAATACGGATCGTATGTTCCAAATCCTGTTTGGTTGATGACTCAGGACCAAGATAGCCGCATCACTCAATGGCGCAATAACCTCATCGAATGGATCATTCGCAACAACCGCAACTCACTCAAAATGATTGTTTTGTTTGGTGGAGCGGCGCGCGATGCGATGGGTGCGTTTGTTGAGAGCCGCGGCGGAAAAGTTGGTCCGCGTTATTCGATGGATGAAATTACAAAGAACAATATTCGCGTAGGCGAATTTGAGCTCGTGTCAGCAGGTGGCAACACGCAAGCTAGTATTCTTTTGAACACAGCAGGCAAACCGATGTTTGCAGCCGCAGATGCAGCGACGTTTAAAGACGCATTTAATGCCAATCCCGCGGCACTTGCAGATCAAGTAGCTTTTTCCAAAGGAGGTATCAACGGCAGTGGGTTGATTCATCCCGCGCAGCTTGGTGGATACGATATCGCGAAGAAAATGTACATCGACGGCAAACAGACGATTTCGCTGAACGGACTCAAGCTCAGCGACGGCACGAAAGTCTCGCAAGACGTCCTAGTTACACAGCTCCCCCACCCTTCCGCTCTCAGCAAGATGAAACCAAAGGAAGCGGCTGACGCAGTGGCTCGTGGTCTGTACAACTTCAAGAAGTTTCCGAAATGGAACATCACCGCCGACAAGTACTTCGAAAACAAGTACGCGCAGGATAAAGCATTCGATTACGGCCGCGGTGATATGGGACCTGAGTATTACGATTTCGGCGCGCCAAATTCGCGCATGGTAAACGTCTCTAGCGCATCGCGCCTCAAAGCCGACACCATCGTGTTTGGCACACGTGACAAAGTCCGTTTCGACTCACGCAAGCTCGCCGCGATGCGCACCGCTAAAAAACCAACCGACGTAAAAACAGGAATGTTCATTGGCAAGGAGTTCGGTACAGATCCATTCGAATTCGACCCCGGTCCACCGCTTGAAGTCGCGAAAGCAATGAAAACAGCACTTGCTGGTGCAGACAAAACGTTTTTGAGCGCCGTTTCTAGTAATGGAGATTACGCGCATTATCGCGGAACATTCAACGAACCAAAGGTCCTTGTTATTGCCGATCCACATGGCGAAGATGACCTAATCACCGCTCGTGCTCTTACAGGCAGTCGCGGACAAATGATGCACGACGTCATTGCCAATGCCTCCGTAAAGACGGGTACTCGCAGCACGAAAGTCGGCGACAAGTACCTCGTGTTAAAGACAGTACCATTCGGAACTGAATCCACCCTCGGAACAGATTTATGGACCAAGGCAGTTAAAAACTCTGAAGAATATCGCAAGTCCGGTTTTGCAGCTGCTTTGGCAAGCTTGAAGAATAAGCCGTCGATCGTAATTTTGGATGGAGCAGTTGCTGCATCTGAATTCGCGAAGCACCACCCTGAATGGGCAACAGGAGCAATCATCGTCAACCGCAGCGGCGATGCCCCCGAGTCTGGTTTGCCCGAACTTGCAACTGCGTTGAAGCTGAAGTTCAGCAGTGCTATGCCAAGGATTCCTCGCTCGCATTTGACCTACTATGCTCGCACCTGGGAAGGCTCCTCTGGCGATCGCGTCATTACTGCTGATGGAGATGCACGAGGCAAAGCATTCGCGGAAGTTGCTCCAGAGTGGGCATACAAACAAGAGTTAAAACTAGCCACAGCCGACGCCGACTCATGCCGAAAATTGCGCAAAAAGATCATCGATAGCAAAGTTCGTCTCAACTTCAAAGAAAGTGTTCCGGCTTATTACTCGCGCATTAACGACAAATCAACGGTCGCAGATACGTGTGGTACAGGTCGAGTCACTGGCGAAAACGATGAAGCACCGCCACAAAATGGTGTGCCTTACGACTGGTACGATGACGGACACTTGATGGTTACGTTGCCAGTCGAAAATCAACCCACGCACCCCCCGCAGCAAATGGAGCCAGCACCTGCGGACGATTCGAAAGACTTAAACTTGAACTATCGTGATCAAGCAACAATGTAATTGTTTCAGCGCGGCGCCAAAAGGCGCCGCGCCATTTTTGTGAAGCATGAAGATCCGAATCCAATTCAAAATTTGTGCGTTGGCGATCGCCGCAAGCGTGTCCTGCGCCCCCCTTTCAAGCGAAACGCGCCTGAATGAATCCGGCATCGTGGTCACCGCACCAGAGTCTCAGCGTGGCTCTGCATTCTGCTGGTCGTATGCGATAACCGCCCTAATCGAGCAGCGTTTTTTTGAAAGAACGAGAGGCATTGAACGCGGAGGATTCCGCATTAATCTTTCGGAAGAATACCTCGGCCTCGTGCATCTATTACACCAATTGACCACATCAAAAAGGGATGATGACTTCATCGGCGAAGGTTTGCGACTAGGCCGCTCACTAGATCTGTTGAAAATCTATGGAATAGTCCCGGAAAAAATTTCCGGTAAACCGTTGTTTCGTGCAAAGTTTGAAGAACTAATTGGAGCTCGTATCCGCGACGCTGCTTTGGACTTAAAAAACAGAACAAAATCAAAGTGGCCACTCTCTTTGGATGAAGCCCTAGCGGTAGTTAGCGCTGAGGCGAAACTCACACCCGAGCAAACGACGTTTCTGCGCGGCGCGGTTTCCGGCAAAGCTGAGCTAACCGAGTTTCAATATGGAAAGAAGAAATATGATCCCAAGACTTACATGCGGGACTATCTGAAGTTTAATCCCGAAGACTTTGTCGCTGTAGCAATGCCGAGTCCCTTGATTCGGAGAAAACCAAATCCCGAATACCAACGCATCGAAGCTTCCATCAAAAAAGCAATGCTTTATGGTTATGCCGTGCCCGCGAGCTTCAATTATCTCGGCCAATCGGAGCAAATTGACGGCAAACTTAGCTGCATCGGTTCTGATTGTTCTCAGTCGCAATTGGCCGACTTCGAGAGCCCACACGCCAACCACGCCGTATTGCTCTTTGACTACAAATCCGCAAGTTCTTCTTTTGGGCAGAACAACGCTCAGGACATCTTAAAGTCGTTCAATGAGCCTGTTACGTGGTGGGCTTTCAAGAACTCGTGGGGATTTAATCGCAATACGAGTCGCAACCCCGAACTTCTGGCACGTTTTCCCATTCCTGCATTTTCTGAAATGGAGCACAGCTTTTTTCAGACGTCACACAGACTCAAACCAAAGCGATTTGACGTAATCCTTCCTAAAAATGTCTGCTATCGCAAAACCGACCCCAAGCGCACCTTTAGTTGTGATCCGCTCGTGGCAGAGCCGACCAACAATACGAACATCCAAACATTCATTTTCGATACTGCACTGAATCCAGAATCGCTGCGCCTTGTCGCGGAACGGAGCAAAATCACTAGGTCGCCACTCAGTTACATACAGTTTGCCGGCAACACGCAGCTAAAGTGGACCATCTCAAAAGCAGAGTCTGCCCCCATAACTGAAAACCTGCCCAAAGTGTTTGTGACAAGTGATACCACCACACAAAATTTGATCGAAGATAGATTCTATGCCTGCCTGCGTGTAGAGCCCATAAGCGGAGTGAGCTTGGCAGCCGTTTACTTCCTTCAGACCGGAAATGAGAAAAATGAGGCGCTCCCACAGTTCATTCTTAATGAACAAAACGCATGGCAACACTGCGAATTGATTCCTAATGATCCAGCTTCGTTCACGGTAATCATTCAAGGAATCGACAAGTCGTGGCGGCCCGTGCTAGAGAGTCAACAGAAGTTGATCGTTTCCGGGTCGTAATTCGCCGACGCAGGATTTCACATGTCAAAGCAACCAAATAATATGCGCGAGTGGTTGAGTGACGGCCCATTCACGTTGGCATTGTCCTCTGGATTTTTTGGATTTTATGCCCATTGCGGTGTTATCATGGCGTTGGAAAGAAGTGGCGTTGTCCCTTCCAAGATCGTAGGCGCAAGTGCAGGCGCCTTGGTCGGTGGACTATGGGCATCTGGACTTAGTTCAGAATTCATTTCGAAAGAAATTTTGCGCCTCAAACGATCTGACTTCTGGGATCCTGGGCTCGGCCTTGGACTGTTGCGAGGAAAGCTTTTCCAAACACGACTGGCCGATATTCTTCCAGTTAGAAATATTGAGGATTGTAAAATTAACTTCAGTCCTGCGGTATATTCCATCGTGCGACGGAAAACGATATCCGTAAAGAATGGATGCATGCCGTCTGCCATCAGAGCTTCGTGCGCCGTACCGCTAATGTTTCAACCGGTGCGCGTAAATAATTTTTGGGCACTGGACGGCGGCATATCAGAACGCTCTGGACTAAACGCCTCACATTCAGGTGAGCGTGTTTTATACCATCATTTGTTACCGCGCAGTCCGCGCAACTACACGAAAACCTCCGAATTTTTAGCAAACGGAACCGCGCTAAAGACTTTTGAGATTAGCAGTTTGCCACGCGTAAATCCCTTCCGACTGGAACGCGGAGCCATTGCCATGAATCGTGCTTATGATGCTACTATGAAGTTGTTGGAATTTTCCGTCGATCAGGAAACCATCGTAATCTAGTGTCACGTCAAGTACTGCGAATTCGATTCACTTCGGCCAAGATGGTAGACAGTCGATCCTTATAGGTGTGCTTACCTTCATGCAGAATGCGACGAGTCGAGGCCTCTGCAAGCGATCGACGCAAATCCGCATCCTTTAACAGTTTTTTAGCTTTAACAACAACGTCATCGTGGCCTTGAAAGTATGTAACGGTGTCGCCAAATATTTCACGGTGCTCGGCGGTGTCTTCTACTAGCAAGCATCCCCCGCACGCGGCCGCTTCAAATGTCCGCATAACGTGGTCATCACGATTTGCACGACGCACCAAAATGAGGATGACCCGCGCGCCTCTCGTTTGTTCTGCAATCAATTCATGTGGAACATTGCCACGCACATCGACTCCACGGATGGAGTAGCGGTCCCAATAGTTTCCGAAAGCAACAACAGATAGTCCTGCATCTGCAATGGCTGACAAAAAGGGGCGGCGATCGTGATCCGCACCACCGACAAAACTCACATCGTGAGTCTTTTCTACTTCGTTAACACCACTTTTGTTTCGACCAGGAAAGAAGCGATCGTCATAACCGAATGGCAGATAAACAATGTGCTTTGCACCTGCGGACTTCAAATCGTCCATGAGGGAGCGTCGAGGGGTGAAAATGATGTCGTAATCTGGAATAGTTGCGATGAATCGCCGATCCTGCAGGCCTAAATTCCACGGATCGTCCGTCAGATAATTTACAGGTTTTCCGCCAAGGATTTTTACCTGTCTTAGCTCGTCAGAACCCACTGGGCTTATACCAGTCGATATGAACAAATCGGGAGTGGCCTGTTTGATTGACGACAATATCTTATCTTTTAGATTTTGCGGAGATGATGGGCGACGACCTAGTAAGTGCCAACAAATCTTTTGCCAAGCCCAATGGCCAGAATACGCTAGTCTAGCGTCGACAAGTTCTGCATCGTATGAGAACGACTGGGCCGCGTGAAGCAAACTGCCGCCAATGTGAGTCCCACCGCTAATTCCAACAATGAGTAGTTTCATTTTCAAATTCTGCGAAAGAATTTAACTCGACCAAGACCGGACACATGAAGAGAGCCGCGCGCAAATGTCACGCGCGGCCGTTCACTATTGCAGAACATATTCCATAACGATGGTGGCGCCGTAAGATCCGGCTCCCGCATTGTCAAAGTTGACTGACAAAGGCACTTGTATGGAAGCCGAAGAGGTAAAATCGGATAGACTCAGGCGGCGCATACCGCTCACGTCCACACTCCCTAATTCGACTGCATTCGCTGCATCTAGACCGACTTCAGTGCCGTTCGTACTGATCGTCAAGCCGTAGCCGGCATCATCATTCCAAAGTCCAGCGCCTGGCTTACCCGTAGTGTAAACACGTAACGCGGCGACGCTGCACTGCGCGTTGCCATTTGCGCCGCAAACGCGCAATTTATTGTCGCGAAGATTGACAATATCTAGTGAGCCAAAACTCTGATCACCTTCGCTTGGATCCGTTGGCATCACGAAATTTGTTTCGTCAACGTTGAAAGCGATAATTTCTGGTACATTTGCTGTCATTTGATGAGACGAAGATGCCCCCGCTAGGTGCAATCCCTCGTCAAGCAGACTCGCAGCGCTTCCATATTGCAATCGCCAAGCTCCACGCACAATCCAGTCATCAGTGCTGATGTTCTGGGTGCCTCGTTCGCCAGACCGATGTTTACGCGCGTTCTTGGAACGCTGACCACAAGACGTTAACAAAAGGAACAAAGGAATCACAAAAAACAGTGCGCGCCTCATAAAATCTCCCAGATTTTGCTGCTACATTTATCGTACTACTTCCACAAGGGGTTGCGATGAGGCGACCAATGACTTTTTGCTCAGTCTGATAGCAACATGAAATTCGAAATTTGTTTGACCTGCAAAAAAAGGCATTTAACCTTTAATTTGCGGGGTCTTGATGACCAGAAGCACAGCAACAAAAGTGCGAGACTAGTGCCTAATTTTCCTGTTCCCATCACTGCTGTCCTCAAAAAAAATATTCGGGTCGCTGGGCATGATTCTGCCGACCATTGTTTATATGCAGGTGGGGTCAACAATGCTTGCCATTAGGAAGACGGGTACAGCACTATTTTATGATTGCTTACATAAAAACGAAAAGCTCGCGGCATCCTGCCACGAGCCATTCACTATAACTAAAAACAAATCAAATCTTACGGCACAATACGTCCGTTTTAGTCACTGCGCCGCCGTTCGACGCTTGCTCAACCATGATGCATGTCCATTGGGAAATAACAGCACCGGCGCCGTTAAACTCAACTGTCGCTGACAACTTGTCTTGAGAAAGGATAGCGGACGCGCCTGTAACTGCCTGCGCAAACGATGCGTTTTCGAGGGTCGACTTACGTGCCGCGTGTTCCATAGATTCGAGCAAGAACCACGCAATTGATCCGCGCGCTAGGCGAGGTGCCTGTGCCACTGTGCCGCAAATGACGTCTTTCTTGAGAACCGTGCCGCCGCGCGAGGATTCTTCAAACATCTGGCAGTCTTTCGCTAATTCGCCAACTTCGCTGCTAACCGCGACGTGCGCCAATTCGCCTGACTGTAACTGCGCGTTGATACTCAAGAGCTCAGATGCTTTCACTTGCGAAGACGCAATCAGGCTTTGCACCGTCAATTCGGCTGATTCTTTGACAAACCAAGCTGCCGTTCCGCGAGCTGCGCGAGAGGGATCTGCACCTTCACCGCCGCGACGCGCCATTGCCATTCCGCTACTCAACAAACCAACAACCAAAACCAAACTTTGAATTTTCATAAGTTAACTCCATATTGTTTCCGGAACATCCCGGCACGTAGAGTTGTACGATTACGTGAAAAATTAATCGTCACATTCAACTACAAAAAATTGAGGCGCATTGATGGGAATCGCGTGTTTCGATGTTAATATGTAAGGGTCTGAGCAGTTGGGGAAATCTCCAATAAAAATCGGACCCATTTAGGCACAAACGGGTTTGAAAACCGAGCTCCGCCTGCAATATATGTATTAGCCCCCCATCAGAAGCATCGAAAGCAGTGTCTCCAGCAAAGTAATGATCTGCCGAGAAAATGTTTCGTGGATCGACGAAAAAATTTCCAAGAAGCGCAGTTTTCAATTTAGATTTGTCAGGAAAATGTGAAGGTGTCAGACTACTAGCAATCTTAATCGGAGCATCGCAGTCAATTCGGCGCCCGTTAATATACAATTCATGCACTTCGAAAAACGGAGCGATCAATATGTCCAAGAAAATTACGATCCAGGCGCGCATTGCTGCACCGATTCAATCCGTTTGGAGCAAGTGGACTTCGCCCGAGCATATCACTAAATGGAATTTCGCTTCGCAAGACTGGCACTGCCCAAACGCCACCCTTGATTTAAAGAAAGGTGGCAAAGCATCGCTCCGCATGGAAGCCAAAGATGGAAGTTTCGGCTTTGATTTTGCGTACACTTTTACTGACGTCATAACTCATCAACTCATTTCGTATGTTATGGAAGATGGACGCACAGCTACCACAACGTTTACCCCCGTAGGCAAGCAAGTCGAAGTTCAGACGATCTTTGACGCAGAGGGAACTCACTCAATCGACATGCAACGCTCCGGTTGGCAGGCAATTCTCGACAATTTCAAAAGGTACGCCGAAAGCTAACCAACGACAGCACACTCACAACCCCACTATTGCGGCTTTTTTTGCTCCATTTTGTGTATGCAACAAATTAAATTTCACTCATTTTTTCTTTGCATGACCACTCATGTCACCAAGGACTTGTGCCGACAACTTCTCAGACATTTTCCGACTGAGAGGTACAAGTGTCACGGAGCGGCAAGTCATGGACCAAGGTTTCGTTTGAAACCACACGCGATATCATTCGCAACGAGCTAAATGATGCCGTCGTTGCAGATCTATCCATTTCGCGATGCGATCATGCCATGCGGGCATTTGCTCGTAGCCAAGACGATCTGAGCGCTCAAGGAATGATGCGCACCTTCATTCTTATCATGATTTGCTTGTCCGAGCATCGATTGCAGTCACGGCTAACTGATCGTGAAGTTAAACAATTTACGGAACTTGCACACAACATATTGCGACTCAATAAAATCAGGCCAGTAGCCTCGCAAATTTCATTTTTGTACGGCGACCTTCATGCCACTTTGTCGCAGATCATGCGACGCGAAGGTCGACAGTCTGAATCCGCGTGGGAACAACTGATGTCAAATTATTTGGGAGCCGGCGACTCCTCGCGAGGAATATACTTCTTTCATTCCGCACAGGGCTTTAGAGCATTGCGGTTGGGATACGGACATGTCGCCATCAACAAATTTCGCCTAGTAATGAACTCAACCGAAGCAGATTCCGCATTGCGTGTACGCGCTGCGCTGGGACTGATGATTTGCGCACGTCTAAACCTTGATGACGAACTCGCATCCAACGCAAACACTGCACTCCTTTCTCTACGGCTCAGCGAGGAAGAGTCACAGGAAGTTGCATGGGAAAAACTGAGCTTTCAAGCCGCCCGCAACTGTAATCTCGACGAGATGGTTACACATGTTGTTCGCAGTAAGTCAACTCTTCCCATTGTTTATCAAGTGGAAGCAAAACTATGGACATTGACCACTAGAGATCGCAAATGGATCGATCGCCTTCCCAAAGTCAGTTCCATGCTCGCGCGTCCAGAAGTTGGTGTATCAGTACGCGACGCTTTCTACGGATGGGCTAAAACGTTTGAACAACTCTTGGACAGTGATATCCCCTTTATGGAAAGATTGCGCATCGCCGGCGACCTCTGGTCCGATAGCGACCGCATCATTAGTCTGGACAAACAAATTCTCGCATTAGCCTGTTTGGGTCGTTGGCTCGCACGCAATCGCTCTTACGACTTTGCAGCACTGGTATTGGGAAAACTTCGATTACTCAGCGTGGGAATCTCATCGGGCAAAAACGACGACTCCTCTGGTCTCGTTTCCGATCTCCTCGCAGAACCTTGGTGCCTTGGATTTGACAGCAAAACGGACGAAAGCGTCGCCTAACAATCGCCCACATTGTTGCTGCTCGCCACCGAGCATTCAGCTACACTGCTACTCAGGTCAGAAGTCCCCATCACGACCATTCAGGGATATGCGCGTGAATCTCACTTTCAACTCATCAAGAGTTCTGTTTTTGATAATGGGATGGGCTTGTATCGGACTAGCTATACTCGGAGTCTTCTTGCCACTGTTGCCAACGACTCCATTTGTTCTTTTGGCGGCATTCTGTTTTTCAAAAGGTTCCACTCGCTGCCATGACTGGCTATTATCGCACAAGACCTTCGGACCACTGATCCGCGATTGGCAACGGGGCGGGGTAATTCGTTTGCGCGCGAAGATTTGGTCAACAGCGATGATCATTCCGCTGTTTGCATACACACTGTACTTCGTCGAAGTTGAGTCATGGGTAAAGGCAATCGTTAGCATCATCGGCGTATCGGTTTTAGCATTCATCTGGTCGAGACCATCGACGCAACGAACAGAGCAATTCGAACAATCAGGGATCTAGCATCCTCAGATCAAAACGTAGTCGACTACCATTCCAAATCCCTTCCACATACCGCCCAGCTTCTCCCTCGTTCTCGGAATTTTTGACCAAAGCCATTGGTTCTGCCAACAACTCGCGTGCTGTTGGTAAATTCATGGAAGTGCGCCCATCAAAGGCAATCATAGCACCGCGCAATTCAAGGGGCGCGCCGCCTCGTCTCAATGAGGCGACCAAGCCATCCTTCATCTTTTCGCGATTGCCCCCCGCAATCGCCAAAATGAAGTCATCACCCGAATTCCAAACTTCGACTTTGGCTGAGGGCGGCAATGCCTCACTGATCGACTTTCGTAAGTATTCGGCAGTTTGCTGTAAATCAGCGTTGGACTGTGCAAGAACCTCGCGTCTCATCGTATTCAACTCGTCAAAAAGGGCGAAAACTCTCGGGTCGTCAATTCTTTCTGTCTTTTGCGTCGAGTCTCTAATCGCAGAGAGAAACAAATCAATACTTCTCAGTTTCGCGAGCAACTTCGGTGCCGTTTGATGAAAGCGCATAAAGTTACGAGCCCCGAGACCTTTACCATCAAACGCCATGATCCCCGTAACCTTGCTACGTAGCTTTTCGACAACGTCCTCTTTACGCGATTGAATTTGGAACCATTCGAAGGGAAGATGATCGATAAAGTTGAGCGTTCTTACATACTGGCGCATAGCAGCCCAGAGATTTTCCGGTGCTTTGTCGTTATAATTTGTCTTCTGACGGATTGTCTCCAATAACTGGGCCAACGTGGGTTCTTTTGCGACTTTCTCATACCCGTACCCTTTTCTTAGCGCTTCAAACAGAGATAACTGTTCCTTTTCTCCCAGTTGTTGCAAACCGTCACCTATTCGCTCGCGTTGTCTTTCAATGCCGACGAGGATTTGCTCAAAACTCTTTAAGCTAAAAACATGCGTGGTTACGCTACTGGATTCAACTGAACCGCCCATACGCGCCGCAAACTGCGCATCCAACGCCGTGGTCCCGACGCCAATTTGGTACGAGCGATCCACTGTCCACAGATATTCATCTCGAGAAGAGAAACTTTGTCTAAGTAGAACTATGATACGTTCAACCTGATCAAAATCAGGCGCTCGCGAAAATTCGCTGCCTTCAATGCCACCTAGTTTCTGAACACTGTCGAACGTACTAGCTATAAATTTTTTACGAGAAGTCGCCGTCATTGCATAAAAGAAATCGCCAGCATCTTCGAGTGCAGCTTGCTTGGCTAAATCGACCATATGCGCCAACGATTTTGACTCGACGCCTTCGACGACCGTTGTGATTTCGATCAATTTTGCATAGGGAGTCGCCACTTTTTGCAGTGATGATTTACTCAAGGCATCCATAATCTCTTGGAAGCGAACTAGAAAACGAAAATGCATGAGATTGGAGACAAATTCGCTGCCAAATGTCCAGCCAGAGAAGGTCTTGTTGTTTAATTCGCGCAAAAGATTGTTCGATGCTTCGACAACGAATCTCCGCCCACTAACAAGGACATCAGTCGTCGATCGCTCGTTTTCATATTCGATGTAAGACAAGCTAAGAGGATCGCAGCCAAATCGCACGGCCGCCACCGCAGCAGCGGCCACCACGTTTAGCATTGCGACAACTGCAATCAAGAGGAAAGGCAATCTGCATGGACTAAACAATGTCGCTCACCTTAGTAAAAAAAAACTGCAGGCGTATAGGATACCTCTGATTACGGTTAGTTTCAACGCGCCATCGGATCTGCAAAACTTGCATTTGGTGTGAGATAATCAGTCTGGCTCAAACGGAAAGCTTCATGACTGATACCTTCATTACCGCGATCATTGAAGGACTGCGCTCGATCCAGCGCAGCGATAGTATTTTTTACGTTCCCTACTTCGTTGTATCGTATCTGATCTTCATCGTTGTGCTCATCTATCGCCGTCCCGACAACGAAAAAACAATCTTAAGCACGCTATTTCCACGTTCCATTTTCCTCACCAAAGGATGTCTAACCGACTTCGTAGTTTCGTTTCTATATATGGTGTTCTTCAATGTTCCAACCGTATTACTCAATGTATGGATAGGCTCCAAGGTCTACTGGAACCTGCTCAATGGTCCGTTCGCATCGTACCCTTTTCCCATCGCGCTGCAGTTCCCTCATGGGATCGAAGGCGTGATCGTTGCTGCTGTCACGGTCGTGGCCTTTGACTTTGCCACGTATGCGGTGCATCGACTGATGCATGCGGTTCCATTTTTGTGGGAAATTCACGTAGTGCACCACAGTCCCAAGGTTTTAAACAACTTCTCTGCGTTTCGACAGCACCCACTTGATCGCGTGCTACGCAATGGTAGCGCCGCCGTACTCACTGGACTGTGCACCGCGATCCTTCATTGGATGATGCCGTCGAAGACTCCGGAGCTGGCAGTACAGGGCATTGGCATCGGATCATTTCTGTTTCTGCTAACGGTTCACCTGCAGCACACTCACATTCCTATTCATTATCCGAAGTGGATTTCGGGGGTAGCCCTAAGCCCGCACCTGCACATGCTCCATCACAGCTCTGACGAACGTCATCTCGACAAAAATTTTGCGGGAATTTTTTCATTCTGGGATCGTTGGTTTGGCACTCTGCACGACGAACGCATCGGCATCGGACAATTGAAATTTGGCATCAAGGGCGAAGATCCGATCCAAGACTCCATACTAAATTGTTATCTTCATCCGTTTTTGGCTTGGTTTTCATCCCTTCGCTTAACCTTGAGCAGATCCAAATAGCCAGCCATTTGGTTACCAACAAAGTGCCCTTGCGAAACACACCCTTGAATCAAGAACCCGCCCGTTGGCGCCGACCAATCGATCATTTCTCCGGCAAGGAAGATTCTTGGGAACTTTTTCATCTTCAACTTTGCATCCAGCAATGCTTGCCATCTTTGACCGCCGTCCGCGAAGTATCTTGCATAGCGAAATGTGATCGCAATAAAGCATTGATGTGCGATGACTTGGATATTTATTCAGCACCGACGCCGGAGTGTTGGGACCGCATCGGCGTCTGTATAATCGGCCCGATGTACGCCAAACGGACCGCCGGAAATACTGTCAC
>Ga0255096_1000035_pt1 | contig 105025 bp, 79 predicted proteins | sample Colum_Atlam_RepA_2_FD_188563 | JGI IMG/M metagenome (GOLD analysis project Ga0255096, IMG submission 188563) | Freshwater microbial communities from Columbia River, Oregon, United States - Colum_Atlam_RepA_8d | ecosystem: Environmental > Aquatic > Freshwater > River | place: USA: Oregon... | reverse complement strand
GGGCCGGTGGTGGGGGCTAGGTTTTGTTACGGATTGGTAACGCCAACAACGGAATGAAAAAATTACTCACGCAACGACTGCTGGAGCGCGTTGGCTGCTGCGACGACCTTTATCTGTGGCGAAAGCGCAAAATCTACTTTCCCTGGATAAATGATTGTGAGTTTCTTGAGCTTTAACATCTCTATCGCAAGATTCATGGATGGCGTAACGGTTGGCGACATCGAGTACTTAATCTCGAACGCTTCTCGATTTGACCCGTGACCAATCAACAGATCCAACTCACCCTGGCTATGAACCGCCCAAAAATGGCAATCTTCATTCACGGCACCTCGCTTGCGAACGAATTGTTCCAAAACGTAGCCTTCCCATGATCTGCCCAATACTGGATTCGTCAGAAGTTGTTCACGCGTTTTAATTCCGAGCAGATGATGAAGCAAACCAGAATCGCGAAAGTAAATCTTTGGCGACTTCACCTGTCGCTTTCCAATGTTTTCGAACCAAGGATGCAAGCGACGAAGCATAAAAGTGTGGCAAAGAATGTCGATGTATTTTTTGGCCGTGCTATCCGAAATATCGAGTGATTGTGCTATCTCTGACGTATTGAGAATTTGCCCGTGGAAATGACAAAGCATCATCCACAATCGACGCATTTTGATGGGTGGTACGTCGACGCCCATAACGCGCAAGTCTTGTTCAAGAAAAGTTCTAATGTATTGAGCACGCCAATCATCACTGTGGGAGTCACTATCCGAAAGAAGCGAAGGCGCGTAGCCTCCTCTCAGCCAATGTTTATCCATGTCCGCAATGCCAAGTTCGCTGACACTAATCGGCATGACATCCACGTACTTGATTCTGCCCGCCAATGACTCCGAAGTCTGACGCAAGAGTTCTCGAGAGGCGCTTCCCAAAATCAAAAAAGTCGCCGGTCGATGCGGTCGATCGGCGAGCACGCGAAGAAGCGGGGAAATATCGGGCAGTCTTTGCACCTCGTCGATTACGACTAATCCTCTGAGAGGCTCTAAAGCTAATTTGGGATCCGACAATCGATTGAGTGTCGTCGGATCTTCCAAATCCAGATAATTGAGCTCGGTGATTTCTTCGTCCGACAACTGAGCAAAAATCTTTCGTGCCAGCGTCGTTTTGCCCGATTGACGAGGCCCCAGCAGAGCTACGACAGGAAATCTCTCGATCGATGATTCAATAATATCTGTAATTTCAGTACGTTGTATCATTTGATCACTTTTCGTGAAATTTTCCAATCTAATTGGATTTTTTCATGGACGGACCTGGATTGCAACTACAGAGAAGATGTACTGGGTGAAAAAGTGGCGCTTCATTATCTACGTGACACAGAAAAACGAGAAGTTGCATTTGCTTTAGTCAATGAACGGAACGTAGAACTGCTGGTCGAGGTCAAAACCGCAAAATCCGCGAGAACTCGCCTTAAATATTTGGCCCAAAGAACTGGGGCTGATAAAGCCTTCCTGTTGCTACTTGATCCCCCATGTGACTCCGGCGCAGCATGACATGATTCAGACGGTGAACGCTGCCAATTTGTTGGCGAAGCTGCCATAATGCAAACGGCACAGTTTGGTGAAACTTCGCGATTTTCCTTTTCTCCATCAGCTCGCGTGATTACATTGGCCTGTTCATGAATTCTCAGCCGTCCTAGAGTCTTAAAAGAATACGATGCGCAGATTTTCACATTCCCAGCGGTCTTACTTCAGTTGGTCCAAATCATCGCGGTATTTTCTAAGCATTTTTTTTGCCGATTTTTTCGCCACAGAGAGCGGCACCGGCTTAAGTTCGATGACTTGTTTTTTAAAAATAAAATCCCGCAATGCCATATCCACAAGCTGAGAAAATTCAATTTCATTCAACTTCAACCATTCGTGAACAGCAGGCTCAAGGTCCTCTTCCAATCTAATCGTATTGGGTTTGCCCTTCATTTATACTCCACATCGGGTTCGTGTGCTTTTGTATTACAATAGCATACACAGCAATGTGTTTCATCCCTTTTTACGCACTGTTCTTTCTATATGAGTTGTAAACCATTTGAAGAGATCATCTTTTCCGACCTCTCGCATTGCGCACTTCGCAATCATCTTTGCAAGCGAGTTCTGTCGTCCATCAATCGATCGTCTGCGAATGACGTAACCGTTCAAACCTAAAAAAGTCGCACAACTGATCAGCGCAGTACGTTTGTTACCATTGGAAAATGCATGAGCACGAACGAGGTAAAAGCACAAAGCCCCTGCGATTCCTGCAACATTTCGATGCACGTTCGGAAAATCACCTGGGTAATAGGTTGCGTGCAGAGCACTCTCGACTCTATCGATACCAACGCAATGATAATGAGTACCGGCTTCAGCTCCAACTAATCTGTTTATGCCAATAACCACATCGGCACTTATGATCCTAATGATCTGCTTACGCAAGTTAACCCCGCACCACGCAATAGCCCTGTATTCACGGTATGGATATTTCTCGCCGGTATTACGCTGGGTCGCAGCTTTAGTCGAATGACATTCCGCTTGGGGTGAACGGCTACGACTCCCACAGCTCACTGAGAAACGTTGACCAGTGCATGCACGATACGCCACCGACGGTCTGGGGGGTCTTGTCGTTTGAAACGAGCATCGTGCGGCACGTTCCTAACTTTTTGCTCAGCTTTTGCAGTGCTGCCACATGGTAGTCAGCTACTCTGTCAGTTGCCTTGAACTCAATTGCCCAGAGAGGCTGCCGCGCGCGCTCAATGATCAGATCAATCTCCAGATCGTCGTCGATGCGGAGAAATGAAAGTCGAAACTGCTTTTCGCGATAGGTCAGCAAACGATGCGCCTCATTGACCAGCCAAGCTTCAAACAGTCTCCCGTGTTCGGGCGTCTTGGCCACGACGCGGTAGTCGATTTGTCCCGTTAATGTTCGGGCGATGCCGTTGTCGAAAAAATAGAATTTGGGAGACGTTTTTTGTTGGCGACGCACGGACTTTTCGAACGCCGGCAAGCGCATACCAATGAGCGTGTCTTCAAGAATCTCAAAATAATTTGAAATGGTCTTGGCATCTGAACCAACATCCTTGGCTATGTTGGTGTAATGCACAACATCGGCGTGTCCTTGCGCCGCCACGTCCAAAAACCGTCGGAACGGTGGCAAATTGCGAACGATTTGTTCCGTGACAATTTCTTCACGGATGTAGGTTTGCACATACGATTTCAGAAACCTTTGCTTTTCGATATCGCTTGTCGAAAGAGCAGGCTCGGGCAGAGAACCAAAAGAAAGTACCTGCTCCAAATCAAACTCACCGCCAAGTTCTCTGTGAGTAAGCGGAAAAAGTTCAAAATGATTGGCCCGTCCGGCCAACATGTTTGCACTGCCCCTTCTGAGTTTACGAGCACTCGATCCCGTCAATGCAAAATGAAAATCGCGCTTCGCAATCCGCTGGTGAACGATGTCGAGCAGTTTTGGAATCTTTTGCACTTCGTCAATCACGACCCAAGAGCACTTGCCAACGTGCGGAGCCAGAATCTCCAGCAACCTCTCAGGGTATGCCGTCAAGCGATCCGAAAGATCGGGGTCAAGCAGATCCAATCGGACCGCTTCATCAGGCAAAAACAACTGGTCCAAAAGGTAGGACTTTCCCGTTCCGCGTGCGCCGAACAAGAAAAAACTCTTTTGTTTTGATATGTTAACTAATCTGTGGATCATGAACCAAATTATACATGCTTTTTTGGTTCGTGTACAATAATTTACACCGGCAATTTCTTCACGCCACCTTCAACTTAAACTCGATCACGCCGTAATCTACGACTGGCGTCTTGACCGCACGCCCGTTGATGGTGGTTTTGCGGACGCGTATGGCAGCCTTCGTTAACCTATTGGAATTCATTCAATGCATTTCAACTCTTCGGGGAAGTTGGTCTCTCTCGACGCGAAGTACTCTCAATCATCAGCGAAAGAGCTCGACACGCAAAAAAACGTGAAGAATTAGAACAGTTCGAAGACCTATATCGGAGAGAGCAACAACATTTGCCGACGTCTTGGAAGTCATCTAGAAGACCTCGTTAGCAACAAGCACAGGCGCAGAAAAAGTGATGCGGATCAGATGGAAATTCAGGACGAATTCAACACGTTTGGAATCGATAGTTTTGGAATTGACGTCTTAAAAACTTTTGATCGAGACAACATGAAGCAACGTCATACCGAAGAAGCATACTTCATAGATCTCTATGATGCTGTCAGGCACGGTTTCAATTCAAAACACCAACAGACCTGAACCAAGGAGATTGTCAATCGAACGATTGACAAATTGGAGATGGGGGAACTCAGTGCCGCACAGTTCAATTCACTCAGGGATGCAAGCAAAAACTACTCGCTCACGTCACGTCAACAAAGAATTATCGAGGAATCCAAGCAAACTTTTCTTGTAACGTCGGAATCTTGAGTTCATCGCCATGCTTGTTCGCGAAAACGAGATGAAGGAGAAGCATCAAGGAAGGACCATCGGTTTTGGGGGATGACTCCTTTGAGGGGAAAATTCACCAGAATTCCCCCTCCCCAACCCCTCGACACCACAGCCCTTTCCCGCTCATGTCCTGAAACGTAACAGCAAAACCGATCTTATTATTAGGTCGATTCGTACACGAGGACGGGGCGGGACATGAGACTACTTACAGAAAAGATCATCGTTGCGGGATCGCTGATTGCTTTGGGGTGGATCCTGTACAATCTGTACTCCGAAGGCCCGCTGAGTGCTGGGGGGCCAACGTCTCGGTATTTCCCCGCAAAACTTGCGCAGGAAGTCGCAAGCAAGAGCATCATATTTGTCGGCGAAACGGACCATTATGCCAATGAGACGATGCAGTTTCGCGAAAAGATGTTCATCGAACTCTTCGATCAGGGTTTCGACACCATCATGATCGAATATGGCCAAGCATACATGCAGCATGTTGACCAGTACATGCAGACCGGTAACGAAGCATTTCTAGCACCTACTGCAAAGAACAAGTTCGCCACCAAGCCAATCATTCCCGGATTTGCATGCCCCGATTCCGAAACGGCTTGCGCCATCTCGGAGAATTTCCGGAAAGTGTTTATCAACCTGAGACAACACGCCCTCGCGTCTGGTCGTCCGCTGCCGAAGATGGTCGGTTTGGATTATGATCACATTCATCCGCAGCTTGCGTTCGCCGCTCTTGATCGTGAGATCCGTGCACTAAAGGATAAAAATCTGCTCGCTGACATCAACAAGATTACGATGGAACTGATGACCAACGAAATCAGCGACTTGGTTTCAGCTGCAACACAAATCCAAGCAAAGATCGATTTAGCCAGTCAACAAAACGCAGATGTCGACTATAGCCGCGCAGTCGCCGCGGCCGACCACCTCAGCAAGTCGCTGCACTTACGCGCCGACATCAATGCAGCGACATCAGACAAAAAGTTGCGAGAAGATCGCGAACGCATGATGCACGAATCCATCACGCGGATTTTCAGCAACAGTCCTCAAAGTAAATTCATCATCAGCGCACACGTGCTGCATGCATCCAAGAATTCAACTTCGATCGGACTCGATCAATCCGAACCAGATCGCAAAATGTGGACTTCAATCGGTACACTCGTCCACCATGCTCACCCACACGACACTGCATTTATCTGGATGGTGGCCGGTACGGGCAAAGCCCTCAATACGAAATCGGGAGTGCCGCGCCGAACTCCTTACGTGTCAAACTCCGCGATGCAAGGTTCACTGGCGTCATCACATTTGTACGGGGTGGAGCTCTCGCGCGGAGAAGAGTCGTTCTGCGTTGGCCATGCCTTACCCATCACGGCCGCACTCAAAGAACAAACGGATTTAATCGTTTATTATCCCGCTCATTCTTTGCCCGAGCCAGTTAGCCAGCTGGCACACTAAAGGATCCAAGATTCGCGACGACCTCATCCCAGAGTGACATTCTCTTACCGATCGCGCTCAGCGCGGCAGATTTAGCGACATGCCAGTCCTGATCGGTTTTGCAGACGTGTTTGAGCAATTCAAGCGCCATCGGGCCGTGATCAGCGCCATCGATTTCGATGTGGCGTCTTGCATAAGTAGTAAAATGAGGCGCCACGTTGTCGGATTTTTCCAGTACAGGAAGCATTCGATCAAACATTTGCGGCACTAACTCTTCACGCCCCCAAAGAAACGAACCCGCAACCGCTGGCAGACTACCCGTACAAGCTAATTCCAAATCAAACCAGACAAAATCCGCAACGGCCTGTGACGGAAAAATGGACGGTAGCTCACGAATGGACTGCTTTTTTCGCAAATGTTCGAGCAACCTTTCAACAGGACCACTGTTGGCTCCAACTTCACGCATCGCATCGATGTACAATTCGAAATGGCTTATCGGTGCACCATTGCCGATGCGATCCGTCTCTTCCCCTAGGATGATTTCGTTGACCAAACGGGCGACGTTTCGATTTTCGGGCGGAGTCCAAGGTAGCGAAACGCACGTGAGGTCCATCTGCAGACGCTTGGCGAGACTCATGAATGACCACACCGCATAGACGTGGGTCTCCATAAAAATCTGCAGATCTTTGCGCGATTGAACGCGATCATAAACAGGGTGCGCAACTACACGCTCCTGAGCCGCGCGAATGTCGTTGCATTCCATATCACCTAACATTTTAGACCTCGATATTTGGTCGCTCAATCGAAGTGTAGTAGTATCACCATTCGCGATTCAGAACAAATACTTGCGCGCCCGATCTTCCAAACCGAACCTCTGCATGCAAAACAGGTGGATACACTCTGGCGCTTGTTGAAATTTACAGCTATTCTTTGCAAAATTCAAATTAAGGGGATTCCATGCTAAACACGCTTTTGAAGTCCGCGTCATTGCTCGTAGCGTCGTTCTCATTTGCAGCTCTAGCTCAAGAAGCAGCACCAACGCCTCCACAAAACCCACTCGAAATCAATGCGAAGATTTTTGCCGATTACCGCTACGATGCCACCAAAGACAGCGCTCACAAGAATGGCTTTGAGATCACCCGCTCGTGGATCGGCTTCAATTACAAGTTCGATGAAAACTGGTCATCCATGCTCGCATTCGATTCGCAGCGCGGCGAAACCTATTCGGTAACGGACAGTACTACCGGTGCAAAGTCCGGTATCCAACGGTCGTCACTGGACGCATACACGCGCGCCGCTTATGTGATGAGAACGTGCAATTGTGAGTCACATAGTTGGAATATGAAATTTGGATTACAAGGCAACCCGTACTTTTCCACGGTCGAAAGCATCAACGGCACACGCTACATTTACAAAAGCGTCGCCGATGACGCAAAAATCTTGGCCTCTGTGTTTGGTGGCTTTTCACTCAACAGCATCTGGCGAGGCGGGCTACTGAACAGCTCCCTCATCGTCCATAACGGCCGCGAAGGCATCAATGCCGCAGGTGATTCGGACAGCGGAACAGCCGTAGCATTAAACTTGGGCACATCATATAAATTTGAAGGCGCGGGCATCACTATCATGGCACAGTCCTTTACGGAAAAAGTAGATCGCGCCGTCGAGGCTGCCGACGGCACTCCCGTGCAAGCCGCCACCACCAACCGTGCTACCGCAGCGGCAATAAAGCATACCTACGCCGAACTCACCCTCGAATCCGCAACATCGACTCCAGCTCGCAGTAGCGATGGCAAGGCCGCAGTCGGCGCAACGCTTACGACGCATACCGATGATTCGAAGTACGGTTTATTTTTTCGAACCATGGAACTCCGCAACAAAAAAGGCGACGTCACGGTTAAATCTAAATCGATGGCCGTCGGACCAACGTTTGCGTTGGTTGAAGGTGGCAAAATTTCTACGGCCTTGATTTACGAAACCGCGCACGTCGATTCGAAATTGACAGGCACAACCTATGCATGGAAGTGGCAGGCGCAGTTTTAAACAAGTTATGATTGGTGCAACGTGATCCGCATTGAATCCCATAAGAGTGCGTCCGACTTCAAAGGGCACACTCAAGCTTTTCTCATGCAGCGCGAGGCCGAAAACTGCGTCATAATCGGCCTCATCGAAACAATGCTTGCCGACCCGAACTTGTACAAGGAACCGATGTTGTTATCGATTCACGATGGCGACACCTGCGTCGGCGCTTCTTGGCGCACGCCTCCGCACCCTTTGGGTCTAACGACTTTGAACACAGAATCTACTGATGCTTTGTACAAATATTTGATCGATCAAAACTATACGTTTCCAACAGTCTTCGGTCCTCGACCGACGATCGATCAATTCGTCGAAGCATGGACGTCGCAGTCACAACAAAAGATCTCGCGTCGCATGCATCAGCGCATCTACAGCACAACCAGCAGCCACCACCCGTTTCCACCAACGGGGCGCCTTCGTCTCGCCGATGCGAGAGACTTAGATCTTTTGCGCGACTGGAGCTCAAGGTTTGCTACGGAATGCCACCTTGGTTCTTTTTCGGAAGACTTTTTTACAAAGCAGGCGCAAACAGCCATCAACAACAAGTCGCGCTTTTTGTGGGAAGTCGACGGACGAGTTGTGTCGATGGTGGGATCGACAGGCAAAACACCCAACGGCATTCGCATTGGCTACGTGTACACACCGCATGAATTTCGCGGGAAGGGATACGCCTCGATGGCGGTGGCTCAACTAACACAAGATCGGATCAATGCAGGCAATCGTTTCTGCTTCCTCTACACTGATTTAGACAACCCGACGTCGAATTCCATCTACCAGCGCATTGGCTATCGGCCGATTGGTGATTCGATGCACGTGACTTTCGAGAATTTAAACGCCCATTCGTAGCCAACGATTGATCATCCTTGCATTTTTTCACTGACTTGATGGCCACTCCGCAAAATCAAGTCACAAAGCTGACTTTATTCTTTCTTTTCAGCTATTTACAAGTGCTCCCAAACTTGAGCACCATAGCCTCACTTCGTGAAATCAATGACTTAGCTTCGGCCAGACTCTTGCTGCAATGAGGACGGTTTTGATTTTGTACCTCACATGGAGTCTGAAAATGAAAATGTCTAGTAAGTTGTTGAGTTTGGGATTGGCGACGGTCGTTCTGAGTGCATGCGGCGTAAGCGGCGAACAATCGGAGCTCAATGAAAAAACAAAGAAGGGAAAGTCGACGAATTTGGTGAAAGAGAACACGCTCATCATGTCAGCCGCGGTTTCTGGCGGCGATGTGAGTTTGGGTAAGCCGCTTTTCAATCTGTCGGCAAATGTTTTTGTTGCAGGCAGTAAGTGTGCACGCGCAAAAGTTGAGAACACAAAATTTGTACAGACGTATAACGATGGCGTCCTCGAGATTTCGGTCGAGCAAACGCTAAACAATGCAGGCCGCAGACCTTGCGTGGACAAAAGACTACCGGTTTTTCAAGATATGAAACTTTCTGTAAGTGTCGATCTACAGCAAGCGTACAAAGTAGTTCTGAAAAATTACCAGCAACTTGGTAAGGATTTTGTGATCTTCGAACCGACCAAGGCAAAACTCGTTTCTCAAGAAATCTGGCGTGATACTCCTCCACTCATCGAAGCCGTCATGAAAGCTCAGGTTGCTCCCTTCAAAAACGAATGTGACGAAAAATCTGTCGTACATGCGTCTCTTGTATATTTTACTTCTCAGAAGCCAACCGAAGTTCTTCCAACCGCCACGGCTTTTGCTGTCTTGTTTCGAACCCCCGTTATTGATGGAGAAACCTGCGACGCCAAGAAGAAACCAAGCGCAAAAGCACCGGAAGTGTTTCGCGCAATCCCCTTTACCGCTGATGAACTAGGAAAAATCATGTTTAAGCCTGAATTTTCACAGCCAGAAGCACTAGTTGTGTATCCCGAAACCAAAAAGTGATTCCGTTTCGCGCCCCTTTTTCTGGGGCGCGTTTCCCTCCCAAGACTTTTGATCATCACCATATACTGATGCCACGCGCGAAAGCGGTTGGGATTGGGAACGTTTTTCAGTAAACTTAAGCAAGTTCTCAGAATTGAACCAGGCCTTATACATTACACAATCCCTGCGCAGCGAATGTAACAGGGATACGGGCGTCTGGAGTGATTTCTTGCAAATTACAAAGCAATGCATTTGGGTTTTGACTCTTGTGATCGTCTCGGATGCGTTTGCGGGAGAGCAAGGCGCATCTTGCTTTCTTATGGAACAACAAAAGTGGCAGTACAGCGATAACGCACCCCGATCACCACAATCCGAATATTCGTACGTGCATAGTAGCCTGCGCGATTTGATGAATCTGCCAGCTTCATTGATCAAGGCTACCATCACGGCGGAAGGTTATGCTCCACGCGGCAACAGCATCACGTTTGGTACGATGGCCTGGATTCGAGACCATTACCCCGTTTGGGGCCATTTCAAAGATGGCGATCGCACGAACACAGGAATGTTGCGGTACACGTCTCCCTATTCTGAGCGAGCTTTCCCCAATTCTGGCCCAGCAAATTACGCCCCCGTTTCGCCGCCAGCTGGCGCACCAAAAGACGCGGTTTTAGTGCGGCAGGGCAATGAGAGCTTGTTTGTTGGCCAGAGAGAATTTCCAGGTTTTCTTGAAGGCGGCAATTTTCAATGGACGACAAACAGTGACCGGCCTTATGTCTTCACTTCGAACAAGACTGTCGAACTAAATCGTTACGTCTCGACTGAAACACTCCCGCAACTCTACCAACAAATCGCTGAGCGCCTCAATGGTACAGGAATCGCTGCAGACAAGTGGATGCGAGAATTCAAACAAGGACTCACGGAGCGAGGAATTACATTGCCTGTGCGCGAACAAACGCGCGAAGACGTGATCAAGACGATGTCGAAGGCTACCACGGTGCCTGAAGATCGCATCATCATTACTGAGTGGATGCCAGGCGAACGCTCCGGACACGTGGACATGTGGCTAGGAGTATTGCGTGGCAACCTGCTAGCTGTACCTTACATTCCCCCGACGCTAATCAATAAACTTGGGTTTGCCCACGAGCGCGAATTCTCCTTTGGCATTAACGCTTGGCTGGACAAACAAGTCGAGCAGCTATCGTCACTCCCCGATGTGCGCATTGTCCGGCTTCCCATGCTTCCTCCCAAAAATCTCAAACCGAGTAGTCAAAGTCCGCTAGGGTACGACGCAACGTTTCTGAGCACCGTTAATTTTGTGACCCAAGGTGATCGTGTCATCATCGGTGAGCATGAAGGCTGGATGAGTAAGTTAGAGCCCGCCGATCGCGAGCAGTTGCGGGATGAAATCAAAACAAAACTCGCAGACTTCGGCATGGAAACGGATTTCGTTGCCGCGGACCAAGTCCTTGATAAGGGCGGCGGTTTGCACTGCGTCACCGCCGATTATCCTGATTTCAGCCCCACTAATCATTGAGGGAAATTCTAAATTAGATTCCGCTGGCTGCTGCGTTCAGCATCTGCAGGTTGCCGCAGGATGTAACATTGGGTGCGACATGTCGTTCCGTGGCGGACGCAGGCAAGCCCAAGAGAGAAAGTCCCTTTTCTGTCAAACGAAGCTGGCTCGGCTCAGACAGAGGAATCAGGCTGTCACCGCTGCGTGTAAGCGAAACTAACGCATCCTGAAACACAACGCCCTTAGAATCGGCGAGTTCCCGCGCCGACACAATCACACCCAACGCCCATACAATTTTGTTACGCTCGATCGCCCACCGTTCGCGACTGGGTGGATGATATTTGGTTCGAGTCTCTGGCGGAGTGGACTCGCTCCATGCGTCGTGATCGAGAATACTTTCAAACGTCTCCTGCAACCAGAGCAATCCCCGACGCTGATCCACCTCGCCCGCTTTGGGCGGTGGCGCAAACTGCTGCATGTCCTCGACAAGTACGGTTCGAGTAAGGTCTGCGTTCGGTTGCCATCGTGCGATATTTTTCTTCAAACGTTCCGCGAATCGAGCATTCGGATCGTTACCAAAAGGTTCAAGATCTCCGACATCGCCAATGGCAAAAGGTCGCCACGATTTTGCGCCTACATCCGCGTATTGCTCTTGCAACTTTGCATAAATGAAGTCGATCACCGCAAGATTGCGATCCTTCATCTCGCCGCTAAAGTAGGAAACATCAAATCCCGCGGCATGCAGGTAAGCAACCGCTGCAATGGCATGATCAGAAAGGCGGAAAAACTCATTGCCGAACTTCACGACCGATTCGGTTTCCAACGCGGCTTGCTCATTCGTGATCGGATAGATCAAAGTCCAGTCCAAATCAAAAACGACTTGCACGTTTGCTCGCGGCCCCGCCCACGCAAGTTGCGCACAGACCACCAGCCATGCAATCAACACAGAACGAGCGAAGATCATGAAAAAGCCATCAGATTTGGTTACAGAATGATGTATCCTATCATGCAAATATGAGAGAGAACAAATGCGGACGATGCATGCATAAATCACAATTTTTTAAGCGACTTATCGTCTTGGTCGCGGCGTCCACGCCTCTGAACCTCTACGCGCACTCTGATACTTCCATCGCATCTGCTACTGCATTATCTCCTTGCAGTACACGCTCCGAAATCGAGCCACCCTTTGCCAAGAATCCACGAGACATTGCGCACGAAGAACTGCTCGCCCGCTACATCCAAGTAAACACGACCAATCCACCGGGATGCGAAGGCAAGGCCGCCCGCTTCTGGAAAAAGTTTTTCGATAAGTACGCAGTTGAATCATCGATCGTCGAATTACCATACGGAACGGATCGCGCCAACATACTCGCCCGTGTACCTTCGAAAACAAAGAAACAACGACCCATTATCATGCTCAATCACATGGACGTCGTTCCCGCCGAAACGTCGCATTGGCGTGTGCCGCCGTTCTCAGGTGAAGTAAAAGACGGATACATCTACGGACGCGGGACCGTGGACATGAAAGCCACCGCGGTTTACCAAGCACTGATGCTCGTTTATGCAAAGACCGAAAACTGGGCTTTAGATCGAGATATCATTTTTCTTGGGACCGCCAACGAAGAAGGCCCTGTCGATTTGGAAAATGGGGTTATCAGCGGTGCCGAATGGATGCTGAAGAATCGCCTCACTGATCTCGACAACGCCGAGTTTGTTTTGACAGAAGGCGGCTCGATTTCGCTGAAAGATGGCCAGCCCCAGACGTGGGAAATCTCACCGGGAGAAAAAGCACGCTTAGAACTTACCTTTCGCATGCCAAACAAGAACCTAAACTCGACCGACTCGTTCCTCGTCATGGCGCGCGTTGCCAATCGGATCATCACCCAATTCAATAGCAAGATTCACGCGCCATCATCGAAAGAAAGATCTCGCATTGCACAAGACTCTGCGGCAACGGCCCAATTTTCCACAACCCGCGCATTGACCATCTTGGGCGGCATCGGCAAGGGCAACACCATTCCCTCGCAATCCGAAACTGTGATTGAGTTCACAGCCAATGCAAAAGATCACGAACTACTCACAACCGGATTATCAAACATTCTTCCGCCCTCAATCACCCTCGAAGCGGGCATCAAAACGCAGGACCGCATCCAGTTTCGCTTGCGCTCTAATGGAATTGCGGCGCACGCCTCCGAGCCGCCTTTGGACGGTGGAGCAAATGCTTTGCTGGTTCGGTTGATCGCCAACATTGAGCGAAGCATCATGCTCAAAAAATCGGTCGCCACATCCTTTCGCGTCGAACGCTTAGCTGCCATCGCAGAGCAAGCAGCATCTACCTCGCCGTCATTCGCCATCGACTTTCGCCTGCATCCAAAGGACTCGCGCGCAACGGTGATGAAGCAGATTGAGAAATTGGTTGGCGGCGAAATGGAATTTAAAATCACAGAAGATGCCGTCATTGCTCCCCAATCATCCACCAACAATGCGTTGTTCCGAGCGCTATCGGCTGCGCACAAACATTTTGAACGTTCATCGCCAATTAAATCAAAAATCGAAACCCCTATTCTCACATCAACCACTGACGCGGCCTTCTTCCGACAAAAAGGCATGACGGTTTATGGATTCGAGCCACTGCCGATCGACCCTGACGACGACAATAGCCACGGCGATAACGAGCGCATCCTCGTTTCATCCGTAAGATTTGCCACCGACGTTATGGAATTCACACTCAAGAATCTTTAGACTGCCGCTGGGACTCGTCATTTTCGATGCCACTGCACCACATCAGCCATGCTATAATCTATGCATACTTTTCTGAACTACACTTTGGGCAGCAAATCCATGAAGAAGCGCTTGGTCATTTTTCTCGTCAAAATCCTCATGCCCACCTTCCTAGCGTTAGTGCCATGGCTGGCATTGGCGCATGGCATTAGCGAAGAACAGAAGCAGCGCATGCTCTCAGGTGGCTATCTGCAATACGCCATTCTTGGGGCTGAGCACATGCTGACCGGCTACGACCATTTGATGTTTCTCTTCGGCGTCATTTTTTTTCTGACGACATTTTTTGACATCGCCAAATTTGTCACAGCCTTTACTGTCGGACACTGCTTGACGCTCGTGTTTGCAACGTTTTACCAGATCACTTGGAATTACTACTTGATCGATGCCATCATCGCGATCAGCGTCATGTACAAAGCGTTTGACAATAACGGCGGTTTTGAAAAGTACCTCGAAATGAAGTCCCCCAACCTCGTTAAGATGGTCTTCGCATTTGGACTGCTTCACGGGTTCGGCCTTTCGACTCGACTGCAACAACTTCCCCTCGGAGACGACAGCACAGGGATCCTCTTTCGCATTTTGAGTTTCAACGTCGGCGTAGAAGTCGGTCAAGTCATGGCACTTACAATCATGGTATTTTTTCTGACCGCATGGAGAAAACGTCCATCGTTTAAACGCTTTAGTTTTGCGGCAAATTCACTGCTGATGTTTGCGGGCATCTTCTTATTCTTTATGCAGATGCACGGCTACTGGCATGATTCTGACCCCGATAGTTTTAGGTTCCCCGAGGGCGAGCATCGCCATCACCACGAAGATATGGACATCGAAAACGAAAAGAAGGAGACCGATCGTGAGAACATTGAGTAAAGGATTTTCCAGATTCCGCGCAGCCGGCATCGCCGCCGCATTCGCCTTAGCATCCGGCTCAGCCTCAAACGCATGGGCAGGCGCAAGCAGTGAGTGCCACTTTCACGGCACAAAACCAGCAAGCGAAGCCGTGGTCATCAAATGCGCCGGATTTCACAAAGATCGGTTGATCAAAAAAGGTACGATCGACGCCACATGGTCCGAAATCAAGCACGAATCTGTTCAGCAGGTGGACGGAAAAGAAGGCAAGAAAGAATGGAAAGTCACCTTCAAGGATGCCGCCGCCAAGGATAAGAGCAAAGAAACGCTCTACATGTTCTTCTCTGAACCCGGAAACCTGTTAGCATCCAACTTCTCAGGAAAATAGGCCACTAGCAAAGTCGGCACCACCTTTTGGGCGATGCCGACTTCTGCTTCAACACAACTATTCGTCCGATGTTTACTGACAGGCGCCACCGGCTAAGCAGTAATTTTGAGTACCGCCCGCCGCAGTTTCACAAAGACGAGATGTTTGTTGCGGTTGACCGTTTGTCACATACCAAATACCAGCTCCGTACAAATGATACATGCAGCATGTGGCACCCACTTTATTTGCGGCGAGACACTTTTGCGCTGCATCGGCCGGGCTGTCGCTGTCAAGCATAGAGCCCTGCGCTAAGATCGTGCCACTACAACTGGTTGCGGGGCTATTCCAAGCAGGTACAGAACACATCGTAGGAACCTTAGTGCTGGCCGTTGCGACGACTGACGCTGAAATACCAGCGGTATTTGTTGCTTCAACGACGAAGTAATTTATCACTCCTGAAGGCAGGCCTGTTGCGGTGTAACTTGCACCCATACTTGCCGTGACCAATGTATTGACGTTGCTAAACGATGTTCCCGTATACAACTGGTAACCCACAGCTGACCCTAAGTAGTTCGAGATAGTGATGGTAGCGGACGTAGCTGAACCCGCCAATGCACTTATCAGAGGTACTGCTGGCGGCGTTCCCATGACTTCAGGTGAATTGGTACTGCCGGCCGAGTTAGTGGCGCGAACTTTGAAGTAATAGGCAGTACCGGAAACAAGTCCGGTCTTATCAAACGAAGGCGAAGAACCGAAAGTCGTTGCTATCTGCGTTGTAACCGCTCCTGGTGCTGTTCCCATGAAAAGAGCATAGGTTACGCCCGATGAGACAAAATTATTGATGGTCACCGTTGCATTCGTATAGCCAGCCGACACGCTGAGCGAAGGCACAGCCGGTAATGCTGAAGTCGTGCTGGTCGTGGAGGTCGCTGATGCTGCGTAAATGGGCGGCTGCAAGTTTGCTGTCACTATCGCACCCGAATTACCGGTACAACGTAAAGTCAGTGTGTAAACCGTGTCGAAGAGGACCGTAATCGATCCCCCCGTAGGAAACGACAGACTGCCAGCAAAGGTCATGTTTGTCGTCACACCGCCGTTGGTGGTTTTTGTCATCGAACAGGTCGAAGTGTTGCTACTGGACCAAGAAATCGACGCTGACTTACCCAATTCAACCGACGAAGGTGTCGAGACAAATGAATTGATCACCGGCGACGGAGTCGACACGGTGACGGTAACTTGCGCGGATGCATTTCCGCCCGCGACGCCGGAACACGCTAAACTATAGGTAGTCGTCTGGGTGGGTGCAATGCTGATATTGGTGACGCTCGTGACGTTCGTATATGAGTGCCCCACACTGATTTGACAATTTCCGGGCTGATTTAGAGTAAAATGCAAGTAATTGCTCTGGCTAGGTTGCTGGTCGACATAAGTTGCATAAAATGTTGAAATGGCGAAGATCGAATTGGTTCTCGCGAATGCCGCCGCCGTGCTAGTGCCAACATACTCGCCTACGTAAGCTGCAATCTTGAAATAGTAACCAGTGTTGGCCGCCAATAGGGTAGCCGTATAGGTCGTTGTGTTAGCAGCGAGAGTTGCAATGGGAGAAAAATTCACACCATCTGTCGAACGGCTCACCTGAAAGCCGCTCTCAACAGTAGAATTATCCGCCCAATTGAGGCGAATCTCAGACGCCGAAAGCGCAGTCGCTGTTAAACCAGAAGGTGTCAGCCTTTGTACGGGCATGGCAAAATCGGTGACACGACTTAATCCACCACTGTCAGTCGCTTTGACACGAATCACTTTGGATGCGGTCGAGGCGACAAGAGTTTCAGCAGTGCTCAATCCCGATCCCGAGATCGAGAATCTAGCGTTGTCCGGATACGATCCGGTCGAGTTATCAAGTACGAATGTATGCGTATCTCCCACATCAGCGTCTGCGGCCGTAAGTGTACCCACAAATGCTCCTGGGGCCAAACCTTCATACAGAGTCATCGGATTCAATCCAACCAACGTTGGCGTGTGATTCACTATAAATGTTTGTGATGCCACATTCGAAACATCCCAACCCGTACGGACTGCAATCGCCTTAACCGTTGTTGTGTTGTAAAACGTGATCGGCCCAGTTGCAATGATTGATGCAGTCGTCGGCGTGGTACCGTTAGTTGTGTAATAAACCGTTGTACCAGGACTCGACGAAGAGAATGTCACCGTCTGAGTGTCAGCCCCAGTGCCCGATGGAATCAAGTTTGGCGTCGCCGCTTTGAACAAGTAATTTGCAGAAGTAACTGCAGATGCCGCCCCGTTCAGATAAGCGACCGCTTGTACCGTTTGCGACTTGTCGACCATGAATTGACCAAGGTATCGCGTACTCGCAGTGGTCGGCGTTGTTCCATCGGTTGTGTAATAGATCGCTGCGCTGGCTGTACCAGAAGATAGCATCAAATAGAAGGGAGTAGAAAACGGTATGGTCGACGCTGCCATCGAAAACGTCACCGCTGATACTGTCCCGGACGTAGTAGCACTGACCGCATTTGACATGGCACCGAGGACGCCACCAACTGCAGCCGCAACTTTGTATTGGTAGGTTGTATTCGCCATCAAACCCGTATTGGAAAATCCGTTTGTGTTCGCGCCGAAGTTGGCTATCTGAGTGAATGCGCCGCCGTTATCAGATCGAAAAACAAAGTATCCACTTTCAGCTGTCGAGACGTCCGTCCATGTCAAGTTAATTTGATTATTCGATATGACTGATGCAGCCAAATTCGTTGGTGTCAGTCGCGGAACAGTGATGACAAAATCTTGCGCCTTTGTCAGTCCAGTATTGTCGGTTACCTTGATGCGAATCGTATACGACGTCAGAGTCAAGGGGGTCGCGACTGACAACGATGTACCAGAAATCGCAAACATGGAGTTATGCGGATAAGTCGCAGTACTATCTAACGCAAACGTAAATGTACTGCCTGCGTCAACATCAACAGCTGATAACGTTCCCACCATCGTCCCCGCGGGGAGCCCTTCGTGCACCACTGTTCCCGACAACGCAATCGAAGTCGGTGCGTGATTAATTTTGAAGTCACCCATGCTTACGGCTGAGTTTTGCCATCCGGTACGTACCGCCATTGCGCGCACCGTTGCAGAACTACTTAAAACGAACGGATTACCGTTATAGGCGAGCGATGCTGTCGTTGGAGTGGTCCCATTGGTCGTGTAATAAATCACCGCGGATGGCGTGGTCGTTGTCAGAAAAACAGTAATGTTCTGATCATTTACTTCAGCGTTTGCCGGCGTCAGGGTCGGTGCACCAGCCTGAAATGCGTATGTGGCTGAAGCAATGGCCGACGATGTCCACCCGTTCAAAACAGCAATGGCTTTCAAGGTTAGAGGCTGATCAACTGTAATCGCGCCCGTGTACACAGTCCCGTTGTTTTGCGCAGGCGCGGTTCCATTGGTTGTATAGTAGATAGTTGCGCCAGCAGTCGACGTGCTCAATGTGACGCTTAACGGCGCATTCGCAGGTGTGGTCGTATTGGTAGGCACACTGATAACGACGTTAGCTACCGTTCCGTTAATCGTATACATTGCGGAAAATTCTGCTGAATTGTTGTAGCCCGTCTTTTTCGCGACAGCCCTCAGCGTCTTGGTGCTCGCAATGGCAATTCCCGCTGGTGCGGGCACTGTTGACGACATCAGCGCATTGTACGACGCCGCCGTTGATGATGTCGCGGGATCACTTCCGTCCAAAGTATACAAGATGTCTCCGCCTATCGTCGAAGTCGTGAGAGCTACTGTTTGTGCTGTAGAATAGGTACCGGAGGCTACGTTCGCCACCGGAGTAGCAGCTGTCCAAGTGTAGGTTGCCGTCGAAATCGCAGAATCTGTCCATCCCGGCAAAGTCGCAATGGCTTTGATTGTGGTGTTCGTTGAAAATGGCAATCCGCTGGTGCCGGCCGTGTATATTGTTCCCTGTGCGGGAGCAACCGAAGCGTTGGTAGAATATTTTATAGTTGCTCCGGGTGTGGACGTCGTCAAAACCACGTTGATCGTACTGTTGTTGGATTGCGCTCCAGCAGCGGGAGCAAACTGTACTGCCGCCACGGATCCGGTAATGGTGTAGTCGATCGATGCGACATCGGAAGCGCTAAAACCAGAACGTGCCGCAATAGCCTTCAACGTCATGCTCCTGTCGACGAGCAATCCATTCGTACCGCCAGTGTAGGGCGTGCTATTAACAGTCGGCTGCGATCCATCGGTAGTGTAATAGATCGTGGTGCTAGGCGTTGTCGTGCTGATTACCACATTTTGCGGCGTCGAATAGGTTCCACCGGAGACACCAAACGTTGGTGTTGCAACTTTATAGGTATATTGCGCCGATGTAATTGAAGAGTTGTTCCAACCAGTAAGCATCGCCATCGCTTTGATAGTCTTACCTTCGGAGATAGACACTGGATTTGTATACGCGGGGCTCTGCGCAGTTGGATCGCTACCATCGGTGGTGAAACGAATGGTTGCATTCGCCGTTGACGTTGCAAGTGTGATGTTCGTTGGTCCATTGCCAGACAATTGGCCAGCCGCCGGAGTAAATGTAACATTGGCGACGCCACCCGTGACATTATACGAGCGTGTCAGCGTGTCAGAGTCCGTAAAGCCGACGCGGATCGCCGCTACGATAAACGAAGTTGATGCCGAAACGGAAATCGCTCCCGCATATTTTGTTCTTTGGTTGGTCGACACGCGAGGATCTGTCCCGTTGGTCGTATAATAGATATCTGCGTTAGGCGTCGTCGTCGAAAAGGTCACTGACTGCGCGGACGAGTAGGTCCCCGAATCCACATTGGCTGTAGGCGTTGCCGCTTTAAATGAATAGGTCGCGCTTGTGATTGCCGACGACGTCCAACCAGACTTCACAGCCTTTGCTTTGATGGTAGTCAACGATCCAACGGAAATCGCGCCGCCATAGGCATATGTGCCCGCAGCATTTTCAACTGGATGCGTACCGTCGGTACGATAATAGATGGTCGCACCTGCCGTGGACGTACTCAATTCAACAGAAATTGGACCGTCACCGGTTTGCTGTCCACCCGGTATGGAAAACGACACGTTGGCAACGGCTCCCGTGATGGTGAACTGTTCCGAACGTTCGCTCGAACCATATAAGTTTGGCTTGGCAGCAATCGCTCGCAACGTCTTGGTGGACGAAATGTTGACGGAGCCGCCATTGGCTAGAGAAATGCGTGTGCCTGAATTTGCCGGGTCAGAATTGTCTAGCGTGTAGAATATACTCGAACCAGAAGTAGCACTTGAGATCACAACATTTTGTGCCGAAGAAAACGTGCCGCCACTTGGCGTAAAACTCGGCGTTGCCACTTTGAAGCTATAGCTAACGGAATTCTCGCCAGAGTCCGCAAAACCATTGGCCCGCGCAAAGGCACGAATGGTTTTGTTGCTCGCAATGTTTAGGGCGTTGGCATACGTTTGTACAGTACTTGACGTGAATGGATCGGAACCATCTTCGGTGTAGCGAATAGTCGCACCAGCAGTCGCCGACGTGAGAGTCACAGATATGGGATTCGTACCATTCTGCAGTCCTCCGGGAACAGAGAATGATACCGGTGACGCGCTACCATTGATGGTGTAAGTTGCGGAAACAACATCCGACGGATCCATCCCGACCTTGGTCGTCACCGCTTTGAGCGTCGCGCTCTGCGTGATGTTAATGGGCAAACCCACCCACAAAAATCTTTGCGTATTGGTACTGTCCGCGGGATTCGAGCCGTTAGTGGTAAAATAGATTGACGCGTCAGCAGCACCCGTTACTGACAATGTAACTGCCTGCGCCGTCGCATAAGACCCTGTCGCTACGGAAATCTGCGGATTGGGCAGCTTGAAACTATATGTGACGCTGCGTTCCGTCGAATTGGCAAAACCATCCTTGGTCGCGATGGCTCTCACCGTCGTATTACTCGCTACCGGAAACATGCCATTATAGGTCGGAGAATTCGCCGTCGCAGACGATCCATCTAATGTGTAGCGGATCGTCGCACCTTGGGTAGCCGTAGTTAATGTTACATTGATGCTTCCCGTCTTCTGACCGCCCGACGGACTGAAAGTGACGTCTGCCACTGATCCATTAATGGAATACAATCCGGAAGTCACCGAAGAATTGGTGAATCCTGTTTTCACGGCCACCGCTTTCAGCGTGGACGTTGCAGAAATGGTCACCATTCCATTCGATGCACGTCGGCTACTATTGTTGGGTTGCGACGGGTCCGAACCATCAAGAGTATAGAAAATGTCAGCACCCGTGGTGGATGAACTTACGGTTACAATCGTTTCAGTTGGAAATCCACCAGGTGCTGGAGAAAACACCGGAGCACTAGCAGTAAATGTGTAGGCAGCACTTGCCACTGCGGAGGACGTAAACGAAGTCTTGATGGCAATGGCTTTGATCGTTGTTGTTCCGGTCACTTGAATAGGCGAAGTGTAGATTGTAGAACTCGCCGTTGGTGTAGAACCATCTAGCGTGTATCTTATCTCGGCATTGGGCGTGCTTGTTTGCAATGTCACGTTGGTGGTCGCACTCAGTGCGCCGCCCGCTGGGGAAAACGTTACCATCGAAACGGTTCCATTGATTTGATACAACAGCGAAACTGTTGTGGAGTTGTCCATTCCCGTTTTCTTAGCAACTGCTTTGATAGTAGTTGTGGAATTGATCGGAATCGGATTTTGATACTGTGTGGCCGTGCTCGATGTAACAGGATCAGTTCCATCCGTTGTAAAGAAAATTTGCGCACCATTTGTACCCGATGCCAGCGTCACGCTTTGGGCAGATGAAAACGATCCCGCAGGCAAATTCGGTGACGGTGCCGCAACGCGGACACTATACACCGCGCTGACGTTTTGCGAATTGTTGTAGCCATTCTTGGACGCAATCGCATTGATCGTCATGTTTTGTGGAACAGAAATCTCACCCGTGTAAGGCGTACTCTGAGTAGTTGCGGGAGAACCATTAGTGGTATACCAAATGCTTGCGCCGGCCGTCGCTGTCGACAATGCCACCATCGCAGGATTGTCCAATACTCCCGCGATGGGATTGAAAGTTACGTTTGCGACCGTCCCGATAACATTTACCGTCAATGATATCTGCGTCGACGTTCCCGACGCAGTCGCGCGTATACTGACCGCGCCTGCTGCTATACCCGTGACAAGTCCAGTGTCCGAAACGGTTGCTTTGGTGGTATCACTACTTGACCAAGTGATCGCTGTCGACGTCGTTCCATCTTCACGCAATGCCTGTGCACTGAGTTGGAGTGTTTCGCCTACATTCAAATTGGTCGTTGAAGGAGTCAAAATTCTCACCGCAGTCACCGTCGGTGCTGATACCATCACATCAGTTTGCGTCCTTATCCCATATACGAGGCATGACACTCGCGCAGCTCCTTCAGCAGCACCGTGTGCGACACCTTGTTGATTGATTGAAACAATGGCCGGATTGCTTGTTTCCCAAACACACCCAGTGACGGGGATATTGACTGTGGGATTTGGTTTATAAGCGAGATGGAAGGCAACATCCCGATTGAACGGGATGGTTGCATTCATCGGTGCCAGACTAAAGGTCGAAGCGTCGCCCATCACACCAAAATCGAGAATGCCTTCGACCGTACCAATCTTCGCGGATACCTTCGCTCCCCCGACCGCCACACCGTAAATGCGACCCTTGTTCTTTCCATCATTTTCAGGCAGAACGGCGCTTGCATCTGACGTTGACCAATTTACATGCCGCGTCACATCAAGACTTGCGCCACTAGCAAACGCTGCTGTTGCCTTCGCGTCAACGTAATCACCGATTTTCAAAATGTTTTTAGTTGCTTCGATTTCAATTTCTGTCAGTGTATCGGTCTTCGCAGTTATCGCCGATGTTCCGGTGATGGAGCCAATCTTAGCCGTAACATCGATGGCAGCCGTGTTAGCACTCAGCGCGTGGGCAACGGTCTGACCGTAAACCTGGCGGATTTGCACAACTGCTGTGTTTGCAGAGGTCCACACCGCCTTGTTTGTTACATCCATGTAGAATGTCCGCTGCGCATCGGCGGTGGAATATTTACCTTTGGCTGTCAGCGCTTCACCAAAGCCAACTGGAATGGTCGACTGGCTCGGCGTAATTGCAATTTCGGTCAAGGCCGCATCGTAGCAATGCACAATAAATTGAAGCGTCTGCGTACCAATCGTCACCGTAACCGTTGCGATCCCCATAGCCGTACAAGTGACCGTCCCGTCGTCTGCAATGGTTGCCGCCGTTGGGTCGTTGATAGTCCAAGTCACTCCGGGAACCGGATTGACTTTCAGACCATCCGTCGTCGTGCCTTTGATCGCAAATTTGACCGACTCGTTTTTCGGCAAATCAACATTTAAAGTCGGTGGATTAACGGCTGTATCTTGATAGAACGCGACAACATCCGAAACAATTTCTATGCTCGTAAAAAGCGCCGACACTACCGTTACAGGTGCGGCAGCCGTCAAACCCGACATGGTGGTTTGGATATTCACCGAACCCGGCCGCATTGCTTCCAGCACCGAACCGTATTCTTCCTCGTTGATTCGTGCGATGGTCGGAGTCGCGCTGGTCCATGAAGTTAGCGTGTCGATGTAGCGGATAACTCCGTCGGAATACGCACCAGAAAGTGCTAGTGGTATCTTTTCGCCGACTACTATCTTGAAGAACGGCGGCGTAGCAAACACTCGCAGCAGGGATGTTCCCAATACGGTAAAATTCGCCGTCGCTGACTTAGCACCGATGTTCGCAATAACCCGCGCAGATCCGGCCTGCAAGCCCTCGACGAAACCACTCTGATCGGAAACTCGGACACTCAAAATTTCGGGAGCCGCCGAGGTAACTGTTGCCAGAGGCGTTACATCCTGCTCTGTACCGTCATTCAAGATTGCCATGACTTTGAACGACTCGCGACGACTGATGATTAGCTCATTCGAATCAATCTGCAATGCCAGCGAGCTAACTTGGCCGTCAATTCCTAGTTCTTCGGGAACATCCGCACCATCAACGGCGTTTCTAGTCATGACGTTTCGCTGCGAATCTGCGGAGTCACATTCTTTGCGCAAATTGATTTCGTCTTTGCTCGATTCGTTTGCCTTGAAAACTTTCTTGCCTTCATCGTTGCGGGTGGTTTCGCCGAGGACGTTGCCGCAGGCGTCGATGACATTTGTTCCGTCGCTCTTGGTACGATAGTCGGCAACATTCTCGTTGCACGAAAACACCACGACCAAGACCAGCCAACCTAACAAGCCAGATCGTAGTTTGTTTGACAAGTTTCGAATTCGATACACGTTCATTTCTCCGTAACATCAGGATCGGAATTTCGGACTCGATCTTGAGGATGTCTTGGCAATTAACGTAACCAGAAGAAATCTTTCGTTATATTTTACGGAAAAACAGCGCAATTTTTCAACAATTTCAATGACGGATCAATCTTGGCAGAAATACAGGGATGAATTCAAAAAAAAGAAGGCGCCACAGAAAGAGGCGCCTTCTCTCAATTTGGGGCTGAATCTTAGCCTTCGCCGTCAAACAAGATGGCTGCACCGGTAATCACTTCGGCTAACATGTTTGTCAAATGTTGCATCTGGTTGATGCCCGCAGCATACGAATGTGCAAGCTCCGCATCCACCTTATTCGCCTTCTTGCCACCGACTTTGCCCAATGCTCTCAGCACCACGTCATGGGTGACACCGCTGGAAACCAAGTCGGTCGCGAAATTTTCAAGTTTCTTCACGTGAGCTGCTCTCGTGGAAGTTCCCTGAACAAGCTTCGACGCTGTGCTGGCAAACGCTGCGCACTCGCTCGCGCTAAGCTTAGCGTAACTCGCCATTTCTTTTTCTACTTTGGCTTTGCCGCTCTTCATAAAGTCGCTGGCGATCGACTTTCTCGCATCGTCGTGTTGCATAGCCCATGACAGTGCATCAATCATCAAGCCGTATTCTACATCAAAAAGAATTGCAGGATTGTCTGCAACATCTTGGTAGGTCAGCGCGGTAGGTTCTGCACTCGCTTTGGCAGCCGAGGTACGGGAACTGTTTTTCTTGGACTTGGTAGTTTTGGCCACAGCGGGCTCCTTATATTAGTGTGGCCTGAAGTATTACACGGCAGGCCACAAAGGTATATAAGTCTTCCCAATTTTGCTAAGAACTTGTCCCGAGTGTGCCGCAACAACACGCTTTCGAGCGATCAAAAGTCCTTGCTCTGCACTTCAATCTTCGATCGATCTCCCCGCACCGTTACTTCGTCAGTGATCAGCTTGCTACCTGAAAAACCGCTCAAATAGAAGCTAATCGCCGCATCAAGTTGCGAGATCGCATTTTTTTCGGTTCCAACGTTCACCGGCATCGACGACAATCCAGCTACTTTGATCGAGTACATCGGATCAATCTGAACTGACAGAGGCACAAATCGCAGATCGATTATGAACTGCCCCCGCCCGTCAAATTTAGCTTGGGTACGAGCTTCAATCTTGTAATCCAAATTGAGGATGGTCGCGCCCAAGAAGGATTTCACGCTCTTGTTCAGCACAACCTTAACCGGCACACTGCCCACTAAAGAAAGTGGATCTGCTTCAGCGGGAACCGCGTTACCAAGCGACCTCGCCTCGATGGATGACTTGTCCCCCATCAAAACTTGCGCCACTCCTGCAAGCGTGTTGACGAGCGCAACACCTTGTAGATAGGCTGCAGCACCGGCAACAGCTCCGTTTTGGAAACGCGCGAGCTCATCCATGTACAACTCTGAGTACTCCAGTGAATATCCGCGCGCTTGAATTTCCTCTTCAGTAAGAACTGTTGTCGTCACGATTACATCTAACGAGTTTTCTCCGTTAGGCACCTCATGTTGATGTGATGACGATTCCGTTGAAGAGCGCCGCTCAACGCCGCAGCTAACCGCTGCAAAGCCAATACAGGCAAGTAACACCGTGCTATTCATAATCCAACTCCGCTTTTTGAACAACATCCACTACAACATCGATCGGATCAAATCACCCACGTAGATTCCACATCTTTGGGCGAACGTGATCCCAAGATCACTCTCTGGGTAAGATTGCGCGGATTTCAACACCAATTCCACATTCAGTCAGATCATTTCCGTCAAAACGATCATTTCTTCACATGAAGGCGCTTGCGCAAAAATTGCGCCACGCCCAAATTTTGCGACGCCAACATGACGCAAGCGCCATCGCTTGCGCGCTGCCTTCCCCGCGACATTGCAACCTTTTTCGCAGTTTTCCAGCACACTCGCGCAATTGGCACAGCGATTGCTCAAGGGGTTTTCCGTGACCGGATTTCAAACACACAGGAGAGGAAAGCACCAATGATTAATTCAGTATTCATTCACAAGAAGGTTACTACTGGCATCATAAATACGTCTGTCTTTGCTGCGCTGCTCTGGGGTGGAATAGCCTGTAATGAACAGGAACAGCATTCTGCGCCAACCAAAAAGACGGGAAGCGCTAAAGGTTTTTCTACACCTCCCAGTGAGGCAGGTAACGCAGATTTGTATGCCCCAGTCTCGGAAGCCGGCGTTCCCGTACTTCCCGGATCTGGATTCGATCTCAATAACCACAAAGGCATTCTCAATTCGTGCGTCGAAGGCGAATCGATCAATGTCCCACAGCAGGAAGGATTCTTTTCACTCGATGCCAATTACACGCGCGAGGATGTCAAACAGATTCTTGGAACCAGTTCTAATGGTAGCGCAAAATTTCTCACTTGGGGGGCGTCAGCACGAGCAAGTTTTGACTATTCCTCTCACACGCAATCCAAGTCCATCAACTATCTAGTCTTTGCTTACAATAAGCATCAGTCAAAAGTTTTCCTCCCTAAGGGACGAAGTGAGGCCTGGAAACTGGCGAGCGCAGAAGAATGGCAAGCAAACTGTGGTGATGGATACGTTGCTGCTCAAGACTTCGGATCAATGCTACTGGTTCAATTCAGCTTGGTCCTTGATGCGAAGGACAGCGACGCCAAGTTTAGCACTTCAGGCCAAGGCAATTACATGAGCTTTGCATCGCTAAAAGCATCTCTTTCTGCCAACCAAGCCAAAAAAAGAGCTTCGGGTTCGTTGAGTGTCTCGGCTGTACAGATCGGCGGCAAGCCTGAGGAATTGGGCAAGATTCTCAAGCGACAAAGCGGCGACAAGGGAGCCGTAGAATCATTTGTAATGTGTAACGTCGCAGAAGCTGAAAAGTGCCTTGAAGGACTCAAAGCCGTTGAAGACTATGTGTCCGAGGTCTTTCCCAAGCAGATTGCTGACAAAGAAGACGGTGGCGGAACCGTGTTGCGAACCTACCCTTTCCGTTATCCCAAAACCATCGGCGTGGAATTCAATCCAGGTGTTGATCAGTTCGTAATGAAAGCACGCAAAGACTTGATCGAACTATACGAGGCGGAGTTGTCTGACATCTCAGCACTGCAAGCCAGCAACAGAAAAAATGATGAAGAAGAAAAGGCTATGCTTGAACTCGCTAAGAAAAACGTCGCTCAAATCCGCAAGGCAGCAGAACTCTGCTACAACACGGCAACCTATGGAGACTGCGTAGAATTGGCAGAAGAAGTAAAAGCCAGTTGCTCTGAAACCATCGCTCCCGAAGTTACAGGAACAACGGGCGGCATCACTTCCGGCACCGGAGCCGGAGAATAATCGCTGACATTCGCACCACAAAAATAGGGAGACAAACATGAACTTAGGCAAAAGCATTATTTACTTATCCGTACTAGCCACAACCACACTCCTCACCGGGTGTGGCGACGACAAGAAGCCACAAGCCAACACAGTCGTCGAACCCGTTGTTCAAGATGGACCGCAGGTCGATACGCCAACCACTGACGACACGCCCGTTCCTGCGACCAACATCAAGGATATCGATTTTGTTGACACCAAAGTCGACCTTGAAGGCGACTTTCGTATCAAGGAAGTACTCCGCGACCACGGAGGAAACTACTACGTAGCCATCGTTAGTTCCGTAAAAGAAACGCCAACAGCAGCACCGGTACGCGGTTACGTTGTCATGAAATTCGACAATGCCGGCAAGGAACTCTGGCGATTCCCGACCATCGAAAATGCCAGTGCAACACCAAACTCTTCCAGCAAGATAGGCTCATACCTCGTAGGTGATTTGTACGACATGGATGTTAGCAAAGATGGCGATGTGCTGCTGCTCGGCCTGAAGTCATCTATGACTAAATTGGCCGCCGACATGCGCGCGGCAAATTTCTCCGCAGAAAAATGGCAAGCAACCATATGGCCCGCATCAGAAGCGAATGGCAACTCTCAGAAAACCGAATTTTTAGGCAACTTGGTCTTTGTCACTAAAGTTAGGGGATCAGGTAGAACTCCGAATTCCCCCATCGCTGACGTAACCACCACTCTTGCATCTCCGGCATGGTGGCAGCCCATTGCCATTAGCTGGGAGTCATCAGGTTCCATTCTCATCGAATCTAGCAGCGGCGGCAACGGACAAGGCATCGTAAAAAACGTAGAGCGCTTGGACAACAAACTCTCGAAGGTTTCGTCGGCTGCTTGTTATCTTGCTCCTAGTGCTATGGCCACCTCAGGCCAAAATCGGTTAGCGCTCATTGCATCAGCTGCATCGCAATCGCTAGTCGAGAACATGACCGCATCACTTAAACCAAACTTTCAAATCGCCGCCGCCAACGCCGAAGCATTTAGCTTGGCCGCACGCACGTCGGTGATGGGAGACAAGGGTCACTGCTGGGAATTGTTCGCCGCAAAGATAATGACCGACACTGACTCCCAGCACAACGTCGCCAAGCCAACCGTCCTCGCCACCAACGAAGGCATGGCCTATCGCGTTGCCAGTGAGAAGGATTTGCTAGACCGCAAGCCGGCATTCGAATCCTATGATTTGAACACTTCCCTCATCCCAACTGATTTGCCTTGGTATGCAACAAACATCGAAACCGCGATCAAGCCAAACGAAAATCCGATGGCAAAGTGGTATGCAGTGGACGCAGACTTAGTCTACCTTGGATTTAGCAACGCCGACTTGCTCGGGAATCGCAATCTAGTTTTGTCAAACCATCGTCTGCTCGAAACAAAAGCGTGGGCGCTCGATTTGCAAACGAACTCCATGCGGCAACCAGCATCACTTGATTTGATTCGAACTGAGACTGACATGATGATGGCGTGGACTGATTTGCATCTTGCGGGCGAAACCAACGCGGGACAGCGCGCACTGCGCATCGCCAAAGCGGACGCGGTCACCCCAGCTAACGAAAGCTTGGAAATTCATTCATTCGAAGTTCCTGCGACGATCGGCCACACGACGTTCACCAGTGTGCGTTTGGGACGAGCTGCAAATGGCGCTGCCGTTTTTGCAACCGCGGGCACGACCAATGCGAGCACCAATGAAATTGAACAAGCTACGCTATTGATTGGATTCACAAAGTAGTCACGCAACAGGAGTTCATATGATCGCGCAGAGACAATTCTTGATGATGCTAGTTTTTTTTGCGGCTTGTTCGAGCTGTGGTAAATCGGTGTATTCGCGCCGTTCATTAGGGGAAGACGAAGTCCCTACGGTCGAAGAGCAGCCTGATCCGACCCCGTCGGTCAACGCGAGCCCCACCTCGGCCGCAATCATCACGGACTTTCTGCGATCAGATTTGGCGAACAAACAAACCGTGAGAAAGGATCACGGCCAAGTCATCCTTAGTAACAGCATGGGCGACATTGCGATTGCTGGCGTTACTCGTTCCAAGATTATCAGTCCGACGCCCTTGGAACCATCGCTGGCCGGCGACCTTTTTTTCACGCGCTATTCGCCTAAAAAAGGTTGGGACGAAACACCGATCCAGGTTCCTGTGGAGGCACCCACGCCTACGGATCCTTCAGCGACACCGCTCCCCTTGCCCGATGCGTTGTTGATCGTCAAAGGCGGAAGACTCCTCGACTCTGGGAAAGCGCTCATCGTCGGCGAAACAACTAAAACGCAGTTTTCCCAAGCACAGCTGAATCTCGACGAAACCAAAAGTGCCACTGTAAATATTTTTCTTACCGTCTTCGGTGCCGGTGAAAGTGGCATGATGCGCTCTGTGAGAATGGGACTCTCTGGCGAGAATATCGTCGCGGGCGCCGCCGACGGCTTTGGCAGCAATTCTCTAGTAGTTGCAGGCACCACGACCAGTGGACTTCGCCGTAACCAAGCGCAGGACGTCATCACGGAAACAGCGACTCATTCCAACTATGTGATGGAGCTCGACGCTGGCGGCAACATCATTCGCAACTTAATGTGGCCCACCACAGATGCTACCATCAGCCGGATCACGAGCAACAAATCATTCGTGTTCATCGCCTCCAACAGCGCCGACGGCAAGCACGTCTATGTCAATGGGTTGCGCTGGCACGGCAAGCGGGACATCGTCGCATTACCTATGCGCGAAGTGTGCGCAACGGCGTCGAGCAGCGACAGGACCATCCGCGCGTCGTCATTGTCTGTTTCTGAAACGGAAGTAGTCGTGGCCGTCGAAATCATTGATCCTAGCGTCGCTCAAGGAAATGTCTTGCCGTGCTTTGAAGTATTTCAAATCCGCGGAAATGGTTTGGTCGTGAACAAACGCGAACAAATTTTTATGCCTGAGTTTCCAAGTTTGAAGGGAACCGTCCATGCGCAGCTCGTTGAAAACGACAACGTGCTGCTGCTCAGGTCACGCGAAAACAGTGACAGTCGCGGTCGCACCACTGCAATCTCGACGTTTCTGTTCAGCCGCCCCCTACTCAAAGAAAAATACCAAAGCAAATTCTGGTCACCTTCCCGCCCAGAAGATTGGTACGGAACGGAAGACGTCAATGGCGTAACTCGTTCCATTCAGGGTGTTGTTCGCTCGTCGCACGAATCACACCACGGAACCATTTGGGTCATTGCCAATGATCGAACCAACATTAACGGAGAATGGGAAAGCTTAGTCAATATCGGCACCTATTCCACCATTTCCAAGGAAGCAAAACCGTGAAACCTTTACTTATGCTCGTCGGCGCTTTTACAGCGGCATATCTCTCGGGTTGCGGCCCAGAGGAAAAGCAAGCACAGCCGAGCCATGGCGTGTCGCCGGTGGGCAGAGACTTTTCCGACCGATGCGAGGATCAGCCCACATCCTCGCCCACCACGTCTCCACTCAAACCCACCACCAAACCACTCGACGATCGTCAGGTTCCGTTCCATGCCGTCGCCAAAATCACGCTACGTGATGGTTCGATTTGTTCATCGGTTCTCATTGCGCGATCGACTCTCGTCACTGCCGCCCATTGCTTGGCTGGCAAAAACCAACCAATGTCGGCGGAATTTTTTCTGCAAGAACGCTCGATTTTCGTTTCGTTGCGAGAATCAAAGATGAGCATGCACCCCACTTTTGCCAGCGCCGCGCAAAAGCAGCGTTCTCTATCAACTCATCCGGAACTTGCGAGCTTCGACATCGGACTAATCAATCTTCCTCGGGAAATTTCCGAAATCGAACCTGTTGCCCTCGCGCAAAATTTGGATCTTCCCTCTGGCAAATTGGTGGGCGTGATTGGATTCGGTGATACAGGTCATAGCAACGGAGTGAGGCGTTTTGCTTACTCACACGTTGGTGCAGTGATACGCAGTGAGACCATCGGTTCCACAGAATTCTCGGACATCCTCGCTCTCAATAGCCAATCGGGGACCGGTGCGTGCCCCGGTGATTCGGGTGGCGGCGTTTTCATAAAGAACGGTCGCAACTGGGAACTTGCGTCGCTCATCAGCGGTGTAAACGACGTTGTCTATCCGCTGTTTCCGGTTTTGTCCTGCAATCGCTGCCCAAACGGCATTGGCCTTGGTCCGCTGGCGTTTGCTCGTCTTGCGCAAAAAAGCGACGGTGTCGCCATAGGATTCCATTGAATGGCGTGATTCCGTGGGGGCAGATTCGATCGCAAAGCCGATTCGATGGCTCGCTAAATCAATTTGCCACTTCTATCAGAATCTCATTACGGCGCAAAAACCACGGTGTCCATGGCGGGTTGTAGCGTGCATAAACCGGCTCGCCACTCAATCCGATCCCTTGTGAACTGGCTAATTGACGCAGTCGACTAATTGCATCGTCCACGTTACTTCTCGTATTAAACCCGCCGAATTGCAAAACTGCGTATTGCATGGGCGCGAGCTGGCGCACGGTGACTTTGCTATCCAGCGGCTTCGGCAGCGTTTCCAACGTATAATTCGCAGGCATCGTAAACGTGATAGTCCACGACCCTGCCGCGCTGATCTGCTGCGTGACTGGGGCAGTCATGGCGATTTCTTCCGATTCCTGTTCATCAGATTTGGGAATCACTTCCACCGGAGCCGTCATCGCCACCTTATCTCCCGCCTTGTTATCTCCAAAAATAAATTTTGCAATCCTGCGAAACCCCTCTTTCGGAGCGTTTTCAAAACTTCCTTCAACAACCGTTTCAGCTAAGATTCGCGGCTCGTAAGCTCGAATCTCCATTTCGCCATAGCGTGAAATCACTTCGTATTTTGGCTCTTCAATTCGTCCGGTCACGCATCCCCCAACAAGCAGAAAAAGGCAATTCATCGTCAGGATAAACTTGTATCCCTCAGTGCCCAAACCTTGCCTCGCGGCAGTTGCACGCGCACTAGCTTCACCGATTACGACATCAGGCATATTTCAAAGCCCCCTTGTTTGTAATGACGCGAAGTCTGCCATTCCCTCAACATGCAGTTGGAAATGAAGCTGTGTCTTGACTGAGTTCAAGACGAAGCCACTGCTTGCGGCTTTGAGCGCGAGGCTTTGCGTTCTCTCGGGATGGGACGCCCCGCGAATCGTGGCGTTGAGGAAAAAGTCCTTCATCACGGGCCTCCGTGACGCATCTAGATCCACTACGAGTCTAGATGATACTGACATCGAAGTGAACGTAACCGCTGATTTCTCGGCGAAAACTTTAAATGTCGCCACGAAACAATTCGCTAGCGCCAAGTTAAAGAGATCTTCGGGACTTTGCCCGCCGCCGGGGCCTTCAAATTCTTTCGGTATCGCAATGCGCGTCTCACCACCTTCGGAATGAGAGTTCCAAAGTGTATTCATGCCCGCGGTAGCGCTCGTTTCAGCGGTAAATGTCATGGGATACTTCATGGTTTCGACCTCATCTCGCAAAACGGACTGCTTTCACATTGCGCACGACTTCTTCGCGGGAGCAATGGCCTAAGCACAACAAACCCCTGATAGCCCAAGGTGAGAAGGAGCTTCACGGGCGCTGTTCGGGCCAATCGAGCCAGCCAGTGGTAACTCGGCAAATGCTCCCAGATTGCGATGAAAGAATCGACCCCCGTTTTTAGCTCGCCTGCGGCGGTTCGCACGTGCAGCACCTTGTGAACTTTTACTGGGTCGATGCCCTCTTCCACTGGATTAAACTCAGTACTGGTTATGTCCACGAATCGAATCTGATCGCTGCCTTGCTGCTTCCGGTAGTGACTGATCTCTCTCGAACAGAGGGGACAGAGTCCGTCGAAGTAAATTGAAAGTTTAGGGTGCATGTAGTTGCGCTCCAAGATTGTTCATACTACCCTGAACTATATCGGAATACAAGGAGAGGAACTTGAGCGACCCACTAAACGATTTGGCTTCGGCGGTCGGCGACTTCATCAGGTTTTGGGGCTTTCGTCGCATTCATGGCCAGATCTGGACAGTTGTCTACCTGAGCAAAGCACCCCTGAGCGGTGCCGATCTTGTGCGCCAACTCGGTGTTTCTAAGGCATTAATCAGCGATGCGTTGCATGAACTTGTCGCTCACGGGCTGTTGGAATCCGAGCCTGCTGACGGCCGCACTGTTCTGTACCGTGCCAATTCTGATGTTTTCGGCATCATCAAAAATATCCTAGCCAGTCGCGAGGCCGTCTTGATTCAAGCAGCGAAAACCCGGTTCGACGCACTGCGACAGCTAGCGCGAACCTCACAAGATGCAGGCATCGATCCTAGTCGATTGACAGAGATCGGCTCGCTGATTCATGCGGCGCTCGTTGCTTTGAAAGTTGTCGATAAGACGCCTCAGAAAGGTCCGCTGGCGTATTGGAAATTTTTGTCGCAAGCTCGTTCGAAGTCATGAAGGGTTTAGGATTCGTGCGGCATGGACGGGAGTTAGCTACAGCCTAAAAGTATTTATGGCAGGGGCACTGAGCCGCCTGCCATATTGTTTTTTCAAGTAGCCTTTAACTGATTCCGAAGCGTCGGCTCCTAGAGATTCTTGTTGCTTCCCACCGGTTCGGAAGGGGCATTTTGCCCGGCCTTAGGAGGTGGTGGATCACTTGGTTTGGTCGGCATAGGCATGGGCATCGGGATCGGCTGGGGACGAGGCGGCGGCAATTCACAATGGAATTTTTTCTCATCGCGAGCTTTGATTTCTTCAAGGAGTTTGTCCTCACACAAACCTGCGTTGCTACCGCAGAACAAGTCTGCAATGCGCAGAATCATGCGGTTTTGCTTCTCCGCAAAACGCTTCATCCGCTCCGCTTCGAACGCCTTCATCTCTTCGTCGCTGACTTCACCGTCCTTGTTTGCATCAGCTTTTGTGTGGACGCGGCCGCACAAAGACATTGACTTGATTTCTCGGCCATCTTTAGGTTCGTCATTACACTTGGCTTGCGCAAAAGCATGCACCACACCAACCGCACGATCCATCTTGCGGACAAAAATCGCGAGCAACTCTTCTTTGGAAATTTTGCCGTTCTTGTCCTGATCAAAACGCTCCAGAATCAACTTCTGCATCTCTTCAGAAAACATGAAGATGCGGCGCAAAATAACGCCCCAACCTAGACCTGGATGAGGACGCGCATTGTATCCATCGGCAATCTGTTCGGCATGATCGTGAGACTGACCGTCGTGACCGTCTATGTGATCGTGATCCATCGCGCCGTTACTGCCATTCGCAACTTGTTCATTTGCTTCCGGCATGTCAGCCGCGCTCGTTTCTTCCACCGAAGCTAGCATCAAAAATGATTGCAGAGCTTGATCTAAAGCATCGCCTCGCGCCGCCCCATTGTCATCGACTGGGCGCTGATTTTGATTACCCATATCACGATCAGCGCTATGATCATCCGCATGGCCGCGCTGTCCTTGTGCCATTACTTTATGGTCATGCCCGACGGGGGCAATATCACAAGCTACAGCAGACAAGCCCAAGATAACGATTATCGGCATTGCAAACTTATTCATGAAAAGCCCCTTATTGCGACATGTTGTAGTTGCATATTGGTCTTTTCGGACAAGACAGCTTCGCCCTTGAAAAACTCCGTCAAAGCCACGTAATTATAGGGAAAAATGAGGGTCATTTTTAGCGACGCATAGATTGGACGCGTGTCATTCAAGCCAAGATTGGGGCATTCACAGTCACTGCAACTTAGAATCGAAGGTGGAGGCGCCGATCGGAATCGAACCGATGAATTACGGATTTGCAATCCGCTCCCTTAGCCACTTGGGTACGGCGCCACTAGGTAGACAGGAAGTTGGAAAGATAACGATAAATACAGATTATGCCAAGGAAATTCACCGCATGCAGGTTGTGATCTTCTTGTGCCTGCACTGACCACGTAAAAAACTTCCAAGTCCCCGTTAAGTCAACACAAAGACCTGCCGAAAAAATGAACAGACTACTTTTTGCCTAGTGCTCAGGAGACTTCATGAAGCTTGGCTTCTTCCCATCTTGCCGCGGCGACGAATTCCGTCGAGTGGTGGCCGTCGCGCTGATGTTGATCGGAACCTCCTGCAACAATGCAAATCCGGGCGAGCCCTTGGAAGACGAAGAATCAGAGAAGCAAGGTGCAGTTGCTTCGGGAGAACTCGTCGCACCTCGATCATCAAAGTACACCAAGTGCGTTTGCTCCGAGATCATCAACGCTGATGAACGAGCCGAATTTCCGCAGATCAGCAACGAGGCGGAACGACGTCAAGAACGCTGCCATTTCCTCGCTGCCGTGCAAAAGTCCAACGCCGAACCGATGGCTAACATGACCATCTCCGTGGCGAAGGTGCTGACACGCAATTCGCTCATCCACGCACAAAGTAAAGCGAAGTCGGCCATCAAGCTCGACTTGACGGAAGACAACTCCAAACCAGAAGCAAACGAAGATCAGTCGGTGATTACGGGGAGCGATGGAGAGTATGACTACCGCACGACTCTCCTGTATCGTGATCAACAAGGCATATTGATCAGCATCGAAGAAGCATATCCTGCGACACAAAAATTCACCTTCAAAAACAAAGTCCCAAGTTTCCTCGGGACTGTCAAAACCAATTATCCAGCCATTTGTGAGTAGCGCTGGCTCCTAAAAAATCGCGCACGAAAAATTACTTAACAATCGTCGCAAATTTTGCATTCAGCATATAGACGATTCCGCGGCTGTAGTCATTGTTTTGACCAAACTCGCAATGACCACCGTTTCCGTCAATGCTCGTAGTCATAATCGTTTCGGGCGCAACTCCCAATCGATCTAATTCAGCTTTATACGCCGCAATCGCCGACTGCGTACTACCAAGCGAAATGTCGTCATTACGAGTGATTTCCCAATGAATGCGGAAACTCTTCAACATATCTACTTGCGAAAATGTCACACCAGGTCGCTCGCCACCACAAAGTAGCATGGCACCAGACCTATACTTCGCTCCATAAAGCGGAATGAAGTGACTCGAAAGAAAATACGCACCACCCGATACACCCGAAAAGTAAATGCGATTACGATCGATGTTGTACTTGGCAGTAAGTTCCTTTTCGATCAGTTCGTCGACATAGATGGAATGCTTACGACCAAGCCCATTACCTGCTCGCCCCCAACGACGATTATCGGGAGAAAGGACCGCAACGCTGATCAAATCTCTTTGTATGTCCTTGTTATGAAACTCTTCAAAGCCGGTTCCGCCATCACCATGGAGGTGGATGTGTAGACCGTATGGCTTTGTGTTAGCATCTGCCGGCGCATTGACTTTGTATGAACTTGCAGTACCAGTTGAGTCACGAAAATTGAGCGTTTGAATGCTTCCCGTTACGCCGCCCGTACCGTTAGATAAAATTGGCGTTGACGCCGTGGGGTTGGCAACTCCGCTAGGTGCAACGGATGGACCTGCCGAAGGAGCAGCGGACGGCAAAGCACCAACCGCAGGAATATCACCTTTGGTAAATTGCAGCGCTCGCGAATCAACTATCTTGCCGCCAGCATCGCGAACAACAAACACCAACCGCCCAGCTTCGGAAAGCTCTGCTACGCCGTTAATGAGAAAAAATGAGCGCGGCTTGGTCACGTTCAGTTTGCGACCTGCTGAATATGTGCGCGCATTGGCGTTACAGCCTTCAGCGTCAATACCCGCACACATGGATACATTTTGGTATTCTTGTGGCACGCTCACAACGAGATAAAACAAATTAGGATTCACCGAAGTCGGGTGACGCAAGGACACGCGGATCTGTCCTTTGTAGTCAACCGCTGCGTCATCGAGCGAACTTTCGCGGTCGGGACGACAGGCAACGATCATCGTGGCCAGAGCCATGGTGGTCAACAGCAGCTTAGACTGAAACATGGTTGCTACCTTCAACGTGTTTTTCATGGCACACCTCAACGCACTGCGCGAATGTGAAATTTTCCGTTCGTACCGTGGTCGTATAGAACCGGATTATTGTCATAAGGTGCCGTTACATTGCATGAAGCAGACCCACCAGGCTGTATCGCATTGCCGTGGCTACATGGTGCACCGTTTGTGTGCCATTGATGAACGACGCTATCGTCGTTGTGAATGGTGAACTGCGTTCCAACCTTGACCGTGACGATAGTTGCGGCCGTGTTCCAGTCACCGTTACCAGTGCCCTGCTTGATGCGGAATTCTGTCACAGGCTGACCAGCTGCGTTGGCATCCCCGCCACCGCTTGCCGTACCGTTGGGAGGCGTCGCCCCACCGGCTGCCGGAGTGGTGGTTGGCAATTTTTCCAATGCGCCTTGCGTTTGCCAATCACGAAGCATCTTCTTGTCTGCATCAGGCATGCTACGGCCTCGAGGCATTCTACCTGCGTCAATACTTGCGAGTGCTCGCGCCAAATTGGTTTTTAGATCTTGAAAGGTATCGAGTGCTGCGCCACCGACACGCGAACTCGATGAGTGACAACCTGCACCGGCGCAATTTTTCTGCATGATCGGAGCAACTTGCGCATAGACGACAAAGTTAGTCGGTGGTGTAGCTGAACCCGATCCATTCGCCGGTGGAGTTGTTCCCGCATTCGCTGGAGGTGCATTTTTGCCCGTGGCGATATCGAAGAGTTTCCAACTTCCGGCTGGAACGAGGTCTTTGTCGCCCACCCAATCACCAACAAGTTGTTCGTCAGTCAATGTGGTCGCAGGTACGGTATTTCCGCTCGCCGCGCCAGTTGGAGGAGTCGCTCCACCTGCAGCCGCTCCACCAGTTGCGGCCGTTTCCGGCATGCCTGCATCAACCCATGCACGGAACATTTTCATTTCGTCAGCAGTGTTTCCACCGCTCGGCGGCATCGTATTAGCTTCAATACGCAAGACCGACCTACTCCCGAATCTCTTTGCATTTGCATAGGATTCCAGAGGCTCGCCAGCACGCGATCCACCCGGCTTATGACAAGACACGCATTTTGCATCTAAATATGATTTGATTTTTGAAGTGTAATCTACGGCAGTACCCGCCGTTGGCGTGGTTGCTCCACCAGTTGTCGATGCTCCACCAGTTGTCGATGCTCCACCAGTTGTCGATGCTCCACCAGTTGTCGATGATCCACCATTCGATGATCCACCCGATCCTGCACCTGTTGCACCCGGATCACTTGTGCCTGTAGTTGATCCAGCGCCACCGCTCGATGATGGGCCAGCGCCAGATCCCGCCGAGCTGCCAGTACCTAAATCGGGAGTCGTCGTTGTACTGCCTCCGCCAGAGCCTGCGCCGTTACTATCTGAATCGCCCCAAGGGAATGTTGATCCTCTATTTCTACCGCCAGTTGAAGGCTTGGGAGCATTGCTGCCGTCGTTATTCACTTCGACCGCTTTTCGCGCACGACTTTGACATGACGTCGCACCCAGTATCAAAATAGATGTCAGCAAAAGTGACTGATACATGCTGGCCCCCACAAAAAACACAATGTCCCCAAAGGTTTGCAAGGAACGAGCCACGGCAGCCGGAGGACTAACCTACGAATATTTCGGGAGGAAATTTTGATCTCAAGGTCGAACTGTCAAATCCTTTGACAGAGATGTGCGCTGCGTCGATGCCCGGCCATGCACCAATCTGTTCCCAATTTTGCGAGCAAAAAAATGCGCACCCCAAAACGGGGTGCGCATGCGAATTCTTCTAGAAACAACGATCAGCCCAAAAAACCACAGACCTTATTGACCACAAATGCGGCCACGTAGGCCAACGCTAGGGTATAGACAAAAAGAAACGTCGCCCATTTGATACTATTGGTTTCGCGACGAACAACAGCAATCGTCGCCAGGCACTGCGGAGCAAAAACGTACCACGCGAGCAATGCGAGTCCCGTTCCGAGCGGCCATGTTGTTTTAAGACTCTCTTGTAGAGTTCGTGTGCCTTCACCTTCGTCGTCAGCATTTTCGATCGCAAACACCGTTCCGAGCGCACCGACCATGACTTCACGTGCCGCAAATCCCGGCACAAGTCCGGTCGCTATGCGCCAGTCAAAGCCTAGAGGTGCGATCAGTGGTTCGATCGCATGGCCCATCTGACCAGCAAAACTATAATGTATCGCGGGGCGATCGGCACCTTCCGGAGCCGCAGGGAAAGTGGACAAAACCCACAGTCCAATCGAGATGGCCAAGATCATCTTTCCTGCGCGACGCAAGAACGCCTGCGTGCGTTGCCACAAGTAGATGCGCAGATGCAATGGACTAGGTAACTTGTAAGTTGGCAGTTCCATTAAACTGAGTGACGGCGTTGCACTGAGGATTGTTTTCTTTGAAATCCACGCGACCATCATCGCACTTGCAATGCCGCTCATGAACAAACCGGTCATAACGAGACCTTGCATATTTACCATGCCGCCTAACACCGTTGTGTCTGGAATAAATGCACCGATCAACAGCACATAGACGGGAATACGCGCAGAACACGTCATCAGCGGCGCAATGAGGATGGTTAACAGTCGGTCGCGCGGTTCACGAATGGTACGTGCAGCCATAACTCCAGGTATGGCACAGGCAAACGACGAAAGCAGCGGAACAAATGACCGCCCTTGCAAACCCACGCCGGCCATCAATCGATCAAGCAAAAATGCTGCGCGCATCATGTACCCGCTTGATTCAAGCAGATAGATGAAAAAGAACAAGATCACAATCTGCGGCAAAAACACCAGCACCGAACCGACGCCTGCAATGATTCCGTCTCGAATGAGGCTGGCCAAAAAAGTTTCGCCAAACATCGCGCCAGCCCATTCCCCCATCGCTGCAATGCTGTCTTCAATCCAGCCCATCGGCGCTTCCGCCAACGAAAACACCGATTGAAAAATGGTGAAAAGAATCGCAGCTAAAAAAACGGGTCCCATGACACGGTGCAAAAGTACGCGATCGAGGCGATGCGTCCAAATGTGCTCGGTTCCGACACCGTGCACGCACGCTGCAACAATGCGGTCGATCTCTTGGAACCGCTTAGAGACGTCTGCCGTCGTCGGCGTAGATTTTGTTGGCGTTGAAATTTTGTTTGCTGAAGTTAACTTTGCAGTTTCCTTTTCCAAGAGCGCAATCAATCCGCTCGCTCCATGCCGATCTAACGCTACCGTCGAAGCCACTGGTACGCCGAGTTCTTTTGCAAGCGTATTCAGATCAATACGCATGCCACGCTTTTCGGCGAGATCCATCATATTGATGGCGACGACGATGGGGCGCTGCAATGCGCGAATTTCCATCACCAAACTAAGTGTGCGCTCGAGGTTGGTCGCATCGGCCACCGCAACGATGAGATCCGGATGCCGTTCCCCTTGTATACCCGCGCCAGTGATAACTCGTACGGAGATTTCTTCATCGACGGATTGTGGTTCGAGGCTGTACGTACCGGGCAAATCGATCACTTCAATCAAACGACCGCTCGATGTCCTCATATAGCCAGATTTTCGTTCGACGGTTACGCCAGGAAAATTGGCGACCTTCTGCCGCGCGCCCGTAAGGGCATTGAACAAAGATGACTTACCTGCATTCGGTGCGCCTGCTAATGCAACGCAAATGGCTTCTGTGCTCATTATGACTTTACCTTTTCCATCAAAACGCAACGGGCTTCTTCCCGCCCGACAGAGACAACGCTTCCTCGCACATACACAGCGATCGGGTCGCGACGAATCGGACCAAATTCTCGCACCGTGAGTTGCGCACCAACGGTCAGTCCCATTTCCATCATGCGACGCACCGCTTGCTCTCGCTGCTGCGCCGATTGGTAACGCGCCGCCAACGCATCAGGATCAAAACCGACGATGCGCCCCGAGTCCGCATGCGACCAGCTTTCTAGAGTTTCTGGGGTGCCCGCGCTATTCATGAACATTCCTCTCCCATTTGAATGGCCTGTCGATACTATGAAATTGAGAATCATTGTCAACATCATTGTAACCATCCGTAATTTAATACTTATCTTTAGCGCGAGTGCGCCGAAATGTCGTTGTAAATTAGGCTGGCTCGCCAAGCATTCCAGAAAAACAAGTTCCATCTGGAATGTAAGGGCATCAACATCCTGAAATGACTTGCGAATCGACCGCATGGCCGGACCGTGCCTGCAGTCAAACCTCCCCACATCGCTGCGACACCAACGAGAATAACTGTGTTTTTTTTCGGCCAACACTTTGCAACGTAAAAAGCACGATCCGGGCTAAGCACGGAATGCTTGGACGGATCGCACCAATGCCGCGGGGACCGAGGCTCCCCAAACAGTCGCAAGACTGACGTCTCGGTCCCTTTTTCATGTCTACAATGTATAAATTCCTGAAATGCCAATTTGATTGGAAGACAGTTCGTGCTTGCCGCGCGCTACCCCGTCGTCTCCAACTTTGTGTTCGGACCACTGGTGCAACCAGAAAACACGGACGCGCGTTTGACGAAAAATGCGACCGTATCCGACTGAAAATGCCGAGCGAGGCAGATCGTCCAGATCACCGATCTGTAATCCGGCAATCGTTCCATCTAGTCCGTTGCTAGCGGAAATCTTGCCGTCACCTTTGCGTGAAGCAAAATGGGAAAGCGCAAAATTAACCTGTGACTGATCCGCAAGAACGTAACGAACCCCCGCCATCAAATCAATGGTGTCATTGGCATCGACTTCGTCTTCGTCAACCTCGGATTCCCAACCGTGCCAAGAAACGAAGGCAATGCCCGCCCATTTTTCGCTGAAGTCGCGCTCAACGGCTAAGTCAAAATTGAATGGATATCTCTCCACTTCATCCACGCTCTCCTCGCCAGAACCGAACAGCCCAAATGAAGATTCTGTCCCGACGCTTTCAACCCGCCCCCAAAGAACTGAACTGGCATAAATGCTCGTGTTTGTGTTCAGCACCCAGCGTCCGCCCAAATTGAGTTTGGTATCGGTAATCTTCAATTTGGTTTCTCGCAATTTGATCCCCAGCAATCGTTCGTAAACTTTGCGGATCAATCCATCTTTTTCGTACAAAAGACTCGCACCGACCGCCACTCCATCCCTCAGCGCATATCCAGCACCTACACCCAAACGATGCCCCATGCCATCGCCCGTCTGGTCCACCCGTACGCCCACCGGCTCGGAGGAAATCTCGCGAGTGGGCACGCGCTCCAACTCAACTTCACGCGAGTCCTCAGGGATCGGCAAATAAAATGCGCCGACAACGACGCCGTTGTTAAGTCGATGAGCAACCCCGACATGCGGTACGATCTCAGACTTTTGGATCTCGACTTCGGTTTCGTCTGGATATTCGTAGGAGTAGTCGACAGAAAAGTTCGACAGCATGGCCGCGATGTCCGTTTGCCTCACCAGCACTAGGTGCGACGGATTACTCTCCAAACACTCAGACACACGCGTGGACGCCTCGCCCACTCCGGCCCATGCCGCCGTAGCGCCAGAATACTTGACTACGGTCCGAGGCTCTGCGCCCGAAGAGCTCGCGATGGTCGCTGCAGTAAAAAAACAAATCGAGATTTTCTGTGCGAGTGACATGAAAATCACCTTCGCTCGGCTAGAGCAGTTGGCTAATTTGGGCAAGAAATTCGTCGACGCTAAACGGCTTTTGAATCAAAGTCGCAACATTGTATGCTGCCATTTCTTCCTTATTCACTTCATCGCTAAAACCCGTGCAGATAACTACCTTCACCGCCGGTGATGTCTTGGACGCTGCTTTGGCTACCTCGATGCCGTTTGCGTTGGGCATACGGTAATCCGTAATGACTAAGTCAAACGGCATACTTTTCAACAGAACCATTGCATCTACACCATCCGCCGCCACCGAAACCGTTGCGCCTTGTTCAGAAAACTCTTCATTGAGGAACTGACAGATCATGTCTTCATCATCAACAATCAAAATCTTTTTACCTTGAAACTTCGACATGGGTGTAAGTCCCTCAAAATCTATCCAAGCAATTCAACGATGGCATCAACGACTTTTTTCAGTTCGAATGGCTTTTCGATAATCTTGCTGATGCCAGAATTCTTCACTTCTTCGGCATTCAGATCTTTTGCATATCCCGTACACATGATGATCTTGGGTTTGTTAATGAGCTTGGACTGAATGATCTTTGCCATGGCCAGTCCGTCACAAACGGGCATGCGATAGTCTGTAATGACCGCATCGAAGATCGTTCGCGAAAGTTTTTCGACTGCGATTTTGCCGTTTTCCGCAAAATCAACCTGCGCTCCAGCACTGGCCAACTCTTCCAAAAATAGCTCGCGGATCAGATATTCATCATCAACAACTAAAACGGAACGACCCTGCAACCGGCTCATGATCCACTCTCCTTTATCCCGATCGTCACAGCCAAATGGTTTCAGGCCAACGCTCGTTCCTAGAATTATAGCAAAAAATCCTAGCCGTTCGAACTCTCCGCGCAAAAAACATCAATTCTATCGGACGCTTATCAACTTCCACAGGAGAACACGCCTAAATCCTGATATTTAGGTTGTAGTTTCAATCGCTTAGAACATTGCCTAACGTCACGCTAATCCCACAAACCACAATATGCACCCGTAACTTTCAGACTCTATTGCAAAAAACAAATTTCCTCAGGGACTCATAAAAACTTTCGATGGGTTTAATAGTGCCCTTAGCGGCACGGGTATGAGGTCTTTGGAGGAACACAAAATGAATAAGCGCAACCGAATTGCGCACAGCTTTTTGCTGTCCGCAGTCGCAGGGAGTCTTTACGCCTGCGGCGAATCAACCAGCTTCGAAGTCAAAGAAAAACCTGAAGCTGTTCCACAACTAGGATCGTTAGACGCCAACGCTGCCAGCAACCGCGATCATGTAGACGATGTCTTTCAGTCAGAAGCCGACATCGTCGCCGTCGAGGCGTCAAACGAACAACCAAACGCCAATCGCGTCTTCATCGACGGAACCGAAATGGCGACCGACTTTAGCAAAATAAATGATCTTGTAAAACTCACACTTACAAGCGCAAAAAAGCTTTTCGAGCCTCAACCTGCAACGACGAGACAGGTAACGAATAATCGCTCTTTGGAAATGCTGGAAGAGAACGTTACCCTGGCAAGCATTATGTCTGAAGATGCCATCATCCGCACCCAAGCCACTAGAGTAAGTCGCAGCGACAGCTTTACTCAAGGGAGTCACGGTTCCATCCAAGAGTCGTTTACGCAGAATGCGAATCCGGGCGGTGTCCTTGACTTGCTCGTTGTTGTTGATAACTCGGGCTCGATGTCACAGGAACAAACGAATCTTTCGACCAAGCTTGATCCATTGCTATCGTACGTTTCCGATGCTGATTGGAAGATTGCCATAAATACAACCGATCCAGCCAACGGTTGCGTCAAGCAAGTGATCAGCAAAGGTGACAGCCAAGCTACGAAGAAGTTTCGCGACGCCGTAACCGCTGGTACGACAGGAGCCGGTAACGAACGCGGCATTCTCCAGTCCGTGAGCGGACTCAAAGGTGAGTGTTTGCAAACTCCATGGATGCGCCCCAATTCGACCGTCGCTGTTTTGATAATCTCAGACGAAGACAACTGCAGTAAAGATGGCTTGGATTGTCCCAATCAAGCCTACAACTCCGACAACTACTTGTATGATTACTTAAGTTCAATTCGCACAGTTGGTAGCAATGCCCGTGTATACGGCATCTTTTCGCCACCAGCAGCACCGTGTGCGACTGCTGGCAACGTGGGTAAGCAATACGACAGCATTGTTTCACGAACCGGCGGTACCAGCGGAGATATTTGCCAAGCCGATTACACTTCGACGCTGTCTGCTATTTCACAAAACATTTCGACGATCTTGCGCAACCAGTTTGTCCTCGCACACGCTCCCAAAAGTGCACAAGCGATGACCGTTCGTATCAACAGTGTCGTGCAAACATCGGGCTGGACCATCACCGGTCCCGTTCTTGAGTTCACCACCCCGCCCGCTGCAGGATCTGTGATTCAAGTAAACTACGACTACGAAGATAACTACTTTTCGACGATCAAGCTAAGCACCACAGCAGCTATTGAAACCGTCGCCATCAGTTCTAACTCATCGCTCCCTCCGTGGAGCATGGCCGCCGACATGCGCTCCATAACGTTCAATTCTCCACCGGGTGACGGTGCGATCATCACCGTGGCTTATAGAGAATACGCCGCGATGATCCGAGAACTGAGTCTCCCAGCAAATTTTGACAGCTCCACCGTTCGTGTCAAAATCGACGGGCAACTTTTGTCCGCAGCGGGATATTCGCTCAATGGCTCGACCCTTACTTTTACCCAAACACCCGCGGACGGCAGCGCGATCGATGTGCGCTTCCAATGCGAATCCCAAAAGATTTTGAACTACGCCACTTCAATGTCAGATGACGAAGCCATCGAAGTCAGCGACGCAATATCTGGTGCTGCACTTGCAGTGACCCGCACTGTTGGGCAATTCACCGTCCAATCATCCGATCACGTACGCGGCCGTGTAATCCGCATCGCCCAGTCTCGCGCATCGTCTGAGCCAATCTTCGTACGTTTGGAAACACTAGCAGCTGCGACCATCTCAGTAACCGATGAGACGGATGTCTGCGACACCTCCAATGGCTTAGTTCTAACAGATGAATTGATTGATGCTCGCCGCTGCGGCTTTGCAGCAGACGCCAATTTGACCGCAGTATTCGAAATACCGACCGCACCGATCAAAGTGCTAGATGTAAGTGAGTTGATCAGCACCAATGCCGAGAACATCCAGTTCTGGCATGTAGAGGTAAACGGCGCGCTGGTTACTAGTTACAGCGTGCAAAATGGACAACTCGAATTTAATTCGCATATCCCCTCCTCGGCCGAAATTAGCGTCTCTGTAAGTTTCTTGCGCGAGCCATAGAGAAAAAACAGGTCCCCCGCCTGTCGTCCCCGATTAGCGCATGACTTAGAGAAACGGTTTCGGTACCAGCCTCCCTCCGCAGGGAGGCTGGATTTTTTACCTACAGGCGTCTTTGTCAATGCAGGTGGTCGGACGTTCATACTTGCGACGAATCCGGTCCAAGATCGGACCGAGGCGTGATTGATCGAACGAACCAGAGAAGGAAATTTCGACGCGTCGATTCTTTGCAAGTGAAACAGCATCTTCGCCTTCGACCAAAGGCACGGAAGCACCGTAGCCTTTTGCCGACATACGACCTTCTGGAATATCCTTTTGGATCAAAGCACGCTTGACCGACTCCGCACGGTCTTGCGATAGCGACACGTTTTTCTCGTCATTACCGGTGATATCGGTATGCCCGCCGATTTCCAACACTTCCCATGCATCGCGATTTTCATTGAGCGCTGCACCGATTTCGTGAACGAACTTCTCTGACTCACGCGTTAAATTGCTGCTGTCTGTTTCAAAATTGATGTTTTGCGTCTGGAAAACATATATGGGCTGATAAACAACTTTCTCGACCGTTTTCGTACGCGTGCGCGTCTTGTACTCAACCTTTGTCTGCACAATCGTTTGTGGCTTTGTTAGGGGAATGCCTGCGGCAGCCGATACACCGAACATCGAAACTGTTCGATCACCGTTGTTGAGGGAAAACATGCCGTATAGCCCGAGTTGGATGTTGTACGAACTCGGATCCATCCAAACTTTAGAGAACTGCAATCCTCCGTAGAACCTCGGTATACGATCTGCATTGAGGTCGGGAGAATAACTAGCATCGACTCCCGCAGTTGACAGCAAAATGGGTCCGAACTCCAACGCTTCCGTCATACGCCACTTCGGCGAAATAAGAATGCCTGCAGATGTGAATTCAATTCTTTCGTTGTCTGCTCGGACACATCCACTCGGTTGTTTCAAAACAGTACCGGTCACGTTTCCCGAGTAAACACCAAGTCCAGCATCGACGCTCAAGCTCTTCGAAACAAACGTCAACGTGCCACCAGCATTTAGGGTATAGCCCGACTTCTTCGATTCACAATCGGGATCAGCAGGGGCAGTAGAAACAAGACCCGACATCAATTGGCCACTCAAGTAGTATTGAGTTCCCTGTCCATCGGCTGCGTAAGCTCCTGCGGAGGCGGTCGCAAGATAGGCCAACGAAGTAACAATTGTGGGCTTCAGCAAAATCATCAAAAAACCAGGACGGAGAACAACGACTTGCTTCGTTTTCAACTTCATGCGCAACTCCACAACCTTTTGTAATTGCAGATATTTTACGTCATCGTTCTAAGAAGTAAAAGATCACGCCCGTCAAGCTTCGCAGCAACTCATTCGCCAAATCAAAATAAAGCAATATTTTTAGATATTTAGAACAAAACCCAAACCGGCTGATTTTTTTTGGTTAAACAAGTTTGCTGCGTAACCCGCCGCAATCAAAATAATTTTGCCATCCCCTAAACTTCCCGCTCAAGGCGTCCGAAAAGGAAATTAGTCACTCGGTCAGCCGACAATTTTCGCAAATGAGGTGCGAGCATGAAACTTGCGTTACACACAACTCTATTGGCCGTAGCGGTATTTGCATTGAGCTGCGGTAAGAGCGTGTCAGGACGTTCATCCGCTGGTGGTTCTTCCGTACGCGGAGATGGAGATGCTAATAGCGGCGACAACGATGCCATCAATTCTATCCGAGACGAACTATCTGCAGTCGACAAAGACTTGCTCTCTCGGATCCAAGACGAAGAACGTGCACGTATCGAAGCCGACAACAAGTTGCAGGCACAGATCGACGACATCAAGATCGATCTCGACAACTTGAAGAAGGCAACCGATGAGAAGCTTGCCGAAATCAACATCCAGATCAACTTGCTCGGCGGTAAGATTGCAACAGCCACCGACAATCTATACCAAGCGCTTGAAGCCCTCGGCCTCGACGTAAAGGCACAGATTGGCCAAGTCGAAACGCGTTTGCGCGCATACATCGACGCAGAAATCGGCAAAGTAAATACACGCATCAACAATGTGGACGTCGAAATCGTCGCCATTAAAGAACGTTTGACCAAGCGTGAAGCTTTGGACTTGAATCAATTGTCCGTTCTCCGCGCCGCGGGGATCATCAACCAAGCGCAGTACGACACACTTTTGGACGGACGTCCTGTTGCTCCGGATCAAGTTCCCAACATCGCCAGTCAGCTAACCTCGCTCAGCACCAGATTAAGCCAGTTAAATAACGAGTTTTTGGCTCATAAACAGGCAGTCGCCACGGAACTCACTAGCATTAAGACACGTCTGACAGCAAATGAGCGTCTGTCAGGTTACCAAGCGGATATCATGGTTAAGATGGGGGTTATCACCCAAGCGCAGCGCGACATGCTTGTCAATGGCAACGCCGAGCAAGCAGCCGCAGTTATCGCCAGCGTTCCCAACATCGTATCACGCATCAGTGGCCTCGAAACCGGCCTAACGGCATTGCGCAACGACTTCCAACGTTTCAAAGACGTTGAATTTGCCGCATTGGCTCAACGCGTTTCATATCTAGAAGTAATCGGTGATGTTCTCCGCCGTGCCGGCATCATCAATGCCGAACAGCGTGATGCGCTTGCGAAAGGCACCCTCAACATCAACACCGTTGGGAGCCTCACCGACCAGATCGCATTGTTAGCGACGGACGTCGCCAATGTTAAGAAGACTGTTAGTGAACTCGACATGGCGATCCAAAAGCTTCAGAGCATGTCCGCCGCCCAGTTGAACGTATTCGTGCAAACTGGCTTGATGACCACCGCACAAAAAGATGCATTAGTCGCCGGCACTTTGGACATATCTACACTTGCAAACATCGCGGCCAAAATGGGCCAATTGCTTGATCGCGTCGGATCCTTGGAAACCGATGTTGCAGGTCTTAAGAGCCAGTACACTGATATGAACGCTCGCATCCTTGCTAATCAAGCGATGAGCGACGCTCAATTAAAAATCCTTGTTGCCGCGGGAATTTTGACGCAAGCACAAGCGGACGCCATCAAAGCAAACCCATCATCCGTCGACACAATCATGCCACGTACTTCTTTAATCGCATCGATCGAAGAACGTTTGCGCACATTGGCAGCAGCTGACGTCGCGCTAGAAAACAGACAAAATCAAACCGCCGATAAACTTGACCGTTTAGAAAACGAACTTATCGCATTTAAGCGACTCGCTGACGAGAAGTACGCCACCAAGGCAGACTTGCTAGCTGTGAAGACCGCGGTTGAAGGACTTCAGAGCGCCGTTGCCGTCATGAACGGCGACGTCCAGAACTTGAAAGCAAAACTTTCTCCCGAATTTTTGGCTCTCATTACGCGCCTCGAATCGGATGTCGGCACACTCAAGACCAACGTCGCAGACTTGCGCGGTGATTTCGACGGTCACATGGAACTTTATCACACAGAATTCGCCAACGTCGCCACCAGCGTTGCTGACGCCATCAACCAAGTTCGCTCCGAATTGAACGGCCGCATCGACAACTTGGGTGCCGTCACCGATCGCTTGAACGATCGCATTGTCGAACTCGAAACATACATGCAAGCAGGTGGCGCGCTGGATCAGCGTTTGATCCAACTCAAGAGCGACTCGGTCCGCATGGCTGATCAATCCTACCGCGATGCCGTTGCTTATGTTGATCAAAAGAACGCGCAAATGCGTGCAGACATGGCATCCGAAAAGCAAGGCATTCAAAACCAAATCAATGCATTGACCGAGCAATTGGCGCAAGTAGCGCTCGTCGCCAACTCTGCCAAGTGGATCGCCCAAGACAATGCAACGCGCTTAACCTCGCTTTCTGATCGCGTGACCACCGCCGAGCAAAAGATTACCGGTCTTCAGCAGCAAATGTCCGATCTACGCAACGACATGCAGGTTGGCTTGCAGAACGTTCGCAATTACTCATCGCAAGCAGTCGCGAGCTTGGGCAGCGACATGCAACAACGTTTTGCAGACGTCAATACACGCATGGCACAACTTGAAAACAAGGTCGCCAACATCGTAGGCACACTTGCTGGCATGGGCATTCCAAGCGTTCAAGACATGGCCATTATCCGCGACATGGAAGAGGCTCTCAAGCGCGATAACGCCGCCGCCGTTCAAGCCGTCTACGATATGCGCCTCGCGGAAATGCGCATGGAAGAAGAATTCATCAACGCTATCGATCCGGTTAATTCATCTCGCGGAGTCGACAGCAGAGCATTGAACCTAGAATTTCGCAACATCGCCGGTTTGGCCGTATGTAATGGTTTCGTAGGTGGTGCAGATGACATCTCCTCCATCCAAGACAAAGAATGGTTCTTCCACTTAGCGCGCGGATATGCGAAGCGTCTCGTGACCAATCCACGCAGCGGCAATCCATGGGAGAACATTTTCTTCTCCAATCCAAAGCTCTTTGTTAACGACAACGATCTGAAAAGCCTCGTACTTGTCGGCAGCGTGGAACAATACGACATCGGCAGCAAAGCTGAATGTCACCGTTTGGTTGACGAGTTCATCAATCGTCGCCTCTTGGGTGCTGATGGCGCAACTGTTCGCGCAGCCATCACATCTTATCCAGACTTCCGCGCTGCGGTCGGAGAGTTCTACGTAAAAGCGTTCCGCGCTGATACTGCGATGACTGCATTGTTGAACACATTCCGCGAAATGATGCGCCGCCACCTAGGCACATGGCAGAGTGTTGACGCGGCTATCATCGCTCCTATCGGGGAAGACGCAAGCCCAGTCGTGCAACTCGCAAACTTCCTGCTGGAACAATCTTCCGAAGCGGCTGAAATGCGCGAAATCCAGGCCAACCGCGAACAAATCATCGCCCTGCAGCGCGAATACGCTCGCATGAGTGCGAAAGAAGCAGAGTTGGACGCAAAACTGAACCAATTGAACACTGCCTTGGCAGATTTCAAGAACATCACCACTCTGAAGCTAACGCAATTGACCGGTGCAGCTCAGACATCCTTTAGCTTGATCGCCGCCATTGCCGGCCGCTTGGGTTACGAAGACCTCGTCCGCGCAGCCGCGGAAGCAACCGCTGCCATCGGTGGCACGCTCACGCAGTATCCAGATCCAGCTCAGTCAATGTGCAGTGGTGTTCAGCACTACTACAACCATGTTTCTCAATCCATGACCAGCAAGGCTGGTGGACGCTGCTGGTCGCTCGTGACGCTGACAAATCGTCAGTTGGACAGCTCCCAATTGACCAAGTGCGCGATCCACGGCAGTTACGGCGACGCCGCTTACACATGGGGTAACGAAACCCTCGTTGCCAATGGTTGGAACGCATCCGGTCAAATCGGTGACAACGGCCAATTGGTCAGCAACGGCTTGACCTTCCCACGTCGCTTGGCGCCAGACAATGCAGAGATGATGCGCCTGCGCAACTTGCCACGCGGTTCCACATGGGCCGAGCAGCAAGGTAAAGCAGCACTCGTTTTCCGCATCTTTGGTAACTTCTCTGATCGCATCAAGGTCGACGTTAAGACCACAGTAAATGGATCAACTGAAGTTCGTGACCCATACTCCGTAATCGTGTCTGCTGCACCATTCAAGATCGCACAGACCGTTGTTGGATCGACTCCAGCTGGCGTAACTTCGCCAAACACATACGACGTCCCATTGAACGACGCCATCGGTCGCTTGAGTGGATGCCGCACTGACCGCGAAGCTCGCATTGTTGCCGTTCGCAAAAACGCCGCCAACCAAGACGAAGAAGTCGGTTCAGTTTGTGTACACCGCTTCCATACATTCAGCCCGATCGTTCTGGATCTCGCTGCCATCGGCCACGTTGAGACCATCAACCCACTTTTCTCTAAGGCATCGTTTGACCTCGACGGCAACGGCCGCGAAGAACGCACTGGTTGGTTGACCAAGTCCGCTGGCTTGCTCGCCATCGACCTCAACGGTAACGGACGCATCGACTCCGGTCGCGAATTGTTCGGTGAAGCAACACGTCTTGCCGACGGTACCGCCGCAGCGAACGGTTACGCCGCGATGGCTCAGTACGACAGCAACCACGATGGCATGATCGACAGCCAAGAAGCAGTGTTTTCGATGTTGCGCGTATGGCAAGACGTCAATGAAGATGGTGTTTCCGCTTCGTATGAACTCAAGAAGCTTTCCGACCTAGGGATCACCTCTCTCGCAACAGGCTACACAAACGTTCCTGCCGCGAAAGTTGTCCAAGATCACGGTGGATTGCCTGAAGGTAACATTGTGAAGTTTGAATCGCGCTACTATGGTCCAAAGTCATGCGGTGCAGAAGGTTGTAAGTCCTTCGACGTGTACTTCGGCTCCAATGAAGCGTACAGCGTGTCGGCCGCTCACTAAGAGCGCCGATCGCCCAAAGGAGTGGGTGTTGTCGCGACTTTTGCACAAAAACGTTTTGAAGAGGCTTGCGCTTGCAGGCCTCTTCGCCGTTTTCGCAGCTTGTTCTCCTGACGACACAAGCATCAGCGGCGTCGACCAATTCACCATCACGGGCACGCTCTCGATTCCAAACAGCGCTCCGAAAGGTGCCAACGTAAAACTCAATGCCATTTCCCGCTCAGGACTTCGGTTTAGCAACGACTCCTTTTCGATCGACAGTTCCGGCAAGTTCAAATTCACACTCAAAAATCAATTTGTGCACCCGCAGATTGCCAGTACAGCTCCTGAGAAAATCGCAGCAATGGGCGCAGAAATTCCCGCCGCGTCGCAAAATGACGGGGTCACATCGGTGCGAGAGGGATTTGCACGACTAGAATTTTTACTCGGTGACTTACCATCAGAGCCCTCACGCAAATTCTATTATCTGCAAGCAATAGTACCTATCCCCCATGCTGTGAGTCTGCGGAAGAACCGAGAACTCAGCCTCGACGGAGGCGACGCCCCCACATTAGCATTAACGCTTTCGGGCAAGCGCTCGGTCATTGTCGTCAATCGCGAGGGCAATCCGATCGAAGGTGCCTCTGTTAGCGTCATCCCTTACAAGGAGCAATCTCCTGCACCCAGTTGGGTTCTGCCGTCGCACTCTGCAGTCGCCTCGGTCACAGGCAGTGACGGAATAGGCCAGGCATGGCCCATCGCGCTAAGCACCAATGAGTCCTATTACCAAGTGGCAATCCAAGCGGAAAAGTACTGCCTCGCGGTAACTCCGCCCATGATTTTTGTCGAAGAGGAAGCGAGTCCCTTGAAGATCACCCTTGATCCATGCGACGGCGAATCATCGCAATCGTTTGATTTTTCTTTTCTCGATGAGATTCAAACGCTGGAAGAAGATGCTGCAAACGGCAAAAAAGTTGCATACGTCAACGCAGAAAAAATCACAATCCGAGCTAAGGCTTTGAAAAACATTGCCCGTGGCATTGAAATGTTTGTGTACAAGGGTTTCAATGCCGAAGGCGACATTGTGGCCAAGGGCTCATTCCCCGCGTTTGCCAACGAACTTTCTCTCAATCTGCCAATCAACTTTGGCAGTGGACTAGCCAATGCAAGCCAAGCGTTTTCCGTTCGCATTCGCGTTCTCAACGCACCCGATCCCAACGAAGCCGAGACAATCTTATTAGGGAGATTCAACAACAGCATTCCCGCATTCGATCCCTCAAAAGTAGAAATTGAGAGCGTCTACGGAACCAAAGATCTGATTTCTGGCCAGGCAGACGGAAAGTTTGTTGTGAAGAATGCACCATGTCCAACAGGCGGTGCGTTGACATTTGCCATCGGCCAGTTCGCAAAGATCGACGAGTCAACGGCTGCATTCGTGCCATGTGCACAGCTTCCGTTCACCGTAAACACAAGCCAAGTAGCCAAAACGTCAAGCAAGAATGGCGGTCTCGAAGTACTACAAATGATTTATCGCGACGCTTTCGGCAACCTATCGAGTACCACAGCTACCACAACTCAGAAAAAAGTTTATGTTGATTACGGATCCGCAAATTTAGAAAGCCAAGAAATCACCTCCGGCGTCGATGTTGGCGTCATCGCACGCGCCAGCCCCAATGAAAATGGTACCAATGATGCGCCACTGCGATTTGAAACGCCTCTCGAAATCAAGCCCGCGACGGTTGCAAATTTCAAGTTTGCATTTGCCGCCCCAAATGCTTGCCGCCACCTAAGTCCATCCAAAGAAGATGGGCCAGGTGACGGATCACTTGGAAATTTGATTGCAGGCTATCTCATCAGCTCGTCCGATGAAAATACCGCGCCGGAAGCCGTTACGAATTACACCGCATGCACCAACCACTTGCCACTGTCGGCATCGCTGATACATTTCCCAACCGATCGTGCTGAAAATGCATACATGTTCCTGCGAGTCATCGACCAAGCCGGGAACCAATCCAACTTCAAACGCATAGAATTCAAGCCTTGCGTGCTCAATGCCCCGAAGGTGCCCCCGTGCTGGTCGCCATAGACCCGATCTGCCCCGAAGGTGCCCCCGTCGAATTGGTCCCACCTTGTGTGCTTAGGAGGCAGATTTGCCTGTCAATTCAGCCACACACACGTCGGTGTGAAAATAACTGCCGAAATTCTCAATTTTCGTTAATATTTTTGGGATGTTACACAATCGAAAAGCACACATCGCGGGACCAGTTTATGCGACGTTCCTCGCGGCCTCTTCGCGCTTCAATTCATCCGCCGCCGCCCCCTGCTTAGGCACGCTAAACGGAACTGGCTTTGCACCATTCATAAAACACGCGCGCCCAAAGGCAGCCGTCAGGGTTTGCAAAAAGATCAGAGCCAGTGCGTACTTCAAAATAACCAAGGCATCGAAGTAGCCTTCCATCACCACTTGTCGCCTCGCAATTTTCTCAGCCATGGCACCGGCTTTGAAGTAAGCCGTCACAACCTGATGGGAGCCTGATGAAAAGGCCGCCAAAAAAGTGACAAAACCCAAAGACAATTGAATGGGCCAAAGATTCAGTTCACGCCCGACCAAAGACTGGACAACTCCGACAAGAATTCCGGAGATACCAACAAACGTCACTGCCAAGATGACAAACAGCGGTGCAGATTCTAACAAGACATTTAGATGTTCCATGGCTGCACCATTTCGCGATAGACCCATTCACGGGCATAGGCCAACACGCCACCAACTAGCGACACACAGAGCGCGGTCACTGATCCGATAAACAGCAGTGTGAATGAGACCGCAGCACCATCTGCAATAGAAACATATCGTGTCAGACCTGATTCTGCGTTGATCGCTTCCCAGATTGCCATGGACATTTCGTGGCTGGCGAACATGGCGCCTGAGACGGCACATGCGGCCGACAATCCAAACAACAAGGGAGCGAGATTCCACTTAGCGATGGTGAACACCTGCGCAACCAGCACCGCAACAGCGCAGACGAGCAGTGCGCCGAAGGTGAATATGTATGCAACAGAAATATCACTTAGCTCGGACACGAGGAACCCCCAAAAACTTTGTTGCAACGGCTTCCGCGGCACCCTCCTGCGGTGGTTTTAGCAGCCAACCGGCGACATGCAATTCTTTTGCTTGCTTGATGATGTCTGCCGAGCTCTCGGTTGAACAAACGCAGATAGGAATATCTTTTGTTTGCTTGGTTGCTTTCAAAGCGCGGATCATCGCCAAACCGTCCATTTTCGGCATATTGATGTCGGTGATGATTAGCTTAAGATTCATCAATGTCTTAGCTGCTGCCAAACCCTCTTGTCCGTCGGCAGCCTCAGCGACAACATAGCCAGCTTGTTGCAATCGCCCCACTAGCATGCGGCGCATCGTGCCGGAATCATCGATAACAAGTATTTTGTTGGCAAGTTTGAATTCTTGGTTTTTGGCGGCATTGTTTGCTTCAGCATTCATCATCTTAATGCGATCTTTCGCGCTGATCATGCCTTTGTCCGCAGCCTTCGACATCAATTGTTGCGCTGCTTTTGGGTCTGCAACACCGCCTTTACCATCGCGAACAAACTCAGCGAAGTTGAGCAAACCTACGGGATCGCCAAGTTTCGCTGCCATTTCCCAGTACTTTCTCGCTTCTGCAAGATTCGGCTTGCCAGCGCCGCCTAGTTCAAAGTAGAGCGCGAGATTCTGAATAGCTGCAACGTCACCCTTGGCGGCTTTTGCTTGCAACTCATCTAACCCATGTTCCGTGCCAACCATTTCCATACGATACAGCGTCTCATCAGTTTAGGAGTTAGCTGTGGATCGGAATTTTCGACGAAAAAATTAGGCCGCGCTCGATGCGCGGCCTTGGCTGATTACAAAATCTTAGCGATATCGCCTACTAAAACGCGTAGCTACCCGTCACAGAAAAAACGTCGATTTGCGATTGGTAGAACCCCGGGCTTGCACCACTTTCAGAGACTTCGCGATTTCCTGTTGATCGCATCCAAGTGACATCAATATTCGCATCTCGCGCCATGGCTATTCGATCGGCGATAGCCATGGACTGTCGATCGATACCGTTGGCAGCACCGAATCCCGTTCCCATTTGTGACTCACCGTTTGGTCCCACTGCCCCCGTTCCTTCGCCCCATGGTGAAGGCAATACGCAAACAGCATACGACACATCATGCTTGGGCAAAATCTTGCTCGAAACTCGCGCACCGTATTCAATCACATCCTTCAAATCAGCTTCATCAGTCAATGATCCTAATCCTTCTTTCGCAACGTCGCGACCGCGCGACCATTCACGGTGATTTGCGTACGCTTCTAGTCTCAGTACGCCCGCAATATCGTGACCGATGCCCGCGCTAATCAGCGCTGCGTCATATGCGACTGTATTAGGAGTCGAATCAGCTTCTTCACCAGCCTTACGCTGCTTGCCTTCGTACTTTTTGGTGATTGCAGGCATCCACGAAACATTTAGATCCGTGCGGAACGCAGCTGCTTTCATTCCAAAATTGGGACGATAGAAAATATTCTTCATTTGCTGAGAAACAAGCGGTGCCGCGCTACCAATCAAACTAGCGCTCGTAAATTTTTCTTCCATGGAAGAAACCACGCCGGCACCAACCGACACGTTTTGCAAAGCTTGCCAGGATAGACCCAACGCACCTTTCAGCGCTGTTTCTTTTGATTGTACCGCTAATGGCATGGTGTCCGAGCCAACGCGTCGTGGCATGCCAATGACGGCTAATTCACCGCGTTTCGCGGGAAAAACAGTCAAACCATAGGACCACTTCGAACTGATCTTGCCTGTCAATCCAGCACTCACGATGGGCGAGTTGACTTCGACGATCACGGGATCGAAATCAGGGTGTTCATACGATAGCTTTGCCATCGCATAACCAACTTCAACATCCGTTCTAAACGCGTCGTCCGAGCGAATCGCTGCGGGGTTATACAATGGAGCCGATAGTTCGGAGGCTGATTGCGCTCCGTCCATTCCGTAAGACTTCGAGCGCGCACCAGCCGGAAACATTTCCTGCGCCATGGCGCCCGCTGAAATCATCGATCCAAAAAGGATAGCAATTCTTTTATTCATGGAATCACTCCCCGCTTGGGCAGAAAGACTTGCCCTGTTCTGCGCCGACCAAACTTTCACATTGTTCGACGTGTACGTCGATCATCATTCCCATAACGGATGACACCGAATTGTAAGAACGAATCACGGAACCAATCCATGTATCATCGCCTGCAAATCGCAAGTTCTTGCGCATCCGCTTGATAATCTTTGCGTAGCTCTTCTTCTCTTCGCTGATGTAATACTCAGTAAATTCCTGCAAACGCGTCGTCATATCCAAGTACGGGTAAATATTTGCACCTGCGTCTCTACCATACTTATCGACGATGATACGGACCACGAAAGACGGCTTTGCCAAATCTCTGTTGCGGATGCGATAGGTCATACCGTCCGCATTCGCAACATTGATCCGAACGTAGACGTTCTGCGACAACTGCGGCGTCTGTCTTGGTTTTGCACAATCGACATCACCCGCATAAGATTCAACGGTGATGGGGCCGTACGATCCACGAATCTTTTCAAAATCAGTACGCGAAAAATTGGGCGCCGGAGCTAACGGCATCAATGTCATTTTTTTGCTTGCCATATCACGGTAACAAAACGTTTTCTTTGCACCCAAGGACGGCTTCCACAATGTCTTGCGAACGCACACCATCGCCGACGGACATGCAGCGTCTCCAACGACACGCTCCAAAATCTGCGTGCCGCTCTCGCTTTCCTCGCCGACCGCAACCACAAAGTCCGCAGAGTTGGAAATCGCATGCTGCGTCACGACGCTCACGCCGGTCTTTTCATCACCATATGTTTGGTAACTCCACAATTTAGCATCCGCTTTCATCGTGTTTGGATCTGGCAATAACGACGCGAGCACGGTGGATTCGCGAGGGTTGTATACCGAGCCATCGGCCAGCAAAAGACGCATCGAACTCCAGTCGATGCCGCCCTTGAATTTGGCTGCAGCAACTACCGTCTGGGGATCAATATTCACTTCAACGACGGGAGGATTATTTTCTCCGCCTTCAACTTCCGGCTCCGTTGGCGTTTCTTTCACCACAGTTGGTGTTTCACGTTCCGCGGGAGCGCCTGTGTTCGTGTCGGCTGGAGGAGCAACCACAACTTCCTCTTCGACACCTTCTTGACTGAAGGTGGGAATAGGCGCATCGGGCTGACCATATTTCTTAGCCTGCTTGTAGTGAGCATCTTTTGAAAAGGTCGCACCACACGAAGTGCCGACCGCCGCCGCTACTAGTAGTAGAACGCTGTTTTTCATTTTACAACTCACTCAGCGATGTTGTTGTTTGTAACGCGGTTTTCAATTTCAAGCTGATCCAGTTTCACCATCTTGCTCAAAGCGATGGGATGCTGACCGCCATCGGGAACGATTCGTTCTTCAATCCAAAACAATTTCATTTTGCCATCCGCTAGACGACTCTCGATGTTCAGACTATTTCTCGCTTTCAAACCTTCCATCTCACCGATGGCGCGATTGAAAATAATCGTCGTCTTTTCCGTCACAGGAAGGACGAGCGCTTCTGCGAGAAACTTCGTCTTAGTCAGGCCACTAACTTCAAAGTTATAGCGAACGCTGGATGACGTGCCTGTACGCGCAATTCCTTTGCCGTCAGCAGTGATCTTTGCTTCCTTTGGCACCGCATATTTAGAACGAAAAACTTCTGGCTCACTGTAGGCTTGCAAAACCAAATCTGCGTACGATGTTTTCTTTTCTGGCAAAGTTAGTGAATGCGCCGATAAAAAATAGAACTCTTGGGTCGATTGATCCGCAACCGGCGTAGACTTGATGACCCGCGAGTATTTTTCCTTGGGACCAACTCCCGTCCAACCGCACTGGGCTAGGATCAAGTTGACCAATTGTTTTTCGACACACAGCATTTTGTAAGCGGTGGCAAATTCGCTCTTCTTTTGCTCATCAAACGCCGCACAGACGCTTTCTATCTCCGCATGGGGAGTACCTGTACCAAAACAACTAACTTTGCCGGAAGGTGCAGCCGTTGTTCCATTTGTAGAATGGGAAGCGGTGTTCGCACTGGTCGAAGAATGATTGCCTGCAGCGAGCGTTTCACCCGGGACTTGCTCGGGCAAATTTTCTTTCTCTTGTTGCTTCTCTTGGGTTTGTGCGACTTCGTGTTTGGGTGGATTGGCATTTCTGCCCGTATCGACCTCGACTTTGCCGCAACCACCGGCTGCGACTGACAATACTGTAAAGATGAAATTGGTATATTTCATTATTAAACCCATAGATGTTTATCTAAGGGTGTTAAATACACCATGATTTAATAAAAATTCAAACTATTTTAAAAAATAACAGTATTTTCAATAATGGTTTTTAGAAAGGTTAAGACGGAATCGACCAATCAATTCGCGCAAGCCCCCGATTCGCCAGCCAATCATTAGCTTTAGAAAAGTGGCGGCATCCCAAAAATCCACGATGAGCAGACAAAGGTGACGGATGAGGTGCCTGTAAAATCAAATGTTTCCGCTGATCTATCAGCGCCGCCTTGCTTTGTGCAAATGAGCCCCAAAGCATGAATACAGTCGGCTCTTCACGACTCCCCAATAATTTAATGATTTGGTCGGTGAACTCCTCCCACCCTTGATTGCGATGCGACGCAGCTTCATGAGCCCTAACGGTCAAAACGGCATTTAATAGGAGCACACCTTGATCAGCCCAATGCTGCAGGCATCCGTGACCTGGAATGCTTACGCCCAAATCCTCCTGAATTTCTTTGTAGATGTTGCGTAAGGATGGTGGGATATCGACGCCGCGGGGCACGCTGAACGACAAACCGTGGGCTTGTCCGTCACCGTGATATGGATCCTGTCCAATGATGACCACGCGAACTTTTTCGAAGGGTGTCGAGTTGAGAGCGTTAAACAATAGCGGCATGGGCGGAAAAATGGTTGCGCCAGCAGCCTTTTCCGTGCGCAAAAAGTCCCGTAGTTTTGCCATTTGCGCAGACTCGACTGCCGAGGACAAACGTTCTTTCCAAACTCCCGTTAGCGTGCCTTCCATTTGTCCCACTCCTGCCGATCTGCTAAGAAAATTCCCCAGCAAACTACCCTACTTGGCATCAACTGCCAACGACTTCAACTTGGACTCAACCTACCCATTCGCGTACGAAACCCCGCAATTTATGCAATGATTTTGACAACATCTCATGCAGGCATCTCACCTGAAATCTACTGACAAAGCCTACCGCGTCAGGGTGTCTCCATACTAAGTTGGCGGAGGTAAATCCTGTTCCACCTTCGGAGGTGCCATGAAGACTGCGATTCTAAAACTCGCGTGCCTTTCGACACTAGTAGGCTGTTCAGTACAGCCCAACGACTCCACGTTGGCGCAGGAAGACGCACCGAAAGAAAAAATCAAAGACGTTCTGCTATACGTCTCTGGCGGCTTTCGCTCCTGCGAGCGAACCAACTTCGAAGAATCAGCAGCTCCCCTGTATCGCGAACTTCGTTCGAATGGTGTTGTCGTACGCTACGTATATTCCTGTTACGACCAATACGCGCGTCTGCATATGCGAGTGGGCGTACCGGTCAGTGGCGAACTAAAGAGAGTCTCCGCCGATGAACTGCGCGACGAACTCATTCGCCAGAACTCTTACCTCGAATCCAAAACAGCTTACGCCATCGGTCATTCATACGGCGGCTGGATGGCTTTGGAACAATCCCTCGCGTTAGAAGATGCCGCTCCGTTCTCCGGATTGACGGTTATCGACGTCATCAGTCCCATGCAATGCACCACACTTACGGCTTTGTGGTCAGCAGCCGAACAAAGCACAGCTATTTTTGAAGGAGAAGTCGGCTGTCTTTCCTCGCCCGACGAATGGCGAGTTGGTGATCGCGGCGTGCGCATGATCAAAAATTTGAAGTGGTTAGATAACTTCTATCAGACTTTGGATCCTTTGGTACACTCGGGTGCCATTGGCGGCGCAAACAACAAAGTACTCAGTTACCCCAAGACTTCTGACGGCTGGGGCGAAGCACACCGCCTGATCGACAACGATGTTCGCGTGTGGAGCGTGTTTCGCGCTCAGGTCTTGAAAGCTGCGGGCATCTAGATTCCTCGCGGGCGGCTGGAATGACGAAGTTATGTCATGCAGAGCCGAAGGCGAAGCATCACCCGCTAAAAGTAGCGCCCAAACAACAACGACAATTTTTCTTTCGTCGCCGACGGAATCAAATCACGCTGCGTCATCACTGCGAATTTACCTGCATCAAAGCACGCACACGACTGGTTCGCAGGCAAGCTCTTCGCGGTTTCTTGGATAATGTTATTCGCCAAGTTTGAATTGGCTTTCAATACGGCAATGACCGCCTCAACGGATACATCTTCTTCTGTTTCTTTCCAGCAGTCGTAATCCGTCGCCAAAGCGAGCATCGCGTACGCCATTTCGGCTTCGCGAGCCAATTTCGCCTCGGGCAACGCAGTCATACCGATGACGACCGGGCGCAATGTCTCACGGTATTGATTGGATTCCGCACGTGTAGAAAACTGCGGCCCTTCCATACAGACGTAAGCGCCACCAAAATGCACGTTCGGCGTGTGCTTCTTTGCTGCAGACTGTAAAACGCTGCGAAACTCATTACAAAAAGGATCTGCAAACGTCACATGTCCCGCACAACCTTCGCCAAAAAATGTTGATCGACGGATACCTTTGGTTCGGTCAAAAATCTGATCCGGAATCACCATGTGTCCCGGCTGGATTCCATCTTTCATGATACCGACCGCGCTCACGGCCAATACGTGGGTACAGCCCATGCTTTTGAGCGCATAGATGTTCGCGCAATAATTTACTTCTGTCGGCAAAAAGCGATGCCCACGCCCGTGTCGAGGCAAGAAGTAAACGCTGCGCCCACCGATTTCCGCTTCAAGAACTGCGTCGCTCGGCTCGCCAAAAGGAGTCTTTACTTTGTGCTCCTTGATGATCTTAACTCCGGACATTTGGTACACGCCCGATCCACCAATGACACCTAGTTTAGACTCTACCTTTGAGTGTTGAACGCTCATTTTTTAGGTCCTTTTGCGAACTGATTAAATTTAGAAAGCAAATCTTCCATGGAGTGCTTCGGTTGCGCGTTACGATCTTCGCGCTCCTGCTTTGGCTTCTGGCTCGAACCAACAGGACGGTTGCCTTGACTTTGGTGTCGCGTCGCTCCCTGAACATTGCGCCCGGATGAAGACGACTGAGAAGAGCTACCGGACGAGCCACCCGACATGGTCGAGGGCTTCGTTTTGCGGCTCAAACTGATGCGCTTACGCTCTACATCAACATCAATGACCGTCACATCTACTACGTCACCGACCGCAACGACTTGCGCTGGATCATTGACGAAATCATCCGAAAGTTCACTGATGTGAATCAATCCATCTTGGTGAACACCGATGTCCACAAACGCACCGAACTTAGTAACGTTGCTGACAGTGCCCTTAAGCTTCATGCCGATCGTCAAATCTTTGATCTCCGACACTTCGTCGGAATACATCAATCGCGAGCCTTCTTCACGCGGATCTCGTCCGGGCTTCAAAAGTTCGGCGACAATGTCCTTCAGTGTCGGCATTCCGATCGTCGCTGTGACGTACTTTTCCAACTGGATGCGATCAACGTTGTCTTTCGCACAAACCAATTCTTTCACCTTTACAGCACAGTCTTTCGCCATGCTCTCAACGATGTCGTAACTCTCTGGGTGAACACCGGAGTTATCCAACGGGTTTTCGGATTCGGGCAATCGCAAGAATCCTGCCGCTTGTTGAAACACTTTCGCACCGAGACCGGGCACGCTCGTAAGATCCTTGCGGCTCTTGAACTTGCCGTGGTTGTTGCGGTGCTGAACAATGCCCATCGCCAGCGCCGGACCGATACCCGAAACGTAACTGAGAAGTTTGAACGACGCAGTGTTGAGATTCACGCCAACTTTGTTTACGCAACTCTCGACAACTTCCGTCAAGCTGCGCGACAGCTTAGTAACGTTTACGTCGTGCTGGTACTGGCCAACGCCAATGGAGCGTGGATCGATCTTCACCAGTTCCGCCAGAGGATCTTGTAAACGACGCGCGATGCTCACTGCACTGCGGATCGTCGGATCGAGATCGGGGAATTCTTCACGTGCGATAGGATCAGTTGAATAAACGGAAGCACCCGCTTCGTTGACCACGACGCGCTTAACGTCCTTCAGATTTGCACCCTTGATGGTGTCGAGGATGACGCGATCAATTTCGCGGCTGCCTGTGCCGTTACCGATGGCAACGCACTGGACACCGTGCTTCATGATCATGCGTGCGATGACGGCCTTCGCATCGAGAGTCTTGGGACTCGAAGGATTGCGGTGATCGGGGTACACCGTTTCAAACTCGAGCAATTTACCGGTCTCGTTAACGACCACGAACTTCGAACCGGTACGTAAACCAGGGTCCACACCCAATACCGTTTTACCTGGGATGGGCGGCAACAAGAGCAAGTTTTCCAAGTTTTTCGAAAAGACTTGGATCGCTTCGTCTTCTGCCTTCTTTTTCAATTCGAGTCGAATTTCAGTCTCGATGGTCGGAGCCAAAAGACGCTTGTACGCATCTTCAATAACGCCGACAGACCAGCTCTTAACTTGATCCGAACAAGGAGTTGGTCCAAGAACCGCTTCGCGCAGCGACTGGACGATCTTCGCGCCGTCCACTTCGATGTTTACCTTGAGAAACTTTTCCGCTTCGCCACGGCGCACGGCCATAACGCGATGCGACGGAGCCGTGCTGATCGGCTCTTTGTAATCAAAATACGATTCAAACTTCTTCGCCTTGATAACGCGCTCTTTAGCTTGTTCGTTACCTGCGTCTTCCGGCTTCAATTCGGTTACGCCGTCGATCTTTGCCGAAACCAGCAAACCCGTTTCGGTCGAAAGACGACGAACCATCGAACGCCACTCCGCTGTTTCGGAAATGCGTTCTGCATAAATATCAGCGGCACCGCCCAAGGCGTCCGCAATGTCTTTAACTTTAAGTTCGGCTGGAACATCAGCCTTGTCAGCGTTGACGAACGGCAATGCTACGGCAGCCAAATCGTTCAGCGTCTTCGCTTCCGCCAAAATCTTTTCCAATAGTGGCTCAAGTCCTTTTTCGCGCGCAACTTGCGCTTTGGTGCGACGCTTAGGTTTGAACGGCAGATACAAATCTTCCAATTCGGCCTTGGTAGCACACGCTTCAAACTTCTTCTTCAATTCGGGAAACTTGCCTGCCAACTCTGGCTTCTTCTGGCAAAGTTCTTCGACCGCTTTGAGGTACTTGACCTTTGTCTGATCCAATTCGAGCAAATATGCGTATCGGTCGCGAACATCGCGGATCTGAACTTCGTCCATTGAGCCCGTCTTCTCCTTACGGTAGCGCGCTACGAATGGGATCGTACATTCTTCGGTGAAGATGAGTTGCACGACGTTGTTTACTTGGAAGTCTTTGAGTTTCAACTCAGTAGATATCTGCTTTACGATTTGGAGATTCGACATTGAACAAATTCCCTGTCAGTTAGCAAACATGGGGAGCCATACGCGATGGCTCCCACACAATTTTGGATAAAAAATTACTTTGAAAAGTTGGTCATTACGGAGGTGCCCGGAAAGAAGTACGAAACTTCGATCTTGGCGTTCTCAAGGCTGTCCGAACCGTGCACAGTGTTTTCGCCGATCGACTTGGCGAACATCTTACGAATGGTGCCTGGCTTCGCATCTGCTGGATTGGTTGCACCCATGATGTCGCGGTTTTTCAACACTGCGTTATCGCCTTCGAGAACCATCACCACAACTGGACCACTGCACATAAAGTCACAAAGCTCGCCGAAAAAAGGACGCGCTTTGTGAACGGCGTAGAAACCTTCCGCTTCATGACGCGCAAGCAAACGCATTTCCATCGCGGCAATCTTAAGACCTTCTTCCTCAAAACGAGCAATGATCTTGCCGATGAAATTACCTTTTACACCGTCTGGCTTAATGATCGATAACGTACGCTCTTTCATATCAACTCCTAAAAAATTATGGATGGACCATACGTCCAACCGAATCAAACCTTCGAAGCCCCACACCCCAACGTGCGCGTTCAAATTGTCTGGAACAAATGAGGCAGCGATCATACCGCAAAAGGCACGAATTTCAACCGTTCTGAGCGAATCTGGCCCATCGGTTGTCACGGAAATGATTGAATTTTTTGCAGCCGCTCATGACCGAAAATCACCCCATCAAGCGACGTCACTTCCTATTATCCCACAGCCGCAATACGCATTACGGGACGAAATGCTTGCAAACGATGCCGCGAATTGTGAATTTACCAAAATGATGCGGCGTCGCTCGGGTTTCAAAACACCGTCGACCAGCGGCAAATACAAGACATCAATGAACTAATGACCAATACAAGCAACAGTTGTGCTACAATAGGAAGTAGTCAAACCCCATATCGAGGATCGCGCATGTGCCAGTTCGCCAAGTTGACGATTGCATTGCTCGCAACCATCGCTGCCAGCAGCCTAGTAGTCTCCTGCCAAACCGGTGTCGGGCAAGTTCTCGGAAACGAGAATGGATCGATGCCCGCTAATGAGGCAGAAGTCGGTGAATACAAAAAGGCCGTGCTTCGCTGCTACAAAACGGGCGGAACGCGCGTCATCAAAATTGAAGGAAAGCTTCGTTGCTTCTAAATGAAAAAGGCGCATTAGGCGCCTTTTTTTTGCTCTATTTTTTGGCCGCTTTCGGTCCCACAGTCGCCAACATATCTCCACTCGAAACCAGCGCTCCCGCAGTTGCACTAAGCTTTTGAATGACGCCATCCGTCGGTGCGACAATCTTGTTTTCCATTTTCATGGCTTCGATGATGCAAACCAGCTGTCCTGCCGTGACAACATCACCCTTTTTCACCGCCACCTGCAGAACTTTGCCCGTCATCGGCGAACGAATGGCCGCGTCCTGATCCTTCTTGGCCGCGCGACGCTCTTTTTGGCCGGGAGCATCAGGCCCCGCACCAAAATCAAACCAACTCCAACGCCCGCCCGAACCTGAACATTCCCCTTGGATGCGGAAATCAGCTTCGCCGGCGAGGCGTTCGATCTGCAGCGATTGAAAACGAACATTGCGCTCCAAGCGACTGCCCGGCTCGACAAACGTGCCAACCATGCTACGAGGATCGATTTCTAACAATCGTCGTTGCCCGTCAACATGCACGTCACATCCGCCCGCACGCGCATTGCCTGCATTGTGAATCACGGACTTTTCTTTCGACTTATCAAAAACGCGGTAGCGCACAAAATACCTCTTTAGCTTAAGCGCAAACCATTGAGCATGGCTGCAGACTTCCACGCATCAGTGCTTGAATTTAGTTCGTCCTGCTGGCTTTGATCGACCATGCTGAGAGCCACGGCCGCGCCGTCGAGAGGAAGCGATGCGGCTTCACCCAACTCCCAGTCTGGCCGAATTAAGTCGTTCTTCTTTTGCTCCAACCAGCCCGTGTGGATTTCCAAACTGCGGAAGTCGGGATGCTCCATCAAGCGGCGGTGAAATTTGGCTGTGGTAGGTACGCCGTCCACCATCAGTTCCGACAACGCACGCTGCATGCGCACGATGCAACTCTCGCGATTCTCGTCCCAGACGATCAACTTGCCAATCATCGAATCGTATTCCGCAGGAATGGTATAGCCCGCGTACACATGGCTATCAAATCGCACAAACGGCCCCGCCGGTGCTTGAAAATTTTTTATACGCCCTGCCGCTGGTAGGAATTCCTTCTCGGGAGCTTCGGCGTTGATGCGCGCTTCCATGGACCAGCCACGGATGTGCAAATCGCTCTGCTTAAAACGGAGTTTGTGTCCCATAGCAACGCGGATTTGTTCGCGGATCAAATCGACACCGGTGATCATTTCCGTAACGGGATGCTCCACTTGGATGCGCGTGTTCATTTCCATGAAGTAGCACTTCTCAGGCGATTCGCAGATGAACTCGACGGTCCCCACGCCGACGTACTTGGCGGCGAGTCCCGCTTTCACTGCGACTTCACCGAGACGCATGCGTTGCTCGTGGCTGAGGAACGCACTAGGCGCCTCTTCAAACAATTTTTGATGGCGTCGTTGCACAGTACAATCGCGTTCGAAAAGGTGGACGCCGTTGCCGTGCTGATCGAACAAAACTTGGAATTCGACGTGGTGCGGAGCGTCGATATAGCGTTCGCAAAAAACTTGCGGATTGCCAAAGTACGATTGCGCCTCGCGCACGCACACTTCGTAAGCATCTTTCAGTTCATTCATCGCTCGGACGACGCGCATGCCTCGTCCGCCGCCACCGCCAGATGCTTTGATGATCATCGGAAAACCAATTTCTTTGGCGTGTTTTTCTAGGTCGGCCAAATCTTTCAACGCACCTTCACTTCCGGGCACGACTGGTACGCCGCAGGATTTCATCAGATTACGACCAGAAATCTTGTCTCCCAATGCCGCCATCGACGATGGCGTCGGTCCGATAAACGTAACGCCCACGTCCAAGACCGCCTGCACGAACTCTTGGTTCTCGGATAGAAATCCGTATCCGGGATGCACGGCGTCCGCACCAGAATCTTTGATGGCCTGCATGAGCAGCGGAATGTTCAGATAGGTTTCTTTCGATGTACGCCCTGGCAAGCGAATGGCGAAATCGGCAAACTTGCGATGCATGCTGCCCGCATCTGCGTCCGAATACACCGCAACGCTCTCAAGCCCCATCTCTCGGACGGTGCGAGCCACACGCAGGGCGATCTCTCCACGATTGGCAATCAATACTCTTTTGAACATATTCACACCTTACCTATCACAGAGGGATGTTGCCGTGTTTGCGCTTGGGAGCTGACTCTCGTTTGGTTTTGCAGCTCGCTAAACCGCGCAACAGATATTCGCGGGTTTCTTCCGGATAGATCACCGCATCGATGTAACCGCGCGCCGCCGCTTCATAGGGCGTCGCAAACTTTTCCGAGTATTCCGCAATCAATTCCGCGCGACGTTTTTCAGGATCAGCAGCTGCGGAGATTTCTTTGCGGAAGACGATGTTGCAAGCACCTTGCGCACCCATGACCGCAATTTCTGCGGTGGGCCATGCGAGATTCAAATCGGCACCAATATGTTTCGAACTCATGACGTCGTAGGCACCACCGTAGGCTTTGCGCGTCACCACGGTCAACTTCGGCACGGTCGCTTCGCAATACGCATAGAGCAACTTCGCGCCGTGCGTGATGATGCCGCCCTTTTCCTGATCGGTCCCGGGCAAGAATCCCGGAACATCCACAAACGTGATCAAGGGGATGTTAAACGCGTCACAGAAACGCACAAATCGCGCAGCTTTGAGCGACGATTTGATATCCAAAACACCAGCCAAATGCGCCGGGTTGTTGGCGATGATACCGACGGATTGGCCGCCCATGCGAGCAAAGCCAGTCAAAATATTTTGCGCATACTTTGGCTTCACTTCGAAGAAAGAATCTTCGTCAACAATGCGACGAACTACAGAGCCCATATCGTAGGGTTGATTCGCGTTGAGGGGAATCAACTCGCGCAATCCCGTTTGGCGATTGGCTTCCGCTTCGGCCTGCGTCGCGTTGTACTTTGTCGAATACGGTGCAGACGCCAAATTATTTTCAGGGAGATAAGAGAGAAGCTGACGCGCTCCTTCGATCGCATCCACTTCGGACGGGAACGAGTTATCTGCAACGCCGCTGGTCACTGTGTGCGTCTCAGCTCCGCCGAGTTCGTCAAAGGTGACCTGCTCGCCAGTTACGGCTTTGATGACGTCAGGTCCGGTGATGAAAAGGTGGCTAGTGTTTTCAACCATGAATACAAAGTCGGTCATCGACGGCGAGTAAACCGCGCCACCCGCACAAGGCCCCATGATCAACGAAATCTGCGGCACAACGCCGCTCGCTTGCACGTTGCGATAAAAGATGTCGGCATAACCGCCGAGGCTTGCGACACCTTCGTGGATGCGCGCACCGCCCGAATCGTTGATGCCGATCACCGGCGCACCGTTCTTTACCGCCAGATCCATGACCTTGCAAATCTTGCGGGCAAAGGCGGCCGACAGACTGCCACCAAAGACGGTGAAGTCCTGAGAAAAAACATACACCAAACGCCCTTTAATAGTCCCAAATCCGGTGACGACCGCGTCACCGAGGATCTTTTTATCCTGCATGCCAAAGTCGTTGCAGTCGTGAACGACCATGCCGTCGAGTTCGGTGAATGATCCGGCATCAAGCAAGCAATCGATGCGCTCACGCGCTGTCATCTTGCCACGTTTGTGCTGCGCCGTGGTGCGCTCGGGACTTTGATCTTGGGACTGACGACGCATGTCCTGCAATCGTTCATACGGATTTTGCATGTTTGCCATAACTTTGATTCCTAAAGAAACAGACGACCCGGAAATTCACGCCAAACGTCTTCGACTAACAAACGAGCGAAAACATCGGCCGTGGGAGGCGGTTGAACGTCCGCGTTGGGAGCGTCTTGTAAAACTTGATTGGACACAAATGCTTCACGCCCACCGGACCAGACAAGGCGTGCGTTATTGGTATCAATGAGGAACATCACCACGCCGACGGCGCGACGAGCGACGATCAAACCGCGATCGTTTTCTTTTGTGTCACGAGCGTAAACAATAAAGGGCATGAGCAAAGCGTCGGAGTTACGCGACGCTTTGGAAAACTGATTCAACCACAGCCGCCAGTTGTTCTGACCTGCCATCATCGTCTTGTACCATGTCGGCGAAGTCGTGCAGTGGCGGCAATCGATCGCGGTCGGGCGCCAGAGCACCGGGATCTCTTTCATCAGATCCTTTTGCTCGGAGCCTTCCAAGAGTTTTTGGATCGCTTTGGGCGAGAAGCCGCGCATGAACGGCTGATCTTTGAACGAGTCGAGGACGTACTGATCGAATCGGGCACAAATGGCTTCAAGCTCACTTGGCGCCAAGTTGGTTTTGGGTTGGCCCACGTACTGGCTTGTTTCGGGCCACACGCGGCACTCACCCACGGCAATGCGCGCAGGAATGAACGAAGAATAGTCGGGTTGAACGCCAAAACGATCTACCGGAAGAGAGGTCACACAAGAGAGCAAGAACGAAGTCGTCAACAAAACGAAGATGCGCCGAAGCAAAGCAGACTCCACTGGGATGTTGTGTTGCGATGGAACTTATCGAAACTTATAAGTTTTCTCTACAAAAATGCTGGCCGTGGTGCGCGAATGCAGCGCGTTCAAGAACCGGTCGGGGGGCGTCGCTATTTCGATAAATATGCCGTATAATCAAATGGTTATAACCATTTTGCAGGAGTGTATGCATGGGTCAACGCTGGATCTTCGCGGCCTTAGTCGGAACCGCGTTACCGTTGTTTGGCCAAAGCCCGACGCCAATCGCCGCTCCAAGTGCGACTAATGCGCCCCAAACAGTGGCTGTGCCCCCGGAGAACGCCAGCCAAGGCACTATGCCTCCGATGTCGAGTGCCGAGTCGCTTTCGCAGCAGATCATCACCATTCTAAAAGACCCTTCGGCCCGCTGGCAGGACTCGTTTTTTCCGCGCGATCCATTCATCGCCCTCAAAGACATTCCGCGACAGGATCGTTACTTCGACCAATTGCTCAAGTGGTACGAGTTAGATTTAGAACGCGAGAGGAAAAAGATCGGCACGGCAAACCTTAGCAACTTGCAGTTTGTTTCGTTCAAGAACGGATACTGTCGTTGGAAAAAGCCGGGTAGCGAATACAACAAGATTGGCTATTGGGCTTGTTCACGCAACATCATCACGGCACAAGCGGGTGAACAAAAGTTCGAGATCAAGCTACAGGCGATGATCAATTGGGGGAATGCGTGGTTTCCTACGCATCTCGGCCCCATTCCCAAGCAGTAAGGCAGCTACGCGGTCTTATTTGGTTTCGGAATTTCTTTGAGCTCGCCATCATCATCGAGAAACAAAAGTCGCCCCTTGCTGGTGCGCGTCTCTTCGAGTTTGTTCAGACTCTTGACGACACCATCGCGGAAACTCGGATAGATATCGGGATCGTATTCTTCCTTGGCGTTCTTGTTCATGATGAGGATTGCATCCTGCGGTTCGTACGCGGGCTTATAGACTCGCTTCATCAACAGCGCTGAGTACACATCGGCAATGCTAACGATACGCGTGTAGAGATGGATGCCGTTTTCCGGATCAGCTTCCAATGCTCCCTTACGCCCACGCGGATAGCCCTTGCCACACCATCGTTCGTGGTGTTCACCGGCAACGCGTGCGGCAATGGGATCGATCGGCGCGCCACTTTCAATGACCTTCATCAACTCTTTCTCGCCGAGATCCGCGTGCGTCTTCATGATGTCGAATTCTTCAGGCGTGAACTTTCCCGGTTTATTCAGGATATAGCTCGGGACGCATGTCTTGCCGACATCGTGGTACAGCCCACACTGCGCCACCTTTTGTGCTTCGCGCTTGCTCAACGGCTTTTTCAAATGCTGCGTCGCAATCATCGCTGCCAACATCGCGACCGAAGCGCTGTGATCGTAAAGCGTCGGATCATGCGTCACCATTTTGGAAAGCGTGGCAATCGCTGAGTTCGAATCAAAAAGATTATCGACCATGTAGGCGGCGGCGCGCTCGACTTGATTTGCTACTTCAGAATTCACCCCGCCCTTTACTACGAGCTGGGATGCATTGGAGAGGTTTCCAAACACCTCCAAAACTTTGCGATCGAGATGCGGTTCTTCTTCGACCAGACGATCCACTTTGCGTTTGCGAATCTCTTCAATGAGCAAACCAAACTTGGGACGATCAGCTTTCTTAATGCTGATCTCAAGCCCCTCATAGTCTTTGAGGATGGCGGCACCGATGCGTTCAACCAACTCTTGGCTGAACTCTTCGGGCCGCATGTATTCGATCATCGTCGAACCGATGCGGAAATATACCGAGAAATCGATTTTGTCGGCCAGCGCAACGTAGCTGAATAATTCGGCACTCAGTTGCACATAACGGTGTTTGGTGTTCTGATCGAGTTCAAATATTTGGCAACGCTGACGGGTCTCTTCTTTAATGACGAATTTTCGTCCTGATTTCTTGGGAGCTTGTTCGCTCATGTGCCCCCCTCTTTCGCGAATACGACTTCTGACAACAATGCACGATGATCCGAACCGGCGTTGTCTTCGATGACTTTCATGCTACGCACGCGCAAACGCCCCTTGGTGAGGATGTGATCGATTGGAATTCCGAATGAACCCAAACCCGCTGGATACGTTGGCAAGATTCCTTTGCCGATTCGCTCATCTCTAAACTGCGTGCGCTCTGTAAAATCAACAAACTCTCGATGCCACGGTGTCGTGTTCAAGTCGCCAATAATCATCGTATTCGCACCCATGGTCGATACCAGATGGGAAAGATGGTCAAGCCCTTGGCGAAAACTGAAGTATCCACGTCGCACTTCCGGCGAATACAAATGCGGTACCAAGATTTCGTGTCGCTCAACAAATTCTGAGAGCGCGAACACTCCCACAGGCTCACCACTAGGCGGGCCACTGACGATGGTCGTAAATCGCGGCGGTCGCTTGAACATGAGCACCAATCCGTGAAAGTCAGGGCGAGGCATGGGCATGATGAAAGCATACATGGGTCGAACGCCCTGCAGTTTTTCCCATGTTTCGGGTGTCACTTCTAACAGTGCCACAACATCAGCATCTTCTTGGCGGATCATGTTTTCAATCGCGGTGAAGTTCTCATTGCCACGGAACACGTTGAATTGAAGGATTTTGACTGCCGCCAAATCTGACTCTGGCATTGGAGCCGATTGCAGATGACCGACGAACGTCCGCCCGTGCAACAACATGATGACCACACTCAGGGCTACTAGCACGTGTCTTCGTTTCAGCGCGAAGATCAAACCGGAGATAGCTGCCATCGCAAAAAGGTGCGGACGGAAATGCGCAGGCAGCACCAACGGCCAAATGCCGAAGTCCCACTCGCAAACCGCCGCCACAGCGATGTTGGCGATCGCCAAAGCGTGCAATACTTTTGCTTTCTTCTTTTTCAAAATCTTCCTTACGGCATGGCAAAGTAACGCACAAATTCCGAATAGGGAGTGCTACCTTCGATCTTCCACACCAGTGCTAAGCGATTTAGTCCCATTGCCGCCGGTAGTTCGGCAGTCGCCGTCGCACCAGCGTCGAGCGCCAAAGTCTTGAACACTTTGTCATTGTGACCTAGCTCTAACGTCACTTTACCCGCGAGTTTTCCCGAACGTTGGATCTCAATTTTGATCGGTCTTCCCAAAAACACTGCGCCGCTTGATTCACCGTCCAGCTTGACGACAAACTCAGGAAACTTGCCCCAGTTGCTCTGCCAACTAGGTTCCATGATGTCTGACGGAGGATTGTTTGGATCCGCACCAATGGATTCTGCCCAAAGACGGATAACTTCTTTGGCGTCGATGTTCGGGTTACCAAAGCGCTTGTCTCCCGAGACATTCACGTCAGCTTCAAGTGCCACCCACATAAAGTCGGGATGATTTTTTTGACTGATCTTGGTCCATTCGCCACCGAGGATTTCGTCACTCGCATTTAATTCGAGTACATATTGGTACGAAATGTTTGCAGGCGTGCGATTGGGAAACACTCCTGCTGCCGCTTCACCACCAAGAGCATTAGCATAAGTAAGGGTCAAATCAACGAGCAAGAACTTCGTCGCTTCGGGATTGAAGCGGTATCCGCGTCCATCGTCGCGCGCAACTAATGCGACTGCTTCCGCAGCACTGCGAATGGTCGAGCTTCGAAAGGTGTACGCATGCACGGGATAATTCCAAACTTCACGGTCATTCTTTTCGTCGAAAATGACTGTGTGCTTCTTCTTTCCGATCCAATTACCGAGCAAGACGTGAAACGCGCCAGGATTGACGTCTTGGTAGTTGTCGAGTTTGGTTGGATCGGGGCGATTATCTGGCGTCGTTTCCAGACAAGGAGAAGCATCCGTTCCGCAGCGCGTTCCACCCAAAAATACCGACTTGGCGTTCATATAAACTTCAGCGAGCAATGCCTTGATGTCGTTGGGCTCGAAACGAACACCATTTTTCGTCACCGCATTCTTTGGTTCGGCGTGACGCTGCGCTGATGCCGCCCAACCGTTGCAATGTCCCGACCATCCCGCGTCTTTGTCGGTGGAGGGACGCGTGTGATTTTTCTTTTCCCAATCAGTTGCATCTGTTTTTCCCGGACGGAACGCGCGATCGTATTTGGTCAATGCGCTGCCAACGTTGGTCCCGCCTTTGGATTCGGGAAACCAAAAACCGCTGAACGGAGTCTTGTCCGTTTCAACCGAACCACTCGCAGGTAACTTTCCGAAATTAACTTCGTATTGTTCGTTCCACACGCGGAAATAAAAACTTGCCGTGCTGCGCAGTTCAGATACGGCGCTGGCGGCACGGTCCACTTCAGCATCACTTTGTTCGGCAACGTTTTGGCCCGCTAGCACTTCGGGAACTAGTTCTTGATTTTGTGGCATTTGATTTTGGGGGGCACGACACCCAGCAATCGTCACGAGTATGGAAGAGGAAAGCCATGTCCAACGTCGTGCCGAACGCGAAAGCTGACTGATGTTTGCAGCCAAAGGCATCAGGTTCCATTTCTTAAAAGTTTTGTGGTCGAAGTCTCACTTCTATTCTAGCGCATTAGGGGGTAAAAGGTTAGGACAACAGCTTGGTTATGGTATTTTAAACTGGTCCCTTCGTGTGTGCTTTCGCTCGCCATAGGTGCCGAGCATTACTGCGCAATCTTTGTAATCCGATCCGATATTCGCCACCTATCCAGCAACTATCCAAAATCACAGGATTAATTGACTGCAAAGCACACGCGAAGGGACCAGTTCTTGACGATCATAACAATGGTTCTGGCTCTAGCGCTGGCGGCGGCAGCGGCGGCGGCGGGAGCTCGTCGACTACAAATGTAGTAGTCGTGCCAGACATTAGCTACACGACGGCTGCATTTTCATTTCGCCAAAATGTGGCATTGACCGAAATTCTTGTGGTCAATCAAGGTGGCGCGATTGCTTCTTGTAGCGTTATACCGTCGCTGCCTGCTGGTTTGAGTTTAAATGCAGCCAATTGCAGCATCTCTGGAACACCCACTACCGTCGCCAGCGCGAGTTCATTCACAGTTACGGCCACGAACGCTTCGGGAAGCGATTCATTCCAATTAAGTCTAGAAGTATTGCCGCCTGCGCCAAGTATTTCGTTTTCCGGCTCTCCGTTTAGCTTTGTGGTCGGCCAGTTGATTTCGACGGCGACACCCGCGAATTCTGGCGGTGCCATTTCGTCTTGCGCCATAAGTGCATCGCTGCCCGCTGGCCTAAGTTTCAACACAACTACATGTGCTATTTCCGGTACGCCGACCTCTGGATCGTCTAGCCAAACGTTTGTTGTAACCGCCACCAATGCAGGCGGCAGCGACAACGACAACATCACGATTGAAGTTGTATCGGCTCCCTCGATCAGCTTTTCGCCCTCAAGCTATTCTTTCCAAAAGGGGATACCCATTACGAATATATCGGTCGCAAACAGCGGAGGAAATATATCCAGCTGTACCGTAACTTCCGGCACTTTGCCTGCAGGTTTGAGTCTCAGTAGCCTTTGCGTGATTTCAGAAACTCCTACAACAGCAGCATCTTCAGTGGCGGTTACCATTCGCGGGACTAACGCGGCTGGAAATGGTTCCGCCACGGTCAACATTGCGATTACCGCCACCATCGATGGCGGTACAAATGCAGGTTTGAATATGACTACCAGCAAAAATGCTGCACTTTATTCAGCCGGAGCCACGGCGACTACCAGCAACGGAGATTTGTTTGTGGGCTGGGTTGAAGAAGCAGAGATGGAAGCTTACCAAGATACCATGTGGGCATTGCCACGCATCAAAAAATATAGCGGCGGTACGTGGACTGGAGTTGCTGGCGATCAGATTCCCAACAATTCAACATTCAACCCACATTCAGTTGATCTTTCGTCGAACATGACCATGCCAAAAGCACATAGCGCGTACGGTCCCATGCTCGCGGCCATCGGTAACAAAGTGTATGCCACGTTTGGTGAAACAAGCTGGACGAATGACGGCGATCGCAACAACTTTACAGGAACTTACAGCAGTGTTTGGCGAAGCAATTACCAAAGAAGAGTTCGGTTAGCGGTTTACGACAATGCTGCGCAAAATCCTCCTTGGACATTTTTAGAAGATGATGCAACGCTCACCGGCGGTGCGCCCGCCAAAACGCTCAACTACGCCGTGCCCGGCTCAGACGGAACGGGAGGCGACGGTGAAACGCCTGCCATTGTAGCATTTGGCAACAAGATTGTCGTCACTTGGCTAGAGAACGGAACTGTAAGGGCTAAGTCCTACGATGTTGTTACAGAACAGTGGCAGTCGTTCGATGCGATACCCACTTCGGTTTCGCAAGAACATCCCCTGATGACCGTGGCTCTTGGAAAGGTTTTTGTATCGACCAAACAACAAAGCACACAATACGTAAGAGTATTTAGCTGGGATGGTGCGTCCGGCACGCAGTGGCAAGCCGTTGTCCCACCCGGATCACCTGGATCAACCTGCAATTGCATAAATAGCAACGACCAAAGATCAACAGGACGGGCTTCCCTCATTGGAAACGCCAATGCACTTTATATGGCTTGGCCAGAAGCGAGAAACCAAGATCCATGGGTCAATCAAATGCGCGTTAGAAAGTTTGACGGTACCAACTGGACGTGGCTCACTGCGGGCGCCACAGATTCAGACCCCGGAATGAATCTCGTAGACACGCAAAACGCATATGACGGCCAATTGCAGTTGCTGGGAGCAGATCTGTACATCGCCTATTCTTTGGAACAACGAGTCCGACTAGCGAGACACAGCGGTTCTGGAACTAGTTGGACGTACTTAGACGGTGCTTCGCCAACCGTAGGCTTGAACTATTACTCTAACTCGCAAGGTGTAAGTGGGGTAAATTTAACGCCGCACAGAACCGGTCTAATGGTCAACTGGAGTGAATCGGACGGTAGCCGGTCAACCATGCGAGCCTATAAGTATCAGCCATAAATTTGAATTCGACCAGAAATGCGCTGCGCTCAAGCAGATGCGAAAAGGGCTCCGAGAACGAATCTCGGAGCCCCATTCAACTGCTGAGCCTTACTGAAGAGTTGTCACTCACACTTTACAGAGCTTGCGACAATTCCATTAAAAACTCGTTCTAGTTCTGAAGTATTCGCGACTTCGATGATTTCTCTCGCACAGGTTGGACCACCGTTGTCGTTACAGTTTGGATCACGCTTGCTTGTCATCTTTTCGACCAAGGCCGCGTCCGATCCAGATCCTAAGAGAGCTTGCACGTAAGCATCGAAGTTTGGCACAGCGGCGGCATCAAACCAATGTTGACCCATTTGTGCCATGCGCTTTCTTTCTTCATCCGCCAAAAATTTCAGATGCGACGTTTTTCTTTGTGCTCGTGTCTGACCCGATGTGACATAGACCGTGATCACTTTCACACCGGAAGCCATGAGAGTTTGTGCCACTTCTGCAGAATCAATCGGATTGCGGTCGGTTGGTTCACCATCAGTTACGAACACCGCCACCTTTGCTTTTTCAGGAGACAATGCTCCTTGATCGGCGAAGAGCTGCGTTGCGGCACGAAGACCAGCACCGTATGGTGTGTATCCCCACGGTTGACGGGTGAACATCATTCCCTGTCCGACGACGTTGCGCATCTCTGCTTTGGTTGGCAACCACGCTTGGTTCAGTGCCATGCCGTTGACCGGATCGTTTAGTGTGGGAAACGACGCGATGGCAAACGATGAGGTCGCGCGGGCGTCGTACTGCTTGGAAGCGGACATCTTTTCCATGATGTTGAACGCCGACATCACCGCAACTTCGCGGTTAGTCGGTGCACCGCAGACGACGCGGCCTTCACGGTTCCAAATGTTTTGATCGATGTTTTTACAATCTGTTTCGGAGTGTGAGTACGAGTTATCGACGATGAATGCGACTTGCGCTCCGGTCATCGACTGCTTGTCACCGCACACAGTAGGATTCGAACTTTTGTTTGCGACAAACTTACAAGTTCCCGCGACGGCACCGTCAGCGGACTTGCGAAGTTCGACGGTGTACTCACCTTCGGCTGCGGGCGTATAGGAGTTGTCGGCTTTGCCGTTTACAACAAACTTGCCGTCCTTGTGCACGAGTTGTGCGTCTTCGTTTTTGCCTGCACCGATGATTCGTTGAAACACGTTGTCGGTCGAGCCCTTGCCCGAAACGACCGAAATTGCCGCCGCCTGCCCCACCGCAACGGGTGATGGCGTGACGTTGCAATTCAGTCCGTCTTCGGCAACCGGTTTGTTCTTATCGGAGGCGCCCGCATTGAACTTGGTCTTGTTACAAGACCATGGGGCTAAAAGGAGCGGTATTAGGACCAGACCCCGCCCGGGTCGATTTAGGATCATAGAAACCTCCGCAACAGCTTGGGCACTCAACTACAGGGGTGCGCCGCCTTTAAAAAGGAGGCACATTAATGTTATTTTTATAGATTTTAATGAAATTTGTCAATATTTTAATAAAATTTGGTTATTTCTACAGAAGCAAAGGGGCGGATATTGCTGGGGAAAGAAGTCGCGTCCGGCGTGATGGGCGAAGTGGGTTATCGACGAAAGGTCGTTGACGCTGGACGTGATCGCGGAATCCTTTGCTAAGTAAGTCATTCCGCGATCGCGCTGGGTACGAGACTCTAGCACCAAATTACGTCTCGCTCTCTAAGCAAGGGTTTTACCTCAGCGTGCTCTTCCTCCTGATGGTACGGAATCCTGAACAACAATTATTTGCAGTTGAGAGCAGGCCCTCGCCAGTCAAGAGATCGCGTTCAGTATGCCTATAATCACCGCCGCGTCGGACCATGAAATTTTCCTTTTTGCGATCATCAAATGGAATATGGGGATCAGTAACGGCTTGAGCCTGTTCGATATATTCGGGGTCGGGGAATCGGCTAGCAGTCCACTCTGACACATTGCCGAACATGTCGTAGAGGCCGAATCCATTAGGTGTCTTTAGTCCTACGATGTGGGTCGTTCCATTTGCATTTTCATGGTACCAGGCCTGAGCGTCGGCATTTTGTACTTTGCGTTCAGAGTATTTTGGGTCCCCACCACGAACTGCATAATCCCATTGGGCAGTTGTGGGTAAACCATATACGTAGCCATCGTTTAGGTCATTTAGCTTTGCGATAAAATTCATTGCTTGATGCCAAGTTACGTTTTCAACGGGGTGGTTGGCGCAAATGGAGTTCCACCCGCTTCCCTCTTGGTCTTCGAAACAGTCACTCTTCTTCGAACTTGGGTTCGATTTCATAAGCTTGAACCACTGGGCCTGGGTTACCTCCGTCGTTTGCATCTCAAAAGATTTCGAAATCGTCACTTCATGCTTACGATCGGTTAAGTCAACTCTGCCAATGAATTTACCTGCTTTGATATTAACAAAGGACATTCCGACGCTATTTTTCAAAGGTTCAGAATTGGGTGGAGGCACACTCTGAGTCTCCTCCTCGCTCTGGATCTCACTTTTGTTAGCCGCGTCCCCGAACGGAAAAAGGAGTTGACCGGCCTCGGTTTCTGCAATGTTAAACGCAACATTGTTGGTCGACTCGAGGTAAGAAAGTAATTTATCAAAGAGCTTACTGTTATTTACGCGAGCGCTTTCCGATTCCTTCTGGATGGTTAACGCCTCAAGCTGTTGCCCTACCGTGTTCAATTGTTCATTGATACTTTTCGAATGGGAACCGTCTCCGACTGAGAGGGCTACCAGCCTATCTAGTTTTTTGCGCAATTTTTCGATGTCAGCATCAAGCTTGGCGATGTCTGCGGTATCGGGAGCCGCTTTTGATCCTACGACTTCTGCAAGCTTTGCTTTGTAGTCACTGAAGGCCATGGTTTCTACTAGGGGTTTTTTGCGTCCGTCGCGCGCAGCTTTGTCAGAATTGCACTTTTTGCGACTGAGCACCTCGGTTTCATCATCGACGATGTGGTCATTTACTTCGCCATGTTCTAGCGGACAGGTGACTAAAAAGACTTTATTGCCTTCGCGGTAGATGACTCGCACTGATTTTCCTGCTTCGCGAATATCGCCATCCTTCAAAACGGTTTTGGATGGTTGGGATTGGCAACTGATGGCCGCAGGGATCAGTAAACAAAATAGAAAACTAGTTTTCATCCAATTCATATACGGTATCTCCTATGGATTCGAAATTGTGCATTGTGAATTACGCTTGCAAACATATCCAAGTTCGCGGGCGGTTTCGGACAACTTTTCATTGCATTTGCGAAAGGCTGCACTATCTGCCGCATCGACCGATGCCTTTGATTCAGCAATGAAAGCCTTACCGATAGGTTTATTTTGAGTTGAGAAAACACTATACGAACAGGTGGCTGTGCAACTCGCACAAAGGGTCTGACCTGTCGCCTCGCTAATTTCATCGAGTTTCAATTCTCGAACGATTTTAGGAAAAAAATCTCGAAAGGTCTCGCGCTTAACTGCCTTTCCACTCTCAACCTGAAACGAGTTAAGGATCCTCTTCAATTCAGGATTTTTATTCATTTCGGTTAAAAAAGTTGCTTCATCAAGGTCAACTTCACTTGCCGCCGTCGAAATCGTTAGATCGCCATTAAAGTGATCGAACAGGTCTGAAACAGCGCTTGCATGAAGATCCGTAACACCAATGCCATCTGCGGATGTTTGAACGCCAGAGACTTGCGTCGATTTTGCTTTTGACGACAAATAGGATTTTGAATCTCTGTTAAAGATCTTGGCTAAGAGTGCGGGCTGTCCGAGGTAGAGACGATTTGCAATATACAGTTCTTCGTCCGTATATTCGCTCCGATTGTCTTGAATGTGATCGAAAATCGTATCCGCCTTTTCAATCATTCCCATTTTATGACAATCCATGCAGGAAACGCCGTTGTAAACGATGGAGTGTTTGCCATCGAGGTACCTAACAATGTTAGAAGGAGCTTGGTCCAACAATTCACCTTTAGATGTGAACAACAAATAACCGTGAAGCCCGTTCGGCAGGGAGAAAATAACCTCACCGCCAGCGTGAGAAAACACGTGCTTACCGTGATTCAAATTTTGAAATACATCGGCGGGTCCGAGAGGGTGCGATTCCAAATGTTCATTGCCTGCGCTGCCGCTAAAATCATAGGAGAGCCAGTAGAAGGAATCAGAGCGCGCTGGTGATTTGTACGAAGGGATAACATGTCGCTCGATCAAGCGATTGTGATCACTGACACCCGATTGCGCAAATCCCGACCTCACGATGGTGGTATCGCCTTGGCTCAACATGTCCGAGATCGTGCGTCCTCGAAAGAGCGCCTTATTGAAATCTTCAAAGTTAGGTCCAATTCCAAGGATTTTGTAATAGAGAAACTTATCCGTCGATGAATCGGCCGAATTGTTGCTACGGCCTGCAATAAACACAAAAAGATCGCCGCGAATGGTCGGAAAATTTGAATGGGTGGCCTGACGAATATAGTCCGCTGTCGCACCACTGTACTGCACATGGTACGTGTCATTCTTACCGATCTTGTCCCATGCGCTCGGTGTAAGGCCAAACCCATCTTCATAGGTCCAATTGTCAGAGCTGCCTTGGAGACCTTTGATGCCCATATTAGCGAGCTCCCGTGCCGAAGTCGTATAGCTTCGCAGATCGAGTCGAAGGACCGTTCCGGACGTATCGGGAACAGCAACCAAAGGAACGACATTGCGCTGCCACGAAAGCGAGTTCACCAGGGTCGACAGTCCGCCACGAAACGCATCAAGTTGCTCTTCGCTTAGAAGAAACGCACCGCCTGAAGTTTGATTGTTCAAATGACGAATCTCGAGGTAACGAGTGAACGGCCGCGCACTGGCTGGAAGTGCTTTCAAATCTTTGTCGATGGCATTAAGCATCTCGGCCGCAGAAACGATAGGACGATCAACCTTGCCAAAATTAACAGGGGCGCCTGCGGCAATCCAACGTTTCACAATTGCGGAATCTTCCTCCTTGGGAAAAGCACTCGCGCCTGTGGCCGGCATCTCCTTTGATTCGATTCTTCTCCATAGCGGAGACTCGTCCGGTTTGTTTCTTTTGACCAGTTTACTGGATGCTAGCTTCGGTAAGTCTTCAGCATAATCAAATCCACCTTCGGAGGCATCCGTGTGACATTCTCCGCAATAGGTTTTGAGGTATTCCTTCACTTTCGCAAAATCTTCGGCGGCGAAACTAGAGCCCGTTTCTTTGACCTGCGAATGGCTGTGCTTTGTACAACCAATAACAACGGTGAGGCTGAGCAGCATTGGCAAAAAAGTCTTGCTCATAAACATGATCCTTACTTTCTGATTAATCTACGAACCGTTCCGAACGCGCGTATTGTTCAGGGATGCCACGCAATGCAGATAGTTAGTTCCAGTTGATCGTTTCAGTTACTACCGTGCCTGGTTGCTCACTGACGTAAAAGTCTAGAGCCGCCCTTTCAGTTGCACGCCGAAGGCCAACGACGAACGTGCGACACATCCGCGAATTCATTGGTTTTTTGGGGATGGTCAGGTTTTCATTGAACCCATATGTACTGGCGGGAAAGTGAGATAAATTATGTAAGTGGCTGAAATTGCATCAAAATCGTTCCACGACACGTGATAGGACGAGTCGCATACGTGATCTCCTAATTTAGCCAAATAGTTTCATATGGTTAGCATCTCTAGAGCTGGTCCCTACTTGTGGATCTGAAACATCGATCATTTCAGATCCGCATCGGCCGCAAGGCGAAGGAGCCTTCACGGAACCTGTCATCCTGAGCCCAAGGCGAAGGAGCCTTCACGGAACCTGTCATCCTGAGCCCAAGGCGAAGGAGCCTTCACGGAACTTTGGATTTGCAATGTGGGCACATGAAAGGACCCTCCTTTGCGGGGAGAATCCGGAATTCATTGGGAAAAGTGAAATGACATGATGGCGTGCTGAGCACATGTCACGGGACAAATTTACATCACATTGAAACAGGCAAGCCCAAGTTCAAGTTAAAGCAGCTGCTCCGCCCAGGGGCCGATAGAGCATTCTTGTATTGTTCCGGCGCGGATTCAATAAATGCAGCGATGATTCTTTCCCTTACGACTTCAGCGAAGAACTTTGAACGATCTGCGACAAATTGAGTCGCAATATCTCTCAATTCTTCGTTCACCATGTGACTATTTAGAATGCGTCCAATATTTTTGGCCACTTTGTCAAAATGAGTGAACGCGCCCGGCACGTTTCCTCTTCCATCTTTTGCGCGATGCGCATCAACCAAAATGATCTCAAGCGCAAAAAGTTCCTCGGCAGCCACTGATTGAGAATCTTGTAATATGGCAACGGCACGCTTAAAAATCTGCTCGGCCAGCGGCGATTCTGGTTTTTCATTTATGCCAACCATGAAGGCTCGGGCGAGGAGTTCCTGTGTCAGGGCCGGTTGGGTCCCACCCACCGCGAAGAGTGCTGTGACGAAATGATCGATTCGACGTTTTCCCCATGCAGTATCCCAATCGGGCAATTTCTCAAGATCAAGATAATAGGGACTGCGTTGTAGCACTCGCAGCTGCAGGTCTTTCGGCGCGCCAAAGCTCAGCAAAAACTCAACAAATCGTTGGGATCCCACGGCATCTTCAAAAAATCCAGGGATCAATAACTTTTCGAGTTGGGGAGAAGAACCTTTGGAGTTACTGAGGACTGCTAATGCTGCGTTGGAAAGGTAACTCGCCCTAGTCGACGAAACGATGCCTGCGATTTCTGACAAATCAACGTTGCGGGACCGAAGTTCTTCATCGAGCCGTGGCATGATGGCTCGCCATAGTTTATTGACTTTGAGACTATCAAAGGCATTCGCGGCGCTTTTGATCTCTGAAATGGTAGCCGTCGCCCAAAAGGATGAAACCTGAATGTCTATGGTCCGGGACCTCAATTCGGGAAAAGAATCGCGAATCATTGCTCCAAAAGCTTTCATCTCATCGCGCAAAACCTTGAGATTAGATCTGTCTAACGTTTTGCTCCCCTGCTCCAACATTTCCAACATTCTCTGGAATATCCGTTCTACGGCAACGAATTGCGCCTCACTCAGTTGCTTATTCGCATCCGCAAATTTTCCGAACTCTTCAGTAACTTCATCAAAATAATTGTTATTGGATCCTATCGGTGTGTTCAATAACGTGAGAACTCTGTCAAGTTGTGGCGAGTCCGCAAAGAGGCGTTGAGCTCCAAACATTGTTGAAAAAAACAGAGCGATAACAAAGCTGCGGTAATGCATTAAGGGTCCCAGCAATGTATTTGATACACGATGTTAACAAGTGAGCGCTTTTTTTGCTAGAATGTCCATCTCGACCAAGACCAACTCCGCCGCCAACGAGGCGATCAGGGGAAGTTGATCGCCGTAGCTAGAGGTTCTCAAGTGCGCACTAAGATAAAAATGAAAACGGCTGACACATAAGCCCAATGCACATTCGTTCTAATGCCCGACGCACTCAATCAGATTACTTCTTCCTCCTAATGGTACGGAATCCGATTGTCTCATGTCTATTGCTCGCCGTTACAAATCCTCGCGTCGCTGCAGAGCAATGTCCCGGGAATGACGCGAAGCTGCCGCCCCGAACTGCCATAAAATCTTTTAAACCATCGTTAGGAACATTGGGATCTGTTTCAGGCCATTTTGTGTATCTATAATTTCCGGTGTCAGTCCACTCCAAAACATTGCCGTGCATGTCAAAAAGTCCGATTGGATTTGCTAATTTTTCTCCCACCGCGTGGGTCCTGTTATTGGCATTGTCTTTGAACCACGCCGATCTCTCGACCTTGCCAGGCACTTGCAACATGTTATCATTAGGAATGCCTCCACGAGCTGCATATTCCCATTGCGCTTCTGTAGGCAATTCGTATTCGTAACCATCATGCAGCTTATTGAGTGCATCCGTAAACTTTTTGGCTTCGAACCAAGTGACATTTTCAACTGGATGGTTTGCGCACAGGGAGAAGCCACCTGCTCGCTTGAAATCTTCAGGACAGTCATCTTTAATTTGGTAAACGCTAGGGTTCGATTTCATGACCTGAACCCACTGGGCCTGCGTCACTTCCGTGGTTTGCATTTGAAAAGATTTCGAAATCGTGACTTCGTGCTGTGGGCCGTTGTCAGTTCCTGTAACGCCCATCAAAAATTTTCCCTTTTTGACGATAACATATTCCATTCCGATTTGATTAATGAGGGAGGTAGGTGTGGATTCTGTCGCGGTCTCACTCTCCATCTGAATTTCTCTTTTTCCTTTGAATGTCTCGAACGGCAAAAGAAGTTGAGCTGCATTTGTTTCTGCGATGTTAAACGATACATTATTGGTCGCCTCAAGATATGAAAGCAACGTTTCAAGATAATCGCTGTTGGTCTCATGTGCTCGCGCTGTTTCCAGCTCGACTTTCAATTTTTGCAGCTGATCTCCTACCGTCTTCAATTGTTCATTAATTCTTTCCGAATTGGAGTCGGATCCCACTGACAGGGTAACTAGATAATCCAATTTTTCCTTTGAACTCGCGATTTCCGCTTCAAGCTGACTGACGTCTTTGAGATTTACAACTTCATGAATGCCAATAGCCGCCTCGAGCTTTGCTTTGTAAGCAACATAGTCCATCTCTTCAACCCTTGGCATGTTGCGTTCGTCGTGTTGAGCGTTGTCACGGTTGCATTCTTTACGGCTTAGAACCTTAATCGCCGCATCAGCGACGTGGTCATACACATCGCCATTTTCAAAAGGGCATGTGACCAATAAGACCTTGTTGGCTTCGCGGTAGATGACGCGCACTGATTTTCCTACTTCGCGAATGGCGCCGTCCATCAAAACTGTTTTTGCCGTTTGGGATTCGCAGCTGATGGACGCTGGGATCAATAAACAAAAAACAAAACTTGATTTCAACCAATTCATATAACGGATTCCTTACGGGTTCGAGATTGAGCATGACGCACTGGGCATCATGCTCAATTGGTTAGAAAAAGTTATAGCCGTCCAGCGTTTTGAAATCATAATTAGTGCGATCGACTTCAGCCTTTAGCAAGTCTGTCACACGTTGTTCAAAACGTTGCCCTCGCACTGTGGTAAAAATATTGGCAACAATGTGATCATACCTACTGAAGTGTTCATCGCCAGAATCAGATCCAAGCGCGGTAGAAAGAACGCCAACCAATCGCGGTTCGCCCGATTGGGAATAGACCACAAGAGGACCTCCGCTGGGACCCGGCGCAACGTCACAGTCGGTGAAGAGCATATTGCCTTGCGTGGATTGTACATTGCAACCATTCTGCAATCCGCCCATGAATTGAAGGTCTTTGCGGTCTCCAGAATATCCAGCTGCACTAACCGACCTGCCTTTTAAGTAAGGAGCATGGGCAAGGAGAATTTTCATGTAATCCGTGACGCCTTCGACTGGTAGCTCAAGTTCGAAAAAAGCGACATCTTGATTGTATTCTTGCAGCCTAGGGTCGAATGAATGGCTAAAGGCATCACCCGTTGACACGTACCACTGCTTGATGACGCCAACGCGGGGTTCTTCATCTTCATTCAATCGTCCAGCGACAAACAAGATCATGTCTTTGCAATGTCGGCGGTAATGCCGAGCGTTGGCGCAACCAGGGTACCTGTACACACTTGCCCGCCTTTGCTCGGATCAGGATTATACAGCATACCTACTGAACGTAAGCGTGTCATTTGACCGGCGACTGCAGGATCTGCGAACGACTTTCGATCGTCCGTTCCGAAAATGTTTTTGGTTTCGCTCTGAGTGTTTTGTGAATTGGCGCAACCAACGACATTAATCAGCATAGCCGCCAATAGAAACATCTTGTTAACTTTGATCATCTTACTTACTCCCGTATTTCGTTGTGCATCTCAGTAAAATTCTAAATGTGCACTTTCTGTTGCACACCTCAGGCCAAAAGATGGGAAGGCGGCAATAGGCCAAATTTCTTGGGATTTTGGGTATGGGAGATTTTTGACGAGCCCTTGCGGGCTGAATGGAAAGGGTGACGAATTTCGTAAGTAGCCGTAACTACATGGAAATTCTACTTATAGCCGCCCAGAGTCAATTCGCGGGCTTTTCCATAGCACTTTCAAGAATGTTTTCAGCAGTTTACCTTTTTGAAGTGGTTCCCAATCGTGAATCACTCGATGCTAATCAAACGCGAATAAGTTTCTACTTTCGAATAGTTACGACAAATCGCGCGGTAGGCATGGCCCATGCATATCAGTGACAAGTGCCGTATTCGAACTGAACGTAGAAAACACATAAGCTGAAACGGAGTTGTCCATGTTTACATTACAGTTTCAATGATCTCAATGGCCCAGTTTGGTTGAGCGAGAGAACGGGAGACGTTTTCTTTTATGCCGGCAGAATGAACGACAGAGCCGCTGATGCCTATTGCCGCTCTAGGAATGCGACTTTGCCTGCCTATGGCACATTTCTACGGGTAGTCGACGAACTTCGATCTAGTGAATTTTTGAAGTCCTTGATCGCCAACATCACCAAGGAAGGAGGCAGCAATGATATTTTGTTCTACACCACCGACTTTGGCGACATAGATATTATGGCGGTAAGTACTGGAGCAAAATACAGCATACGCGATTTGAATGCGCGACCAACACTCTGTATTCTCAACTCTGATACAAAAAAACGAGAATCAAATCTTGAGCAGCCGAACAATCGCGCAGACAAAGAAGAAACTAGCCGAAGTTACAACAGGGGCAAGGCAAGCAAGACTCGAGAAAAATCGTCGTATTACTAGAATCATAAATTGATCACTTCATGTGGATCTGAAAATCACTATGTTTCAGATCCACATCCGCGCCTCGGCAAAACCTAGGTGCAAGTTCACTGCCCCACCACCCCCACACCCTCACCCAAATTCCTGATAAATAACTCCACCTCCACCACTTCTCCCCCAGTTCCACCATCCACACAAAACCCAACTTCCGTCATCTCTCCAGCTTTCAATCTCTTCAATTCACTTCTCGGTACATCGACTCCGTTCCCTCTCGCTTCCAGATACAACTCGACTTCACCCTTAACAACCGTCAGGGGAAATTTTACACAGCGTTTCTGCCCCGCATGGACCTTGATTCTCACATCTCTCATGTATTCCGTCGCGCGGTCGCGGTTCAAAGCATAAAAGGTGCGTTGCCGAAAAGTTGAGTCTGCGTCGAGGATTTCGAGGCCGCGTTCGGGAGCTTCGTTGCGAGTTAGAAAATTTTGGAGAAGACTTTTTTGCACGGTGGTGGCTTCACCGATTTTGCGATCGACAAAGGGAAACTTATCGCCCGTTTCGTATTCGAGACAGTCAGAAACATCGTAGGGACACGTCACCGTCCTGCCCTCTGCTAACTGCATCCCCACACGCATGAGGTAACGGTTGCCAAAGGCAAAATCGCGCGGCGCATCGTACTGCGCAAAAAAGTTTCGACCCATCGATGGAAGCTTTTCGGCACTAAGCCCCGTAAACCACGCCACAGACTTCGGCACATCAGCCTGTAAAAACCGCTGATCAACTTGCCCACCTTCAACACCCGCCCCCATCACAATGAAGGGAATCCAGCTCTGGCTGATAAAACTAATCTGTTCTCCTGTATCAGGAAGGCCCGACGACTCATCGGAAGTAATCATCACCAAAGTGTTTTGCAATGCACCACTATCCACCAGCGACTGCAAAAATTCGGTGAGCTCGTGATCCAAATAAGCAAAAGCCGCTTGATCCCCGCTCAAACCAGATTCTTTACGAAAGGATTCAGGTACGGGATAGGGATGATGCGTACCGATGGTTTGTACCATCAAAAGCCAAGGCTGATCTTGCTCACTAAGACGCGAGAGCTCCTTTGCACCCGCTCGCAGCAACGTGCCATCATCCACGCCCCACCCACTGGAGGTCTCGCGTTCATTAAAGGACTCTAACCCCTTCACCGATTCAAAACCAACCGCACTCATAAAGACATCCGTCTGGTGAAATTGCAAATCACCGGCTTGCAGATACGAAGTACGATAGCCACTTTGCGCTAACTGATGCGGTAAACAACGCGACGAATCGTAAAAACCCTCGACCACTTCCTCAAACTTCGAACGCTGCGAAGCCATGTTGTGAAATTCGCCACACAGCATGGAAAATTGCCCACGGTGCGTCTGACGATTTTGCGCAAAGAAATTTTGGTAACGCAAATGCGCATTTGATTTGAGCCAAGCTTCCAATTTTTTGAGATGACGCGTCGAGTCAAAGTACGGAACACTGCGGTCATCTTGGAAGTAGCCGTTGCTCAGTCCTTCGACGACGATAAGCAAAACATTTGAATGGGGATGCGGTGAAACACGAAACGTCTTCGCCTCTTCGTTTGCAAACATCCGCTCCACGCGGGCTTGGTCGTCGGGACTAAGTTGAGAGACCACCGCCTGACGCCAACTATCCAGTCTTTCGGCCTCGCCTTGCTCTTTGCTTGCGCCTGTTGCAGACGCGGGCGCTGCCCCGGTCCATTTTGCTACATGCCAAGCCAAAGATGTGCGGCTCAATGCATGAAAGATGGGATCACGCTGGCGCCAAAGTCCATATTCAGAATGTTCAGGTAGGTGTGCCAAGCCGCCCATCAAGAAAATGACACTCACCGAAAAAATCTTTATCCAGCTTTTCGAAGACACCATTGCCGATCTGCTGAGTACCAAACCACTCGCGGCCATGACATTGGCAAAGAGGTATATCCATGGATGACTGATGTTCAGCCCCGATCCCCGTAAAAAAGCTGGGTCCATAAAGTGAGCCGCTAGCGACAGGTCAGCGATGCCACCGAGGGCCATGTAGTTTTCGAGGTTGGAATATTGTAACGCAACATAAATGAATATAATCAAAGTGCGCCAAATCATGCGACCCTTGGGCAGTGGCAATAGCACGAGCACTGCGATCACCATGGAAGTGAGCAGCGTCGTCTTCAGCCACAACTGATCGGGACGTGACCAATGCCAGCCAAAGTGTAAGAGTGGTTTGTAATGAAAGATTAGGGCTGGAACAAATACGCCCATGATCACTAGAGCCACGACTCCACGCCACAGCGTCCACCTTCGGCGAAGCAACGCACTCAAGTTTTGAGGCCCCCTGCTGCGACTTTTAGGGAAGACCAGAACTGGCTTACAGCAGAAAGTCCCCCGCTTCGAAACGTCGCAAGAGTCTTGCTACCGACGATAGCAAAGTCTGCGACACCGATCAGCGACGAAACTCCTGCACCGTCTTGGATGCCAAACCCCACCGCTGTGGGCAACTTACTATGGGCACGAGCCCCTTGTAGATATTGTTTGGTCGATGAATCGATTTCGGACTTAGCCCCCGTCACGCCCGCACGTGCGACACAATAGGCAAAACCGCTTCCTGCCGAGGTGAGCTGTTCCATGCGCACCACATCAGTCGACGGTGCGAGTAACGGAATCCAACCCACACCTGCTTCTGCTAGCGGAGTTAACAAATCAATACCCGCATCGATGGGAAAATCAGGAACGATCAAATGATGACTACCAGCTTGTATCATACGACGAGCAAATGCACCGAGACCTGCTTTGAAAGCTACGTTGGCATAAGTCATGGTGACGATCGGCACCCGCAATGTCTCTGATGCATCTTTGATAAAGTCCCACGCACGTGCCACGGTCACGCCCGCTTGCAGCGCGTCTTGGTTGGCCTTCATGAAGAGCGGACCATCAGCCATGGGCTCCGAAAAGGGAATCTGCACTTCGATGGCTGCGACTCCTTGTTCGACCATCGCCGCCATCATCGCCAATGCGGCCTTGTGATCGGGATAACACGCGATGACATGTCCGATGAGGCCGATGGATTTTGTGCGCGAAACGATAGGCTGCATCAGTGTGACTTCGCCCCCACGCTTACTTTACCGCGACCGGAGAGTCGGTCGCTGCGGCGTTGTAAGAATTCACCCCAACGCTCGTCGTGAAACACTTCCGCAACGGTAAAGATGTCCTTGTCGCCACGTCCCGAAACATTGATCAAATAAGTCTGATCAGACTTGGCTGACTTTGCATCGATGAGTGCACGCCCAATGCCATGTGATGATTCTAATGCGGGGATGATGCCCTCATGGGCCATGAGTAACTGCATACCGGTGATGGCTTGTTCATCGCTGCATAAATCTATCTGCATCTTTTTCTTATCGACCAGATCCGCAATGATCGGCGACACGCCCACATAATCTAACCCTGCCGCAATCGAATAAGTGTCGAGCATTTGTCCGTCGGCATCTTGTAAAAATATGGACTTGTAACCTTGAGCAATGCCGTCGTGCGCATCGGCCACGCCAAAGCGTCGAGCATGCTCAGACCGCTCGTTGCCGCGACCGCCCGCCTCTACCCCGACTAGCGTCGTGGTCTTTGTGTCCTGCAAAAATCCTTGGAATATACCCAGTGCATTCGATCCGCCACCAACGCACGCATAGACGCGGTCTGGTAGCCGACCTGCCAGCTCCAATATCTGCTGACGAGCTTCCAATCCGACCAAAGCTTGCAGATACGCAACCAATGCCGGAAAGGGGTGCGGACCGCAGACTGTGCCTAAAAGATAATGTGTGGTATTGAGATTACTGGACCAGTCGCGTAGAGCCTCGTTAATAGCGTCTTTGAGCGTCTGTGCACCTGAGGTGACGGGAACAACCTCTGCGCCGAGTCGCTCCATCCAGAACACGTTAGGACGCTGACGATCGACGTCTTCGGCTCCCATGTAAATGCAAGCTTTTAAACCAAGCCGCGCAGCGATGGTTGCGGTGGCGATGCCGTGCTGACCAGCGCCGGTCTCGGCAATCAAGCGGGTCTTGCCCAACTTCTTCGCCAACAAACCTTGGCCGATAACATTGTTGATTTTGTGAGCGCCCGTCTGACCGAGGTCTTCGCGTTTCAAAAAAATGCGCGCACCACCAAGATGCTTTGACAAATTCTTTGCTTCAGTCACGGGAGTTGGACGACCGCTGAATGATTTAAGTTCTGCGGTGAATTCGTGCCAAAAGGCATCGGTCTGAACAATTTCGGAAAAGGCTCGATCGAGTTCGAGCAAATTGGGTCGCAATATTTCAGGCACAAACGCCCCGCCATAAGCTCCAAAAAATCCCTTTGCATCGGGTAGAAGCGGATGAATGGGGCGCTCAATCTTCATGCACTACCTACTTCCAGAGCCACTCGACGCTTTCACATCCGGACCTTTATCTTCGGGAAAGCTCGAATTAAATGAAAAACTCTGCACTGTACCGTTCGCGTTCCAATAGAATTTCAACTCTTTGCTTTTGCTGTCGCCTACCAACTTGTGCTTATGGAGGCTGTACGTCCACGTTTCGCCGTCTTGGGTTCGACCAACAAACACCGGCTCACCGAGCAGACGCTTTACGTCTTCACGATTTGTATTGTTTACTTTGATCCACTGGGTCTGTGACGGAAATTCCTTTCCGCGCGTGACACAGGCGGTCGCTGAAAAAATGATGGTGGCGGCAACTATCGAGCGAATCATGAGTAATTTCTCCAACTGAATAACTGATTTTCACAGGGGAATGTCGCCTATACTTTGGCGCACTCGGAATTGTACGTCTAGGGAAAAAATTTTTGGGGGCGAGGTGCCGTCCTGGCTCCCCGCCCCCAATCTAAGAACACTCAGGAGACTAAGATTTAGAAACTTGCACTCGCTGCGTTGGCAGTCGCTGCCGTGCCGATCGCTGTCGCGCTGACGCGAACAGAATCTTGCATCTGGAAGCTGATGAGTGACTTTGGAACCCAGAACAATGTCGCCAATTCGGAAACCGCGTTGCGACGCAAGTCGATCTTCGCCATTTCGGAAAGAAGCATGTTCTTGGGGATCAAAAGATTTGCTGCGAAGAGCATTTCTTCGAATTCAAGTGTTGCTGGATTCACTGGTCCGAGTTCTGGGAAACGTGCGCGCTCTGCTTCAAACACGATACGAGCCAAGTCTTTTACGACGCTCATACGTGTCTGGGGGCGCATGTCGCCTTTTTTGTATTGAATCGTGTACTGCCCCGGACGAACGCGGAGGATACGGCTCAAGCGATCCAACATTTCGATGGGCTGGCTGTTGATAAATGAGAAGGTGCGCAATACTTCTGGCAAGTACAGAGGTGGCGTGCGGAACTCGCTACCTTCGTGCAATGCTGCGACGAATTGCTCAATGCGTTGACGCGATTGCTCAGTTGCGGCTGGGTCCGCTGTACGAACCTTTTGCAGTGCTTCGCGGAATGCTTTGGTTTCTTGGAATTCGAAATACGCTTCGTCCAAGTTGGAGTTGCCGCTGGCAACGTCGTGAACCAATGCAGCTTCGACTTGGAGTGTTTCCGCCAATTTCGCCAATGCGAAAACCGACTTCACATTCTTCTCTCCGCGCTTCCAGTGGCTGCAATCGGAGGGATTGAATTCCAAGATGTTGCCGATTTCTTGGTCACGAACTTTTGCGCCACGTTGGTGCATGAGCACCTTTTGGCAAAACTTGAAAAGTTGTACCGAATTCGGAAATTTAACCGCTCCCGCGCGCTTCATCGTAAAACCTCCGACAGACCGGGCTTTCACCGCAGTATCGTTTTCGAGAATCAATGTTGGTATTGGCTTACAACAAATATACATAGGCGCTCAGAGAGCTGTCAAGGAGGCCACCAAAAATACCCTACGACCCTAGAGAGACTTGGGTTTGGCGGATAGGTCACTTTTGCGGGGTGAGGACGAAAAATATCGTTTTACAAATTTTTTACCCGGTGTTCCGCCAACGACCAGCAAAAAACAGAGCCAATACAATAAGAAAACACCGAAAATAGTCCCCAGGCCAACGGCCCACAGGGAATATTTTTCCCAGGGAATCATGCGAAAAATCCCGTCCAGAAATCGTTCATCAACGGTCTGCAATACGCCAATGACCGTCAAAATCCCGGCAATGGCGAGGAACCAGTCGCAAGTAAATCCGAGCAGTCCCGCAATCCAGCGACGAGAATGTGGCGACGAATTTGATTTCTTATCTTGTGGCGAGACGTCACCTGCATCCGCTTCTGTCATTGCATCGTTCGCGGCAATCGGCTGCGGCGCAGGGGCTATGAGCTGCGAAACATTTTGCGAAACGGGAGAAATATCGGCTACCGATGGATGAACTTTTGCAAAATCAGAGAGAACTGCACCACCAAGTCCGAGTCCCGGATGAATCGCTTTGAACTGAACAAAGGAAATTTGCCGTGCAAACGCACTCAAACTCTTAGACATGTCATCTACACGCGCAAACTCGGTCGTTGATTTTTGCAACGTCGTCCTCAGTTGGTATGAAAATGCTTTCTAGCTCCCTTCTATTATGATTTCGCCGCGCGAGGCAAATAAAATCAGCGAACGACTAGCGCTGCACCATACCTTCGAAATGGTCACGACACTTACTTTGCGCATCGGCACGCACGGTCGCACAGCGCGCTGCCGCGGACTTGATTACCGTCTGGATTTCGCCATCGGCATTAAACGGCGTCAGGCTCTTTTTTACCGCTTTTAATCGGTAACCATTGCGTCCTTCGAATCCGTCCTTTTCGCTAAAGATGCTGTCATAGAACGTCTTGGTCAAATCGATGGTTCGCTTCTTTTCCTGCGGCATGCCGACACGAATGGTCATCAATAGGTCTGACGCAATCCACTGGATGCGGCTGGCTTTCCCTTTTACAACTTCACGCGCTTTTTCGGTGAATTTAAGCGCAGCGGCCTTATTGCCTAATTTTTCTTCCAACGATGCCAAACTGGAATAGATGTACCACGGTGTCTTGCTGCGCTTGAGCTCGCGATTGAGAAGTTCTCTTGCAGCCGCGGCGTCGCCCGCCTCTTGTAATGCATAAGCAGCGGTCGGAATCACGGCCATGCGTTCAAAATCTGTCTTTGATTGCGCATCAGCAAACTGCACGGTGGACTTGATGCCTTCGATCAACTTACGATCGGCTGTGCGTTTGTCCTTTGCCGCACCATTGGCCTGCCACTTGGCCAAACTAACCATGATGCGAAAATCGTGCGACATGGTTTTATCGGCAGCGATCTGTTCTAGTGCCAAATTCCAGCGACTATTCCATGTGGTACGTGCGTCCTTCGCCGTAGCAGCAGGTAGCATCCAATCCAAGATTTCTTTCATGTCGTAAACAATGGCGCCGCGCGCAGCTTTCACCGTCTCATTGGTCGCAAAAATGGACGTTAGGTAGCGCTCAGACGATGCGACGATCTTTTCTCGCGCAGCTTGCACTTCGGGAGTTTGTTGATCTGCGCTGATGGCTGCGCCTGAAGATAACATGCGCGCGGTAAGAACCGCTTTCTCAACGGCAAGTTTGGCGGGCACGCCATCGGCAATCTTTCTGCGCATCTCCAATGCAGTGGCGCCAACGTCTAAGTCAGCTGCGTCATACCAGCCGTATCCTGCAAGGACGCGGTAGTCTTCATCAGAAGCTTCGCCTTTGGCGGCCGCTTCGATAGTGTCTTTTAACGGTTTGAGACGGCCCGAAACTTGGCCAATGATGCTGGCGAACTCGCCCACATTCACGGACTCAGATACGCGCAAAACTTCTTTGGCTTCGGATGTGAGCACCAACATGGTCGGATATCCACCAACCTTGAAGCGATCTGCCCAGCGCTGGGCCTCTTCGCTGTCACCGTCCAAATAAACGCGCACAAAAGGCTTAAGGGCTACGTTAGCACGTTCCTTCACAAAGACCTGGGACTTGAGCTCGTTGCAGGGAGGGCACCACACCGCGCCCCAATAGAGGAAAATGGGACGCTCGTATTTTTCCGCGTAAGCCAAAGCCTGCTCGACTGTACCGCCATACCAATCAATCGCCGTACCGTGCTTGGTTGAAGTCTTCAACACTTCCAATTCGGCGGACTCCGGCGAAGCACAAGATACAACGATCAAAACAAGCAAGGATGAGAGGATTGACTTCATATGATTGCGTCCTTCGGTCTGAGCTGCAAGTTATCGAAATACCTGCCCCTAACCTGAGGTTCAAACGTCAATTCGTCAAGAAGAACTTGGCGCTGTAGGTCTAGCTCGCGCGCATACGCAATCGATGATTTTTCAAGATTTCTTAGTTTGAAATTAGGCCGCTGATTCGTGTTTGGCAGCTGCCGCTTCCGCGATGCGGCGAATGCGTTCAAGCTTGGGAAATGTGCCGCCAAACTCTTGTTCGCACTGTCGGATGTAATCGAGCGCTTTGAGCGGCATGTCCAATCCCAAGCACGCAATTGCCGCATTGATGCTAACTTTGTGTGCGTCTCGCTGGTGACAAACTTGGTGCGCCAAATTAAACATCTCAAGTGCGCGGTCAGAATAACCTTGTTGCGACATCTCGATGCCAAACTTGTTCAATACGTTGACAAAGCGAGTGCTGCAATTGCGCATGGACCGAATGATTTCCGTTGCTTCCGAAAAGCGCCGCTCCGTTAGTCGCAATTGCGCAAGAGCTTCCTGATAACCGGTGGACTGCTTATCTATTCGCCCCGATTGTTCGATCAGGACACTCGCTTCTTTGACATTACCCGTCGCAAGATAGGCCTGCGCGAGGCTGGACTTATTAATGGACGACTCAGGATTCTGATCACACAGTTGCTCAAACATTGCCACCGCTTCTCGGTACCTGCCAAATTCCATCAAAATGTCTGCAAACGTCCTCGACGCTGGCTTAAACGCTTTATTCATGTGATTGGCTTGCGCCAACGATTTCTCTGCCATTGCCAATCGATCAGTCGCCATCATTGCTCGACCGTGGGTCAAGGCAGCACGAAAATCGTATTTTGACATATCCTGCAATTCGCCCGTTACTTCCTCGGGAACATCGGGTAACGCGTCGAGGAGTGCGCGGGTCGATTTCATGATGCGCCGCTCAATGGAATCCGGATTACGGAGTTCTGATTCAATCCCACGCGCAAATGCGGAAACTTGCGCAGGCCAGTCATGCGATGGCAGGATGGTGTCGATACCAAACTCAAGCAAGTGAGCTAAAAACATCGGTTGCGGTTCGTCACAGATCACGGCTTGATGATCCGGCAAACAGCCAACCAATTTTTGAAAACCGTCCAAAACCAATTCGAGCTCGGTGGTATTCTTGTTCGCAAACACAACCATGGCACCAACTTCGCCGTTTTCGAGGCGCTCCAAAACAGCGTCCGCTCGGGTGTAACATTCCACGCGCATCGGAAACTCATGGCCGCGCAGAGCGGCGCGCCACTCGCTCGCCGACTTGCCGCCCGAGAAATTAACTATGATGCACGACCAACTACCCATCGACGCTCCTTTTGTGCCTCAATTCCGAGGCACGGTAAGTTATCGTAATCCTGATCAAAATCTTTAGTGAAATTGCATGGGATGTTATTTTTGCTTTAATATCAATATCTTATTAAAATTGATGAATTTAATATGTCATAAAATGTCGGACTCATTGAAAATTTCTGACACAAACTATTAAAAATATAAGATTTTTATTAATATGCTTGTAATATTTTTTAAAATTCTATAGAAATTAGCTAATCCTGCTGATGCGCAGGGGGGAATTGAAACCTGAAGCTGCTGCTGTGGAGACTGAACTATGAAGACTGTGATCCGAACTGTACTAACGACACTGGCACTAACGACCCTCAACATCGCCTGTACCGACGACAAAAAGCAGATTGAAGATCCAATCGCGTCGCTACCGGACAAGAAGCACGACTTCTCAGTTGATAAAGACGGTAAGGTTGTTTTCAAGTCCGAAATCGTTTACTTCGCATTTGATGACCATACGCTTACCGAAGAAGGCATGCAGCGTTTGAATCGCTTGGCCGAATACATGAAGACCAACTCCGATCGCAAGTTGCGCATCGACGGTCACAGTGACGAACGTGGATCCATTGAGTACAACCTTGCTCTTGGCCAACTTCGTTCACAATCGGTTAAAGCTTACTTGGCTTCTTTGAACGTTCCTGAGAACCGACTTGAGTCGGTCAGCTTCGGCGAAGAGAAGCCGGCTGAGGAAGGCCACATCGAAACTTCGTGGGCGAAGAACCGCCGCGCCGAGTTCACCTTCCTTAACTAATCACAGTACGGATCGTACTTCATTGGACCACAGCGCAAAGCGTGTGGTCCTTTGTTTTTTAAGACTGCTGAATTCAAGTTTGTGTAAACTTCACGGGAAAAATAACCTCAATAACAGTACCAGGGCGGCCAGTCGACGGCTCCGATATAATCATTTGACCACCGAACCTATGACTGACGCTTTTGGCAATAAACAAACCAAGTCCCGATCCTCTTTCACCTGCGGTCCCCAGTGACGACTTCGCTACGGACTGGTGAGCTCGATTCATTTCAAGAACATTTGAGATTCCGAGTCCGCAATCAATGATGCGGATGATCCAGCGCTCACCATCAATACGACTTTGCAATTCGACTGTGGATCCCTCTGGCGAAAACTTCAATGCGTTCGACAATAAATTGCCAATAACGGAATGTTTCACCAAGAGCGGATCTGTTTCTACAACCATGTCACGATGGATGTTTTCAGCGACTAGTTTGATTCGCTTGCTGTTGGCTTGTGATTGATAGAGCTTGATCACGTCGTCTATAACAACAGCGATGCTAATTTTCTGTAACGTTAACCCTTCGGATCCTGCCAAGACCCGCAAAAGATGCCGGACTCTATCGAGTAGACTGTTTGCACGTTCCAAACTTGAAAGAAGTTCAGCACGAAGCGCAGGCGTGTTATTGGCGGCGTTGTTGTTCAAATCAACGGCAAGAGTTGTTGCCACGGTCAACGGTTGCGCAACGTCATGACTGAGAATGGATAACAGAATCTTCCTCGATTCGGCCGTAGTACGTTCACGTCTTTGAAAGTCCATCAACTGATTGCGATAGACCAGTGATGTTACATACACTATGAGCACCATGATCGCCTTCCAAAGCCGAGCATGTAATTCTTTGTCGTGATTCCAAAAATCAAGTCCGCCCCGATGCCGAACACTCTGCAAGAAGATTACAAATAGAAAACTCAAGAGAATGTAAGGTTTTGCTCAGAAACTTGAATAATCACTGGCACTTTGCAATGTGCTACTCTAGTGTCAAAAGTTGGTTCACCTGCCGAAATGCATGAATGTTTAGTGATTTTTGTTAATGCGGAAATAGTTCCATTGTTAAATTTGCGCAGCGCATTTAATCGCTTAAAAAACGCCGGAGTTCATCCAGGTCTTGAGCACATGAAGGTGCTTGAGTTGCAGGTTGTAAACACCTTTTCCCTAGTTGTAATTGCATGCTTTTTCATCCACAAGTTGACGTCGCCTTTTTCAGGCAATTTGTCTTTAAGTCTATTTAGCGTCGTCGGCGTAATGGGATTTGTATATTCCATTTGGTTGAATGATCAACGTCGATACGTTTTCGCACGCTGGAACCTGATATTTTGGCTCGACACAGGTATCTCAGTGTATGCGATTGTGCTTGGGCCGCAGCATCATCTTTCAACGGTGTTCGTGTTTTCAGTGCTCATTGCTGTTCGGTCTTTTTCAAGTCGCAAAGAACATTTTGCAGTGATGCTTTATCTGCAGTACGCAGATCTAAACTAAATCAACCATCGCACAACAGCCTCCTCGTCACTAACCATCAAGGCATTCGTGATTATCTCTACATTGTGAGCCTTGTGATTCGCGCCATTTCGAAAGTGCGAAAAAAATGTTCGACCGATAATCGCGCCGATTATCGGTCAAAGCTCGCGCCGATTTCTCAATAAAATCAGGGCTGGCCGCTTAGCCACCCGATATTGCGTCGAAACGGCACCATACATAACTGGCTGGCCAAGTCTAACAAGTCAAAAGATTTCCATGTTATTCGCCGCGTCGAACCAGCAATTAGTGCGGGTTCGTAAAATAACGGGAGGTTACGATGAACAGCCATCAGATCATTCGCACATCAATTTGGAAGATGTCTGCGGTCGCGGTATTGCTTGCTGCCTGCTCAGGCCAATCAAACAGCAAACTCGCAGACAGCGCGCATTTTCAACCAATTCCAGCCAACAAGAGCAGCGTCGAAGCACGTTTGAGTCGTTACCACGGTCAGACGGAGTTTTTGAACGTCGAAACGTCCTTTGGCGGACCCATTTTTGCCAAGGCCGCTTCAGCTACCGAATCCGCACGTTCCGCGCGCGCCGTGCAAGAAGCAGACGTCTTCAAAGTTGGCAAGCCAGGCTCCAATCTTCTTTTCCTTTTGAACAACCACCGCGGCCTTCAGGTCGTTAGTTTTGCCAAAGGCGCAGCACAGCCCGAGCTACTCGGTCGTGTAGAAGCCACCGGCAACTACCCTGACTCCATGTACTACCAAACCGAACAAGATCGTTTGATCGTTGTCGAGCGCGTTTGGACCAATGACGAAGGTCAACAAGTTGACTGGCAAGAGCAAAAGAGCCGCGTACTCGCGTACGACGTTTCTAACCCAGCCAAGCCAGTTCTAGCTCAGCAAGTTGAATTCACTGGCGAAGCCGCCGACAGCCGCATGGTTGGTGACGTCCTTTACGTCGCCGTCAGCGTTCGTCCTGAAGAAAACCGCTGGAACAACACCGAAGAGAAACCCGAAGGTCGCGTTTATGCTTTCAAACTCGCCGACAAGATCGAGCAAGTTGCGGATCAAAAGTTGGCGTTGCCAACCTACCGCGAAAACATGAACATCGTTGAAGTCGTCAACAGCGACAGCACATTCTCGTACTATCTCGTAGCCACACTGTCCAACTCGACATGGGGATGGTGGTGGGATCGTAGCAGCGCCGTTGAAGTTATCGACATCAGCTCTGAAGAAGGTACCATCAAGCCTCTCATGATCGCGCCCATCAAAGGCAACGTTCTTGAGCGTTCATCGACACAAATCAAAAACAACACCCTCATCGTCGTCAGCAACTACGTCAGCGACGAAGGCACACAGCGTCAACGCGTCGCTGTTGAAACCTACAAGTTCCCTACCGGCAAGAAGTCCGAAGAACTTTCTTCTGACGAAGTTAAGTTCCGCAAGATGTTCATCGAACGCGAATTGAAGAATGCCATCGGTCTTTCCCCCGAAGAACTCGCCGCGAAGAAAGCAGCCCTCGAATCTGATAGCAAGCTCGGCTTGAAAGGGTTCTTTGAGCGCACCGAAGCGGGCAACTTGGAAAAAGCACTTGCTGACTCCGTCGTCACCCTTGGTGATACGACTGGTCAACATGCTAGCTTGCAAGACGTTCGCTTCGACGGCGACATGCTCTATGCATTCTGGGTACCCGCAAACTTCATCGACCCACTCGATATCTTCGACATCAGCAAGCCTGAAAACGGCGTGACACACATCGCACATTTGGAATTTGAAGGCTGGATCGAGCGCTCGTTCCCCATCAAATTCAAAGGCAAGAACTACATCCTTGGCCTCGGCACTATCGTTCCTTCGACCAACAATGAGGAAGGAGCACGTCACCCACAAGCGCGCTTGATCGAAATCCGCAAACTTGCCAATGGCAAAGTTAAAGCGATCGACGTTGCTGATTTGACCCTGAAGGACTCACGTGTCTGGAGCCAACTGAATGGCGACGACAAGGCCGTAGAACTCAACTGGACCAATCCAGAACAAGGACAAGGTAGCGTATTGTTCCGCGTAGATCAGTTCTCTGATCGCGAATGGGTGCAAGGTGGCAAGCTCGTTCATTTCGACCTCAGCAAAGCAGAGACAAGCGACGTCTTCGAAGAAGGCAGCCTCTTGAAAGCTGAATGGGGTTGGTTGAAGCGCGTTTTCACCAACAAGGAAATCAACAAGATCAACACATTCTCGGACGAAGAATTGCGCATCTACGAAGGTCAAGGACAGCGTGGTGAAGTTGCACAGGCCATCGGCATGCTCGAACTCGCACGTGACATCAAAGGCTTCGTGACCTTGAACGACAAGCAAGCCGTACAGATCGTCGCCAAAGGCGGCAATGACTGGATGTGGAATGCAGCTGCGCCTGCGGCAAAAACAGAACTGCGCTTGGTATCTTCCGCTCGCGCTGACGCTGAACTTGCTAAGGCCCAAAGTGTATTAGTGTTGGACGGAAGTTTCGTCAGCCAATTGAAAACTGAATCAGGACTATTGGTACTTACGCAGACAGTGGAACGCACAAGCGTCACTGAAAATGGCGAAACACGCGAAGAAACGAAGAACATCTTCAACCTTAACTTGGTAAAAGCAAACGGCAATCGACTCGAAACATCGGCAACATCGTCCATTGTCACGGCTCCCAATATTGAGGGTGATTTGTTCTCAACCATGGGTCTTGTTCGCCGCCGCCACAGCTATGCGATTGCAAACTTGCTTCGCACCGCCGACGGCAAAATCTACTTGTCCGCTTCTGGTGAATTGCACAAAGTCAAAACAACCAATCAATCATTAAGCTTGGTAAAAGTATCTATCAACGGTCTGACCGTTGAAAACGCGCGCAACAAGTCGGTTCAATTGATCGATGGCCAATTGCTACTTACGTGGAGCATTGTTGTCGATACCGAAGGAAACGTTGCTCCCGCAAATGAGGGGCAAGCCTCCGGCGGTTTATTCCCACGTCGTCGTCACGTAACACAATTTGTTGCACACTACGTCGCGTCATTGTCTGAAAACGATGGCACATTGATCGTGGGTAAAGCTTTGAACATCCCAGGCATGTTGGTCAGCATCAACGGTGATCGCCTCATGACCAACGACAATCGTTTGATTGACACCATAGTACAGGGAGAAGGCGAAAATAAGTGGACCAACCACATCGTTCGCAACGTACTGACGTCACTTGTCGTTGTTGACGCCGGTGCATCGCTGCGTGACATGTACGATCCATCCGGCGATAGCGAAAACCGCTGGAGCAGCATCCTTGGAAGTCTCCAGACCATCGGCGCAGGTCAGTTCATGTTTGTCGAAGAAAAGAGCTGGGAAGACAACAGCACTCAGCACACGTTCTCGACCTTGAGCACCGACGCAGAAGGCCGCATCTTGAAGCAGTCCAAAGTGATCGATCTCGCGATGCCACACGCACGCTTGGCTCAACTTGAGCAAGTTAACGGTGAATGGCTCGGAGTATTGACCTCTGGCCGCCAAATGCAACTTGTACGTTTCGCGTCCGCCGATGCTCGCCCCGAAGTCTTGAAGTTGCGCAAAGTCGGCGTAGATTTCAGAGCCGGCAAAAAAGCAGAAGTTGTCGCACTACCCGGTTACAGCTGGTACGGCACTGATATCGAATTCGGCCAAAATGGTGCGAACACAGCTATCAACTTCGTACTCGGCCTCGAAGGTGTTGCGCAGGTACTGATCGCGAAGTAATCGTTTGATGAAAAGCACGAAAGGCTAGCCGATTGGCTAGCCTTTTTTTTACATTCCTCCTCAGAACCCTTTCCTCAAGGAAGATGTGCAAAACATTTGTTCGAACCCCCATTCAAAAATTTGCATAAATGTTGTGAAGTATGAACTGGTCCCGTGACATGTGCTCAGATCCCCATCTTGTCATTTCACTTTTCCCAATGAATTCCGGATCCTCCCCGCAAAGGAGGATCCTTTCATGTGCCCACATTGTAAATCCAAGAACTTCATC